>WNGD01007067.1_pt1 | contig 10630 bp, 2 predicted proteins | sample 5400671 | NCBI WGS metagenome assembly WNGD01 (sample SAMN13153369, study PRJNA577476) | soil metagenome | isolation source: 40 cm soil or saprolite under grassland replicate 2 | place: USA:California | collected 2016-06-15
GCGAGATTCGATTCTCCGGCACAGGAGTGAAAGGCAAGGTCCTGGACGCTTCCGAGTCACAAGTCAAGGCCTTGGTGAACATCTCGCCCGATGCTCCCGTAGGCCGGCGAGATCTCAGGGTGCTGACTCCTCGAGGAAGCTTCGTCCAGGTTTTCGAAGTGGGCGCGCTCCCCGAGCAAATGGAAGTCGAGCCGAATGATGATTGGTCGAAAGCTTCTCTTGTGCCCCTCCCCGTGGTTGTCAACGGAAGAGTATTTGCCGGGGACTACGACTATTTTCGAGTACGGGCAAGCGCCGGCCAGGTCCTTGTATTCGATCTCAACTCGTCGCGCAACGGCACCCGCTTTGACGCAGTCTTGTCAATTCTGGACGAGAAGGGGCAAGAGATTGCCTCACAGGATGACTACTATTTTGATAAAGACCCCCACTTGGAATATCGCTTCGCTCAGCCGGGAGAATACGTCGTAGCAGTGAATGGTTTTCGGGAAGCGGGGTCTCCGTTCTCGGAATATCGCTTGCTGATGGGTGAGCTGCCCACTCTGTCTTATGTTTTTCCTGCGGGCGCCCAGAGAGGCAGGAGCGTGGAATTGCTGGTGGCAGGCTCCAATCTAGAAGCGGTGGATACCCTCGTCCTGGACCATGCGCCGGTGAAAGCGGAAATCATCGAAAGGGGCTCGCGGCAGCTCAAAGTGAGGATGAACGTTCCGAATCTGGACAGCGGTTTTTATCCCTTGAGTGTTCGGGAGGGTGGTGTGGAAATGCCCAACCCTCTCACTTTCGCAATTTCAGACGGCCGTGAAATCGCGCTCGCGGACGGGCCGGGAGGCGGGCCGCTGCTGTTGGAGCCGCCGCTGGTCCTCAACGGTCGCATCCGGCGACCGAAACAGGCCGACAGTTTTTGGATTGATGCGCGGGCGGGGGAGCAATACACATTTGAAGGTCTGGCCATGCGGCTGGGCAATTTCCTCGACCCGGCCATCACCGTGTACGACAGTTCGGGCGGCATTGTTGCTTACATGGATGAAACGGCTCCTAACGGATTCGACAAGGAACCTCCCAGCCTCGATTTTTACCTGGTGCACACCTTTGAACGAGACGGGCGCTACCGCATCGAGATGAGGGATGCGGGTTTGCGTGGCCGGGACGATTTTGTTTACCGGCTATCCGTCGGTCGCGCCAGCCCGTCTTTTGAAGTTGCCGTTCTGACGAACCAGGTGACCGTGTTGCCGGGGCAACTTGCTCAACTCCCGGTGCGTGTGCGCCGGCTGGGAGGCTGGAACACACCTGTCGAGGTGTGGGTAGAAGGCTTGCCTGACGGCGTGTCGTCCAAAAAGGTGATTGCCGAGCCCGTAAACACCCGTTTCCGCGGGACCTTTGGGGAGGACTTTTTCTTCGATGGAACGAATGTGGACCTGCCGCTTGAGGCCACTGAGACGGCCACGCTCGGAATATCCGAACTGCGCGTGAAAGCGCGCGGGATCATCAACGGCAAAGGTCTCGAGCAAACCGCATCGATCTTTTATCCGTGGCAGCAGACCGGTCATCTGAGGGGGCGCACGGCCGAGGGATTGCTGCTGATGACGGTGGCCAGTACTCCTCTTTTTGACCTGGAAAGCCCTCCCAGCCTGACTCTCATTCGCGGCAAGCCGGCGGAGCTCATACTCGCGGTCCGCTGGTTTACCTCAAACAAGGATCCTAAATCCTTGACGATCGAGCCCGTGCGGCTCCCCAGCGGACTCAAAGTCGAACGGCTCGAAGTGAAAGAGGATAAGATCTCAGTTTGGATCAGCGCCGGCGACCAAATCGGAGAAATGGCCGATCGCATCTCGCTGGCAGTTTCTCTGAGTCTGGAAGGACGGCATTATCGCAAGGTAACCCCTGATATCGCAGTGAAAGTACCGAGAGACTCTTCGCGTCTTCGCGCCCTCGTGGTAGAGCCTGCCCCCAATCCACCACGAAGACACGAAGACGCGAAGAAACACGAGGCGTTTTCCATCAGTCGAGAAATCCCCTCCGGTTCCCCGCGCTCTCCCGGCGCCGCTGGATCAAGGCTGGTCAAAATCTCAGTCTTTCCAGAGCAGGTTCAGTTAGCCGGCAAGAAGGCGCGGCAGGCTCTGCTGGTCACGGCTCTGTACTCAAACGGCGTGGAGCGCGACGCGACGAGCCAAGCCCGTTTCAGCCTCAAAACGCCCGGTGTGGTGGAGATTACTTCTCAAGGTTTGGTTCTGCCGTTAAAACCGGGCACGGTTCAGGCCGTGGCCGCCTTTCAGGGAAAAACCGCCACGGTCGCGATAAACGTTGCGTCTCTCGAGGCAAGCCGGAGGGTGAGTTTCTTACAAGATATCTCTCCGATCCTTACGCAAAAAGGCTGCACGGGTTCCAATTGTCACGGTTCCGTGCGGGGGAAGGCCGGCTTCAAGCTCTCACTGTTTGGCGCCCGCCCCGACCTGGATTTTGAGGCAGTGGTCAAGGCCAATGGGGGTCGCAGAATTAACCGCGACAAACCTGAAGAATCACTGCTCCTGAGAAAGCCGACGTTTCAGGAAGCTCACGGCGGGGGCGAGCGCTTCAAAACCGGGTCGCTGGAGTACCAGGCCATCCTCGAATGGATTTCCAGCGGCCTGGAATACGATGCCGGCGGCCCGAAACTCGAAGAGATCGCTGTTTATCCCGAGGAAAGAATTCTTGTGGGTGTGGGATCGAAACAGCGCTTGATCGTGACCGGTCGCCTCTCTGGCGGCAGCCAGGTCGACTTGACGCAGCAGGTGCGCTATACATCCAACGATGAAAGCATTGCGACCGTGGATGAAGCAGGCGAGATCACGGGAAAAGGAAGTGGCGAGACCAGCATTATGGTCCGTACGCTCGGTCGAGCGGCTGTCGCCAAAGTCGCCGTCACCCATCTGGCGCCGGGCCGGGACTATCCGGCTATCAGCCCGGGGAACTTTGTCGATGTGCCCATTTTCGCCAAACTCAAGAAGCTCGGTATCGTGCCCTCGATGCCGGCGGATGATCCGGTTTTCCTCCGCAGGGTTTATCTGGACGCTCTGGGAGCGCTCCCGACGATCGACGAGACTCGCCAATTCCTGGCTTCCAACGATCCACAGAAGCGCTCCCGGCTCATCGATGAGCTGTTGCGCCGGCCGGAGTTCGTGGATTTGTGGGCGCTGAAATTCGCCGACCTCTTCCAACTGGGCACCAACACGGGGGTGAAAGGCGGCTGGCAGCTTTATCGTTGGATCCGTCAGTCGCTGGCTGACAACAAGCCTTACGATCAAATGGTCCGCGAGATGCTGTTGGGAGCCGGCTCTTTCGTTTACGATCCCACAGTTAATTTTTATCACGGGCTCTGGAAAGGGCCTGAAGGCATGGTCACTCAGGTCAGCCAGGCTCTGCTGGGAATTCGGATGGACTGCGCCAAGTGCCATGACCACCCTTTTGAGAGGTGGACACAAGACGACTTCTACGGAATGGCGGCCTTCTTCACGCGCCTCGAATATAAAGCGGAATCGTACGGTTTGTTTGAACGGGCGATTGCCGTGCGCCCAACTCGCAAACCCAGCTACGACTATGTCAACAACAACAAAGAGTTGCTCCATCCGAAGACCCATCAACCTTTGATTCCTCGCTTCTTGACCGGCGAAGTTGTGGAGGACCGTCCGGGTGAAGACTTGAGGGAACCGTTGGCCGATTGGATTACTTCCCCCAACAATCCTTGGTTCTCGCGAGCCATTGCCAACCGCATCTGGAAACACTACTTGGGTCGCGGGATCGTAGAACCCGTTGACGATTTTCGGGTCACCAACCCTCCCAGCAATCAGGCGCTGCTGGACGCCCTGGCCGGCACTCTGGTGCGGGAGAAATACGACTTGAAAAAGCTGATCAAGGTCATTCTCAACTCCCGCACGTACCAGGTATCTTCGGCGCCTAATGCGACCAATGAGCACGACCAGACCAATTACTCCCGTTTCTATCTGAAGCGCCAGATCGCCGAGTCTCTTTACGATTCGATGGGTCAAGCCGCGGAGGTGAGGCTCAAAATCGCGGGCTATCCGCCAGGCGTCAAGGCGATGTCGGTAGCCGTTGGATCACCGAATTACTTTTTGATGACCTTCGGCAAGACGCAGTTTCGCGACCAGATTTGCGAGCGCGACAACGAGCCGAATGTCTCCCAGGCAATGCACCTGGTCAACGGAGAGACGATCAATACATGGGTCAGCTCGCCCGGAAATATTGTCGATCGGTTGCTGGGGAAGCCTGATTTATCGGATGAAAATCGCGTCGAGGAGATCTACCTGGCCTCACTGACGCGGCGCCCCACGGCTGAAGAACTGGCCGAAGTGAAGCCCAAATTGGCGGGCGACGAAGTCTCCCGGAAGAAGGCATACCAAGATTTGCTCTGGGCGATTCTGAACACCAAGGAATTTGCGTATATCCACTAGGTCCATTTGGTGGTCACCAAGTTCAGAAAATGGTTTGCGTCATGGCGGGCGCAGGTTCGGAGTTCAGCCTTCAGGCTGCACTGGCCAGGAACAGGCTAAAGCCTGAACTCCAAACCGGCGACTGGGCGGTATGAGGGATCCCGGACTATTGCGATAAACGACCCCGGCAGGGGCGCGGGGAACTCCTGCAACCCCTGCCGGGGTGCGTATCGTTCTTCTTCTTCTACCCGGGGGTTCGCTTCGCTCACCCCCGGCTAATTTCCTTTCGCCCCGCTGGGGCAGATGAACGCGGGACAATGAATTATGGCTCTCAATCATTTTGATCGAAGAACCTTTCTCCGTGTAGGGTCATTAAGTCTATTCGGACATCTCAGCTTCGCGGAGGTGTTGAGGCTTCAAGCCGCGGTCCCTGCCGGGACGCCGGCAGCCAAGGCGAAGGATCTCTCTGTGATTCTTATCTGGTGTGCCGGCGGTGTGAGCCAGATGGAGACTTGGGACCCGAAGCCCAAGGCCGACGAGAAGTATCGCGGGACCTTTGGAGTGATCCCTACCAAGGTTGACGGTATTGTCATCGGTGAGCACTTGCCGATGAGCGCCAGGGTTGCGGATAAGGTCACGATTATCCGTTCGATGACGGCAAGAGATGCAGTGCACGAATCGGCCCAGGCATTCATCCTCACCGGCCACGCACCATTGCCGGGCCTGCTTTACCCGGCGGTAGGCTCGATTGTCTCAAACGAGTTGCCCGCCCGAAACGAGCTGCCTTCTTATGTGCTGACAGGCGGACCAGCCGCCATCTGGGAACAGGCGGCCTTCCTGGGTCCAAAGAACGACCCGTTCATCGCCGGAAACGCCAACGAAGAAAATTACCGCGTTCGCGATTTGGATCTTCCGCTGGGCGTGGATTGGGCGCGCGTGGAGCAGCGTAAGTCGCTATTGACGGCGGCCGACCGCTATTTTCGACAATTTGATACCGCCAAGGTCATCGACAGCATGGACACTCATTACCAGACCGCGTTGAATTTGATCAGTTCTCCTCGGGCTAAGAAAGCCTTCGACATTGCATCGGAACCGGTGGCAGTGCGGGAACGGTATGGCCGCTCGGGGACGGGACAAGGCTGCCTGCTGGCCAGGCGGCTGGTCGAGTCCGGCGTCCGTTTCATCAGTGTTCGGGGCGCCGGCTGGGATCATCACCAAGAGGTTTTCAACACGCTCTCACGCGACAACCTTCCCGAATTCGATCGAGCGTTCTCAGCCTTGGTGGAGGATCTGGCACAGCGAGGAATGCTCGAAAACACCCTCGTCATTGCTGCCACGGAGTTTGGCAGAACGCCCGAGATCAATGTCAATGCTGGACGCGACCATTGGCCCAATGCTTTTTCGATCGTGGTTGCGGGAGGCGGCATTCAGGGAGGCCGGGTCATCGGGGAGACCGACAGGAACTGTTTTGCCGTGACGGAACGACCCGTCCGGGTAGAGGAACTTCTGGCAACGGTCTATGTGAAGCTCGGGATCGATTTCGGAAAGGTTTACCGCACGCCGATTGGCCGGCCAGTGAAGATTATTGACGAACCGTTCGAGCCCGTGCGGGAGTTGTTAGCGTAAAGTTCCTCAAGAACTGCACAAAATGAAACCACAGATGAACACGGATGAACACAGATCTGTACTACTACTAACGTGCAAATCCTTGTCCGGCGGTCAAGGATATTTTCACCGCGAAGAGCGCGAAGAAAAGCGCTTTCAAAAACTTTGCGTTCTTCGCGTCTTCGCGGTGGATTTTTTGGTTTGCGGCTGGGCTGCACTGTGTTTATCCGTGTTCATCTGTGGTTTCACTCATAGTTTTGGTTGCGGCTAGGCCAGGGTCACTGTCTGAATCGCAGATCTCATGAACGGAGGATGCTATGAGAAACGACAGGTCGTTGATAGCACGCCGTAAGCCTCAAAGTTTCTCTTCAGTCGAAGGTCATGAGTCTCGCTTGCAAGAGTTCTGCAGATGTCTGGTTGTCTTCACTGTGCTGCTGATTCCCGCATTCACCGCCCCAGGAGCTTGGGCGCAGGCCACCGGCAGCATCCTGGGAACGATCACAGACAGTTCCGGAGCGGTGATTGTTGGCGCAAAGGTCTTTGTGACAAACGTGAGCACCAATGTCACCCGGGAAACGCTGACCAACGGAGCAGGATATTATCAGGTGGACAACCTCATCCCGGGCGAATACACGTTGGCTGGGGAGATGCGGGGTTTTAAGAAAGCGGTCCGCGGCAAGTTTGAATTGCAGCTTGCCCAGTCGGCCCGGGTAGATTTGGCGATGGAAGTCGGAGAAGTGACTCAGACCGTGGAAATAACTGCGGCTGCCCCGCTGCTGAACACCACGGACGCAGTCGTAGGACAGGTGGTCGGCGTCCGCGACACACGCGAGCTTCCGCTCAATGGCCGCAACTACCTGCAACTGGCGGCGCTGGTCCCCGGCACCGCGCAATACGGCCTGCGCTCCTTCTACAATTCCGGACTGACCGACAATCAGGGCTCTGTCATTTCGGGTGGTTCGGGTGAGGATCGCAATGAAGTTACCCTGGATGGGGTGGGCGTCAAGAGCTACATGATTAACGTTGCCTACGTTCCCTCGATCGACGGCCTGCGCGAATTCAAAGTGGAGACGAGTCCCTATTCGGCGGATTTGGGCCGAAGTGGTGGCGCCCAGATCCGGCTGGAGTCCAAAAGCGGCACCAACCAATATCATGGCACCGTGTTTGAGTTTCTGAGGAATAGCGCGCTGGATGCCAAGAACTACTTTGACCGGAACGATCGTCCCATCCCTCCTTTCAAGCAAAATCAGTTTGGCGGCAGCCTGGGAGGACCGATCAAGAAGGACAGACTCTTCTTCTTTGGCAATTACGAAGGCTTCCGCAGCCGGAAGGGCCAGACCATCTTCGGCACGGTGCCCACGCCATTGATGAAGCAAGGGATTTTTACAGAGGAGGGGAGACCCATCTTTGACCCGCTGACGACTCGCCCTGACCCGAACGATCCTTCCCGAGTCCTCCGCGATCCCTTTCCCAATAACACGATCCCTGCCGCCCGCTTCAACCCGGTTGCGGCCTTCTTTGCCAAAAACTTCTACCCTGACCCTACAGGGCCAGGCACTGTGAGCAATTTCGCCACTTCGGCAAAAGATCGGACGCAACGCGACCAATTCAATGCACGTATCGACTGGATTGTTTCCGAAAAAGATACATTCTTTGGGCGGTTCAGCTTTCAAAACTCGACGCTCTATCAGTCCAGGGGCATTTTCAACCAGGGGGCTTTGCCCGGGTTTGGAGACGATTTCATCAGCAATACGCGCAACATTGTCCTCTCGAATGTTCACGTCTTCAGTCCTACCACAATCCTGGAGGGAAAAGTTTCGTATTACCGCAACCTCCCGTCGCTCAGCCCGGAGCAATTGGGCAACGATGTCAACGCGAAGCTTGGTGTCAAAGGCGTTCGTCAAAACGAGCCGCTCAATCCCAACGTGGCAGGTTTCAACAATCCCACTTCCAACCCGTTTGCTCCGGAATTCTTTGCGGCCAATCAATATCAATATGTACTAAACCTGACCAAGGTCTTGGACAAACACACGGTCAAGGCAGGCGCGGAGTACAATCGGCTGCAGCTTTTTGAGGTGGCTCCCAGGTTTCCGCAAGGAGGCTTTGATTTCGGCGGCGACTTCACCGGTGATCCGGCGGCGCCCCTGGGGTCTACGGGCCGTCCCTTTGCTGATTTTCTGTTGGGGTTTCCCGTCACCGCCCAAACGATCCGTGGCGATACGGGCGGCCATTTGTTCAGAAACCTCTTCCACTGGTACGTGACCGACACCTGGCGCGCCACGCCAAATTTGACTTTGACCCTGGGTGTTCGTTACGAACTGACAGGCAACCCTTACGACAAGTATGATCGGATTTCCAATTTCGACCCTGCGCGCGGGCTCTTGATTGCCGGGGAAAATGGTGTCAGCCGTTCCACGATCGAGAATGACTACAACAACTACGCCCCACGCTTTGGTTTCAACTACCACATCCCCGGCATGAAGATGTCGATTCGCGGTGGATACGGCATCTTCTATGACATCCTCCAGATGAACGTCTTCAATGCCGTCCGTGCAAATATTCCCTTCACTGAGTTCAGAAACTTCCGGGTGGACAATCCCATCGCGAAAATACCGAACACGCCGATTCAGGAGGTCTTTGGAGAGGGAGGCGGCCAGGCCCCCTTGCCCTCCCTGTCGATTTTCGATACCCGCCTGAAGCAGGGTTACATGCAGCGGATGTCACTGAACATCGAGCGTCAGCTTGGGGGAGATTTCGTGGCTGACATTGGCTGGGCGCGAGAAAAGAAGACAAAATTCGTCGCCGGGAGGGATCTCGATGCGCCCTTGCAACGAGGTACCTTCACACGGCCCTTTCCTCAGTTTACAGGCCTGGGTCAGAACGCCAACATTCAGGACGGAGACTACAATGCGCTCCTGGCAAAACTGGAGAAACGTTTTTCCAAAGGGGTCAGTTTTCTGGCCTCCTACACGTGGGCTCACGCGATCGATAACATTTCCAGTGGGACCGGAGGCATCGGCGCCCCGGGGGATGCCGGGTTCCAGGACCAGTACTGTTTTTCCTGCAATCGCGGGCGGGCGGCTTCCGACAACCGGCAGCGGTTTGTCTACAGCACCGTGTATGAGCTCCCTCAACTGAAAGGGCAGCAACCGTTGGTCCGCCAAGTTGCAGGGGGCTGGCAACTATCCGGCATCGTTACCGCTCAGTCGGGATTTCCGTTTACACCGGTCATCGCCGGAGACAACGATCTCTCTGGAACCGGCGGCGATCGCCCCGATCGGGTTCCGGGAGTAGACCCATTTGGTGCCGGATTCAGGGATCCGGCGCGGTGGTTTAATGCGGCGGCTTTCAGTCTGGCGCCTCGAGGCGTCCCCGGCAATTCAGGCCGCGGCATTTTGGAAGGTCCGGGTTTGGTGAACGTCGATCTCGGGATCATGAAGAACTTTGTCGTGAGGGAAGGCATGAGGCTGCAGTTCCGTACCGAAATCTTCAACCTGGCCAACCACCCGAATTTCGGTCCGCCTAATGCCACTACCAACAGCACTGCTGTGGGGATCATTTCTTCCACCGTCACTGAATCCAGGCAGATTCAGTTTGGTTTGAGGCTGGATTTTTAGCGCCAGCCAGCCGGCTCTAAGAAGAGAGAAATGGAACAAGGCCAGTTGTTTGAAACCACCGATGAACACGGATGGACACGGATGTCGCTCGGATCCATCTGTGTCCATCTGTGTTCATCTGTGGTTTGCGCTCTTTGCGTCGTTTTCCTCGGCGTTTGCTTCAACGTCGAGTCAGAAGGAGCTGAATCCTGGCAAGCCCGATATGAAGCAGGTCTCAAGCGGCTGGCAGAAGGCAAATACCTGCTGGCCCAGGAAGAATTCAAGGCAGTCCTGGCCGACAACGCCGCGAGTGTTGAAGCTCACAACGCCCTGGGCGTCTCCTATCAGAAAGCCGGCGAGCTCGAATTGGCGCGTCTTTCCTTCGTGAGGGCACTCGAGCTAAATCCGTCGTTCGTAGAAGCTCGAACCAATTTGGGATTGAACTCCCTTTTGAGGAACGAGACAGACCGGGCTGTTCAGGAGCTGGAGAAGTCCCTTCAGCTTGATCCGCAGCAACCGCTGGTGTTGTTCAACCTGGGAGTGGTGGCGGCGCGGGCTGGAGAACTACGTTCGGCAGCGGCTTACTTTGAGAAGGCGCTGGCTCTCCAGCCTGACGACGCCAGGATCTTGTATAACCTGGCCGCTGCCTATTTCGCGTCAAGCCAGCCGCGACCCGCCTTAGAAGAAGCGGATCGTTTGTTAGCTCTTCCGAGCTTGGATTCAGAGGTTTGCCTGGAGGCGGGAGAGTTGCTTTCCAGGTACGGACACGCTGCCCGTGCTGTCAGGTTTTACCAAATGGCCAAAAGGCAGAGCAGCGCAGCCTCCGCCGGAGGCAAGACTTCAAACAATTTCGACCAGCTTCTGGCCGATGCCAGCGCTCAATTTCAGCGGGATGTAAAGGCGATCGCTCAGCTCGAAGCTGAAGTTAAATCTTCCCCGAACGAGCCGGTTCATTACTTCAACCTTGGGCTGATGCTGACGAAGTTGGGTGAGTTCTCCCGATGTTTT
>WNGD01007071.1_pt1 | contig 10625 bp, 13 predicted proteins | sample 5400671 | NCBI WGS metagenome assembly WNGD01 (sample SAMN13153369, study PRJNA577476) | soil metagenome | isolation source: 40 cm soil or saprolite under grassland replicate 2 | place: USA:California | collected 2016-06-15
CCCGCCAAATCACGCTGCAGCAGCTCTACATGACGAGGTGCCGCACTGGCGGACCATCCTGATGTAACCAGGGCACTCACAATCAGGATACCAGTAATAACCATTGAGAGCAGGCCGAGGAGCCATCGACCAGGCGTCAAACGAAGGATGTGCGTCATACCGTTTCATTCCTCCAATCGAACCCAAACTCTTGTCTATGAGCTTGAGCTCTCGTATCAATCGGGGGACCGAGCCAGCGAGAAAGAAGACCTCAGGGCGATCCCGATCATGCCGTATGCTTCTTTCTCGCACCAGAGCAGTAATAGTGGTCCCCAACAGCGACAAGTCTCACCGAGAAAGGGCTCTCTTATGGAAAGAGATGAGGATTTCCTGGCCTTCCTCTTTTTTGAGAAGAGGCAAGTATCCGTTGTACGATGGCTCCGATGAGGGCCAATGTGAGACTGAGAGAGTAGTACCAGAACCCTGTACCGAGAAACGTGGTGTAGGGAATGCTGAAGAAACTGCCTTGGCTGAACAAGCCATACATCCCCATCGCTCCCAGCAGAGCAACCGCTGCCAGAAGTATGAGAGCAAGAGAGATGCTTTGCTCTATTTCTTTCTTAAAGTGTGCAATAAGAGCGAGGACCGTAATTCCTGTAGCCCAGGAGAACTCAAGCCAGAGGAAAGATGACCAGAGGAAGCCCTGCATCCCCTGAGTAGGTAAGAGTGCAAGTTGCACGGCGGTGTAGTTGCCAAAAAAGCCAAAAGAGAGCCAGGGGAGTCCTAGAAAAGAGAGAACAGCGAGTGAGCCGCCTAAGCAGGCAAGACTCTTCCCAAGATGTGTCTGAGTCTGGATCATAGAACGTATTACCTCCGATTTTTCGCGTACTGTGTTGCCTATCGTATCTGCTACGGCCACATTACAGCCGTACAGAAAGGATATTTGAAGAAGAAGCCAGAGAGAAGGACATTGGTGCGCTTTTCTCGGACAGTTTTTTCCTATGTCTGGAAAGTGTCTACAGACATGACGAGTTTTTTTCTGAAGAGGGAAGACAATAGGGCTATACACAGCAACATACTGTGCACAAACAACGGTGAATAGTTCTATACTGAAGATGTTCTTGATAAACAATGAATGAAAAGGATCGGTACCAATGACTGACTGAGAAAGTCCCCACCTGGTTCAGGAGACAAATTGCTTTGAGGGGAGGTCATATCTCCCCCCATCCCCTTGTAGCACGAGGTACAACAGCATCGGTGGGAACATTCCTGATGTAATTTTTGGCCCCCTTTCGATTGAGGAGAACAAGAACAGGCAAAACGACTTTGTATGAGGTGGTAAGAATATGCTCAAACAACGGAAGCAACCCAATGCACTCTTGCGAAAGGCGCGCAAGTCTAAAGGCTTAACTCAGGCTCAATTAGCAGCGGAGATTGATGTTGACGAGAAAACAATCAGTCGGTGGGAATCTGGCGAATATACTCCTCAACCTGTCTTCTGGAAGAAAGTGTGCGATTTCTTTGAAGAGACCCCAGAAGAACTGGGCTTTGCAGATCTTGGAGTGGCTCAACAGTTCGAAGAAAACCGTCTGGCCAATTTGGAGGCAGAGCAACGTGCTCCCTTAGAAGAAAGAAACGAGACCTCACTCGAAGATACCGAAGCGCTCCCTCTTAGTGAGAATCCGTCTTCTGAAGGACACCTTCCTTTCTCTTCGATGCAGCATCCAGACCCTTCGTCTGCCAAGCAAAAAATCTCTCCTGCTCATGGTGAAAGCTCCTCTCGCGTCAATGTGATGATTCACCACTTGAAAATGGCACCACTTTTCTGGTTTCTTCTTCTTGGTGTCCTCGTGCTTCTCGGTGTTTTTGTGCTTCCGAGGGTGCCTTTTGGGCCGCCCAATTCGTATCCTAATACGCCATATCCGGCCACTCCTTCGACGACCTCACCCTCTACCCTCCATCGAGTCTTCCAGAACTGCTTGCTGGATTCCAATACGGCGGGATATGTGAAAGTTGTTACAAAGCAAAATGGGAAAGAAGAGGTTGCATGTTTCTCTGGAATGGGTTCCTTGAGTGTTTCCCTGGATTTTGTTCGCAGAGTGGAAGTTGGCCTGTTCTTCGCTCAATGGACTTATCTTGACCTCGCGGGGAAACGGCACCTTACCCCCATGAGCGCAGCACCAGATCTCTATTGGTGTCCTAAGAGTCTTCCTCGCAACTACGATTCTTCGATTCATATTCTCCAGATCACTGTTGCTCCCCCATCTCCAGAAACAAAATGTACCGGTCACTTATAGATGAAGCGCGATCGAGACAGTGTAAATCTCAGGACTCTGTAGGAGAAATTGGCACAGCTATCTGGGGGGGCAAGAGGTCGGAAAATACACTTCTGGCTTGAGAATGACCCACAGAATTCAGGGAGTGAAGCTTTTTCCCAAATGGCCTATCAGTGTATTTCGTCAAATACACTGATAGGAGGTATCCGCTTTTTGTCGCCTTCAAGCTCTGTAGTTATGATTATAAAGCCAGAGCTTGAAGAGGATCACTTCAGAACTAGCTCGTAAAACAGGTGTTCCTCTTGAAAATGTGCGCTACACAAGTATACTTGAAAGTATGGCATCTCCCGTAGTGCTTGCTTCGGATAGTTTCACCGCATTCACATGACAAGAAATGGTGGTGTATGACACACCGCTACGGCAGGTATGGAAACAAAGCATGGCTGCGATGGAGGGAGAAGCGTTTTCGTCGAACCTCTCTTACGCTTGCTCCTCAAGTGGCTGTTCTCCATGTCCCCCTCGAATTTCTGAGTAAGATAAGAAAGGTGACAATTCTTATGACCGATGGCACAGAAAAGAGCGTTCAAGTAACGACGGATCTCTTGCCCGCTCCTACCGTTGACGCCGATAACGAGAAACGTGGTATCGCCATGTCCGAACGCACACAGAGCCCACAGGACCGGCTTTTCGCGGCTGCCAGAGAGATAGCAAGGGAACAGGCGGAGAGAACCTTTAGAAACATAGTCGATCCCTATAGCGCAAAACTCCATATGCATGAAGCAAGGGGACTTGTGCAGTCAATCTATTACTGTACCTCGAAATAATTCTTGGCCAAATCGGTCATCCATATAATGGCCGGCCTCTACGGTTCAAGCGAGGTCTCGCCTTGATTGATGCTGTTGTACTCGCTTTGCTTGGCGACTCATATCCTGGCCACGAGTTCTCTTGGCTTCTCTGTGACTCGACCCTCGAAGTCCTTTCTCGCAGAGCGCGAACTGGAGGTCAGCATATGCGTCATTCTGGCCAGCGTTCTGTCGCTCTCAGCAGGGTTGCAGACGATAACGCAGCCTGTGCGTTGGCCTCTGGCAATTGTGACCTTTTTCCTGGCCATTTGGCCTGAGTCCTTGAGTCGGAAGCGCTTTTCGTTCGACGAAGCCAGACGCAAACGGCTCTGCACTTTGAGGCGTTTTATGTGTCGTGTCTTTGCAGCAAAAAGCAGTATTACAGGAAATAAGGAGGGCAGATTTGCGTCGAAAGGCCCATTTTGCGGCCAGGAATAATGTCCAGTTACAATTACGGAAATGACACTATACGACTTGCACAGCAATGGAGTCTCAGTGAAGCGCAAGAGCAGTTTCTTCGCGAATTTAGGGCTTCATACTGGGAGAGGCTGTCTCAGTTGAGCACAGCGTATGGAGCTCCTGCGGAGGAAACACAAAAGCTTCTCGTCTTTGCAAGAACCGATAAGCTCGCAGACGGGAGTACTTTTCCGACGTCTACACAGGATCGAGCTTTCGCTCGTGCGTATATCAGCCTCTTCTCCGGTGCTTCTCTCCGTCAGGAGGATATCAGTGAGGATGTCCTCAGTGATTTGCGTAAAAGGACGGGTTTATACCAAAAGTTTTATGATGAGTTCGAGCCAGCAAAGGAGGAGGACTGATGTACGCCAGTCTGTCTCTGAAGGAGAAAATGATCATGCTGAACCATCTGCGAAGAAACGTCCTATCCAGTTGCTTCCCCTACCCATAGGGGTATATCTGAGCATGATAGGATGCGTGGTGGTATTCATTCTCCTGCTGCTGCACTTTACCTTTCATCTCTTCTGAGATGATTGAGGGAAGAGATGGAGAGTCTCTATTTACCTATCTCCTCCCTCACCCTGTTTTCTTCGCAAAGTGTTGATGATTTCCTCGCTGATGGAGATTTCCATGGTTCTGCTCAAGAACCTGCGGTGTAGACCTTTCGGTAGGGGTTACTCTGTCTCACAAAAACGTCATTTGACTACAGAGAAATAGAGACGTTTATTCCTCTAGATAGAAGGCTTTTTCCCACTTTTTCAGAAGAAAGGGCAGAGATGATGTCGGCACTAGACGAACTTCTCCACGAGCACTCCCTCCAGTCTGTCCGCAGTGATGGGTCACAGATGATTGCATTGGAAACCGGACAGACCGAGACTGGGGCTGAATGGGAGCTTCTTTTTGTTCATAAAGATGGTCACGTCGGCAATGACGGAACGCTGATTCTTCCAACAGGCGAAAAAGCCGTCCTCCGAAAGATCTATAACAACGCACGACTGCAAGAGATTGCGGCCCTTCACGATTTCGTCGAGTGGCGACCATGTGTGCTTGAAGAACGTCCTGACGAGCGGGTACGCCAGCTTCAAGAACAACTTGAGCGCATGGAACAGAACCTTGAGGAGGTCCAAACGCGATACGAGGCAGCAGAGAACCAACTGCAAGGGTTGAAGGCAGAACACGAGACAACAACCAGCCAATTCAAGCAGGCACAAGCGAAAATCCAAGAGCTCACAACGCTCAATGCATCTCAAAAAAGAAAGGAACGAACGACTCGGCAAGAGGCCGAACAACGTATTCAAGCCACGGCAGCCGCTATTGCGGAACGAACACCCAGTGAAACGCAAAAAATCATTGTCAACCAGGTCGAGTTAGGTGCCGGGTTTTATGGAGAGGCGGGAGCACAATCACGCGAGAGCTTTCGTCTTTCGCTCTGGCTCGCCGTTGCCGGAGCAGTCATCTTTTTCTTGACCGTCCTGGCCGCGGTCCTGATTTCCTTCCTTCGAGGTGAGAACACACTCATCACCATCATTGGATCGATTGCGGCTGCCTTGACAGAAGGACTTGCCGCTGGCAACCGCCTCTACAACCAGGCGTCGCGCCAGTTTGCTCACTTCCAAGTCGATCTCGATCGGATTAATCGTTCTTCGATGGGCTATGCAATGATCAGCGAAGAAGACTTTGAGAAGAAAACACAAACGCAGCAAGATGCCATCATCAAAGTGGTGAGCACCCTCCTTCAATCGTCATGAGAAGTGTCGTTTGACTCATCTGGTGGCTAGCAAGCTTTACAATTATAAACATAAATTTATACCTTATCTCTCCCTCAGAGAGACGTTGTTCTTCGCGATCTGCGGCGGCGTCCCTGGCCCCTGCTTCCCACCGGAAGTTGCCGCTGCTCGCTGCTGACACTCCCGATCACGAACTGACCGGATGCTTGCGGCTGTGCCCACTCTGGCACTGAACCCGTCTGCTCCGCGGTGAAGATCTCATCGCGGTTGGCATCCAGAAAGGTCAGCAGATCAGCCGCCGCCCGTCCGTTGAGCAGGTGCTGGCCCGTGGGTGTGGTGATCAGCAGCGTGTTGTCGGCCCAACGGAAGGTCAGCCCGCCGACCGTCATACTTTCCATCATTGCTCTCTTGTCTCCTGTTCTTCAAACTTGAAAAGAGCCACCAGGGCCGCTCTGACCTGCTCGCTGCTGTAGGGCCATGCCGCGCTGAACGTATATTTCTGAGTCAGCACACGGGCAACGTGGTACATCTCCTGATGATCCGCGCCGAAGACAGCAGACTTCCCAAAGAGCAGATCGTGGGTCAGATGAACCAGGGTCATTCCCGCCTGGGTTGGATCGCGAAAGGTGACGCTCTCTTGCGCGAGCTTGGCGATGAGAAACTGCTCCACTTCCTCGGCCACTGCCAGAACATGCTCATCCGGCAGATCCGGACGTAAGTCTGGATGTCCCGGCGTCATCGCGGCCTGCATCTGTGTTCGGCTATAGGGCCAGCGGGCCGTGAAGTCATATCCTGTTGCCAGGAGTCGGGCCAGCTCGATCCGCTGCGTATGGGGAATGGGAAGCCCTTTGCCCTGCAAGAAGCCGTAGACCTCCTCCACCAGGAGCAGTAATGCCTCCAACGGATTCTTTACTGGCTGCTCCACCAGGCGACGAAGCACCTGCGGCTCTGCCTGGCGTGCCAGTGCCAGCAGCTCTTCTCTGGTGAACGAACGCAGGGCAACGGTCACCCCTGGCGGAAGACGGTCAACGACTTCGGGTGGAACCTGATACGCAAAGGTGCGGCGTCCACTTCGTGTTTTGACGCTGAGTCCGGGTTTTGTTTTGTGCTTCTGCTTGCTCATAGTCTCTCTCTATTAGTGGTGTCTACAGCTTTTTTCATGGAGGCATTACACCCAAACTCCGAAACGAATAGCGAGGCGAATCTTAACGTACACATTGGTTCCGTCGTATCTCAGAGACGCGTGCGATTTAGGATGTTCCTCCTCTGTTGGAAAATCCGCCTTTTCTGGCTTGCCAGAAGACGTGAAGCCTCAGATTCTGAAATACGCTTGTTTTTGTGTTCGCGAACACAGGAGATCTAGCCGCGCTCAAGGAGGGCCTGGATGGTTTGCTGTATTTGTAGGAGTCCCTTTCGTTCCTCTTCGAAAATTGGACCATCCCCTACTAGGCGACAATACTTCTCAAAACGTTTCGTCGTTGCTTCTATCTGCTCGATTCGCTGAATCATCGAACCTTTGATAACTTCGGTCGTCTCCTCACCTGCTTTCAGAAGGCGTTCAACCGCAACCCGTACCCCATCCGTGGTGATCCGCTCTTCAAGAAAAGCTTGAATGATTGGAGCGCGGACTTGGGCAGCTCTTCCCTGTTCCTGCTCGTCGAGCACATCTAATCGTCTGAGGTAGCTCGCTGTACGTAAGCCCTCATCGCCTTTGACGATGAGCATCTCCTGGATGTCTGGAGCAGAACGGGCTGCTAGTTCGCATGCTGCAATATGGTCCCGTCCAATCCCCTCTATGCCCAGTTCTGCTGCGAGCTTCTCCTGGCTCCACTTGAAATCCTTTCGCAGGCGAATAAAGAGGTTGCCTTTTTCAATCGTATTGAGTTCCTGTCTCCCCAGATTCTCCTGGGCAGTCCCCAGCCCCATGCTCATTTTGTCATATTCAATCAGGACGACAGGAACCTCGGTGAGTCCAGCTTCTTTTGCAGCCATTTTACGAATGTGGCCTCCCATCATGGGGAGATAATAGTCATCTTGCTCGGGATCGCGACACACGAAGAGGAGTTGCCGGAATCCCAGCGTTTTTATGGAATGTACGAGTTGCGCATACTTGCTCTGATCGATCTGCTCACGGGTCTGGTAGTAACTATCAAGGATATGATCAAGCGGCACACGCAAGATAGTGCCAACTCCGGGAAACTCTTGTATAGTATTTACTGATTCCTGTGTTGATTGAGCAGCCTGGAGAAGAACCTGATTCATCTGATCAGGGAGTTGGACTCCCCCAGATTGTGCCCCCTGCCTTCCAGTGAGGACTCCTCCTGCAAATAAGTTGTGCAGATTCGTTGCTGCGGTAGAGGGCCGAGGCTTTCTTGCTGGTACTTTTTGTTCCTCTGGTGTTGACATCTGAGCTGTCCCTTTCCAACGAGTTCATCACTGACTGCATCTGCTAGGTTACTGCCTTTCCTCTTTTCCACAGGAGCCTTTCTCAGACATCTCTATGTGAAAGGATATTTGTGGCAGATCCATTTTTCTTCCTCTGAAGTTATTCTGCACCTGATGTTCCTTGCCGCTTGGCTATGCGCTCAAGCTTCTGGCGTTCTTTCTCTTTTGCAATTAACTCTCGTTGCGTGCGTAGTCCTTGTAGTGTTGAGCCAATAGCGTCTTTTGCCGGGCCTCCAACGATGGCAAGATATTCTGCCAGGAACGACCAGAAGTCAAGTGCCGGGTCACTCAAAGGATTATCGAGGACGACGACGGAGCGTCGATTGCTTGCACTCATAAACTTGTTCGGGTCATCTTTGATCTGTGTCTGGAAATAATGAATGTGATTTTCGTCGAGGATAGCCCGGAATGGATCAAGAATATCGCGATGCGCTTTGAGATCTCTCACCCTGGACATAAGGACACCAGCGATCTGTAACTTCTTATTCACCTTCTTTTGTGTACTGATGATCGCCTCGAGAATATTTTCGAAGCCCATTGCATTGAGTGAATCGGGAACAAAAGGAATGCAAACCCAATCAGCAGCATAGATGGCATTGATCGTGAGTAGATTCGATAGATCAGGGTTGGTGTCCAGAATCATATATTGATACACCTTGCGAAGAGGATGAAGGGCAAATGCTAGTAAGAATTCCCGCATTTGTCTTCCACGGAGCACTTCATCAGACTCAAGATCAAATCGGACTGGGATGAGATCGGGGCCTCGAATCACCTGTACTCCCTGATCTACATACTGCTGAAGGACGGTCTTTGAAGCAGGATCACCTGGATTGACGGGATAAGTCGGATTGAAAAAGGACCGTAGTTCCGGGTGATAGTATGTAGGCACGATAGCATCCCTCAGAGAACATCGTCCAGCTAGCAGATCAAATAATGAATGCTTGATTTCGCGTGGAATGTATCCCAAGCTATAGGTAGTATGTGCCTCTGGCCCACTATCGATGACAAGTACACGAGCCCCTAAAAGGGTAAGCATAGTAGCTTCATTAACAGTCGTTGTCGTCTTTGCTGATCCCCCTTTGTTGATACCGTTGACATGGATAGCTCCATCTCCTTCCTCAAGGGTATACAGCTCTAGCAAATTGATCATGTATCGTCTGCTTAGCGCACGTGAAAAGGGTCCCATGAAAGAGTGCGCCTACCCCTTTCTTCTCACTACAGGGCTACAGCATACGAGAACATTGTGTTCGCGAACACATTTTTCACCCCTAGCTCAGGTGGAGGGAAGAGATGAGCACCAGAGAAATTTACTTGATAAGTGGGCAAGTACTCATTCCAGTTACATTTTCTCCACTCCACCATTTCAATGAAAAATTGCAAAGAGGAGCGTTCACTCCTCTTCGCAATGATACCAGAATGTTTTCACGAAGACAACAGAGCGCTAGCAAGCAAGGAAAAGTACCGGAGAGACCGTTGACAAAAACCACGGAACTTCCTACAATGCCGTCATGAGTGAGCAACAACCAGAAACATCTACAACGCACAGCCAAGAACCGGCAGAGGTCACCATGACCATCGCAGAGCAACTGGGTGAAACCGAAGCAGCTCCGGTCTCCCAGATCCGCCGGGCGGTGAAGGCACTTGGCACTGAGCAGGCGTTGGCCTTGCTCAAAGAGACGCTCTCGATCCAAGCTCAGGGCGGTCTGATGCTCCCAGATGCATCACGTCGCCGCACTGCTGGAGGCGTCTTCTTCCACCTGATCCGGACCACGGTCCCCAAGCAGGTTCGCACGCGGATCTTCCTACCACCGCCGCCAAAGCCAGCGGTCGCTACAGCACCCGGAGCCACAGTACCCGAAGCCAAGGCCGCAGCGCCAGCAGCAGCAGTGCTCTCGCCACTGCGTTGGCAGGACCGCATCGCCGTCCTCGATGAGATCAACACCCAGAAAGGAATGCTTACCACCGTGAAAATCACCCTTGTTGGCAGGCCTGGCAAGATTATGGATCGGGGCACCTGCATCATGACGAAGATGGCATCGAGCAGTGTGCCGTCACTGCCCAAAGGACTCCCAGCGGTTCCTGCCACGAGCACCAACTACGTCGTCTACATCGCCAGCAAACAGTGGAAGAAGGTGGCTGAGGCGATCACCGATCCCGATGATATGCTCATCCTGGAAGGCTTTCCCCTGCTGGACAGTGAGACCAACAGCATCGCCGTTTTTGTTTCCAATGCCACTACGAAGAATCTCCAGCGGGCACAAAAGCAAGCAAAGGCTCCGACACCGGGAGAATTAACGACGTAGACCGAGTGCACCGTGCAAGGAGGACGCGATGCGATATGAAGAGTCCGGAACGAGAGGACACATTCAGATTATTCAGCAGGACGGGACTCAGATCGATGCTGCCGCCACAGGATGCTCTTGCCCTGTTGCAATGGCTCTATGAACGGCGCGATCGGTTCCAGGAAGCCATCTGGGGCAATCAACCCACGACAAAACTCTCTCCCCTGAAAGATCGCCAGGACTTGCCAGAGTGGATACAAGAAGAACGCTAGCACGTCACGGAAGCGAGCGTCTCTCGTTGGATCAGAGAGGGATGGATCGAAGCGGACAAGGTGTATGGCAAAAGTGCAAAGGTTGATGCTACCATATTTCGCCTCTCGTCCTCTCCGAAATGGACCAGCAGCGCGAGCAGATCATCGAGGAGAGCAACCGCTACTGGATGCGGTTGTACGTGAAGCTTCGCATGAAAGGACGAACAGAACAAACAGGGAGCCAATCTGTACTACGGCAGTCATCGGGTCTGAGAGATGGTGTTACTATGAGCATGGGTAAGGGAGAAGAGTGGTTCAGTACCGCTTTCCACCAAAGAAAGCAGAACAGGTGAAGAAGAGAACCTCT
>WNGD01016487.1_pt1 | contig 10623 bp, 8 predicted proteins | sample 5400671 | NCBI WGS metagenome assembly WNGD01 (sample SAMN13153369, study PRJNA577476) | soil metagenome | isolation source: 40 cm soil or saprolite under grassland replicate 2 | place: USA:California | collected 2016-06-15
CAGGACTACGCGGTTCTCGGCAATCGCCCGGCCATTTCAAAATCCCGCAAGCTTGCGCTGGTAGCACGGGCAGCATTCCACAAGCTAATATGAGCACCGCTGTGCAAACTCCCCCGCAGTTTGTTCCCACCGAGTCCCAACTTCACGTTGCCTATTCGGTCTGCCGGGGAATCACGCGCTCCCAAGCCAAAAATTTTTATTATGGATTCCTGGTTCTGCCCAAGCGCAAACGTCAAGCACTCAGCGCGGTCTACGCGTTCATGCGTCGCTGCGACGATATCGCCGATGACCCATCCCTCTCCGCCCGCGAGCGCCAGCAAAAGCTCGATATCTGGCTAGACGCCTTCCACGCCGCGCAAGCCGGAAGTCCCACCGACGATCCCGTTCTGCTCGCCCTGACCGATGCCCAGCGTCGCTTCCACATCCCGCTAGGCCTGCTCGACGCGCTCGCCTTCGGCACCGCCATGGACGTCGAACAGATCGACCCGGAACAGAATCCAGATCAGCCGACAACACCCGGTCTCCAGGTCCAGTACCGCAGCTTCCAGGACCTCGAGCGCTATTGCTATCACGTAGCTTCGGTCGTTGGCCTGGTCTGCATCCGCATCTTCGGATACACCGATCCCGCCGCCGAGCCTCTGGCGGAAAAATGTGGCCTGGCTTTCCAGCTCACCAACATCATTCGCGACGTGAAAGAAGACGCCGCCGTCGGACGCATCTATCTCCCGCAAGACGAGCTGGAACAGTTTGGAATTTCCGCAACCGACCTGACATCCGCCCGCGACGCGAGCCGGGTCCGCCCCCTCCTGGAACTCCAGGCGCAACGTGCATTCGAAAACTACCGCGCCGGAGACGAACTCCTCCACTTCATCGCCGAAGACAGTCAGCCCGCTCTCTGGGTCCTGGTCAATATCTACCGCAGCCTGCTGGAAAAAATCGTCCGCCTCAATTACGACGTCTTCACCCGCAAAGTAAGCCTCACCGTCCGCGAAAAGCTAACCATCCTCAGCAAAGGATTTCTAAAGCGAATCCTCTGATGTCCACTCCCCAGCCCACCGTGGCAATCGTCGGAGGCGGCCTCGCTGGCCTCGCCGCCGGCTGCGCCCTCTGCGACAGCGGTTTCCGCGTGACCTTGTTCGAGCGCCGCCCCTATCTAGGCGGCCGCGCCTCCTCTTACGAGCACCCCGGCACCGGCGAAGTCGTAGACAACTGTCAGCACGTCCTCTTCGGCAGCTGCACCAACCTGATCGCCTTCTACAAAAAGATCGGAATCGAAAATAAAATCCGCTGGTTCGATCGCATGACTTTCATCGAACCCGGCGGCAGGCAGTCAGTCCTAGAATCAACTTTCCTGCCCGCGCCCCTGCATCTAACGCCTTCGTTCCTTCAATTGAACTTTTTGAGCATCCGCGACAAGCTTGTTCTGTCCCGCGCATTAGCGGTACTGATCACTCGCACGCAAAAAGATGACGGAAGTTCATTTCAAGACTGGCTGATTCGCCATCATCAAACCCCCACCGCTATCGAGCGCTTCTGGAAACCAATCCTGGTCAGCGCCCTAAGCGAACACCTAGACCGCATCGCGGTCCCATACGCAGCCCAGGTTGTCCGCGAATCCATGAAGTCCCCAACCGCCCGCCGCATGGGAATTCCCACCGTCCCGTTAACCGAGCTTTACAACGCCGCCCGCGATTACATCACCGCTCGCGGCGGCACCGTCCGCTTCCGCAACAGCGTACAGTCATTCGCGCCATCGCCGTCAGGCGTGCGCCTCAAGCTCCAGGACTCAGAAGAAGAATTCGACAACGCAGTACTAGCGGTCCCATTCGATTCCCTAGCCAAACTACTACCCGATTCACCGGAGTCCCAAGATCTGCAATCAAAAACCCTGCGCGAAAAACTCTCGCACTTCCAAACCGCCCCTATAACCGGCGTCCACTTCTGGTTCGACCGCCAGATCACCAACCTACCCCACGCAGTCCTACTGGACCGAACGATCCAATGCTAGACCGCACCATTCAGTGGATGTTCCACAAATCCCTGCTCCTAAACAAGAATTCTCGGGAAGCAGACGACACCCCCAGCTACGTAGAACTGGTAATCAGCTCCTCCAAATCCCTGATCCAAAAATCCCGCCAGGAAATCATCGACCTCGCCCTGAACGAACTCCGCGAATTCTTCCCCCAAGCCCGCGAAGCTAATCTCGTCAAGGCCACGGTAATAAAAGAGGTCAACGCCACATTTTCTCCCACCCCAGGCATCCACCACCACCGTCCAACTCAAAAAACCCCGTGGCCCCACATATTCCTCGCCGGAGACTGGACCGCCACCGGCTGGCCCGCAACCATGGAAGGCGCTGTCCGCAGCGGCTACTTGGCCGTCCAAGCCCTCACCACCAAAACAGATCTCCTCGCCCCCGATCTACCTGCAACCGGCCTCATGCGTCTTCTGCGTTAGTCGGCGAATCTTGTATCGCCAACCTGTCGCTTATGGCAGAATGTTCGCAATCCAGTGCAGGCGACATGCCTGCACGAACTTCGCGGATCGTACGAACTCCAGAGGCTAAAACGTGAACTACAAGGGATCGCTAGGCGAGGTGGAAGAAACATCCGGCCGCCTCTGGCGTTTCGCGGATTATGAATTCGACGAACTAGGCCACGTACTGCGCGTCAAAGGCAAACCGGTCGAACTGGAATCGAAGCCGCTCGAAATTCTCCTCCAGCTTCTGCTCCACGCTGGCGAAGTAGTCACCAAAGAAGAACTGCTCGAATCCGTCTGGCCTGACGTGATGGTAGTCGATGGCTCCCTGGCCACTGCAGTCTCAAAACTTCGCCGCGCCATGGGCGACGATGACCACCCCGCAATCCTCAACTGCAAAACGGTTGCGGCCGCCTCCGGCCCGGAACTCGGCTTCAAGATTGGCGACACCATCCCCGGAAGAGAGCAATGGCAGCTCCCCCGCCCCATGGATCGTTCCGGATCAAGCGAAGTCTGGCTGGCGCTAAATCCAAAAACCCGCGAACAGCGCGTATTCAAATTCGCCTCCGACGGCGTCCGTCTGAAAGCCTTGAAGCGCGAAATCACCGTCTCGCGTTTCTTGCGCGAATCCCTGGGTGAGCGCCCCGAATTTGTACGCATTCTCGAATGGAACTTCGCAACCGCGCCTTTTTTTCTCGAAAGCGAATACGCCGGACCAAATCTGGCCGAGTGGGCCGAGCAGCAGGAAGGCCTGACAAAAATCCCGCTCGAAATTCGATTACAGCTGCTGACCGACATCGCCAAAGCCGTAGCCGCCGCGCACGGCATCGGAGTCCTCCACAAAGACCTGAAACCAGCCAACATCCTGATAGCGCTGCCCACTGATGTGCGGAACAACGAAGTGCGGAACAACGAAGCGCGGAACAACGAAGCGCCCAACAACGGAGTGGACAACGGAGCGCCCCACAACCCAGGCAAAAATCCGCAAATTAAAATTGCCGATTTCGGCAGCGCATCTCTATTCGATCCATCGCGCCTGCAAGCCCTGGGAATCACGAATCTAGGATTCACTCAGACCGTAACCCAGGATGCCTCGCTCACCGGCACGCTGATGTATTTGGCCCCAGAGGTCCTCGCCGGGCAATCGCCCAGCGCTTCCGCGGATGTGTACGCCCTCGGCGTCATGCTCTATCAGCTGATCGTTGGCGATTTCCGCAAGCCCCTGGCCCCCGGATGGGAAGCCGAAATTGCAGATCCCCTGCTGCGCGAAGACATCGCCGAGGCAGCCTCCGGCGATCCTGCGAAACGCCTGAGCAGCGCGGTCGAACTAGCAGACCGCCTGCTCAAGCTCGACCAACGCCGCACCAGGCGGAACGAATTGGAAGCGGCCAAGCTCCGCGCCCTAATCGCCGAACGCAAGCTCGCTGAAGCTCAAGCTCGAAAGCCGTGGGTCGTGCTGGCGGTAATCGCGCTCGCCCTGGGATTAGGTTTCAGTTTCACTCTCTATCGCCGCGCAGCTCGCGAACGCGATCACGCCAATCGGCAGACTGCGATTGCAAGCTCGATCAATCGCTTTCTTTCCGACGATCTGCTCGGCCGCAGCAATCCGTTCGCGAGCGGCAACTCGACCGAGTCCCTGATGGAGACCATCAAGCAAGCATCGCCCGCCATCGATCGCCAGTTCAAAGACGAGCCGCTGGTGGCCCGCCTTCATCAGACCATCGGCCGCGCGCTCGACAATCGCACCGCCTACCCCGACGCCCGCCAGGAATACGAGCGCGCCGCAACTCTTTTCCGTCAGACCGATGGCGACCTGTCGCAAGATGCCATCATCGTGCAACTGCAACGCGTGACCCTCGAGGCCCGCAGCTACGAAAAAGATTCGCTTCCATTAGCGAAATCCATTCTCGCCCAGCAGGAAGCATTGATCGCCAAGCTTCCGCGTCCCCGGCCCGATCTCCAAGTCTGGCTGTCCTCCGCCCGCGGAATGATCGCCCTGATCGACAACAACGCCAAATCCGCAGCAGACAATTTTCAACTGGCGGTCCAAGGCGCAGAACTTCTCCCCACCTTCGACGAAAGCGCTCGCCTCACTTTCAAACAGCGACTGGAGTTCTCTTATATTCGCCTTGGCAATGGCGCCAAAGCCGAGCAATTGTGCCGCGAACTGATTCTGGCTTTCACCCGAGTAACCGGCCCCGACAGTCCCAACGTCCTGCGCGTCCGCCTCAACCTGGCGCAGGCCTACATGATCCAGAACAAACACGAAGAGGCAGTCAAAGAAGCCAACGCAGTCTATCCGCAGTTCGTCTCAAGGCTGGGCCCTGACAACGAATTAACCATGCAGTTGCTGACCACGCGCGCTCAGTCTGAAGGCAGTCTAGGCATGTGGAACGATGCCGTCCGCGATGATCTTGCAATCTACAATCTGGCCGTCAAGAAGCAAGGCCCGCTATCATTCTTCGCAGTAGCCACTCTCTCCGACGCTTCGCTGGCCACCTGCCGCGCCGGACGCTACGCCGAAGGCGGGTCCAACGCCCGCAAAGCCTACGAAGCCTCCATCAAAGCCTTCGGCTCCCGCGCCGGCCTGACCGGAGGAGTGGCCTCCACGCTGGCGACTTGTCTAATAGGCGTGGGAAAGCTAGACGAAGCCACCAATCTCTTAGCGCAAATAGACGTCCCCGCCGTAACCCAACTAGCTGGAGATCCAAACTGGGGCGCCGGCGTAACTCTCCTGCAAGCTGAAATCGCCTACCGCCGCAAAGACTACGAAGCCGCCAGAAAATACGTCCAAACCGTAACCCCAATCTTCGAAGCCAAAGACGCCGAACCCTACGAAAAACACGCCCTGGAAAATCTAAGCGCCGAACTCAACAAAGTCTCTCAGCATAACTAAGCTACACACACTGAGTAGGAGGACCCGACGTTCACAGCTTGCGGAAAAACTCTAATTCGCACGGTGTGGGGAAGAGCGCGAGTTCCACTCGTGGGAAGAGCGCGAGTTCCTCTGGCCGTGCCAACACCTTCCCAGCTTTAATCTTCACCCGAGGATTCTTCGCGTCCGAAGCGTCCACTGAAACCACAGCCGTGGTCCCGACGGCCCAGGGCCGGGTGCCCCGTCCAAGCTCTGCTGGGGCGGGATTCTCGTATCAACAACCCGTGCCTAATCGCAAACAAACAAGACCAGAACGGGGGCACCCATGCAGCACCGTGGAAGAGCGGCGCTTCAGCGCCGCGTAAGCAACAAAAAACAACGACGCGCTTCAGCGCCAGCGCGAAGCTGACGCCTAACCAAGGACCCCTTTTGTGATTGAACAAAAAAATCACGCCATTGGAGGCTGTTAGGCGCGCCAATCCCGAGCGGTGGTAGGAAAACTTCACAGCCGCGGAGCGGCGGTATTCGTTAGCCCAGCGCGTGAGCGCTGGGAAAGCCGAAAGCGGATGGTCGAGTCCGCTTTTACCGGACGGCACGCGTTTCGTAACAGACTCTTCAGCGACGCGTAACCAGTCTTAAATCACACACGCTCTTTAGCCAGGTTCTACGTAAGCCTGACAGGTCTTTTGAACTCGTGCCGACTATCGTCACGGCCCGCCTTCAACCGCTGAGGCGACCTTTACGCTTCCGCGGTAAGACGTATTGCGAAAACAACTTTCACTCAACTCCGGGACCGTTCACCACACCCGGCACTGGTTCTGGCTGACCATCGGCTGTCCCGCCTTGCAGCCCCAAGCCTTCTGGAACTCCGGCATGTTTTGGACAACACCGTTCAAGCGATAGCGGCCGGGCGAATGCGGGTCAACATTCACCAGCATTCGCGAGAGTTCTGGCCGCCGTTTTTCGCACCACACCCGTCCGAAGCCAAGAAACAGACGTTGCTCCGGAGTGTAGCCGTCAATCTTCTCCGCAGCTCTGCCTGACTTGTCCTGCTCAATGGTGTGCAGCAAGGCCATGAGCGCAATGCGCGCGCCGCCGTTGTCAGCCGTATTTTCGCCCAGCGTTAGCCGTCCATTAAGTTTCAGGTCATCAATAGCAACAAAATTGCTGTACTCATCGGCGACACAACTGGCGCGCTTTTCAAATTCCTTCGCGTCCTGGTCCGTCCACCAATCGCGCAGGTTGCCCTGCGGATCGTACTTCCTTCCCTGATCGTCAAATCCGTGCGTGAGTTCGTGGCCAATCACCACTCCGATTCCGCCGAAGTTGACTGGGTCATCCATCTTTTTATCGAAAAACGGTGGCTGTAGGATTCCGGCAGGGAAGACGATTTCGTTGTGCGAACCGCTGTAGTACGCGTTCACCGTCGGCGGAGTCATCCCCCATTCCTTGCGATCGAGCGGCTTGCTGATTTTCGTGATCTGCCGCCGCGACTCGAATTCATTGGCGCGAAGGAAGTTGCCCATCAGGTCTCCAGGTTTAATATCGAGCTTCGAGTAATCGCGCCACACGTCCGGATAACCAATCTTGTTGCGGATCGCCATCAATTTGATTTTGGCTTGCTTCTTGGTTTCGTCCGTCATCCACGGCAGGTTGCGAATGTCTTCATCCAGCGACTGCTCGAGCGCGTCCACCATTTTCAGCATCCGCTGCTTGCCTTCTGCGCCGAAAGTTTCCTCCACGTATCGCTGCCCCAGAGCCTCACCAAGCGCCTTGTCGGTAGCATCTACGCAGCGCTTCCATCGCGCCTGGATTTCCGCTTGCCCGGTCAGCGCCTGCTGAAACTTGAAATGGGCGTCAACATAAGGCTGCGAAAGCCATCCAGCCGCGCCGTTCAGCAGATGCCATTGCACGTAAGCCTTCAGCGCATCGAGTGACTCAGTTTCGATGACATTGTTCACTTGCTTGAAAAAGTCTGGATTCGACACGTTCAGCTCTGAGAAACTCGGCGTGTCCAGGTCCTGAAAATATCGCGCCAGGTAAAAATTGGGGGCCAGCGTGATAGCCGCGTCGCGCGCCATTTTGTGATCGCGGTTCTTGGGGTCCCGCCGTAACGTGCGGTCCATCGAAGCCTTTGCCAAGGCAGTTTCGATTCGCAACACAGTCTGCGCCGAATCGGCAGCCTGTTGCGGGGTTTTCCCCGAGAGCGTAAACAGGGAAGTCGCGTACGCAACCAACTGTTTCCGCATCTCGGCCATCTTCTGATCATCTTCTTTAATGTAATAATTCCGGTCCGGCAGCGTCAGCCCGCCCTGGTCAATGTAGGCGATAACCATGTCCGCATTGTGCAAGTCGGGGGAAGAATAAAAGTTGAATAGCGGATTCGGCCCGATCAAATGCACGCGCGCCACAGCCTCGATCAGCGCGCTTTTGTCGCTGGCAGTGGCGATGCGGTCGAGTTCAGGCTTGAGCGGGTCGAGACCCTTGGCATCCACGACCTTCTCATCCATGCACGCGCCGTAATAATCCCCGATCTTCTGGTCGACAGCATTGCGCCCGGTCCCGCCAGCTGCCGCCTTCTCCAGAATATTGCGCAGAGTCGACAAGTTACGCTCCTCAATTTCCTCGAAGCTGACCCAACTCGACCGATCGGCAGGAATCTCGGCCTTCTTTAGCCAATTGCCGCACGCATATTGGTAGAAATCAACGCAAGGGTCTTGCGATTTGTCGATGTTCTCGATGCTGAATCCAGCGGCAGGTTCGCTGGGCGTTTGGGCAAAAGAAGGCGTTATCAGAATTGAAATAAGAAAAGCTACGACTAAGAGCAAGCGCATGAAGACCTCACAAGATGGACTGGCGATTCTAAGCCGAAGCAGTTTAGACGTTCAAGAGCAGAATAGGTTAGGAATGGACTTCACACTCTTATCAGAACTGGAATACCTGCATCACATCCACAAAATACCTGCATCATATCGGGGAACGTCGTAGTAGAGCGGCGCTTCAGAGACTGTGTCACAACCTCCGGACTGAACAAAAGTGGACCACGCGTTACGATTGTAGCCGCGGAGCGGCGCAAGAATACAGCCCACGGCGTAAGCCGCGGGTAGAAGGTGGTAAGAGAACAAGCACCGAAGGTGCGAAAGGACGGTGTGACACAGCCTCTTTAAGCTCCGCGTAACTCCACGGGAACGCCTTGAGCTTTAGTGGATGCGTGAGAACCGATTGCAAGGAAACAAGTGGAAGACCAGCCCCGCAGGGGCGGAATATAGATAGCCCGGCACGTAAGTGCCGGGAAAGTGCGAGGCCGCCGCCGAGTCCCGCAGGACGCCCTCTCTTGCAGTCCTCATCGCCCAAACTGCAACAGCGCGAAAATATAAATCCAAAGCACACCCATGAAATGCCAATACCAGCTGGCAATCTCAATCACAATGCGCCTCTGCTCAATCGCACGATGTAACAGGGAGATCATTCCCGCATAGAACAAGACAATGATTCCCCCTGCAAGGTGCACCGCGTGGGCTCCGGTCAGCACATAAAAGAAAGGAGTAGGCGTCCGGGTAGAAATGTGGAATCCGCGGGCCTCAAGCGATTGCCAGGCCGTCCACTGCCCCAGAAGGAACAGAAACCCGAGGGTGACGGTGAACGCTAACCATGGCACCCCGCGCTCAACATCCAACGCGATCCCTGGAATGCTCCGCACCGGCGCCAGCGCCATTTCGCGCGCCACTCTTCGCCGCGATCTCTCAATAGTAAAGCTGCTCAGCAGCAGCACCAACGTGTTCAGCAGCAGCAACCTCACCGGCAAAGCTACCTGCACCCACTGCCGCAAGTAACCGCCAGTCCGGCTGTCGAGCACGAACGCGCCATGCCGCAGAAAGACGAACACCGCCGTGACGGTCACGAACAGCATTGAGATCGAGACGAGTCCCAGCACCAGCGCCAACCGCGCCCGATAAAGCCGGCGGCTGTAGTCAGGGGAACCATCGCCAGGCCCATTGTCGCCGCCACCGCCATACGCCGGAGGATGCACACCTCCGCCGCCATGCCCCGACTTGGGCCGTTCAATCGCTATCGGAGGAGTTAACAGCGGCATATCCCTACTACGCCCAACCATCCTTCGTCACATCAGCGAACGACAAGAATCTATTTCTTCGCTACCTTGCCGAAATGGCGCACGTACTTGATCAACTGCGTGATCTCATCGTCGCTCAACTGTTCTCCGAAAGGTGGCATATTGCCGTTCCCGTCGTGCACTGTCTTGCGGAGCTCGGCATCGGTCTTCTTCTGAACCTCTTTAGAGCCAAGATTGGCAGCTTGCAGTTGTTTGCCTAAGGCAGTGTTTCCGGTGCCGTCGGCGCCATGGCAAAGGGCGCATTTGCTCTTGAATGTGGCAGCACCGTCGCCGGTCTGGGCATTTGCCACCTGGCAAACTGCTATTACCGCAAGCAACAGACACCCGATTGACATCATGAAATGGAATCTTCGTGCGTGTTCCAACAGTGTCATCCTCCGTATTTATTGTTCGCGTCGTAATTTCGAAAAACTATTTAGATCATACTTCACCGCTCTTGGATGCGGCCTAGTCCGCTACAATGCAGCTCCATGACCAGAAAAGCTTTCGCGAGAGGCCACTGGACCAAAGAGCGTCCTATGAAGAAGAACTACTGTTTTGCCTGCGGAAAAGATAATCCCCAGGGCATGCGCCTGAAATTTTCATTCGACCGCGAGCGCAAGCATTTTGCCTGCAAGTTCCGCCTGGGCAAGCGCTACACCGGACCACCCGGACACTGCCACGGCGGCATTATCGCCACCATCCTCGACGATGCTATGAGCAAATTGAGCAAGCTGCGCGACGTGATCGCCGCCACCTCGCGAATGACAGTCGAATATGTCCGCCCCGTCCCGCTCTACAAGCCTCTGCGGGTCGAATCCCGGGAACTAAGCAAACGCGGACGCCGCCTGACCCGCGCAGCAGAAATTATGGACGAGAAGGGAACTGTCCTGGCCCGCGCCCGCGGCATATTCGTGATTGTCGACCCAGAGCGAGTCTTCAAGCGAGAACGGAATGTCCCCCACCCCTCTGTCATTCCGACCGGAGCAGAATGATTCGCAAAGCGAATCATTCTGCGGAGTGGAGGAACCCTTCGGCAAGCTCAGGGCAGGCTCTGCTGTTCCCACGGGGCGGACAACAGATTTTTCGATTCCGCAGTATCGTTCACTTTGCGACTAATCCTGAGGTCACCACACGAGTGGAGTGCCACAACATTTCG
>WNGD01007078.1_pt1 | contig 10620 bp, 7 predicted proteins | sample 5400671 | NCBI WGS metagenome assembly WNGD01 (sample SAMN13153369, study PRJNA577476) | soil metagenome | isolation source: 40 cm soil or saprolite under grassland replicate 2 | place: USA:California | collected 2016-06-15
ATGACACCGCTCGCGCTCTGGCTGACGCTCATATGCATTGGACTGTTGACCTTTGCTATTCGCCTTTCGTTTATCACGCTTTTTGGAAGGCGGGAAATACCGCCATTTCTCCAGAGCACGTTACGTTTCGTTCCTGTTGCCGTTCTTTCAGCTATCATTTTTCCAGCATTGTTCCTGTACGGGAACAAGCTTGATCTGTCTTTGAGTAACACCAGGTTGTTAGCGGGGATACTTGCGGCAATTGTTGCCTGGCGAACTAAAAACGTGCTTTTGACCATCGTTGTGGGGATGGTCGGATTGTGGCTGCTTCAGGTGTTTGTGAAATAAAAAGGGTGAGCAAAAGAGGAGATCAATATGGAACGGCACGTCATGTGGGTTCCCTGGGAAGAACCAGGGTTAGAACACCTGCGCTTGATACACAACAACGAAAACATTATTGCAGATAGTATGATACTTGGAGTGTATCAGCAGGTGCCATTTCGGGTACAGTATGAAATCCGTTGCGATAGTAGCTGGAGGCTCCGTAGTGTGCAGCTGAGTTTGTTGAGTCACTCACCACAGGCAATTCATCTTTCCACTGATGGAAAAGGGACCTGGACGAATGAGACAGGTGAGGTAATATCAACCCTGAGCAGGTGCCTGGATGTAGATATTTCAGCAACGCCGTTCACCAATACTCTGCCGATAAGACGGCTGGCTCTCCGGCCGGGTATGTCTTCGACACTCAACATGATCTACATTGCGGTTCCACAGTTGCAAATCGCAGTTGTTGAGCAGCGCTACACCTGCCTGGAGGTAACGCATCACGGTGGTCACTACCGTTATGAGAGCCTCAACAATGGTGTCAGTTGGTATACAGCTGAACTGCCTGTCGATGGCGATGGGCTTGTAATAGATTATCCCGGGCTCTTTAAAAGAGTTGGAACGTGGTGAGAGCAGTCATGCCTTCGATCCTACATCTTGATGATACCGAAATGGATTTTCAAAAGTAAGATACGTTTTACCGACTCGTTAACACGATCCATGGTCAATTTACCCTGATGTATAGCATGTTTGAAAGCGGTGACGACGCTGGCGACGAGATCGGGGCTATAAGGACCTTCGATTATATCATTGCCGGCAATAATGGAGAGGACCGCTGCCTGGCTGATGGACCAGCGCTGGCTGATGCCACCCATATAGAGGCCGTCAGTGATAACGACACCATCGTATCCGAGTTGTTTGCGCAAAACACCGGTAATGGCTTTGGGTGATAGTTCCGCAGGCAGAGTCGGGTCAATTGCAGGCATAAGCACATCTGTAGACATGATCATGGCAGGGTGATCACTTTGAATCATGAGCCTGTAGGGAGCGAGGTCAATTTTTTTTAACTGCGTCATGCTACGGTTGACGGTGGGTAATCCCGCGTGAGGATCTGAACTAATGGCGCCTAGCCCTGGAAAATGTTTGAGACAGCCAGCAACGCGGTTATTTTGCAAGCCACTGAGAAAAGCTCCCGCATATGTAGCAACGGTCTTAGGGTCCCGTCCAAACATACGCGATTCTAAAATTGCCGGGTCAACGGTATGCACGTCAACAACGGGGGCAAGATCAGTGTTTATGCCCAGCTCAAGCATCCACTTCGCGGACTGTGATCCTTGCGCGAGTGCCTCAGAAGGTTTACTGCTGGCAGCCATATCCTCAGCTGATGGTAAATAGCCATGAAAGCGGTACAGTCGATTGACCAGGCCACCCTCCTGGTCAGTAGCAATAATCAAAGGAATTTTTGCGTCGTGCATTGTCTGCCGAGAGAGGGCATTAACCTGGCTCGCCACATCATAGGGAGGATCAAAATTGTGGTTGCTCTCCTGGTACATATAACCGCCAACAAACTGCCGGGAGATCATATACTGCAGCCCATTCTGATAACTATTCCCAATATATTCCACGACGATGAGCTGCCCGAGTTTCTGGTCAAGTGACATACCTGCCATGATACTTTGGACCTTTTCAAATTGAGCACGCGTTAAGGCTTCTGTGGGGATGCCCTGACTATCGGCCTTGGCCAGCGCAGGGATCAATGTTGCGGTAGGTCTCGCATTAGTAGGAGTGGGAGTAGGAGAATCGGGGAGACCAGATAATAAATCAGAACAACCTGAAAGAAATATGACCATGCAACAGAGAACAATGAGTAAGCAGACATCTAATTGTACTTGATACCGCCGTGTCAGACATTGAGGCTGCATAGTAAAGGCTCCATTGAAAAGGTCCAATGATGTATAGACAAATGTTTCATATGTTTTTTGTTTCAAAAGAAAAACGTTGGAAAAGCTCTGTCAGTAACTGTCCTTCCGTTGTATGTGACATATTAACCGCTTTCCTTTTCCTTCTGGGCTACTATTTATAGCCACCATCATATGGTACTATTATTGATAGGCTAACGCGAAACACTATGTATAATACAAAAGTAACTCCAACGGCTTTCCCCGGTAGAACGGGCATCTACATGCAGAGACAATAGATATCACTTGCGCAATGTGGATTTTGAAGGGCAGAAGAAAATATGGGTATGCAGGATATAGATAGCCAGGTTTTTTTCCCTCGTCGTCCAGGAGCGAGAATGAATCGCACCTCCCTTGTGGTCACCCTTTGCGCTATCCTGGGCCTTCTGGGTTCATTGACACTGAGCACGATGAAGCCATTGACCGTCCCTCAATCAAATGAGAGCACCATTCCCGTGGAAGCAACGGGCTTGGCGACGTCGCCATTCGTGACACCTACGAACAGGCTAACCCCGGCAACGCCGGAGTCTTCACCAAACAATATGCAATCTCCCATACAGCCGTTTCCGACCTTAATGTGGCAACAGATAGCGGCGCTCCAGTCGCAAAACCGCTTCCTCTATACCGGCAATCGTTACCTCCCAGAGGTTGCGCTGACCTTTGATGATGGCCCAAACCCTTACTATACACCGCAGATACTGGCAATTCTCCAGCATTACAGGGTGAAGGCCACATTTTTCTGCATTGGCCAGCAGGTTGCTCGCTACCCGAACCTCGTACGACAAGAGTACAGCGATGGCAACCTGGTGGGCAATCACAGCTGGTCGCATCCCAACCTGGCCCTACTTTCTGACAATGATATAGAGACACAGATTAATCTTACTTCCAATGCTATTCAACAGGCTACCGGAGTTCGACCAACATTTTTCCGCCCACCCTACGGTGTTGTCAATACCAAAGTGCTGGCGCAAGCGAACCTGCTTGGGCTCACCACCATCATCTGGAGTGATGAAGCGCGTGATTGGGCGACGCCGGGCACAAGCGTTATTGTCAGCCGTATTCTCAGATTGGCCGGTGATGGCGCCATTATTCTCATGCACGATGGTGGCGGAGACCGCTCACAGACCGTAGCGGCTTTACCATCCATCATTACTTCGCTCAGAGCGAGTGGGTTCCAATTGGTGACGTTACGACAAATGTTGAATGATGTACCAGAACGCCCCGCTTCCACCCAGGCGCCTATTTCTGCATCGACACCAACTCCACCGCCTGTTCCATCGCCAGATAGTGGCTCTGGTCTTTCACCAGTGGTGAGTTCAACGCCATAGAACGTTCTGGCACCTGCCATCAACCGCCAGGCGTGAGAGATATTGCAACGTCTCTATGTATGGCTTTTTTTCAGCAGAATTTGCTAGTTACCCTCTTGTTACTATCGCACTGGCAGGCCATAAGCACGCATCATGAGCAAAATTCCTCTATCACTTTGAGGAGAATCTCTGCACAGCGCTCAACCTGATCCAGATCAGCCCATTCTACTACGGCATGCGCACCTGCTCCACCAGGCCCAAAAACGACGGTGGGGATACCCGCGGCAGCGAGAAGCGCCGAATCCATCCAGGCAGTTGAGCTAATTATTTCTGGCTCGCGGCCAAGTATTGTGTCCGCGTGGTTACGCACAAGCTGTACAATACATTCACCTTGATGCACCGCAAATGGTTCGCGTACAAGCGTCGTTCTCGAAGTCGCATGAAAAGAAGGATCAGCCGAGGTAATGCGTTCAAAAATACGCTGCATCTCTGCCTCAACACTCTCCCGCGTTTCCCCAGGGATGGTGCGCCGTTCAATACATAATTTGCAGTGATCTGGATAGGTCGAGAGTTCCTTTCCTCCATCTATCAGCGAGGCGTGCACTGAACCGCTTTTCAGGAGAGGATGTGATGGAGAGGCGCGTAACGTCCGGTCGAGTTCCTCTAACCCGTTGAGCACTTTTCCCATCTTTACGATGGCGTCAACGCCGAGATCAGGGCGCGAACCGTGAGCAGCTACACCAAACGTCTCAACCTCCAACCAGGCAAAGCCTTTATGTGCGACACAGACATCCAAATCAGTCGGTTCGGTGACAATCGCGGCATCGGCGCGATATTGTCTCACAATTGAGCTAGTGCCAATGCTGGCGAACTCCTCGTCCGCAACAGCAGTAAGGATCACATCTCCTCGCAAGTTCAATTTCTTAGCCTGCGCAGCAGCGACCATAATAGAAGCCAGCCCGCCCTTCATGTCGTAGGCTCCCCGGCCATAGAGGCGGTTTCCTTCGATGACGGGTTCATGAGGTCGCTCCATCAATGCTACCCCAACGGTATCCATATGCGCATTGAGGAGGAGTGAACGTCCACTGCCTGATCCTCGCACGATGCCAATGACATTGGGCCGTCCAGGCCTAGGCTCATCCAGTTTGACCTCTAAACCTGCTCGGGCAAGCCAGGCAGCCACATAGCGCGCTATTTCGCCCTCTCCAGGGCCATCCGCTACGAGATCGGGATTGATGGAATTGATTGCGACGAGTTGTCGCAAGAGTTCGGTAGTCTCACGCATACACATCCTTTCATCATAAGCGTGCACCTTTTGTGAGAACATTGTTACAAGGCAAGAACCTTCCTGCCTTGCTAAATGTCTGCTGTATATTCATATAATAATTTATCCTGATGTTATTTACCATACAAGCATGTTGAAAGGACGCTTAAGATGGAAGAGAAAGTCTATCGCACGGAACTGACACCAGTAAGTTTTTTGGAACGTAGTGCTTCCGTATTTCCAGATAAAACAGCTATCGTACACGGAGAGCGGCGTTACACCTACCGAGAGTTTGCTGAACGCGTGTACCGATTAGCCTCACACCTGCGCAGCATTGGTATGCAAAAGCACGATAGAGTGGCTTTCCTATGCCCAAATACTCCCGCGTTGCTCGAAGCTCACTATGCTGTACCTGCCGCTGGCGGAATCCTCGTCGCAGTGAATACACGTTTGAACTCGAACGAGATCGCCTTCATCCTGAAACACTCAGGGTCGAAGATCTTCTTCGTCGATGCTGAACTCTACCCACTGGTCGAGCCAATCGATCTTGAAGGCATACAGTTGGTACGTATCGAGGACACTGGGGCAGCCGACGATCCCTACGAGGTGTTCCTGGCAGGCGGATCACCGCACCAGGTAGAGAGCTGGCTTAAAGATGAAGAAGAGACGGTTTCGATTAACTACACCTCTGGTACAACTGGTAATCCTAAAGGGGTTATGTACAGCTACCGCGGGGCCTATCTCAACGCGCTTGCTGAAATTATCTCGACTGGAATGAGCAATACGAGCGTCTATTTATGGACACTCCCGATGTTTCACTGCAACGGCTGGTGCTTCACATGGGGTGTAACTGCTGTGGGTGGCACGCATGTCTGTTTGCGCAGAGTTGATCCCGCACAAATATGGGAGCTTTTTGAAAGTGAGGGTGTCACGCACTTTAATGGCCCGCCTACCATACAGATTTTCCTCGTGAATCACCCAACGGCTCATCGCCTGGATCGCCAGATTACGGTCACTGTTGCAGGAGCACCACCGTCCCCCACCCTCCTTGGACAGATGAAAGCGCTAAACTTCCGCCCAATTCATGTCTATGGTCTGACAGAAACCTATGGACCGTACACCATCTGCGAATGGCACGCCGAGTGGGACTACCTTCCCCAGGCCGAACAAGCGCGCCTCCTTGCCCGGCAGGGTCAGGGCAACGTAACCGCTGATCGCGTGCGCGTCGTCGACACAGAAATGAATGATGTATCCAAGGACAGCCAAACGATGGGCGAGGTCGTCATGCATGGGAACGACGTTGCGAAAGGCTACTACAATAACCCGGAAGCAACCGCCAAATCGTTTGAGGGTGGATGGTTCCACTCGGGCGATATAGGAGTCTGGCATCCCGACGGATACATTGAACTGCGTGACCGGGCAAAGGACGTGATCATCTCGGGTGGAGAAAATATCTCGACCATTGAGGTCGAGCAGATAGTTGTACAGCACCCTGCCGTTATGGAGTGTGCAGTGGTAGCTATCCCCGATGAGCAATGGGGCGAGCGTCCCAAGGCATTCGTTTCCTTAAAGCCAGGGCAAAGTGCAACGGAGGAAGAGATCATTGAATTCTGTCGCGAACGCCTAGCGCACTTCAAATGTCCCGCCAGCGTTCAGTTTGGCGAATTACCAAAGACATCTACTGGTAAAGTGCAGAAGTATGTCTTACGTGATATGGAGTGGGCTGGGAAAGCAAAACGTATCAATTGACGTTGTTAAATATAGTTAAGTGGTCAGTCAACCGCAGTAGCAGAGCTGCTCACACGGCAGAGGGAGAGTCCATAGCAGGAGTAGTACTCTCCCTCTGCCGATTTTGTTTTACCTACCGTCCCTGTGCTAGAAGGTCCTGGCCTCCAGCCACGAGGATGAATGGCGCGCTGCCTGCAGGCAGAGACTCCCCTCCTCCACCCGCATTTCCATTGGAACTTATTCGAGATTGGCAGCGTCATCAACTATGAGATGGAAATATACCATCACTTCCTTGCTTACTTGTTCACGTGTTTGTTTCAATGAGGAGTGGGACAATGCTATACATCATAAAAAATCACAAATGGGCAACTTTTTTCATGGTCAGCCTGGTAATCCTGGCTGTACTTGTAGCAGGCTGTGGAGCCGGAACAACCACATCTACGGCTGGTAGTAACGCTCCTATGACTGTCCATTCCAATGCAAATGCAAACCTGCAAAAATCTACAGCTCCTGGTGGACCGCAGCAGTACCTGATCAAATCACTCAATATTACGATGGAGGTAAAGGATACTCAGCGAGTCGCTAACGATCTACAGTCGTGGATGAGCACGACCGACCCGCTCTCGACAGCAGAGAATATCAATTATGAGCAGGTAGGCGATAACCTCTACAACATTTCCATGACTTTCTCCGTCCAGGCAGCGCTCTATCCACGCATCGAGAGCTACCTCAACACTTACCCTACGCTCCATAACGGGCGGCTCATCAGCACGACCAAATCTACACAGGATGTGTCTGGTGACTACGTGGACACACAATCACGGCTGAAGAATCTTCGCGGGGAACAGGAGCGGCTGCTAACACTGCTCAGTCATGCTTCAGTTCTGGGTGATATTCTGGCAATTGATCAGCGTCTCACCGATGTCGAGGGGCAAATAGAGCAGATCGAAGCCCATCTCAACCAGCTCAATGGCCAGGTATCGTTCTACACCATCGCTATTAACTTGCAGCCTGGTCAGGCAGTCCTTTCTCCACCCCCAGCGCCATGGAGTCCCGCCAAAATTTGGCAGGATGCCTTAGGTGCGGCAGTTGCGTTTGCCCAGGTATTGGCAACCACATTGATCTGGCTGGCGGTGTTCAGTGTGTATGTCATCCCGCTGGTCCTGATTGTGTGGTTCGTGTTACGTTGGAGACGATTACACACAGAGCGACCAATTCCGGCTTCTAATGTTGCTCTCCCAAAATCCGTGGATAGCGTGTGATTGCAACCTTTAGAGGGAGAGCCTTTTGCGCAATCAACACGACAAGAATGAAACGTAGAGGGTTCGCGTCAAACGCATTGTACATCTTCGAAGCTTCGCTTCACGAGGTGCTGAAATCATCCTCAGTATGGAGAACAGCAGAGAAGTACGGAAAATGCCCAGGAGCGTGCCACCTCAAGAGGCCTGCCATACCCGAACTGTTCCATCGAGGCTTGCGGAAGCAATATACTGCACATCCGGAGACCAGGCCACGGCATTGACCCCAAGCGTATGACTGCGATAGGTGTAGATAGTCGCCCCACTCGTCACATCCCAGATCTGGACGGTCTTCTCAAGGCCTGCTGAAGCCGAGGCGAGGCGTGTACCATCCGGGGACCACGCCACGGTTGCCACTTGACTCAGATGTCCTGTATAGGTGACGAGGGTCGTTCCCATGGCTGGTTTGTGCGAATGCGTCAACAACGCGAGCCCGCCCCCTGTTCCGGCAAGAACGAGTGCGCCGAACAGCAGCGCGCGTCGTGAGATGCCGCGTTTCCCGCGTTTGTTGTGTTTTGGCAGCTGAAGTTTGCTTTCTGCCAGGGTGAGGGAAGCATGGAAGGAAGCTTGTCCGGGCGTCTGCGTCCCAGCAGATACCAAGGCAGTGGGGTGCGGGAACACGGTCCCGGTCGCCGGCAGGAAGCCCTGGCAGGCCTGTTCAAAGGCGGTCGCCAACTCCTGCACACTCGCAAAACGACGGTGAGGGTCCTTCTCCAGCGCTTTGAGCACAACAGCTTCAATGGCGGGCGGTATGTTTGGGACCTGCTCACGCAAGGGAGGCAGTGCAGCATGGAGGTGCTGCGTTGCGATCTCTGCTGCTGTACCATGGAAGGGAGGAGAGCCGCAGAGCCATTCGTAGAGGACCACCCCCATTGCGTACTGGTCGCTGGCCGGACGTGGCTTGCCCTGGATTTGCTCCGGTGCCATATAGGAGACCGTGCCGATGATCTCTTGCGTGTTCAGCGAACGAGAACTGTGAGCCACTACAGCGATGCCAAAGTCGCTGAGCAGGATGTCGTCGTGCCGGCCCAGTAGCATGTTCTCAGGCTTGATATCCCGGTGAACCAACTTTCCATCATGCGCGTACTGGAGCGCGCAGGCAGCCTGCTTGAGGTAGGTGAGGATGATGTCAAGCGGCAGGCGCGTTCCCTTCGGATGGCGTCCTCGCAAGGTGCCGTTAGGCGCATAACTCATGACGAGAAAAGGGATATCCTGCGCTTGATCAAAATCTAGGATGCGTATGATATGGGGATGCTCTAAGCGGGCAATGATGCGCGCCTCTGCCAGAAATTTCTCCACTTCGACATCTGCCAGGTGAGTAGAGAGCAGTTTGATGGCAGCCTGCGTTCCCAGTCGCAGGTGCTCGCCGAGATAGACCTGGGCGAATCCCCCTCGCCCCAGCAAATGCAACAGGCGATAGTTCCCCAGGCGTTGACCAATAAAGTCGGCCATGACCGAACCTGTCTTTCAGGAGCAAGGCGCTTCTTGTATTTTTTGGTAGTCCATATAGGCACCACGGATCGATGATGTAATTTACTCCTTATTTAATGATAACGAAAATATTCCGCCCAGGATACAAGATGGGACTGTAGGCACATGGGAAAATCAAGAGTCTGAGAGATACCATGCTGCTCCTCTTCAACAAGGTAGTATTTCTCCCCTATCGTTGCGAAATCTCCACTTTGTTTCATCGTCAGCAGCACGGTATGTTATACTAAATTCAAGATTTTCAGCAACCCCACCATCATTTCATTCCATAGGAGGGCTTCTATCCATCATGGCAAATCAAACTGGGCAGTTCGATGCAATTATCATTGGCGCTGGACATAATGGGCTTGTCGCTGCAGGCTACCTGGCTCGTGCAGGAAAAAAAGTGGTCGTCGTGGAGAAAAGAGACCGTGTGGGCGGCGCCTGTACGCTCGAAGAACCGTTTCCTGGCTTCACGATGTCGCCCTGCGCGTATGTTGTGAGCCTGTTGCGCCCAGAAATTATCCGCGATCTTGAGCTTCATCGCTACGGTTTTGATGCCTACGTCAAAGATCCACAAATGTTTGTACCCTACCCAGATAACAATTACCTCTTTTTTCGTGCCAGCACGGAAAAAACCGTCGAGAACATTCGCCGCCTCTCACCGCATGACGCCGAGGTATATCCAAAGTTTCTCCAGTTTTTTGACCGCGCATCAGAAATTTTGAACCCTATTTTGTTGGAGGAACCACCGTCAGTAGCTGACCTGGCTGCACGATTCCGTGGTGAGGACGAAGATATTTACCGTTGGCTGATGTTCGGCAACCTATATGACATGTTGGCAGATTATTTTGAGTCTGACTATTTGCGCGCAGCGTTTGCAGGACAGGGCGTTATTGGTTCGTTTATCGGCCCTAAGACGCCCGGATCAGTCTATGTCATGTGGCACCATATGTTTGGCGAGGTCAATGGTGAACACGGGATGTGGGGGTACGTACGTGGTGGCATGGGACGTATCAGTTTTGCCCTGGCGGCTTCTGCGGAGGCCCATGGGGCAGTTATCCGCATCAACGCACCTGTTGAGAAAATACTGATCCATAACGGGCGCGCCGAAGGTGTGCGCCTGGAGAACGGCGAAGAGTTACGGGCAAAGGCTGTTCTTTCCAACGCGGAAGCAAAGCGCACGTTCCTGCAATTCTGTGTGGATGCAGATCTTGATAAAGGTTTTCTCAAGTGTATCTCTCATTTCAAGACAGATAGCGCAGTGATCAAACTGAATATTGCTCTGAAGGAAC
>WNGD01007080.1_pt1 | contig 10619 bp, 10 predicted proteins | sample 5400671 | NCBI WGS metagenome assembly WNGD01 (sample SAMN13153369, study PRJNA577476) | soil metagenome | isolation source: 40 cm soil or saprolite under grassland replicate 2 | place: USA:California | collected 2016-06-15
GTCAGCGTCGCGGAGACGCCGGTGTTCGCCGATGTGGCCGAACGCCGAAAGCCGCTGAAAGCGCCGGTGCTCGACGCGATCCGCAGGCATCCGCGCAGTTTCCTGGTCGTGATCGGCTCGCGCATGGCGGAAAATGGGCTCGGCTATTTGTTTCCGGTGTTCGGGTTGAACTACGTGGTCCAGCAGCTGCAGTTGCCCAGGAGCGAAGCGCTGTTCGGGGTGATCGTGTCGCAATTTCTTTCGCTCGCGACCATCCCGTTGTTCTCGGCGCTTTCCGATCGGGTCGGACGGCGACCGGTCTATCTCGGTGCCGCGCTGTTCTCGGCAGCCTGGGCGTTCCCGTTCTTCCTGCTGTGCGAGACCAAGGAGCCATGGCTGATCTGGCTCGCCTTCATCGGCGCGAGCGCGATCGGCGTCTCCGGCATGTTCGGGCCGCAAGCCGCGTATTATTCCGAGCTGTTCGGTCCCCGCGTGCGGTTCGGCGGGTTTGCGTTCGCGCGGGAATTGGGCTCGATCCTTGCCGGCGGCCCCGCGCCGTTCCTGGCAGCTTGGCTGCTGGCGCAGGCCGGCGGCAGGCCGTGGTGGGTCGCCGTCTACATCATCGCGTTGTCGCTGATCACCGCGGCAGCGATCGTCATCGGACCGGAGACGCACCGCGGCGACATCACCTCCGAGCATCCCGACGATGTGGCGAAGCCGGCCCCAGCGACGTAGCGGCGCGCTTGGCGGTCTTCATGACGCAGGCCATCCTAGAGGCCGGCTGGGTCTGCTCCCTCTCCCCAGCGGGTCGAGGGAGCTCGCCGAGCTTGCGGCTGCCGTCGCGGAAAGGAATTCACCAGCGCGCTACTCCCCGGCCGTGCGGAAGAAGCGCTTGGCGGCCGCGCGCTGGTTCTCGTAGATCGAACCTTGGAACGGCGCGGGCGGCAACGGCATGCGAACCGGGACCGGCGTCAGACGCGGCTCGATCGTCGGCTTGCCGAGCACCATGCGACCGTTGAATTCCTCGAAATTGGCAACGCCCAACAGCGGCCAGGCGTCGGCCGCCGCATATTCGTGCAGCAGCAGTCGGCGCGGCTTCGATGAGGTATTGAGCGCCGACCCATGCACGAGCCGCGCGTGGTGGATCGTCATCGAGCCGGCCTTGCCCGTGAGCGGCACCGCCTTGGCATAGTCGAGCCCCTCGAGCTGCGGATCCATGGCGCCGGCGAAATAGCCGTTGGCGTGATGATCGAAGACCGGACCCTTGTGGGTGCCGGGAACGACCAGCAGCGGCCCGTTCTCCATGTCGCAATCGTCGAGATAGAGCCCGGTCGCCAGCACGTCGTCATTGCTGTGCGGATAGAACGCCCAGTCCTGGTGCCATTCGACCGCGGCGCCGTAGCCGGCCGACTTCATGTTGAGCTTGGCGCCGTGCAGGCGGAGATCGGGGCCGATGAGCTGCGCCAGGATCCCGGTGATCCGCGGGTTGCGGGTGAGCTCGGCAAAGAACGGGAAATGCTTGTGCGGGGTCTTGATGCGCCGCACCCGCGGCTGCTCGGGCGTGTGCGATTCCTCGAGATCGTAGACGTCGGTATGGCTCGTCACCTTGCCGGCGTCGGCGACGATCGCATCGAGCGTGCGGCGGATCTCGGCCAGCAGTCCCGCATCGAAGACGTCGGGCACCACCAGGTAACCGAGCTCGCGATATTGCTCGATCTGCGCTCGCGTCAGTGTTGCTCCCTGGGCTGTCGTCAGCATTGCTCCTCACCATGCTCGCGATGTTCGGCTTCATTCACGGCGTCGCCGAAACCGGAAGCGCTCGGCCGCGCGTTCTCTTTCGCGAATATAATCGCCGTCCCGGGCTCCCGCAATTTGGCGGCCGCCGCAGCGCAGCCCTCACCCGGACACCGCGAACTTCACCGCGAACAGCGCCGCGAGCACGATTCGACCGAATCCCGTCCCACGGCGTCGCTCTGGGAAGTCCGGCTCGGGTCCGAGCCCCCGTCCTAATCACCTCGCCTTGATAACAGTTATTGGCGGCGATACCATCCAGGCTTGCTGGAGTCAGGCCTATGCCGAGCAGTGTCGACCTAGGAAGCCAATTGGAGAAATTCGTGGCGAGCCTGGTCAAATCAGGCCGCTACAATTCGAAGAGCGAAGTGCTGCGCGAGGGAGTGCGCCTGCTTCAGGAGCGCGAGAAGCGGCTCGCTGCGCTCGATGCGGCAATCGCCCGCGGCATCGCGGATGCCGAGGCCGGCCGCGTGAAGCCGCTGGGACAGGTGTTCCGGCGACTGGATGCCAAATATCGCGCCGCGGCAAAAGCCAAGGGCTGATGATCGTCCTCATCACCGAAGCAGCCGAGGCAGACCTCGAAGCTATCGGTGATTGGATCGCGGTCGAGAATCCGGCACGCGCACGCCGGCTCCGCAGGTGCAGACGCCGGCAACAAAAGATATTACGTCACCCCGACACCGCGAATTTCAGCGCGAACAGCGCCGCGAGCACGATCGCGGCCGGCGAGAGCTGGGAAAAGCGGCCGGCGATCAACTTCGCCAGCACGTAGGTAATGAAGCCGAGTCCGATCCCGGTGGCGATCGAGTAGGTCAGCGGCATGGTGATCGCGGCGATGACGGCGGGCGCGGATTCGGTGATGTCGTCCCATTCGATCTCGGCCAATCCTCGCGCCATCATGCAGGCGACGTAGAGCAAGGCCGCGGCCGACGCATAGGCCGGGATCATGCCGGCGAGCGGCGCAAAGAACAAGGCGAGCAGAAAGCACAGCGCGACCACGACCGCGGTGAGCCCGGTGCGGCCGCCCGCCGCAACGCCGGCGGCGCTCTCGATATAGCTCGTCGTCGTCGAGGTGCCGATCAGTGACCCGAAGATCGCCGCGAAGCTATCCGAGATGAGCGCCTCCTTCATGCGGGCGAGCTTGCCGTCGCGCATCAGGCCGGTGCGGTGGGTCACTCCGATCAGGGTGCCGGCGTTGTCGAACACGTCGACGAACAGGATGCTCAACACGATGATGACGAAGGTGAGCTCGGCGGCGCGCGAGAAATCGAGCTGCAGCAAGGTCGGCGCGAGCGACGGCGGCATCGAGACCACGCCGGAATAATGCGTGAGCCCCAGCGGAAGCCCGATCAGCGTCACCGCCAAAATACCGAGCAGCGTGCCGCCGATGACGCCCCGGTGATTGAGCGCGGCGATCAGCACGAAACCGAACAGCGCCAGGACCGCGGCGGGCTTGGTCAGATCGCCGAGCGTCACCAGGGTCGCGGGATGCGCGGCGATCACCCCGGAAGTCTCGAGCGCGATGATGCCGAGGAACAGGCCGACGCCCGCCGAGACCGCGAGCTTGAGGTTGTGCGGGATCGAATCGATGACGTATTGGCGGATGCGGAAGATCGAGACAGCCAAGAACAGCATGCCGGAGCAGAATACGGCCGCGAGCCCCTGCTGCCAGGAATATTTGTAGGTCACCACGACGGTGAAGGCGAAGAACGCGTTGAGCCCCATGCCGGGGGCGAGCGCGATCGGATAATTGGCATAGAGCCCCATCACCAAGGTGCCGCCGCCGCCGCGACGCAGGTCGCGACGAACACCGCGCCCTTGTCCATGCCCGTGGTGCCGAGGATCTGCGGATTGACGAAGACGATGTAGGCCATCGTCAGGAACGTGGTGACGCCGGCGATGATCTCGGTGCGAGGCTCAGTGCCGTTTTGGCCGAGCCCGAAATAGCGGTCGAGAATGGAAGCGTGCCGGGTGCGGACCTTTGCTTCGCGGGCGGGTTCGCGCATGGGAGTTTCCAAAGGGCCGCCGCCGAAATCGGCGGCACGATTGCGACAGAATAGCCCGTGAACTTTGGCGCGCCTTCGGGATTTTGCCACTTGTCCACGGCCGCAGTGGAGCGGACAGGCGGGCAAATCGCGCATTTTCCGTGCGGTTCTGCCGCGCCGATCTATACTGTGGCAGGGAAGGGCCGGCCGAGCTCGCGAGGCCTAAGATGACTCTCGATCCTGTCTTTCTCGATCGCGTCCAGACCGGCTTCACCTTCGCGTTCCACATCATCTTCCCGAGCTTCACCATCGGGCTCTCCGCCTATGTGGCGACGCTTGCCGTGATGTGGATCGCGACCGGCGAGGAACGCTTTCACCGCCTCGCGTTCTTCTGGACCAAAATCTTCGCGGTCTCCTTCGCCATGGGCGTGGTGTCCGGCATCGTGCTGTCTTACCAATTCGGCACCAACTGGAGCCGGTTCTCCGTGGTCACCGGCAACGTGCTCGGACCGTTGATGGGCTACGAGGTCCTGACCGCGTTCTTTCTCGAAGCGACGTTCCTCGGCATCATGCTGTTCGGCTGGGGGCGCGTTCCGCCGTGGTTGCAGGCGCTCTCGGCCATCGCCGTGGCGATCGGCACGGTCATTTCGGCGTTCTGGATTCTCGCCGCGAACAGCTGGATGCAGACGCCGGCCGGGCACGAGATCCGCGGCGGGATCGCCTATCCGGCCGATTGGATCGCCATCGTGTTCAACCCGAGCTTCCCCTATCGCTTCGCCCATATGGTGACGGCTGCCTATCTCACCACCGCCTTGGTGGTGCTCGCGGTCGGGGCTCGTCACGTGATGGCCGGACGGCAGATCGCCGAAGGCCGCACCATGATGCGGATGGCGATCGGAATGCTGGCGACGCTCGCGCCGCTGCAGCTCTTCATCGGCGACGAGCACGGACTCAATACGCTCGCGCACCAACCGATCAAGATCGCGGCGATGGAGGCGCATTGGGACGGCTCGAAGCCGGGAGCGCTCGTGCTGTTCGCCTGGCCCGACGAGGCGAGCGAGACTAATCGCTATCAGCTGGCGATTCCCAAGGCCGGCTCGCTCATTCTCACCCACGACCTCAACGGCCTGTTTCCGGGCCTCAAGAGCGTCAGCGCCGCCGACCGGCCGCCGCTCCTCCCGGTATTCTTCGCGTTCCGGATCATGGTCGGGATCGGACTGTTGATGATCGCCATCGCGTACGTCGGATTGTGGTTGTGGTGGCGGCGGCGCCTGTTCGAGACGCCGTGGTTCGTGCGGTTCACCGCCCAGACCTGGTGGCTCGGCTTCGTCGCGGTCATCTCCGGCTGGATCGTCACCGAGACCGGCCGGCAGCCCTGGGTCGTGACCGGGATCCTGCGATCCGCCGATGCGACCTCTCCGATCGGGGCGGGAAGCGTCGCGGCGAGCCTCCTGTTATTCGTCCTGGTCTACGCAATCGTGTTCTCGATGGGCATCTATTACATCAACCGCCTGATCGCGCGCGGCGCCGAAGGCCGCGCGGCGGAGCCGCCGTCGCCCGGCACGTCGATACGGACCTTGTCCTCGGTCGCCGACGCCGGGCGCGAGATCCTGGGATCGCGACCGCGCACATGATGTAGCTTACGGGTCGTGCCGGGTGTCGCGAGGAGCGAAGCATGGAATGGTACCTTCCGGTGATCTGGGCGGCGGTGATCGGCATCGCGGTCGCGATGTACGTGATCCTCGACGGCTTCGATCTCGGCATCGGCCTGCTGTTTCCTTTCGCCAAGAGCGAGCGCGAGCGCGACCAGATGATGAACTCGGTCGCCCCGTTCTGGGACGGCAACGAGACCTGGCTGGTGCTCGGCGGGGCCGGGCTCCTGGTGGCGTTCCCGCTCGCCTACGCGATCATCATGCCGGCGTTCTACCTTCCGGTGATCCTGATGCTGCTCGGTCTGGTTTTCCGCGGCGTCGCCTTCGAGTTCCGCTGGATCGCAGCGAGCAGCAAGCCGGTTTGGAACGTCGGCTTCACCGCCGGATCGGCGGTTGCCGGCTTCTGCCAGGGCCTGATCCTCGGCGGCCTGATCCAGGGCATCCGGGTGGAGAACGGCGCGTTTGCCGGCGGAGCGTTCGACTGGGCCACGCCGTTCTCCGTGCTGTGCGGCTTCGGCGTGCTCGCCGGCTATGCGCTGCTCGGCGCCACCTGGCTCGTGCTCAAGACCGAGGGCGCGGTCGCCGAGCGCGCGCGCACGCAGGCGAAGCTGCTGCTCGTGATGGTGCTGGCGTTCATGGCGGCCGTGAGCATTTGGACCCCGCTCGCACTGGAGCGCATCGCGGCGCGCTGGTTCTCGCTTCCGAACATCCTGTTCCTGTGGCCGGTCCCGTTCGTCACCGCGCTCGTCGCGTTCACAGGTTGGCGGGCGCTCGACCGGGGGCGTGAGCTGCTGCCGTTCGTGGCGGCGATCGCTCTGTTCCTGCTCGGCTATCTCGGGCTGGTGATCTCGAGCTTTCCCTATCTGGTGCCGCCGGTGCTCACGGTGTGGCAGACCGCGGCCCATCCCGCGAGCCAGATCTTCATGCTGCTCGGGACCGCGGCGCTGTTGCCGCTGATCTTCGTCTATGTGGCGTTCGTCTATTGGGTCTTTCGCGGCAAGGTCCGCGAAGGCGAGGGGTATCATTGAAGCTGGGCTCGGACCGTAGCCGGATGCAGCGAAGCGAAATCCGGGGTCTCGCGTTCCCGGATTGTGCGGCGTTGCGGGCCGCTCCAGCCGGGCTACTTCGTCGCCGCGGCGCCGGCAGCCTGCGGCCGGATCATGGCCCAGCCGACGCGGTAGAGCGGCAGCCTGCCCTGCACCGGCCGCTCGAAGGAGCGCGGCACCTCGGCGACGAGATCGGGAAAGCGGGATTTGATCGCGGCCGGCGGCGCGCCGGTATTGTCGGTAACCTGCCACAGCAGAATGGCACCCGTGTCGCGGACATCGGCGTCGCTCACCCAGGGCGTCAGCTCGGGCTTTTCGGGCAGGAATAGGCTCGGCCGGTCGGAGGATGCCATGGCGACGAGCCCGGCGACCTCCGCATCGCCGGCGACGATGCGCAGCGGCCCTGCGGTGCGCCGGTGAAACGTGTCGGTGAAGAATTGGCCCATCGCGCCGGCCGGCCGATCGATCTCGAAGCCGATGCCGAGCGTCCACGGCAGCAGGATCGTCGCGCCGATGACGGTCGCCGGCGGGACCAGCAGCACCGCCAGCCAGGCGCGGCCCAGAATGCTCTGCCGATGCAGGCGAATGACGTCGCCGGCGGCGACGATCACGCCGAGCGCCGAGAGAATGACGAGCGGGCCGGTGCCGCCGATCGGCGCCGGCTTGCCGAGCAGCACGGACAGCAAGGTGCCGACCAGCGCCGGCGCGACCGCAAACGTGTAGACGAATTTTCTCGCAAACGGCGGCACCGGCGCGCGCTCGAACACCGGAGCCGCCGCGCGCGGATCGACTTTCAGCCCGCCGGCGACCAGGAGGAGCATGAGAGCGCCGGCGTGAAACGCGATGAGCCAGCCGATCAATTGCAGCCAGCCGGCAAGACGTCCGGCGGCAACCAGCAGGGCCGAAGCGTCAGGAACCGCCTCCGCAGACGCGCCGCCGGTGCGATCGATCCACATCAGATGCGGGAACACGATCAGCACCGCGACCATCCCGCCGAGCCACGGCTCGAGGTTGGCCAAGCTCGCGCGGCCCTGCGCCGTCGAGAACGTGAACAACGCCAGCAGGCCCAGCAGGATCAATCCGGCATAGGTCGTGAGCAGCAGTAGGCCGAGATCGAGCCCGAGCACGAGCCAATAGCGGCGCCTGCCCTCGCCCACCGCCCGCCAGTAATGCAGCAGCGCGAATGCGGTGAGCGGCATCGCCAGCACCGAGGGTCCGAATTCGGGGGTGGGCAGCGAAAAGGCGATGATGCCGGTCATCAGCAGCACCGCCATCACCGCGTGATGCGCGCCGACGATCGAGCGGCCGAGCGTGAACACCGCCCACAAGCTCGTCACGACGCAGACCTGAGACAGAAGGTAGATGCCGAAGAGGCGGTGCCCGAACAGATCGAACGCGATCTCGGCGAGCCAATTGGCGAGCGGCGGCCCGAGCCGCGAGCCGGCCACCCATTCGTGACCGGCGGCGAGCATCAGCGGCACATTGCCGGGCGGAGCCGAATACGTCAGCGTCGGGACGATGATCCAAAGCAAGGCCTGCGCGAGCGTGGCCATCCAGAACAGCAGCTCCGGACGCGAGCGCAGCAGCTCCACCAGCAGCGATACATAAAGCATCGTCCCGGACGGGATCGGGCGGGCCGCAAGGGTGTCGCTCGAGAGAGAAGCCATACGCGTGACCTACTCCTCACTCTTGTCCGGGCGCAGCACTGCGTCGGGCGGGCGCCGGCTCGTGCTTCGAGCCGGGCACATAGCGCCGCGCGGCTACAGAGGCAATTCCGGCGGCGGCTCCTCGGCCGGAATGGCGAGGCCCAGCAGCTCCGCCACCGGCGCAAAGGTGCGGCGATGATGGATGGTGGGACCGAGCTTCGAGAGCGCCTCGAAATGCTCGGGCACGCTGTAGCCCATGTGACGCTCGAAGCCGTAGCCGGGATGCGCAAGGCCGAGCCGCGCCATGAGCCGGTCGCGGGTCACCTTGGCGACAATCGAGGCCGCCGCGATCGAGGCGACGAGCCCGTCGCCGCCGATCACCGCCTCGCAATCGCAGGAAATCGCGATGCGGTCGCAGCCGTCGACGAACACCAGGCGCGGCCTGACCGGCAGGGCGCGGACCGCGCGCGCCAGCGCCCACAGCGAAGCCTGGCGAATATTGTCGCAATCGATCCGGGTCGGCGGCGCGAACGCCACCGCGACCTGGGCGCTGGCGCAGATCTTCAGATATAGCTTCTCGCGCACTTCCGGGGTGAGCTTCTTGGAATCGTCGAGGCCGCGGGGAATGCGCGCCGGATCGAGGATCACGGCGGCGGCGACGACCGGTCCGGCGAGCGGGCCCCTCCCCGCCTCGTCGCAGCCGGCGACCGGGACCATGCCGCGGTTGATGGCGCGGCGTTCGCGACGGAACGTCGGACGGACATCGGGATCCGGCAGCGGCAGGCGAGGCGTGGGCGAACCGTTGCGACTCATGGCCCGCCATGTTGCCCAGCCCAATGCGGCGAGGCAATGGCCGGCTCAATCGGTAGTCAGCAGTATGGCGGGTTGAGCGCAGTGAAACCTGCCCTCCGCCGAGCCACGGCCGGTCGCGCTTCGCTCGACCACCCTAGAATTGACCTCCGTCCCCAGCTCAGAACAAATCGAGCTGCACGGCGCTCGGGCGCGGCGCGCGGAAATGCTTGGTGGCAAGATTGGTCTCGCGCTCGTTGAGCCCGAGTTTCTCGCAGGCGATCTCGAAGCGCCGCCCGATCATCCAGGCATAAGGGCCGGAGCCGGTCTGGCGCAGACCCCAGGTCGAGTCATAGTCCTTGCCGCCGCGCATCTCGCGGATCAGCTTGAAGACATGGCGATAACGGTCGGGAAAATTCGCCATCAGCCATTCGCGAAAGAGATCGCGCACCTCGAGCGGCAGCCGCAGGATCACATAGCCGGCGCCCTGAACGCCTGCGGCAGCAGCGGCGTCGAGAATGCGCTCGATCTCGGAATCGTTGATGGCCGGGATGATCGGCGCCACCATCACGGCGGTCGGAATTCCGGCCGCCGACAATCGGCGCAGCGTCTCGAGCCGGCGCGCCGGGGTCGCGGCCCGCGGCTCCATGGTGCGCGCGAGCTCGGCATCGAGCGTGGTCACCGAAAGCGCGACCTTGACGAGATTTCGCTCGGCCATGCGGGAGAGAATGTCGACGTCGCGCAGCACCAGCGCCGATTTGGTGACGATGCCGACCGGATGGCCGGCGCGCTCAAGCACTTCGAGAATGCCGCGCATGACTTTGTAGCGGCGGTCGATCGGCTGGTAGGGATCGGTATTGGTGCCGATCGCGATGGTGCGCGGCTGATAGTTTGGCGCGGAAAGCTCGCGCTCGAGCAGTTGCGGCGCCTCCGGCTTCACGAACAGCTTGGATTCGAAATCGAGCCCGGGAGAGAGCCCGAGATAGGCGTGGGTCGGCCGCGCGAAACAATAGACGCAGCCGTGCTCGCATCCGCGGTAAGGATTGATCGAGCGATCGAAGCCGATATCGGGCGAGTCGTTGCGGGTAATGATCTTCCGCGTCGCATCGACCGTCACACTCGTGGCAAACGGCGGCAGTTCCTCGAGGCTCTGCCAGCCATCGTCGAAGCCGACGCGGACTTTCGGCTCGTACCGGCCGGACGCGTTCGAGAGCGCGCCGCGGCCGCGCCGCCGCTCACGGTCGATCGTCTCTGGGGCAAAATTGCCCGCCGGCGCCTCGCGGGACGCCGACGGGGTTCGCAGGGCAGAGGAACGAGCCATGGCCAACAAGATAACCTGTTTGTGCGAACAAAACAAGAACACCGTTACCGAAAATTTGCCTCACTCCTTCCGGGATAACGGATTGATACTGCTTAGCTTTCAGATTAAACGCGGGCAGTTCCTGCCCGCCGAACCGGAGCAATCGAGACCTCATGCTCAGTGCGGTGATCGCCACGCGTGATTCGGAGCGCACCCTGGTGCCCACCCTGGCCTGCCTGGTTCCGGGCGCGACGGCAGGCATGCTGCGGGACGTGATCGTCGCCGATGCGGGTTCGAGCGACGGGACCGCGGCAATCGCCGATATTGCCGGGTGCCGGTTGATGGTTGCGCCGGGGCCGCTGGGAGCAAGGCTCAAGGCGGCAGCCGATTCGGCGCGGGGACCCTGGCTGCTGTTCCTGCGGGCCGGCACG
>WNGD01007081.1_pt1 | contig 10619 bp, 11 predicted proteins | sample 5400671 | NCBI WGS metagenome assembly WNGD01 (sample SAMN13153369, study PRJNA577476) | soil metagenome | isolation source: 40 cm soil or saprolite under grassland replicate 2 | place: USA:California | collected 2016-06-15
AAGATCCAAACCCAGAATCCAGGAAACTCCACTGATCAGCAGAAGCAGCGTAAGAAGGACATCACGCCATTCAAACATCTCACCCTACCACCTTTCCTCAAAGTGAACTCATTCTAGCAGGACGAGAAAGAACTGTCTAGGGGAAAAATGTGTATTTCCGGCATGGGAACTGGAGAGCAACACGGCGGGCCCTACGATCCCTTCGGCCCTGACCTGGGACTCTCGGGGGAAAAGGAACCTTGTAGACCCAACGCCCAGATGCGGGCACAAGGAGACCGAGGCCCGCTCCTACGATTGCAGTTTGCCGCAGCTTCGGAGAAACTTGAGGAACGAGAGAGAGTGGATCAACGCAACGCGATCACTTCCCCCTTGTTGATACCATTCTCTGAGCCGGAGCAAACACACAACCTCTTCTGGTGTGAAGCCGCTCTCAGACAAAGCTTCTGTTTCCACGAGATCCTCGTGAGCATCCATCTCACGGTCGAATGATGGCGGGTTCATGAGCGTTTCCTTTCACCTCTGTCGGTAGACATCCATCGCTATATGCAGTTTGCATATACATACTCTACTGCCACAGGATCACATCCCTCTCACAGGAAACGCTCCTGCTCTCACGAGATCCTCTCGAAGGTTCCCGTCGTGACGGAAGTGAGATCATCCACGCGCCGCGCCAGGAGAAACCCAACTCACTTGTCGTCCCAACCGCAACCGCAAGCCGGCTGGACAGCATCGATGATTCCCGTGTTATGACCCGTGCCGTAGATGGTGGCTCAAACGTGCCCTGCGCGTTGCGAAAGACGACCTGCTCCCCTTGGAAGAGCACCAGCATGTCCGGGCGGTGATTATGCCTGGTATCGACAAACTGCAACGTCACCGGCACCAGGTCAGCATGCGGCCCGTAGAGATGCGGTCCCAGGTAGATCTTCGCGTGAGATGCATCCCCTCCTGGCAATTCAATCACCTCGATCCTTCCCGCCAGATTGAGCGCGATGAAATGGCTCGCGACGTTGCCAGCTTCATGCCCGACAAAGGCGTCAGTCTGGAAGGTGCGCGGTCGCCCGTAGTGCAAGTCCTCCCAGGTCGTCCCAACCCAGCCCATGAGCAGCTGGCCCAGCAAGACGAGTACAACCGCCAGGATCATGCCGATCCCGATACCAATCATCAGTAAGCGTTGCCGCCGTCGCGCTGGCAAGGGCCTGGCTGGTTTCCAGGTTGGGATATCACCCGGCGCAGTCGCAGCCGGTGTTGGCTTCTGGGTGTGGGTACGCGAGGCTCGCGGGACGCGTGGCGGCTCCGAGAGCTTCACATCCGAAGCGATGGGGCGATGACGCAGCGTACTCTTTGGGGCGAGCGGTGATGAAAGAGGCATAGCACGTTCCCTCCTCACGCAGAACTAGATCAGACCACAAGACGAGCACGACGAGAGCAAACGAACGTCGAAGTTGAAGGCGAGCAGGCACAGAGAGGAAGGAAGTCCACCCACGGTATGAGGTTGCTGCTTTCCAGGGGCCGCTTGAACCACCTGTGATACCAACAGGTCTCGTACCCAGATCGGGAAACCGTGAATGAAGAAAGTACGCATCAGTGTTCTACCCTTTCTGCCCAGAGACAACTTCAAACAACAAGAAGAAATAGGGCCGTCAGGCGGGTGAGAACAATGCTGATAGAAGAACTGTAGCAGAGCGAGGACGAAGAAGCAACCCACTTATCCACAACTTTTTTGCTAAAAATGTGGATGGTCTGGTGCATAACCCAACAATCTGGTGGAGATCCTGTGGAAAACGTGTTCTACAACCCTTTTTGGCAGAGAGAGTAGCTTTTTCCCCACCTTCATCACGACAAGCCACTTCTCAGCCTTCTCACGCCGTTTTCTCTACACTCTACGCAAAACTGTAGAGCACCTGTTCGTAACGGGCCTGTTATGGTCAGATCATCCAGAGAGAGCCTCTTCTCGGGAGAAACAAGCAAGCGGCTCAAAACCGGCGAAAAGAGAACCACACCTGTCCACTCTTGACCAACATCACACCATTTCTTCACCTGATCGCATCAGAGTTCTACTACAATAGTTCTTCATCAACGATCTTCTATACAGGAGGAAGAGTATCCTAGAAGCAGTATGAAAGAGGAGAGACAGCATGTACAACCATCCCTATAACCAACCCACCTATCCTGGTCCAGGATCTCCATCGCCAGCACCCACACCACCACTCTTGCCACATCAGCGCCTCTGGCAACGATTTCGGCAGGCACGGCGTAGAACACAATGGGGGCTTGGATGTCTCACACTGCTGCTCGTTATGACCCTGTGTACCTGTGCACTCGCCAGCAGAGCGACGACCACTACAACGTCATCATCTCCTGCCGCAAGCGGTGGCAGCACATCACAGGCAACACCGACCGACAGGACGACAACGGCTCCCCTGCTTCGCACGCCAACACAGCAAACAACACCAACGACCTCCGTCGCAACACCATCCCCTATACCAGACCAGGTGCCCACACCACGACCTACAGCAACACCAGTTCCTGCTGTCCCTCAATCCACACCAACGCGCGCGCCAACGCAACCACCCGCGTCAACGCGGCCGCCGACGGGAGTCAATGGCAACCCGTGGGGCTACAACTTCACACCAGGAACCCTGATCACCAATCCGCCTGCTGATTTTTGCTCAGGGCAGTATTTTAGCTGTATCCCGTCATTTGCCAATGGAATCGGCTACGTCGTTGAATGCATGGATACGCTGTACTCCAAGTCGGGGGGACGTTCAGGGAGCTGCTCAAAGCACGGGGGCAACAAAGCGATCTTGTATGCACACTAAGTACACAACCCAGGTGAAAAGGATGGGAATTCAGGCGGCGGAAGAGGGAGATTGGGTTCCCCATTTCGCCATGACTTTGAGAGCCGACTTAGCAGACCAGTTGAAGGGATGAGCATTTATGTATAATCAAAAGTCAACCCTTTTTGGCCCATTTTTCAGGCTCGTGACCCAAAACCGCTGAAGCCTGAAAAATGGTGGGGGAACCTGCGGTTAGTCCTGACGCTTCTTCCTGCTGAGTTGAACGGTCTTGAGCGGGATTACCTTCGCTTCGCTTTGCCGTTGTGCCTCTAACTCACGTGGGGTTGGCCCGGCGGGCGTTGGCACATCCACGAGCTTCTCGATCAGCGATTGGTGCAATTCAATTCCTTCCGTCACCAGGGACTGTTCCTCCTCTGTCAGGTTGACATACTCCAGCATGCGCACGAGGTTGGCCTGGCCCTCGACGAGCTGGTCCACCGTTGAAGATTTTGGCCGATAAAAGGGACAGCGGGCACAGGCCATCCGGTGTTTGCACTCGGCCCAAAACGTGTTTGTGCACCACCCATGACCGAGGTCGTAGTACTTCCACGCGGCCCCCGCTGCTGCCGCACCACTCATCACTGCATCCTGATCGAGCAGCACTTCAATGGTCGCCATGTTCTGCTCCAGGTACCCTGTTTTCGCTACTTTACTGGCGAGCCTGGTTGGATCGACCTGCACATAGCTCTGGGTGGATGAGAGCCTTTTGTGCCCAAGGTACTGCATCAGTTCATAGATGGTTAACGGTTCTTTGGCGTTGTAGAGCATGGAAGCAATCGTGGCTCTGGCCCGGTGACTGGTGATTTTTCCGCGACTGTCTTCAAGCGGGACACCGCTCTTGCGGCATAACGTCGGGATCAGGGTTCGGTTGATGTACCCCTTGCAGATGAGCCTGCCTCGGTAGGAAAACAGGAATTGCACCGTTTCGCTGGTCTTCTTGTCCATCGTGCGCGGTTGTTCGCACGGCCGAACCTGCTCCCATTCGTGAATGCGCTTGCCGACGAGAGGATGGACCGCTTTGGTGTAGGCGGTCATGGTCTTGTTGACAGGGATATCCAAAAAACAGACAGCGTCTTTGGGCAAGAGCTCCCTCGTTTCTGGGATGGTCACGTCCTCGTGTTGCCAGCGAATACAGCCGACACGCAGCCGCTGGATCTCATTGGAGCGCAGCGCAGCAAAGCACCAGACCACGGCGATCGCCCGAACCATTTCGAGGGGGTAGGTCAGCTGACCTTGTGATTTTGGCAAGTCCTGCGCCTCAAGATTCATAGCCGCCCAGAGGAGTTTTGCCCACATCACTTTATCGATCACCCGTGGCTCTGGTCCGATCAAGGTGCCAATAGAACGTGGCGTTCGAAGAACGCGAGCAGGATTCAATCGCACAGGTATCCATTGCCACTCCTGACAGTCTCGCAGAAACACCCGGATGGCCTGGAGGAGTTTCGCTTTGGCACGTGGACGCAGTGGCAAACCGAGGTGATCTGCTCTCCTGCTGTTGTGCATGCTATCCGACCAATCACCTACCCTCATGTCGTTGACCGCTGCTACAAACTCTGCTGCAAATTCACTGGTCCATTGCGCAGGACTCCTGACTTCAGGATGGTTCGCTTTGAGCCAACGCCCCACTTTGAGCAATGGATAGTAGTAGCTCTTGGAGCTTTGCAACGTGGATTGCTTCTGCCAGCGCTGGCACCACAGGAGCCATTCATCGTCGACACTCCCATCAGTTCCACTGACCGAGCCTGTCTCTCCAGGCCGCTTCGCCAGCGCGTGCTCAATGAGGCCAAGGGCAACAAGCGCACGAGACACCTGAAAGAGGCATTTTTGGACACTGGGAATGGTACAGGTTTGGTCAACCGCTTCCAGCAAGCAGCTGGAGAGGTCTTCCAGGAAAGGGCTCCGATTCCGCAGAAAGAGGTAGCATACACAGGCCGTAAGCGCGCAACGATCCCGCCGCTGGTACCCCCACCCTTGCAGTATCGTTGTCAATCGCTGTACTGCCAGATCTATCCGCGCGCGTCCAAAGATTTTGCGTGCGAATGGGACAACCTTGACGACAGAGACAAGTATCCGTGGGTCGGGAAGCGTCTCTAAGAGGTAGGCAAGCAAAAGGATCTGTGCTCGTGCGCGCTGACACGTGCTTTGGCTCCCGTTCCACCCATATCGAAGTCCAAACGAGGTGGCATCTGGACAGATACTCTCGGCCCATTCTTCGGCTGACCAGACCCAAAATGCTGTCCCGCGTCGGTGCATTTCGATCAGCATGATATGCATCATGGCAGAGCAGACCATTCTGTGGGCATGGACGAACTCTAAGACATCAGAGAGAGGGAGCAAGAGCCGCTGGATCGCCGTCTTTGATGGCTTGCGCAGTGGTCCCATTGGATCATGCAATTGACGGTCAATCTCAGTACGCTCAGCATCGCTCAGAACAGGGTTTTGGTCGTAGTTGGCGATGGGGAGCGGCCATTGCCAGGTGTCATGATGATGTGATAGGAGGTGCATCTGTTGATTCATTGAGTCCCCCCTCCCAGAATCGTGTCAAGCCAACTCTCAAAGCCGGCTAAGCTCCGTGACACCGCTTCGGTGAGTTCCACGCCGCTGAGATGAATGTAGAGCATGGATGTCTCAATGGACGCATGGCCCGCATAGGTCGCAATCTGATGCAAATCCATGTGTGCCCTTGCCATGTGTGTAAGGCGAAGGTGACGTGGTGTATGCGTGGTGAAGCGAGGCAGGTCAGCACGATCAGCGATCCTCTCGACAACCTTGGACCACATGACCAGTGAAAGAGGGGCAGCCCTGTTCCGATGCGACTCCGACAGGAATAACGGCCCTCGTTTGATGGAGAGCATCCGTCTTTGCTGGAGATAGGCTTCCAGGAACTGGCTGCTGACCGTGCCATAGCCCACGACACGCTCTCGTCCATTTTTTGCGTGTTCTGCTTGAATGTGAATCTGGCGATAGGCAAAGTCAAAATCCCCAATCTCAAGGGTAACCAATTCTTCACGACGCAAAGCGCCATCATAGGCAAGCAAGAGCATGGCCTGATTGCGGAGCCGTTCCCCTTTGAGTGTGCGTAATATCTCACACCATTCTTTGTCATCCGGCACCCAAGGCAGTTTGTGGTAGCGTGGAAGCAGTCCACGGGAACGCATACCGCCAAAACCATTGCCACGCACATACTGCCCGTGACCCACCGGGTGATCTGGGCGGAGTTGCTTCTCAACCAGATAGTCACAGAAGAGGCGTAAAACGGTGAGGCGCTGTTGCATCGTTGCGTTAGCAAGCCCTCGTCCACTCTCAAGGGAGAGCATATTGGCTCCTTTGGGATGTGGACGGGTCGCTAAATCCTGGACGTAAAGCGCAACTTGCTCGCGTGTGATCATGGTAGGGACAATATCGTGTCTTTCGCAGAAGGCCAGAAAGTCATTGAGACAGCGCCCATAGGCATCAATCGTTTTCGGTCTGAGCTGCAGGTGGGCCTGCATTTGCAACCACGTTTGTGCTGTCTCGAAATGGGCCACCAGCGGGTAGCACTCCCAACGAACCGTGTTCATGGGCCAGCTCCTTACCCAGAAAATACAGGCTTCAAAGACTCTCTCTAGAACACGTGTACAGATGAGGAATGGTGTCAGTCTCCACCACTCCCTCGATTCTCTGATTATAGATAACATACAGTGTATTCCATTCCTCGGCAAAGGCCAGTAAACGCTCGGCGAGGTGATTGAGATCGGAGAAATCGAGAATGCGGAGCCGTTTGCGTTGCAGAATACTGAACCATTGCTCAATCTGATTCATCCAGGAACAGTGGACAGGGACAAAGAAGCAGACGAAGCGAGGATGAGACTGGAGCCAGGTCTGAACCTGCTTGCCGTGATGGATACTCGAATTATCGAGAACAAGGAAGATGCGACGAATGGAAGATGGGATCTCTCTCTCCAACTGAGCGAGCAAGCAGATGAACTCTTTTTGTCGCTTCCGTAAAGCTGTTTGAGCATAGACCTTACCCGTGCGCGTATCAAAGGCGGCGAACAAGTGGAGGGCTCCTGCTCGTTGGTACTCGTGCTCCAAACGCGTTGGGGAACCAGGGCGAGTGGGGAGTGTCGGGGCAAGCCTCGGGCGAGGTTGCAGATTCGTTTTCTCATCGAGACACAGCACCATCTCCCAGTCTGCAAGTGTTCGGGTATAGAGACCAACGATTTCCTGGACCTGTTTGGCAAACAGCTCATCGCGAGGCACTTTAGCAGAGAGCCAGAGGTGATATCGCCATGGCTTGAGTTTCTGGGACTGCAAGAGAGTGCGGATCGTCTCGGCAGAGATGCTTTGGACGATTCCAGAAGCCTTGAGTTGGCGTGCCAGATCTGGGCAATTCCACTGAGAGAGTGAGCGACCTACAGAATCTGGGCGTTCACACGCGAGCTTGACAACATAAAGGGCCACTTCTGGCTGAAAGAGGGGCGTGCGGCCCGGTCGAGGTTTCTCATATAAACCAGCGACTCCTTCTTCAAGAAATCGCTTGGCCCACTTGCGGACATGGCTCTCTGTCAATCCGACCCATTGAGCGGTCTGAACAATGGTCTGTCCTTGCTCCAATAACAGCACAGCACGAGCGCGTTTGGCTTGACCAGAGGGCATTTTCTGACGATGTACCCAACTTTGAAGAGTCCTACGTGTCTGATCGGTCATCTCAATGTTCAAGGCAGAGTGGCGTCCTCGCATAGTTACCTCCAGGGAAGAAGGGGAAGAATGTTCTCTGTGAGAAAGAACAAATGTTCTCTATTTCAAAGAACAATCCGAAGGCATTCTCAATTCCCATCCTTTTCACCTGGGTTGCGTACTAAGATTGCAAAACACACAAAGAAAGTCCTTTGTGACGAGAGCCATACTCGCTCTCGCCTGCATTGATGATCTTCAACAGGAGACTGTATCATGAGAAATCACTTACCACAGAGAAGCAAACTCAAGGGGTGCCTCATCGCACTTCTTCTCATCATTGGCCTTTCTCTTCTCTCATGCGGCTTTCTTGTAGAAACCACGACTCCGCCCTCAACGTGGCTCTACCAGCATAATTATTATTTCCAAGATATTGTAGACGGTATTCACGGCCACCACTAAACAGCCTATAAAGCAAGGGCACTGAAAAACAAGCGGTCGTATTTCCTCGCTGAGGCAAGGAACTGTACGCTTGCCCAACAGTCCTATCAGCTATGGCTTTCACGCATTTCTGTGCTATACCAGGGGAAAATGGAAAGGACTGCGATGCGACGATTAACCCCGAACGATCTGCCTGCGGGGGTGACGACCACTGCGGTCTCGCTCCCTGGCGATGGGCGGCTCTACACGTTTACCCATACCCATCTGGGTGAGCTCGGGCGACTCCGGATTGTGCCCCATGGTTCCACACAGATTCTGGCCAGTGCGGAAATCGCGCCGGGAGATCCGGACGCCCCGGAGTGGGAGCGCAAATTTCGGCTCCTGGATCAGGTGATCACGACCTGCCTGAATGCACTTCCTGGTGGCAACGACACGAAACCCTTGCCGAGCATGGAAGAAGTGCGTGAGCAGCGCCGACTCTTTCACCGCCTCATTGATGCACCGCACAGCATTACGATGTTTGGCCTGGTCAAATCCCTCTCGCAACGAGAGTACCTGGTGCTGGTGAAAGCAGTGCAAGACGCGTTGGTGATGGCAAATCCTTTCGATGCGATTGGGTTACGGCAGCGCCTTGATGAGCTTCAGTTCTACTGGCGGGATTTACAAGAGCGACCCACGGTATAGATCGAGAGTTGCACGACCTCAACAGCCATCACCAAGGGCACACAACAGATTGAGGCGGAGCAGGGAATGTCTAAGGAATGCAGTACAACAGCTTGACCACGCACGAGGGAGAGCGCTACTCGGGCTAATACATACATCGGTGACACCAGGGGCAAGAGAGCAATATTGCTAGAGCACCATTTTCTGGTAACAGTGGGAAGAGGTACAGGAACAGAAGACTAGCCATCCTGGGAGAACTCCAGCGAAGCGGCGACTCTAAAATGTACGGCAGTAGCCACTGAGCGGATGCCTGAATCAGCACTGACGATAAGAATGTCTTTTCCCAGCTCACGCGCCCGTGCATGCAACAGCTTCCAGGCCACATGGCTCCGTAGTTGCGTCTCTGATGGAAAGACAAGCGTAATAGCATGCGCTGGAGCCTTCCCTAGCCGCTCACGGACAGATGTGAGATCATCTGTAGGACTTATATAGATCACCTGTGTCTTCTCACCAGACCTGGAAGTGATGCGGTTGCGGCGCAGTGTTCCTGGAGGCTGAGGTACAGATGGACTTGCTGGCGGCAGAGGAGCCACCGCAGGAGCAGAAACCGCGAGTGCCTGCAATTCTTGTTTAATAAGAAGAGCGCTCGCGGGCCGATTCTCTTCGTCTATCTCCACCATCTGGGTAATAAGTGTTGCTAGGCGAGCAGGGACGGCGGGCACCAGCGATTGTAAAGGCGGGAAACGAAATGGAGAGGATGAAGGGTCATGCCCTGAAAGCAGTTGATGCAGCGTCGCACCCAGACTATAGATATCAGAACGAGGTGTGGTTTGGGCCTTGCCATATTGTTCTGGCGGCGCATAGCCCGGTGAACCAAGAGAGGCTGTATCTTTCGCCTGTCCAGGTTTAAAGTGGCGCGCAATGCCAAAGTCAATCAGATAGATATGCCCATCCGCCGTGCGCATGATGTTGGCTGGCTTGAGATCGCGAAAGATAATCGCAGGCTGCTGATTGTGCAGGTAGCCCAGCACGCTGGACAACTGGATGCCAATATGCACCGCCTCATCCTGCGGCAGTTTTCCGTCCGGAGCGCGGTTGAGGTACTCTTCAAGCGTCTCTCCTTCGATAAAACTCATGACCAGGTACCAGCGTTCATTCTCTCCAAAGTGATCAAAAATACTGGGCAGGTTGGGATGGTGCAAGCGGGCAAGCATTATCGCTTCCTGTCCAAATGTATCAGCAGCTTCCTTCAACTCTTCTTGATTCAGGACACTCTGGCTCATCTCTTTGAGGGCAACCTGGCGATTGCCCAGCTGTGTATCTTCAGCCCGGTAGACCGTTCCCATGCCGCCTTTCCCGACAGATGCAATGATACGATAGCGTTGCTTGAGCAAACTCTTTGCCAGCACCTGCCCAGTTGTAGCATTGTAGATGGTCGGTTGGACTGGTTGCAAAGAGTGACCGCAGGCGCGGCAGTAGAGCGCTCGTGATTGATTGGCCGCTCCGCAGTTATCGCAGAAGAGTGTGGGAGACATCATACGATATGCTCCACTCCTTTCAGAATTTCAGTCACATCAGCGGTGTCGAAGGTCACGGAAACAGGGAGCTTTCCTCCTCGTTTTTGCTTGAAATAGTATCTGGAAAGGTCAATTTCCAGATACTATTTTACTGTAATAGACGAAGAAAATACAGTATTTCCAACACCAATTGCACAACGGATAAACGCCTCTTTCTAGCAGGCAGGACATGAGAATATCTCTAGCAATATTGCTCTCCTGCCTGTTATATTACTGATGTATGTATCGAGCCTCATAGACACACCAAAGCATCCTGGCCCACTGCCAGGATGCTCCTCTCTCCCTGTTGCCGCTCAAAACGGATGCTCTTCCAAGTCGTCCAATGGATCAGCATCGCCAGAACCGGCTGCTACGCCAGCGGGAGCTGCCGACGGCTTATTGCCAATAAACTGGAACTTGTCTACTTGCACATCCAGAGCCAGACGAGGCACACCATTTCTATCGG
>WNGD01007086.1_pt1 | contig 10614 bp, 9 predicted proteins | sample 5400671 | NCBI WGS metagenome assembly WNGD01 (sample SAMN13153369, study PRJNA577476) | soil metagenome | isolation source: 40 cm soil or saprolite under grassland replicate 2 | place: USA:California | collected 2016-06-15
CGCCGCGCAGAAGCGAGGCGAGGAACGGCCCGACGAACGGCGCTGTCCCGTTGATGTTGATCGCGACGACCGTCGCGCAGTAGGCGGTCTGGTCGAACGGCAGCAAGTAGCCGGTCAGGCCCTCGAAGAGGCCGGTCGCGAGGAGCAGCACGCCGATGATCCAGTTCAGCTCGCGCGGATACTTGTAGGCGCCGAACAGGAACACGCGCCCCATGTGCATGAACATGAGGATGATGAAGACGCTGGCGCCCCACTTGTGCATCCCGCGCACGAGCCAGCCGAGGGTCACCTCGTGCGTGATGTGGTCGATCGACGCGTGCGCCGACCTCGGGTCGGGCTTGTAGTACATCGCGAGGATCACGCCGGTCACGAGCTGGACGAGGAAGGCTGTCAGCGTTGCCGAGCCGAGCGTGTGGAACCAGTTCGTGTCGCCGGGGACCTTGCGGAAGAGGAAGTAGCGGACTCCGCCGACAAGGCCAGAGCGCTCCTCGAGCCAGTCGAGCGGATACATCGCCGCACGCTCGAGCTGCTGCCGCCGGGCTGACTTTCGGCTCGCCATCAGTGCGGTGGCTGCACGGGGTAGAGCCAGGACTCGGGCGCGTCGATGTGCTGGCCCGGGCCTGTCAGTTGGTAACGGTGGATCTTGGCCCGAGCGCCGCTGCCGCTCACGCTCGAGACGCTGTAGGTCCCGAGGAGCACCAGGTGGCCGTCGCGGATGAGGAACTGGTAGCGGTCGAGCGCGCGCACCGGCGGACCGGCGGTGCGATTCCCCTCCTGGTCGTACGCGCCGCCGTGGCAGGGGCAGATGAACCCGGCCGCCGGCAGCGCCGGGATCAGGTCGACCTCGCCGTTCTTGGTCTTGACCGTCTGCTTCTTGCTGTCGAAGACGGGGCCGCCGGGCTGGACGGGACAGCCGAGGTGCGCGCAGCGGTTCGAGATGCATGTGAAGCTCGGCGTGCCGCTCCGCATGCCGTTGTTGCGGATGTAGGCCGTCCGCCGGGAGATCTCACCCTCCGATGGATTCCGCAGGAAGGTGGCGACGACGTACTGGCCTTCGGGGAAGTCGGTGATCGGGCCGAGGTCGATCTCGGGGCTGTGCTGCTTCAGGAACGCGGGCAGGACCGCAAACCCGATCGCCGGCACGGTGACGATGCCGCCGATGATGCCGCCCAGGCCGAGCGTGGACATCTCGAGGAAGACGCTGCGCGGGAAGCGCTCCGCGGGCTCGGGCTCGGGCATCGCTGCCTCGCCCTTGTGGGCCGGGATCGCGGGAGCCGTCGGAGCCGCCTCGGGCTCGGCCGGGCCGGGAAGCGCCGGCCCTCGGCCCGCGGCGACGACGTCACGCGCCCAGAGGAACCCGAAGACGACGACGATCGCCGCGCCCACCGCGGCCGCCGGCCAGCTGACGATCAGGCCGACGAGAAGGCAGACGATGCCGACGGCGAACCCGACAGGCCACAGGCTCGGCGGCGGCTGGTGCCGCTGTTCATCCCCCCGCGGGTCTTCCACCCGAGCAGCCTCCCTTTCGTGTTGTCAGGCGACGGGATTCAATCGTCGCAGGTCTACGTCGTCAACGACGTAACAGTTGGCGCAACGCGCTCCTGCGGCCGTTCTCGGCGGCCGCCGCCGCACCGAGGCCGTACTCCTCCCAGCGCTCGTCGACGCGGCGCTGGACCTCGTCGGTCATGCGGATCTCCTCGGGCCACGGACGCGCGCCTTCGGCCTCGCTCTTGTGCGTCGCGTCGATCCCGATCTTGCCTCCGTAGAACTGGCGGGTCGGCGCGTGGTCGAGGTGGTCGAGCGGGCCCTCGGAGAGGAGGACGTCGCGCTGCGGATCGACGTTGGCGCAGACCCGGAAGAAGACCTCTTCGTAGTCGTGCACGTCGACCCACTCGTCGACGACGACGACCGCTTTGGTCAGGCTGAGCAGGCCGAGCCCCCAGATCGCGTGCATCACCTTCTGCGCCTGGCCGGGGAAGCTCTTGCGGATCGAGACGAGGACGCAGTTGTGAAATGCGCCCGCGACCGGCAGGTCGTAGTCGACGATCTCGGGGACGCTCATCCGGATCGCCGGCAGGAAGATCCGCTCCGTCGCCTTGCCGAGCCACGCATCCTCGGCGGGCGGCTTGCCGACGACGATCGACGGGTAGATCGCGTCGCGCCGCATCGTGATCGCCTCGACGTGGAAGACCGGGAACTCCTCGGGCGGCGTGTAGTAGCCGGTGTGGTCGCCGAACGGGCCCTCGGTGGTGAGCTCGTCCTTCGAGATGTAGCCCTCGAGCACGATCTCCGCGTTGGCCGGGACCTCGAGGTCGACGGTCTTCGCTTTGACGAGCTCGACGGGGCCGCCGCGAAGGAAGCCCGCGAGCATCAGCTCGTCGACGTGCTTCGGCAGCGGCGCGCTCGCGGTGTAGGCGGTGATCGGATCGAGGCCGAGCGCAACCGCGACCTCGAGCTTGCCGTCGGCGAGGAGGTAGTCGGCGCGACCGTCCTTGTGAATCTGCCAGTGCATCGCGGTGGTGCGGCGGTCGAGCACCTGGAGGCGGTACATGCCGACGTTGCGCGTGCCGTCGCGCGGGTCCTTCGTGATCACCGCGGGGAGCGTGATGAACGGCGCAGCGTCTCCCGGCCAACAGGTCTGGATCGGGAGGGCGCCAAGATCGACCTCGTCTCCGGTGAGCACGACCTCCTGCACCGGTCCGCTGCGGACGCGCTTCGGCTGCGAGTCGGCGATCGACTTCAGCTTGCGCAGGCCTCGAACCTTCTCCGCGAGCCCCTGCGGCGGCTGCATCTCGAGCACGTCGCCAAGCCGCCGGCCCGCTTCGTCGAGGGACTCGACCCCGAGCGCGAGGCACATCCGCCGCTCGGTCCCGAACTGGTTGATCAGCAGCGGGAGGCTAGCGCCTATGACACTCTCGAACAGCAGCGCGGGCCCGCCCGCCTTGACGACGCGGTCGGTGATCTCGGTGATCTCGAGGTGCGGGTCGACGTCGGCGGAGATGCGAACGAGCTCGCCCTCGCGCTCGAGTAGGCGGATCCACTCACGGAGGTCAGTCGGCGGAGCCACGGGGCAGTCAGTCTAGGTGTCTGCAGCGGCCGGCCGGCCGGCGAGAGCCAGCTCCACCGCTTCGTCGAGCTCGAACTCGCGTCCCTCGGCCCGGGCCCGTTCGAACTCGGGAGTCGCGTGGCCGACGATCCCCGCTTCGCAGTCATCGCGGTGGCGCTGCCAGCCGCCGAGTGGTGCGAACGCCTGCTCGTTCTCGATCGCGCCCCATAGGCGGCCGGCTCGGTCGAGGTCGCCGCGTTCGGCCGCGACGCAGGCCAGGAGACCAACGGCGAAGATGCGACCGGACCGGTCGTGACGCTCGGCAGCGATCCCAAGCGCTTCCCGAGAGTGCGACTCGGCCTCCTCGAGACGCCCGGCGCGCAGCGAGAGTGCGCCGAGCTCGGCAAGCATCCCCGCCTGCCACCAGGTAACACCGGCCTGCTCGGCCAAGACAGCGCTCTGCCGCAGCAGGTCGAGTGCAGTGCCATCGTCACCGAGGTCACGCTCGATCGCGCCGAGGGTCCCAATGGTCTGCGCAAGTCCCCAGGTCCGTGGCCACCAGCCGTCGCTGCGCTCGTGGATGAGATGACTAGCCTGGACAAGCTCTCTGGCCTGCGCCAGGTCGCGACGGATCATCGCGCTGATCGAGAGCCTGTGGAGAAGGACGGCGCGACCGTGGTCGTCTCCGAGTCGCTCGAAGAGTTCCAGGCTCTGCTCCCAGATCCGTTCTGCTCCGGGGGGATCCCCACCGATGTGCATCGAGCTGCCATACGCGCGCAGGGCATGGGCCTTGACCTCGGTGCTCACGCCCCCGAAGTCAGGGTGCTCGATGAATGCGCGGAACCAGCGCACTCCCTCCGCCGGATCGTGGACGACCCAGAACTGCTCGAGTGCCGTCGCGATCTCCAGACCAAGCTCGACGGACCCACTCGCGAGCGCCCAGGTCAACGCCGCTCGCATGTTGTCCTGCTCCAGGAAGGCGACCTCGAGGTGCTGGCCGCCCGGATCCAGCTTTCCGGCGCTTAGGTTCGCGTCCTGCGCAACGCTCCGGAAGAACTCTGCGTGGCGCCGCCGAATCTCGTCGACCTCCGGCGTTTCCTCGAGCCGCTCGACCGCGTACTCACGGATCGTGTCGAGCATCCCCAGGCGACCGCTACCCCAGCGCCGGAGCAGGTTCTTGATCACGAGCGACTCGAGCGCGTCGATGTCGGCACCGAAGACGGCCTCGGCGGCCTCGAGCGAGAAGCTGCCCCTGAACGCGGCGAGCCGCCGAAACAGCTCCCGCTCCTCGGGTTGAAGCAACTCGTAGCTCCACTCGATCGTAGCGTGCAGCGTTCGCTGTCTCGCAGGCGAGTCCCGCGAGCGAGAGGCGAGCAGCGGCAGTCGGGGCTCGAGCCGCGCCAGAAGCTCCTTTGGTTCCAGTAGGGCCACCCTCGCGGCCGCGAGCTCGATCGCGAGCGGCAGACCATCGAGGCGGCGGCAGATCTCCCCAACCGCGGGTGTCGGCTGGAAGGTGGGTGCTACCGCCTGTGCGCGTTGGACGAAGAGCACCTCGGCATCGTCGTCCGGCAGCGGTTCCAGCGGATAACGCTGCTCGGATTCGATGTGTAGCGGCTCTCGGCTCGTGACGAGCACCTTGGAGTTCGGCGTCCGCGCGAGCAGCTCCGCAACGGTCGGGGCAGCCTCGACGAGCTGCTCGAAGTTGTCGAGAAGGACCAGCAGGCGCTTGCTGCCCACGTGCTCGATCAGCCCACGGTCGGCGCCGATCCAGGTCTCGATCGAGCGTTGGAGGAGCGTCGGATCGCGAAGCGCCTGGAGAGGAACCCAGAAGACGCCGTCCGGGAAGGCCTCGGTTGTGTCTGCGGCCACCTGGAGCGCGAGTCGCGTCTTCCCGCTGCCACCCGGTCCCGTCAACGTAAGCAGGCGGTTCGAGCCGACGAGCTCACAGAGCTCCTCGAGCTCTCGCCGGCGGCCAACGAGCGGCGTCTGCTGGATCGGCAGATTCGTCCGGTACAGCGTCTTCAGAGGCGGAAACTCGCCGTCTCCGAACTGGTACAGATGCTGAGGCGCGCTCAGGTCCTTGAGCCGGTGCTCGCCGAGGTCGCGCAATTCTGTGGCGTCGCCAATGAGCTGTCGCGTCGCCGCCGAGACGAGGACCTGGCCGCCATGACCCGCACTCGCGATCCGCGCGCCGGCGTGAACGTCGAGCCCGACGTAGCCCTCTCCGGTGACCTGCGGCTCGCCGGTGTGGAGGCCCATTCGCACCCGCACCGGCCCTCCCGCGAGTGATCTCTGCGCCTCGGCGGCGCCCGCCACTGCGTCCTGGGCACGGGAGAAGGCGACGAAGAACGCATCGCCCTGCGTGTCTACTTCGACGCCGCCGTTCCGTTCGAATGCCTCGCGCAGCAGCCGCCGGTGCTCGGCGAGCGCCTCGGCATAGTCGTCACCGAGCTCGTGGAGCAAGCGCGTCGACCCCTCGATATCCGTGAAGAGGAAGGTGACGGTGCCGCGCGGCAGGTCGCGCATGCGCCAATGATCCGACAGAAACGGCCCGGCGCATAGTGGGCAAACGGCCGACGGAGGGAGCCCGGTCCTGCGCCCGGGCTCCCTGGTGGTTACGGCAACGCCGGTCGGCGCCGCTGCGTGCGAACAGCGAAGCCGGCGGCGGCGATCGCCAGGATGGTTCCGGCCGCGATTGCGCCGACCTCTCCCGGGCTCGGAGACCAGGCAGTGTCGCCGGGGCTCGCGGAGACGGGGGTTGCCGTCGGACGCTGGGTGATTCCGGTCGTCACCTCGGCCGGGGCCGCGAGCGGCTCCTGCACGATGCCCGTCGAGATCTCGGCCGGCGCGGCCGGCGCTTCACCGGTTACGCCGGTGCTGATCTCGGAAGGGCTCGCCGCTGGGGTGGCGGCAGGCGTCTGCACGCCCAGGCCGGTACTGACCTCCGACGCGGTTGCCACCGCGGCGGGCGTCGCGGCCGAGGTTCCGCCTTCTCCGGCCACGTAGGGCATCGCCCTTGCTGATCCCGCACCGGCCGCGGCAATGCCGGCGGCCACGGAGAGCACGACAAGCTTCTCCCGCATGCCGTGCGCCTCGACGTCCTCGTCCAGCAGCCGCTGGAGCTCGGCCTCGTCGAAGGTGAGCGTGATCTGATCGCTACCCGCGACCAGCAGCCGCTCGAGGTCAGCCGGCTCCCACGCCAGAGCGATGCGCTCGGTCTCGCGGCCGCCGTCGGCCGCAGTCCGTTCCACGTCGAGCAGGAGATCGACCGGCGCGTCGTGCTGCCGCGCCTCCTCGACCTCCCTCCGCGAGATCGTGGTGACGAGGCCACGCACCTCAGTTTCTGCGCGGGGCTCGACGAGGCGGACGGTTCCGCTTCTCTCGTTCATGCTGCCCCCTCTCGGGTCGTGCGTCGTGAGAAGACGACGCGTATGTCGACAAGACGAGCCGCCGAGCAACGATCTTCCCACCGGCGAGGGTGGAACTCAATGCTCCGAGGTCAGTTCCGGCGGTGGCGGAGCCAGTGGGTGAACTGGCCCAAAGCGATCACGCCGGCGAAGACGAGGCCGACGACCAGCATGGCCTCGATGACCTTCTTGCCCTCTTCCGCGGCGGTCGCAGCAAGGATCATGCGGCGCGACTTTAACCGACGCGGCGCCGATGGGCCTCGAGCGCACGCTCGACCCCTGGGCCACCGACCGACCAGTCGGCGCGGGCCTCCTCGCCCTCCCCGAGCGTCGCCGCGGTCGCCGCCCAGGCCTCGCCGTCGCCGGGCAGCCCGTCGGCTCGGAACTGCGCGCAGAGCGAGATCAGCGCCGCCAGATCGGCGACCGCCTCGACCGTCCCGGCCTCCGCGACCCGCACGAGCCCGTGCGCGTAGAGGTAGTCGCCGAGCAGGAGCGCAGTGTCCTCGTCGACGGGAGCGAACAGCCGCGGCAAACCGTAGTGCAGGAGGTAGCCCTCGTAGATCGTCTCGAGTCCGAGCGCATAGCGCTCCTCGGCGAGCGGGGAGAACACCGCGTCGAGCTCTCGCTCGAGCCCAGGCCGGAGCGCCTCTGCCCAGAGAGGGCTCTCGTCGCCCGCCTCGGTCGCGATGGTGTCCCAGATGCCGGTCGCTAGAGCCAGACGGCGAGCTCCTTCGTCCAGTACGAGACGACGAGATCGGCGCCGGCCCGGACGATCGCGGTGAGCGATTCCAGCGCGGCCTGGCGCTCGTCGATCCAGCCGCGCGCGGCGGAGGCCTTCAGCATCGCGTACTCGCCGGAGACGTTGTACGCGCCGACCGGCAGGTCGAAGCGCTCGCGCACGGCCCGGATCACGTCGAGATTCGGCAGCGCCGGCTTGACCAGCAGCGCGTCCGCGCCTTCCTGGACGTCGAGCTCGCACTCGCGCAGCGCCTCGCGCACGTTCGCGGGGTCCATCTGGTAGCCGCGGCGGTCGCCGAACGCAGGCGCCGAGTCGACCGCGTCCCGGAACGGCCCGTAGAACGCCGAGGCGTATTTCGCCGCGTAGGAGACGATCGGGATGTGCGCCTGGCCGGCGTCGTCGAGCGCCGTGCGGATGGTTGCCACGCGGCCATCCATCATGTCGCTCGGGCAGACCACGTCGGCGCCTGCTTCGACATGGCTGACAGCGGTGCGGGAGAGCAGCTCGAGCGTCACGTCGTTGTCGACATCGTCACCGTCGACCGGCCCGCAGTGGCCGTGCGAGGTGTACTCGCAGAGGCAAACGTCCGTCGTCAGGACGAGCTCGCGCGAGGTCTCCCGCAGCACGCGAAGGGCCCGCTGGATCACGCCGTCGTCGTCCCAGGCGCCCGATCCCTCGTCGTCCTTCTCGTCCGGGATGCCGAAGAGCATCACCGCGCGGACGCCGAGCCGCTCGAGCTCGGCGGCCTCGGCGGGAAGATCCTCGACGGCGAGCCGGCCGAACGGCGGCAGGTCGGGGTTCGGCTCCGTCCTCGGCCCCACAAAGAGGGGGAAGACGAAGTCCTCGAGGTCGAGGCGCGTCTCGCGGACGAGCGACCGCAGCCGGTCTGAGCGGCGCAACCTGCGAAGCCGGGTGGCAGGGAAGCTCACGCCAACAATCTACGCGCTCCCAGGCGGGCGAGCGTCCCGAAGATCCCGCCCAGCACGAGGAGCCAGACCGCCTGGCGAACGACCTGGCCCCAGGGACTCAGGTCGAAGAGCGCCGAGCGGAAGAACTGGAACGCGTGCGTGAACGGCAGCGCGCTCGACGCCCAGCCCGCGGGCGGGACGATCTCCGACGGGATCAGCCCGAGGAAGACGATCGGCAGGACGACGAGCAGCGCGACGAGCGAGGCCGAGCGCGCCTCGCGCGCAAGCGCGCCCAGGAGCGCGCCGAGAGCGCCGAGCGACCCGCCGGCCAGGAGCAGGCCGACCACGAGCAGCGGCAACCGCCGCCACGGCTCGCCGCCCGTCACGCCTCCGACCTGGATGATCACCCCGAAGGCGACCGCGATCGCCATCCCCAGGACGAGCGCGAGCGCGGCCGCCAGGGCGACCTTCGCCCAGACGAGGTGGCCGAGCCCGACGAGCCCGCGCGCGAGGCGGCCGATCACGTTCTCGTCGCGCTCGGCCGCGAGCGAGCCGGCGGCCAGCATCAGCGTCAGGAAGGTGATCGTCAGCGCCAGCGCGTAGGCCTGCACGTTCGCGGAGAGCACCCAGGACCGGCCGCGGTCGCGGGAGCGGTCGAGCTCGATCGGGTGCGCGGTCGCCTTGAGCGCGTCGCCCGTGTTGGCGAGCGCGAGCCGGGCGTCATGGATGAAGTCCTCGAGGTTGCGCACGCTCTTCGTCTGCGGCATCCGCGCGAGCACCTTCTGCGCGCGCTCAAGGCCGAGGATGCTGATCGGGCGGCCGATGAACGACCCCTTGCCGCCGTGCAGGATCAGCCGCACGTAGCCGAGGTTCGTGCCGATGTAGGCGCGCTGCAGCTGCCGGTTGAGCGAGTAGACGAGCGCCTGAACCTGCTGGTCGACGCGCGAAGAGATCGTTCCGCGCGAGAGCTGGACTTCCAGCCGCGGACTCCGCACCATCTCCTTCAGCGTCGTGATGAAGCCCGGCGGCACGGTGAGGACGGCGACGACCTTGCCGTTCTTCAACTGCTGCGCCGCGTCGGCGGGCGATAGGCGGACGAGTTGAACGTTCTTGCTGACCTGCTGGATCGTCTTGTCGACGTGGAAGCGGTGACCGCCGATCGTGACCGTCGGCGGCAGGTTGTCTTCGTCCACGAGCGCGACGCGCGGCTTCGCGTTCGCGTAGCTGGCAACCAGGCCGACCAGCACCGCGATCGCCACCGGGTAGGCGAGCAGGATTCCGAGCAACAGCGGGGACCTGCGCAACACGAGCGCGTCCTTCCGCAGCAGCAGCCAGATCCGATTCATGCGAAGAGAGTGTCTGCCTGCAGGCGGTCGTAGTCGTCGGCCGGCCCGTCGAAGATGAGCCGACCGTCACGCAGCGCCGCTACGCGGTCGGCGTAGCGCTGGATCTCGTCCAGGTTCTGAGTCGCGAACGCGAACGCACCACCCGCGTCGCGGAGCGCCGTCGTCCGCTCCCAGAGGCGCCGCCGCTGTTCGGGATCGAGGGCGGCCGTGGGCTCGTCGAGCAGGAGGACGTCGGGCCGGCCGAGGAACGCGATCGCGAGATTCAGCCGCTGGCGGTTGCCGACGGAGAGATTCGCGCTCGGAGATGCTTTGCCGGGCAGATCGAACTCCCGGAGCAGCCGGGCCGCAGCCTCTTCCGGCTCGTGCTCGCCCTCGAGCCGCGCGAAGAGCTCCAGGTTCTCGCGCGCGGAGAGCCGCCCGTACTGGGCCGGACGCTGCGGCGCCCAGCCCACGCGAATGCCCTTGCGGCGCTCGATCCCGCCCATGCTCGGCTCGAGCGCGCCCGCGAGCAGCGCGAGCAGCGTCGACTTGCCCGCGCCGTTCGGCCCGACGAGCGCCAGTCCCTCCCCGGGCGAGATCGCCAGGTCGACGGGCTCGAGCGCGATCGTCTGCCCGAACCTGCGGCCCGCCGCCCGGGCTGAGAGCAGCAGCTGCTCCGAGCTCACCGGCTGGCTGCCGCGGGTGGATCTGGCGGAGGCACGGGTGCCATCGTCCGTGTCTCTTCCACCTCCACCTCGACCGGAACCTTCCCGCCTTCCCGCCACGACTCGAACGTCACCCGCTCGCCGAAGAACTCCCAGATCGCCCGACTCGCAGCCAGCAGCGGCAGGGAGATGAGCGCCCCCGGAAGTCCGTAGATCTCGCCGCCCGCCAGCAGCCCGAAGATCACCAGCAGCGGGTGCAGCCGCAGCGCGCTTCCCATCACGTTCGGCACCACGACGTGCCCTTCGACCTGGTGGATCCCGAGGAAGAGCAGCAGGACCCAGAGCGCGGCAATTGGGTGCACGACCAGCTCGTAGAGGAAGGGCGGGATCGCGCCGAGCCAGGGGCCGACGTAGGGGAGCAGCTCGGTGATCGCCACCCAGGCGCCGAAGAGGACCGCATAGCGGTCGGCGCCGGGCGCCCAGCCGATCGTGCCCAGCAGCCAGAGGCCGAGGCCGGCGCTCGT
>WNGD01007826.1_pt1 | contig 10614 bp, 11 predicted proteins | sample 5400671 | NCBI WGS metagenome assembly WNGD01 (sample SAMN13153369, study PRJNA577476) | soil metagenome | isolation source: 40 cm soil or saprolite under grassland replicate 2 | place: USA:California | collected 2016-06-15
CCATAGCCTTCGAGCACGGTCTTGATGATGGTGTCCATGTCGATGGCGTAGTTGATCGCCTTGCGCACGCGCACGTCCTGCCAGGGGCCCGGCATCAGGTAGTTGGTCATCTTCACCATGATGACGAAGCCGCCCAAGGTGCTGATCTCCACGTGCGCGGTGCTGCTGGACTTGATCTTTCCCGTCTGGTCGGGCGGGATGTCGCTGACGAGGTCGGCCTGGCCGGAGAGCAGCGCGGCCACGCGCGTCGTCAGCTCGGGCACGGGGCGGAAGACCAGCCGCTCGATGGCGGGAGCGCCGCGGTGATAGTCCTTGTTGGCCTCCAGCACCAGCCGCTCGTCCTTGACCCACTCGACGAACTTGAAGGGCCCCGTGCCCACCGGCTTGACCGCGAAGCCGGCGTCGCCCACCTGGGCGATGTACTTGGGAGGCACGATGCCCACGGTGCCGCAGTGGGCCGGGCTCATCCGCACCGGGAGGAGCGGGAAGGGCGCCTTGGTGATGACGTTGACGGTGTAGGAATCGATAACGTCCACGTGGTCGATGGTGGCGATGCTGGTCCGGCCCGGCGCGCCCTGCTTCGGGTCCAGCATGCGCTCGACGCTGAACTTCACCGCCGCGGCGTCGAAGGGCTCGCCGTTGTGGAACTTCACGTTGCGCTTCAGCTTGAACTGCCAGGTGGTGTCGTTGACGGCGCGCCACGACTCGGCCAGGTTGCCCTCGAGCTGGAGCGTCTTGAGATTGCGGCGGAGCAGCGTGTCGAAGATCTGGCGATCCGGCTCGTGGGCGTTCTTGTCGCAGTGCATGTGCCAGTCGAGCGTGGCCGCCTCGCCCGACTGCACGACCACCACCGGCTTTGGCTGGGGGTAGGCGAGGGGAGCGAGGCACAGGAGCACTGCGCCCGCGATCGCGGCGAGCATGGCGAGTCGTCGATTCATCGTGGCCCTCCTTCGGGCAGGTATCGTCCGATCATCAGAGCTGCTCCAGGCTTCGACGCGCGTAGAGATAGGGATCGAGTGTATCGCGGAGCGTGTCGCCCACGAGATTGATGGCCATCACGGTCATGAAGAGCGCGGCGCCGGGGAAGAGGGCCAGCCAGTAGCGCGTGTCCACGTACTGCCGTCCCTCGGCGAGCATGCCGCCCCACGAGGGGATGGCCACGGGCACGCCGAGACCCAGGAAGGACAGTCCCGCCTCGGTGAGGATCGCGCCGGCGATGCCGAAGGTGGCCACGACCATGAGCGAGGCGCTCACGTTGGGCAGGATGTGGCGGAGCACGATGCGCGGCACGGGAAGGCCGAGCGATCGCGCGGCTTCCACGTAGGGCCGCTCGCGCACGCCCAGCGTCTCGGCCCGCACCACGCGCGCGTAGGCCGCCCAGTTGCTGAGGCCGACCACGAGGATGAGATTGCGGATGCTCGGCCCGAGAATGCCGATCACCGTGATGGCGAGCAGGATGAAGGGAAAGGCGAGCTGCATGTCGGCCAGGCGCATGACGGTGTGATCCGAGGCCCCGCCGCGCACGCCGGCCAGGAGCCCGAGCGCCGTCCCGGTGAAGCCGGCCAGGAGCACGGCCAGGAACCCGATCAGGCTCGACGTCCTCGCCCCGTAGATCAGCCTGCTCAGGATGTCCCGGCCGAGCTGATCGGTGCCCAGGACGGCCAGGGTGCCGTCGGCCGCCCTTGTTAAAGGAGGGGTGAACCGGGCGAGCAGGCGCTGCTCGGCGGGATCGAACGGGGCCACGAGATGAGGCGCCATCGCGCAGATCCCGACCACCACGAGGATCACCGTGCCGACCCGCGCGCCACCCGAGGCCCGCAAGGTCCTCAGTGATCGCGACGGGCGGTCAGGCAAGGCGTATGCGGGGGTCGAGAGCGACATAGACCACGTCGATCAGGATGTTGAGGAGCAGGATGGACGCGCCCACGGTCAGGACCACGGCCTGGATCAGGGGCACGTCCTTGTTGATGACGGCCTCGACGGCCAGGCGGCCGATGCCGGGGTAGGCGAAGACCGCTTCCGTGATGACCGCGCCACCCAGGAGGTTGCCCAGCTCGAGGCCGAGCGCGGTCACGATGGGGATGGCGCAGTTGCGCAGGGCGTGGCGCAGGACGACGGACCACTCGCCCACGCCCTTCGCGCGCGCCGTGCGCAGGAAATCCTGATGCAGCACCTCCAGCATGCTCGAGCGCGTGATGCGCGCCGTGCGCGCCATGGCCCAGACGCCGAGGGTGACGGCGGGCAGCACGAGTGTCACCAGACCCTCGCCACCGTAGACGGGAAACCACCGGAGCTGCACGGCGAAGACCAGGATCAGGAGAATGCCGAGCCAGAACGTGGGCATGCACTGGCCGGCGAGGGCGAACATCATGCCTCCCGTGTCCAGGATGGACTTGCGGCGCAGCGCCGAGAGGAGTCCGAGCGGGAGGGCCAGGAGCAGCGCCAGGACCATCGCGGCCGCGGTCAGGGTGAGCGTGGCGGGCAGGCGCGCGAGCACCAGCGGAAGGGTCGGCTGCTGGTGACGCAGCGAGCGGCCGAAGTCGCCCTGGGCCGCGCGCCACAGGAACAGGCCGTACTGCTCGGGCAGCGGCCGATCGAAGCCGAGTGCCGCGCGCAGGATCTGGTAGTCCTCCTTGGTGCCCTCGGGGCCCATGTAGAGCGCGGCGGGGTCGCCCGAGAGGTGCACGACCACGAACACGATCCCCGTGATGCCGAGAAGGACGAGGAATGCCCACGCGAGCCGCTTGCAGAGATACGCGATCACATCCGACTCCTGAGTCCGGTGCGGAACCGTCTGACGGGCACAAGTAGGATCGCCCGGGCATTATACGGGGTCAGGTCTCACATTCCAACATCGGGCGTCTGCCTCCAGGGCTGTGGAGGGGGAGGTCGTGAGCAGATGTAGGAATGTGAGACCTGACCCCGATCCGGTGAGAGGATGGGAGTAGGGAGGGCAGTCCCATGGTGCGAGCTCTGGTAGTCACAATAGCGCTGGTCGCGGCTGGTCCCGCCGGGGTAGGTTTCCCGGCTCTGGCGCAGCCGGCCAGCGCGCAGGGTACGCGGATGATCGAGGGCCGGATCGTGAGCCTGCAGGGGAATCAGGTGATGTTGAACAACGGCACGATGGTGACCATTCCTCGAGATGTCGCGCAGCCGACCGAGATCGACCAGGGCGACACGATCAGGCTCAACTACGAAGTGAGAAATGGCCAGAACGTCGCCACGTCCCTGCAGATGATGGATCGCGCGGGCGGCCTGCGGCCCCGGTAGCAGCGCCACGGCGGCTAGCCATGCGCTGGTCGACAGGCAGTCCGGGTAAACATCCGACCGCGTTGTCACGTCTGATAGCGTGACCATGACGGGGAGATCTCTGCCTTCGCCGCGATCGAGCGGCCAGAGCCAGCTCCCGTGAGAGATAGGAGTCAGCCCATGACGGCACGGCGAGTCGTCGCAGTGTTTCTGGCACTGATCATGATGAGCGGGCCGGGAGTCGCGCGGGCGGTCGATCCTCCGCCAGCTCCGACCGCGCCCCCTGCCCCCGCGGCTCCTTCAGCTCCGCCAGGAGTGCCCGTGCCGGCGCCGGCCAGCGACGTGACGCCGGCACGCCTGAGCTATCTCAACGGCGAGGTGTCCTTCTGGCGCCCCGGCGCCCAGGAGTGGACGCCCGCCAAGGTCAACATGCCGCTGGCCCCGGGCGACCTCCTCTACACCGGGCAGGGCGGCAATCTCGAGATCCAGGTCGGCCCGCGCGCCTTCGTGCGGGCATCCGAGGGCACGCACATCGGCCTCGACAACCAGGAACCCGACTTCGTCCAGTTCCGCCTCACCGCCGGCCATGCCGCCCTCGACGTGCGCGAGCTGGCGGCGGGACACGCGGTCGAGCTCGATACCCCGCATGGAGCCTTCACCGTCGAGCGCACCGGCTACTACCACGCCGAGGTGACCCAGGAGTTCACCGCGTTCGACACCCACCGCGGCGGCAGCGCCACGGTGACTCCCGCGGGCGGCGCCGCCACACCGGTCGCGGCGAATCAGCAAGTCATGATCACGGGGACCGACTCGCCGCGCGTGGAGATGGCCGCGGCGCCGCCGCTCAGCGCGTGGGATCGCTGGAACTACCAGCGCACGGACTACCTCCTCCAGCCCGCGAGCACACAGTACGTCTCGCCGGCCGTGTACGGAGGCGAGGTGCTCAATCAGTACGGTGGCTGGCGCACCGTGGAGACGTACGGGTCGGTGTGGGTTCCCACCGCGGTGCCCGTGGGCTGGGTGCCGTACAGCACGGGCCGCTGGATCTGGGACCCACGCTTCGGATGGACCTGGCTCGATGATGCGCCGTGGGGTTGGGCACCCTATCACTACGGCCGGTGGGTTTTTGTCGGCAACTACTGGGCGTGGGCCCCGGGGCCCGTTGTCATTCGTCCCGCGTACGCCCCGGCGCTCGTTGTCTTCCTCGGGGGCGGCGTGGTGGTGACCGCGGGTCGCCCGCTCTACTGGGCGCCGCTCGGCTGGGGCGAGCCGGTGATCCCGTGGTGGGGGCGTCCCGGCTTCGTCGGCGTGGCGTCGTGGAGAGGCTGGGGCGGGCCGCGCGTCGTCAACAACGTCGTCGTCAACCGGACCACGAACGTCAACGTGACCAACATCACGGTCTACCGGAACGTGCACGTGACCAATGCGGTCGTGGGCGTGCCCGCCGAGCGTTTCGGGCAGGGCCAGGTGCAGACGACGCCGATCAGTCAAGCACAGGTGCAACAGCTCACCCCGGTGCACGGCGCGCTCGCGGTCCGCCCGGTCGCGGCCAGCGTGCAGCCGGCGACGAGCCCTGCCGCTCCGCCACCGGCGGCCATCCAGGCGCGTCCCGTGGTGGCGACCCGCGCGCCTCACGATCAGCGACCGGCACTGCAGGCGCAGGGTCTCGCCACCGCGCCGGCTGTTGCGCCGGCCGCGCCGCCGCGATTGGTTCCGTCGCCGCGGGCCGCACCTCCGTCCACGAATGCTGCGGTTGCGCCAGAGGGCGGTCCGGCTCGGACTCCGCGCACGGTCCCTGGCCCCGGCGGCCAGCCGGCGCCTGCGCCGTTGGACAGAAAGCAGAGCACCGCAGAGCAGGCGGCGCCGCCTCCGCCACCGGCCTCGCCCAAGGTTGCGGCACCGCCTCCATCCCGCGACGCCGGGCGCTCCGATGCCCCCAATGCATCTGATGCGCGAAGAGACAAGCGGGCCGTCGTGGTCCCCGAACGCAATGCGCAGCAGCCACCGTCGCCCCCGGCGCGGCCGGGGCAGGAGGTCGCGGCCCCGCGCCGCATGCCGCCTCCGTCGGCGCCTCCGCCTGTCACGCAGAGGCGTGAGCGGGAGGAGGCGCGGCCAGCCCCGGCTCCGCGGCCACCCCAGGCCGCTCCCGCACCGACCGAGCGCCCGGCTCACGCGGAGCCACCCAAGTGAGGTGAGCGGTGACGGGTTTCTGAGGAGGACAGCCCATGAAGCGAGTATTGGGGACCATGGCATTTCTGGCCTTGGCAAGCCTCGCCGGGGGCCTTCCGGTAAGCGCACAGCCTACCGGCAAGCAAGGTCCACGTGTGGTCGAGAGCAGAGTCGTGAGCGTGAGGGGTGATCAGGTGCTATTGCATGATGGGACGACGCTGAAGATTCCCCGCAACGTGGCGCATCCGCTCGAAATCGAAGAAGGTGACACCGTCAGGTTCACTTACGAAGTGAGAAATGGTCAGAACGTCGCCACGTCCATACAGTTCAGGGACCGCCCGATCGATGGCATGAGGCGCAGGTACTAGTTTCTACGGGATCCGACTAGCGGCGCTTGGCCTTCGCCAGATCGAGCAGCACGAGCGACCAGCCGATGGTCCGGAGCTGCTCGTCGATACCGGAGCGGGCGCGCCGGTCCGCCGCGCGGCGGTCAGGCGCCGTCGGCTCCTTGCGGCGCCGCCGCTCGCCTTCGCGGCGGTCGAGGACGACCTGGACGGTCTCGTGCCCCGCGAAGGCGCGCTTGATCTGGTCGTAGAGCTCGCGGCGATGCCTGGCGACGATGAGCAGGTGCTTGGTGATGGCTGCGTCCTCGGCCGCGCGGCGGGAGAGCGTCTTCCGGCCGTTCCCGCGAGGCGCCTCGGCCTCGGACACCAGCTTGAGGAAGCGCGCAGCCGGGGTCCACGTGGCGCTCCCGCAGGCGGGGCAGGCCGAGTAGCCGAGCTCGAAGCACTCGTCGCAGTCGAGACAGAGGGCTAGCTTCTTGAGCGGGAGGTGCAGGCCCTCGGCCAGCACCCGGGAGCGATTGAGCATTTGGTCGTGAACCTCCATGTTCCTAGAAGCAAAACACAGTCCAGCCAAACGCCCTACCAAAAATCAGCTACTTAGTTCCTGTTGCGGGCCCAGGGTGATCGAAAGGATGTCGCGGGGCCGGCAGACAGCGTCCGAATTGCGTCAGATGTGTGGGATCCAGGCCACGGACCCGCAGCCTCGCCTTGCGCGTTAGAATGGGCAGCCAGTCGAGGGCTCTCGCTCCCGAACCGAGCCCGTCGAGAAGGAGCCGGCCATGCGGAAGATCATCACTCTCGCGTTCGTGGGAATGCTGGCCCTTGCTCTCGCCAGTCCGGTCTACGCGGGCAGAGGGCACGGGGGTGGTGGATCTCATGGGGGGCGCGGGGGCGGATCCCACGGGAGCCACGGGCGTTTTCCCAGTGGAGGCTTCCATCATGGGGGCCATTTCCATCGCGGTTGCTGCTTCGGTCCCGCCTTTGTGGGCGGGGTCTTCGTCGGCTCGGCTCTGGCGTACCCCTACTACTCCTATCCCTACTACTCCTCTCCGCATTACGACTCCTCGTATTCTTACCCGGCGTATCCGGATCCCGTCTATCAGCCGCAGACGCAGCTATCCGTGGCCCCTTCGCGGGAGGTCTGTTACGTCGGCGGGTGCTACCGTCTCCAGGGCGATGGCGTGACGGTGGCCTACCGATGGATCTGGATTCCGACCGTGCCGAATCCGCCGCCTCCTCCACCGAGCGGCCCACCCACGGGGCCGCCTACCTCGGGGATGACGCCGAGTGACTCTGTGCCCTCTCGCCCCGCTCAGCAGCTCTACCGCTGGGTCGACGACCAGGGCGTCGCAAACTGGACCAACAACGGGCAGGCCGTGCCACAACGGTATCGTAGCCAGGCGCAATGACACCACGCGCCGCATCACTCTCGTCCGACGAGATCAGCGGTTGACGGAATGAAAGCGCGGCCCGGGAGGAACCTCAGGGCAGCCGGACGACATGGCGCCATGCTCCTGGCCATCGTCGCTGCGGCCTGTGCCGCGCCCACCGGGGGCGCGCAGCAGTCTCCCGTCGCTCCGCCGGCGCTGCGCGCGCCCGACGTCGCCTACGAGCCCACCGCCACCGAGGTGGTGCATGCCATGCTGAGCCTGGCCAAGGTGACCGCCGACGACGTGGTGTACGACCTTGGGTGCGGGGACGGCCGCATCGTCATTACCGCGGCGCGCCACTTCGGCGCGCGGGGCGTCGGCGTCGATATCGATCCCCTTCGGATTGCCGAAAGCCGCGAGAACGCGCGTCAGGCGGGGGTCACGGATCGCGTCCGGTTTCTGAACGAAGATCTCTTCCTGACAGACATGGTCGACGCCACGGTGGTCACGCTCTTTCTCTCGCAAGAGGTCAACCTGGCGCTGCGCCCGAAGCTGCAGCGCGAGCTCAAGCCCGGCACCCGCGTCGTCTCGCACTGGCACCACATGGGCGACTGGAAGCCGCAAGAGACCGTGCGCGTTCGAAGCGCCGGTCGCGATCACCCCATCTATCTCTGGACCATTCCGGCCCGCTGAACACGTAACTTCTTCAACGGGGGCTTATCATCTCGATTCGCCAGATGGGTCCCTTGACGTAGAGAGGTCCATCGCACCGCACGAAGGCGGGAACGTCTTCGGTCAGGATCACGCATTCCTGGTCATCAGGCGACTTTCCCAGGAGCGTGGCGAAGGCCCGGAGGGCCGCGCCGAGCTTGGGTTTCAGGGCGTAGCGTGTTCCCTGGCGGGTGGTCTCGCCGGTCGACAGGCGCTGGGTGCCCACGGGAACCATCTCGAGCTGGATCATCCTCGGCTTCGGCGTGAACGCCACGATGTGAACGGTCTCGGTGGCACCTGATCCGAGGTTCTTGAGGAGCATCGGTGGCATGCCGTTGTACACATCCGGGGGCAGCTCGATGCTGCCCGTGAGGGTCTCCTCTTTCCCCTGTCGCGTCGACTGCACCTTGTAGCTGCGAGTCTTTCGGTCGAGAACAGCGTCCAGCGTCTCGGGGAACGACGGTCCGCGCTGCACCAGCCGGTAGCGAAGCATCGTGAAGACACCCTGCTGCGAGAAGGCGACGTTTTCGTCATGCACTGAGCCGTCCTTGAGGCGAAGGACGAGTCGGCTCTCGATCCGATCCGGGTGAACCACCTGAAGGAAATCACCGTGCCCCAGGATCTCGCCGCTGATCGACCGGACCAGCAAGAGGCCGTGGGCGGTTCCCTCGACGAGCCGCACGGCGATTGGCGCGGCCGCGAGCTCGGTGTAGAAGCCGAGGACGATGAGGATGGCCAAAAGGACACGTGTGGACGCGATCACGAGAGAGCTCGGAGATGGCGGGCGGTCAGACCGAGCCGAGCGTGCCTCCGCGCGGGTGTCCGCGCGACGGCCCGCTCGACCCAGCGGTGGCCGGTGACGATGTCAGCTGCATCGCACCGGCCGCCCTCCAGTCCTACGCGCGATCGAACATGCGGGCGAGCCGACCGAAGGCCAGCGCACCCAGCGAAAGGCCAAAGTCGCGAAGCGCCACGTCGTAGAAGCCCGGGATCAACAGCAGGTTCACGATGATGCCCCAGAGCCACAAGGCGACAACGTGAGCTCCGACCGTGGGCTTCATGGCCACTAGGAGGCCGGCGACGACCTCGATCCCGCCCACAACGAGCATGAACAGATGTGGCGTCACCGAAGCCGGTAACATGCCGGCAAACGCGGGCGCGAGGTACTGATCCCAGTTCACGAGGAAATGGAAGAACTTGTCGATGCCTGCCACGATCGGCAGGGCGATGAATCCCGCGTACAGGATCATGTACGCCTGATACGTCGGGCTGTGTTCACTTCTGACAGCTGTTCGGTCACCGAAGGCTTGTTCTTCCGCTGTCAGCACATGGGCGTGTCGCATCAGTCACCTCCCCGCCACGATCGTTCGTGGCGATCAGAGACAGATTCAGCAAACCATGTGCCAGAGCGGATCTGGTATGAGCAAACCGGCTTCCGACGCGGAATCTACGGGCATGGCGATAACGAAGCGCCCCCACTGGGTACGAACGACCGGCCACCTTTACTGACAGTTGTGGCCGCCTAGATGAACATCTTGGCCCTGCGCCAGGCCGTCTCGAGCGGCACCTTCAGCCCTCGGCAGACGTGGATGGGCGAGCTGGTCTCGAACGGCATGGCGTACGGCGACTCGAGGCGACCGGCCACCTCGACCTGCGTCCAGGAGGGGGCGACCTCATTGGTCGACCAGCCGACCAGGATCATGACCGACGGCCGCTCGCGGCCGGGGCCCCAGAAGTAATAGCTGTTGTGGGGGCTGCGCGCGGCGGGCAGGCCGTACCGCCGACCGTAGTAGTCGATCGCGCCGGCCTCACCGTAGTTCCTCGTCACGATCTCCGCATTGGCGCGCTCCTCTTCCGGCAGCGCGCGGTAGATGCGCGCAACCTCCTCGGTCAGCTCGTGCCAGCCGAAGCGGTCGGCAAAGTGCTGTGGGAGTGGACCGAGGCGGTGCTTCTCGCCGACCGAGGGCGTGAATCCGAGGGCGCGCTGGTAACGGATGAACGTCTCCACGGGAAGCACCGGAATCGCGAAGGGCGCTGTGAGCGCGCCACCCGTCACCAGCAGCACGAGCAGCGCCGGGCGCACCCAGCGTCGGCGCGGGACCTCGGAGAGGCCCTCGACCACGAGCGCCCCTGCCGCGAGCAGCACCGGAAAGGCGGGACCGAGGTAGTAGGGCTTAGAGGGGTGCGGTGACCGGATTCAGCTGGGTCAGCTGCGCCGTCGCAAAGGCCAGCGGCGAGAGCTTCACGTTCTTGTAGCGCGTGGCATTCTGCATGAACTCGAGGGTCACCCAGCCGTGGCTCATCTCCCAGAGCACGTAGGGGGTGAAGAGCAGCAGGGTCAAGCACGCTCCTTCCCACAGCTCGCGGCGCTTGAGATGACGTCTGAGCGGCGTGGCGAGCACGGCCACGGCGAGGCCGAAGGCGAAGAAGAGCAGGCTGATCTTGTTGAGCAGCCCCAGGCCGACGACCAGGCCGAGCGGACGCCACAACCGCGCGTTGTCTGTCCGGACGAGTCGCGCCAGGAGCAGGACCGCGACGGCCCAGAACACGAGGTCGAAGGCGTTCATCGAGTAGAAGCCGGTCAGGGCCAAGTACACAGGGGCGATCGCCACCGAGAGGGCCGCGAGGGACTGGGCGAAGCGTCCCCCGCCGAGCTCGCGGGCCAGGCACGCGCCCAGCCACACGAGGAGACCGAAGAGCAGGGCAGGCACGAGGCGCACCGCGAGGAGCGAGTCGCCCAGGAGCCCGCGCACGGCCGCGAGCACCACGAT
>WNGD01018479.1_pt1 | contig 10611 bp, 8 predicted proteins | sample 5400671 | NCBI WGS metagenome assembly WNGD01 (sample SAMN13153369, study PRJNA577476) | soil metagenome | isolation source: 40 cm soil or saprolite under grassland replicate 2 | place: USA:California | collected 2016-06-15
GAAATCGCCTGGGGACTTGGGGTAAGACCAAAAAGGCGCAAGCTTTGAGGCACCTGGGGATGAGCCAGGAACAACTAATCGCGTACAAAGATGTATTTCCGCGTACAAGAAAGGTAGCAGAAACAGACATGCTTTCTTTGAAAACACGCTTGCGGCTACCCCGACCAGGACGGCTGGTGACACTGCGTGCCACAGTGCGCTTGCTGTATACCTGCCATCCTCGTGCCTTTGTGACGAGCAGCATTGCCTCGCTCTTCGAGCCGCTCTATTTCCCCGCCCTGCTCCTGCTCTTGCATCAGCTTTTGCAAGAGATCATCGGATCTGGCGGCACCGTACACTTTACCCCAACGGTGGCCTTCGTTGGGTTTGGCTTGGTCGTCCTCACCCTTGTACAACGCCTGGGGATCATCCTACGGGATAGCTCCTCCACGATCCTGCGTCAGCAGGCCTGGGTGGTGATTAGCAAGCGCATCATGCACAAGCTGCCAGCCGTTCCTTATCCGCTCTTCGAGAACAATGCCTTTCAAGCTCGCTATGGCCTGGTGATCCGCGAGGCCTCACAACGCTCCATCACCCTGGTGGATTCGCTGCTCTCCACTGCACCCATCTTTGTGGGGATGGTCGGGCTGGCCTTGACGCTCTTTGCCATCGCGCCCCTGCTGGTGCTGGCAATGGTGGCGATCGCCATCCCGGCCACGCTCATCGAACGCCGGTTTAGCGGGGCCATGTACGAGTTACAGGAACACAACGCGCCCAACCAGCTGCGCATGGAAGCTCTCACCAACATGCAGGTAGATGCCTCCTGGCAGCGTGATGTGCGGGTCTATGCAAGCGACATCATTGCTCGCGAACATGCCTGGCTCTCCGAGATCTATCTCGCGAGTCTGAAGCGTCTGACAGCACGCTTTGCCGGGCTGCGCACGCTGGCCGCTCTGGTGCAGGGTCTTGGGATCGGACTGGCACTGGTGGCCCTCTTCGTGCTCATCAGCCGTGGACAGATCAGCTTGCCGAGTCTCGCCGTGATCATTCCCGGACTGACCTTGCTCGGAGGTATGATCCAGTCGGTGATCTACTCTGCGCGGTCCTTTATCGAGTCGCTCAATTACGCTGGCACCCTTTTCGACTTTCTCGCACAGTCTTTTGATGGCGAGCAGGCCGCGATTCTATCAGCAGGCATACAGGTGAAGTCTGGGCAGCGGCTCTCGGCCATTCACCTGCGCGAGGTCAGCTATACTTACTCGGAAAACCAGAAAACGGCACTGATTGACGTCTCGTGCGACTTCACTCCGGGCCTCACCGCCATTGTGGGCACCAACGGAGCGGGCAAGAGTACACTCGTTAAGCTGCTTACGGGACTCGTTCCTCCGACAACGGGTACGCTGCACGCGACGCTGGCGACAGGCGAGGAGGTGCCTCTCTCAGCGTGTGCGAAGGCCGTGCTCTTCCAGGACCCCTCGCACTTCCACTTCAGCATTCGACAGAATGTGACGATGCAGAGCGAGCGCACTCCGGGGGAGGAGCAGGGCATTGCTGAGGCGTTGCGGCTGGCCGGTCTCTCTGCGGTGGTGGATGCCTTGCCTGATGGCATCGACACGGTAGTGGGAGCTGGATTCGGCGGGGTCACCGATCTGTCTGGTGGACAGTGGCAACGGTTGGCACTAGCCCGGTTGCTCTATCACGACTCACCACTGCTCATTCTTGATGAACCAACAGCGAGCCTGGACCCGGTTGGCGAGCGGCAGATTTTCGACCTGCTTGCCACATTCGCTAAAGAGAAAATTATCCTGTTCACCACGCACCGCTATGATACGATCCGCAAGGCGGATACTATTGTGGTCCTGGTGGATGGGCGTGTGGCCGAGATGGGTACACATGATGAACTCAGCCGGATTGCAGGCGAATTCTGGTCGCTCTACCTGAAACATGGCTCGCCAGCTGGCACGTGAGTGTTCCCTCATCTCTCATCAGCAAGGTTGCGGATAAACGAGGTTTTGCGTCAAAATTGCTTTTAGGCGAAGATCGGATCAGACCTGGCCTATCAACGTGGTCCCGACGTTCTCCACAAAGGCCACCACTTCTGAGGCGCTCGCCTGAGGTACAGGAACTCTTGCATTTCTGCATAGCTCAACCATTCCGGAGCGTGTTAATCACTTGCGCTAGAATGCGTATGCCCGCATCAATATCATTGGGGGTGGCGCAACTGTAAGCAAGGCGCAGGTGGTGTGTACCATCGGCGGGCTTGACGAAGAAACCTGGGCCTGCCGCCAGGGCTACTCCTTGTTGGAGGGCGAGACGTTTGACGTCTTTGCTCAAGACGTTGTGTGGTAAACTGAGCCAGAGGAAGAAGCCCCCAGCTGGAGATGTCCATTTCACATCGGTGGGCATGTACTGGTGCAGAGCAGCCAGGGCTACGTCACGGCGCATTTTGTAGAGGGAGCGCAATTGTGTGATGTGTTTCTCCCAGGAGCCGCTGCGGCAGTACTCGGCCACGATGTTTGCTACAAAAGGGTTCGCGCCACCTCCCATTTGCATTGTGCCACAGTTGATACAGCGCTGGATGGCATCTTCAGAGCCAAGCAGCCATCCTAGACGTAAGCCCGGTGCAAGCGTTTTGGAGAAACTGCCAATGCTCAATACGTTGTTGCCGTTCGCCAGTGCATAGAAGCTGGGAGGTACGGTGCCTTCGAAAGGGAGGTCGCGATAGACATCGTCCTCTATGATCAGGAAGCCATAGTGCTGAGCTAGCTTGATAATCTCGCTACGCCGTGTTTCAGGTAAGGTGCTGCCTGTCGGATTATGAAAATTTGGGATAGTGTAGAGGAAGCTGGGGAATGTGCCGTTTGCGTGTAGCTGTACCACTTGTTTTTCTAATTCGCTGGGAATGAGGCCATCTTCGTCCATGGGAATTGAACACAACTCGATCTGCTGATCGCGAAAAATGTGTATCGCATCCACGTAGGTCGGTGCTTCAACCAGTATCGTTCCCTTTGGTCGGGCATACAGCCGGGCGAGCATGTCTACGGCATGGGTCGAGCCTGCCACGACCATGAGGTTAGCGGGCGAAATGGCCAGTCCCTGTTCGCGATTAATTTTTTCGACGAGAACGTCGATCAGGCTTTGTGTTCCCTGCTCTGGCCCATACTGAAGTGTTCTATAGGCTTGAGGAGAGCTTATAACGTGTTGCATGGCCTCGCGTAGCTCAGGTGTCATAAGTGTGGCTGGGTCTGGATGACCAAGTGTCAACGAGATCGTGTTCTCTATCATGCCTTGAGGCAAATCATTGGAGATCATGTACTCTAACCTTAATAGCCACGTGCTTTCTCCACGAGATTGAAGAGAGGTTGGCCCTGCAAGTAGCGGCGCAGATTTTCCTCAAAGACCATAGCTGCCCGTTCATCATAGTGTGAGCTAAGTCCACTGATGTGAGGAGTGATGATGACGTTGGGAAGCTTCCATAACGGGCTGTCGGCGGGAAGTGGCTCTGTGTGTACAACATCAAGTGCGGCTCCGGCAATCTGCTTTTCTGCCAGGGCATGGATTAAAGCATCTTCGTCGCACACATCGCCACGGGCAATATTGATGAGGAAGGAGGTGGGTTTCATGGCCTGAAATGCTGCCTGATTAAAGAGATGATGTGTCTGCTCTGTGAGCGGCACGCCTATCATCACGACATCGCACTCGTGGAGCATCGTGTGCAGTTGCTCGAAGGTATAGTAGCGTTCCGGTATGCTTCCATCGGGGTCGCCGACACCAGGGAGAATGAAGCCGGTATCACGATGATCGCTACTACGCTGCATTGCCAGGATGCGCATTCCGAAAATACGAGCGAGCCGTGCCACCTCGCGTCCGATGCTGCCATAGCCCACAATGCCCAGAGTCTTACCACGCAACTCTTCAGGCTTGAACTCAGCAGAACGTTCAAGGTGTCGCCAGCGTGCTTGCTGCTGCCAGCTTAGCAGTAATGGGAGACGATGAAACCACGCCAGCATCACGGTCAGCACATATTCCCCAATCGACACAGCATGAATACCACTCACGGTGGTGAAGCTTACAGAAGTTTGTTGGTAAAGGGGATGATGCAGTACAAGATCTGCTCCCGCCGAGTAGAGTTGCACCCAGCGCAGATGCGGTGCCTGTTCAGGAAGAGGCAGATATTGGCTAAAGGTATATGCCACTTCGACATCTTGCCAGGCTGAATCTGGAAGTGGTTGATTATGGCGAACGGGATGTAAGGTGATGTGCAAGTCCGGCGAGAGACGCTGTAAGCGTTCTAGCCATTGCTCTTGAAAATGTGCCGCGATAAGAACATTTACTGCCATCTGTTGTTGCCTTTCAACATGAGGAATAGACGTATCGGTTTGTTTCCTGTCCCTTACTTGTCATTAGTGTACCATTATCCAGTAAGTAGGGCAATGCATAGCTAACCCGATGTGCAAGTTTTTTGCCACCGCTCTGAATAGCGTTCATGCTACTTGGGACTTTCTTCATGAGATATGTTACAATGTAGCCAATGCTTGTTGAAGATCGAAAAAAGGAACGTTAAGACTAGTATCAGAAGCAGAAAGAGCAACCATGAAGACACTACGCTGGACTTTACATGACCTGGAATTATTGCCAGAAGACGGTAGTCGATACGAGATTATTGATGGAGAGTTGTACGTGGCAAAACAACCGGATTGGGAACATCAATTAGTTTGCTTTCAGTTGGCTTCCCTACTTCAAGCCTGGAGTGAACAATCGCAGCTTGCAATGTTGTTCCTGATGTGGTGTGGATTAGTCATGAACGATTGAGAACCGCGTTACAGGCAGATAGAAAGCTACATGCCTCTCCTGAAATTGTGGTTGAAGCCCTTTCTCCTGGTTCAGAAAATGAGCGTCGTGACCGGGAAATCAAGCTCAAATTGTATTCACGGCGCAACGTAAAAGAATATTGGATCGTGAATTGGCGAGAGCGAAGCCTTGAAATCTATCGACGCGAAGATGCGGTATTGACGCTGAATAGGACACTTGACGAGACTGATGTACTGGAAAGTCCGCTGCTGCCAGGGTTTCGCTGCAAAGTGAGCCAGTTGTTTAAGAACATTTGAGGGCCAGAGTAAATTCGACTCGTAGAGAATTTTTCGGCTTGGGGCTACAACTACGGCCATCGCTACGGGAGCCCAAGCCTTTTCTCGTCTGGCCGCCGCTGTGGCTACACGAACGAGGATATACGCACTGCTCACTTTGTGTCCAGCGGAACCCCATCGGGGACGAACGTCGTGCTGGTGCATGGAGAGTGGGCCGAGGGCACCAGTTATAGCAAGGTCATCCCTCTGCTGCAGGCCTGATTCTTACCCACATCTTTTTTGGCTCGCTTGTAGAGCGGAACGAGATGGTAGAAGGTGTGATACACCTGCGATATGACGCGGGCTTCATAGGCCATTTCACAAAATCCATTTGTGAAATGTGGGTAAGAATCAGGGCTTGAGCCCGGGGTTCCTGACTTGATGCCCTCTATCTTTAGATTTTTTTTATTTACCTACCACATGTTGTATCACATGATGAGCTTCAAACACAAGATGTAGTTTAGAGAGTCAGGGCTTTTTGGTGTACCCGTATTACCGTGAAAGCGTGCCACACAGGAAATGCAAGGCTTCCAAGGGATGCGCACAAAAATGGCGCATCTGAGAAGCCACATTGCGAACCTGCAACCAATCCATTAAAGCGAGGACCCCCCCATTGAGTGCCGCCAAAGCTTGAGGAGCACCGGGAATTCGGACCTGGCATGCATCTTCCCGCTATCTGTGACATCACGGCGCCAATGAAGTCGATTTTCGATGCGCCAATGGGCTTGTTGCAAGGCCAGCAGGCGCGAGGCGTGGGCTTTGTGGCGTGGCAGATTAGTCAATCCATAAACTCTCTCCTCACGTTCTTTGTCTCCTTCTTTGACATCTCGTCGTAAGCGAAAGACTTGTGCCACCCCAGCCCACTCGGTCTCAAACCAGGCATTCATCTGCTTACTGGCCCACAGTTCGTGGATGCGCGAGGCTCCCGTGCCCTTTGTGTACGCTTTTGGCGTCCTGCCACTCCTCTTGCGAGTCCTGGGGATCGTCAAAGAAATCCATCAGGTTCTCATACATCTGGGCTGATTCTTTTTCACGAGAGGCAGGTCATACCCCTTATACCCATGCACACAGGCGCACCAGGTCTTTTGTGTATGCATGGCATCGGTACTGATGATGCGTCCTTTCACCAAGGCCGGGTGGACCAGTGCCGCAGCGGCACTGATCTCATTTTCGCGGGCTCTGGACGGCTCGTTGCGTCAAGACGATCCCACTTTGACACGCGATACAAGGGATAACGGGTGAACCGAGGGCTGTCCCTCTCGCTCGTGTCCGAGCGTTCCGCGTAGAGTTTTGCCATCCCTGGCCACGTGGGTCAGTCTCTCTTCGTGTGGGGTACTATAAAAGATTGCGTAAATATGCGATAATAGTCCCATTATCATCAAGAAAGACAAAGGGGAGTGCTTGCCTTTGGGGGTAGGTCTCCATTTGTAGTGGATATAGATACTTGCATGCTGGATATTATTACCACGCTGGCGGAGGCGTTTCGCGCACAGCATAAACAATTATATATGGTGGGAGGGACGGTACGGGATGTGCTGCTGCATCGGGAGCAGGGGACGGATGCGGATATGGCGACGGATGCTCGACCGGATGAGATTAAGCAGATCGTGGCTCCGACACAGCCGAGTGCGATGGTTCTGGTGGGGGAGCGGTTTGGCACGGTGCGGCTGCACTATGGGTCGGATATTATCGAGATTACGACGTTTAGGAGCGAGCAGTATAATCCGGAGTCGCGTAAGCCGGAGGTGTGCTTTGGGACGAAGTTGGAGGATGATCTGCTGCGACGGGATTTTACGATCAATGCGATGGCACGCGATCCACTCAATGGGCATATTATCGATCTGTTTGGGGGGCGGCAGGATTTGGAGGCGCATATTTTGCGGGCGGTGGGCAACGAGCCAGATAAGCGGTTTGATGAGGACCCGTTGCGCTTGCTGCGGGCGGTGCGTTTTGCGGCACAGTTGGACTTTACGATTGAGGCGGAGACGCGGCGTTCGATGATACGACAGGCAGATAAGTTGCAGAAGATCAGCCGCGAGCGCATCCGTGACGAGATGAATAAGTTATTAGTGTCGCCCCATCCGGCGAAGGGGTTGGATCTGCTGGTGGAGTTGGGCTTGATGCAGTGGATTGTGCCCGAGGTGCTGGAACTGCGCGGAGTGAGCCAGCAGCCAACGCGGACGGTTTCCTCGAAGGATGTGTATGTGCATGTGTTGCGAGTGGTGGAACGTTCGTCGCCACGGTTAGTGACACGTTGGAGTGCATTGTTGCATGACATTGCCAAGCCGCGCACGAAGAGTGTTGAGGATAATAAGGTGCATTTCTTTGGGCATGAGGATGTAGGGGCGTACATGGCACGGGATATTTTGAAACGCCTGCATTGTGATCGCGATTTTATTGAAAAAGTGTCGCGCATCGTGCGCCTGCATATGCGAGCCAATGCCTATACTCATGATTGGACGGATGGAGCGGTACGGCGGCTGATGCTGGATAGCGGGGATGTATTGCCCGATCTGTTGGATTTGTCGCGAGCTGATATTACCAGCTATCGGGCCGAGAAGGTTTCGCGAGCGACGGCAAGGGTGAGCGAGCTAGAAGAACGCTGCCAGCGATTGAAAGAGGAGGCCGAACGGGTGCCGCTGAAGAGTCCGTTGGATGGTAACGAATTGATGAAGATGTTTGACCGTCCACCGGGGCCATGGTTGCGGCCCATTAAAGATCATTTGCTGGGGTTAGTGATCGATGGTGTGTTGTCGCCAGACGATAAAGAAGAGGCGGCAAAGATTGCTAGAATGCTGATCGAGAGAGAAAATCTATGATTGAACGCTCACAAAGGTTTAAGCTGGGAGGATAGAACAATCATGGCGAAGATAAATAAGCAGGGGCCCAAGGGTGAGACAAACAAAAAGGATACAGGTACGGGACAGCGTGATGCGATGGTTACACCTTCGCGTCCAGTGAGTGCTGTAAAAGGTAATAAGATGGCAGGCAGAAGCAATCGTCCACGGGTTGGCGGGACAGCGCTGCCGGGGGCGAAGGCTACCCAGCCGAAGCAGGTTGGTACTACCAATAATCCACAACAGCAGCAGTATGAGAGCATGAACCGCGATATGCGTCGACGCATGGAACACCTGGGGACCGCTCCTGATCAGAATAAAAATTCGGCGGTAGAGCAGCGGAGGAAGAAGCTGGAGAAGAGAAGGAGACGGATAGAGGAGCGTCGACAGGAGGTCAAGAAGGTGGCGGCGACCGGGCCACGCAATATTAGCCTGGGACGCCGCAATACCTATTTCTTGATTGCTGTAGCGGTGGTGATTGTGATTGTGATTGTGTTGGCAGTGCTGGTAAATCTGCGTATTTTGTAAGCGGCGATCCTTATGCCACGCTGATAGCTGGAGCCAGGTCTGCGCTCAGCATGAGTTCCAGGGCTGCTACGACCTGTGGATCGAATTGGGTACCGGCACAGCGTTGCAGTTCGCGCAATGCCCAAGCGGGATTATGGGCTTTGCGGTAGGGACGATTGGTGGTCATGGCACTATAGGCATCGACAACAGCGATGATGCGTGCGCCGAGAGGAATAGCTTCGCCTGAAAGCTGATCTGGATAGCCATGGCCGTCCCAGCGTTCGTGATGACTGCGAATGATAGGGGCCAGTACGCGCAAGCTGGGCATACGGCTCACCACATCGGCTCCTATGATGGGATGTGTACGCATTAATTTCCACTCTTCCTCTGTCAGGGGAGCGGGCTTCTGTAGTATGGCATCGGGTATGGCAACTTTGCCCAAGTCATGGAGGCGACCTGCGAGACTTATCATGCGAGCTTCCGTTGTATCCAGTCCCAGAGCCAGAGCCAGTTGTAGAGCTAGTAGTGCTGCATCGCTGGTGTGTTCACCAGTATAGGAATCGCGTGCCTCAAGCAGCATGGTCAACGAGTCTACTGCTCCTGTTAGAGCGGCCTCTTCGCGTGAGCCATTGCGCTTCTCGGCTTCCAGCGAAACCGTTGTTGGGTCTGAGGCTGAGCGAGTTTGGTTGCGTCCCAGTTTCTTCGCGACATACATGGCGAGATCAGCGGCTGCAACCAGAGCGGAACGGTCCAGGGCATGGTTAGGGTAGACGGCGACCCCTAAAGAAGAGGTCAAATGCATGCCACCGCCCGCTGAGAAAATGTGTGCGGCAATGGCTGAGCGTATACGCTCAGCGGTTTTCAGGGCGGCCTCCTCATTTGTCTCAGGCAGAAGTGCGAGAAATTCTTCACCACCCCAACGTCCGATGATGTCTATATTGCGTAAGCAAGAGCGTACCACGACTCCCAGTTCACGTAGGGCGGCATCGCCTGCAGCATGACCGTAGCCATCGTTGAGAGCTTTGAAATGATCGAGGTCTACAAAGAGGACAGCACATGGATGATGGTAGCGTTGGGCGCGTTCTAGTTCCTGCTCGAGGGCAGTGACCAGGGCGCGGTGATTAGGCAGTCCGGTAAGAGGATCGGTGACTGCGAGAGCGGCCAGTTCATCATGTGCGGTCTGCAGTTCGTCGCGAGCTTGGCGCAAACCTTCACGGGCACCGTCGAGTGCGAGAGCAGCCTCTGCAACTTGAGCTTGCATGATATTGAAACTGAGTGCCATGGCGCCGATCTCATCACGCGAATGCATGACAACAGGTTGAATATCCAGACGGGCATGTGCCTCGTCGATTCTGCCTGCTTCGAGTGCCTGCATGGCGCGTGAGAGGTCGGCAAGGGTGCCAGAAGCCAGGTGATCGGCAGCACGGGCGACTTCGGCAACGGCATGAGCAATCATGCCGGGTAGGACAAGGCCAACCGTTACTGTGAGTAAAGCGACAGTTACAAAGATGTCTTGCAGGGCGGTATTATAAGCGGCCTCCTGTACGTTTAATCTGCTCACAGCGAGCAGATAGCCACCGCCATTAAGGATCAATACCAGGAGCATGGCCCCTGTAAGTTTAATATGTAGCGAGCTAAATGAGATTTTTTGACCTGTACGTCGTCGCTCTTCCCAACGCCGCAGGGCATAGAAGATGGAGCCTGAGTAGGCAAGAGCCAGGCCCGCCAGTACGGTTGGTAATCCGAATTGTTCGAAACCGAGTATAGTTGAGATACCCCATATGGCGGCGGCGAGCAGGCCGAGGACTATCGTCCCACGTGGGGCGCGATAGGGGCGTGCCATCTCGGGTGCATCACGTCGTAAGAGCCATACAGCCACGTTGGGCAGTCCAATGCTGATCAGATAGGTCAGATTGGCTGCGGCGATCACCCAGGTGGGGTCACCGGTAAGCAATAAGAGGATGGCCATGCCAGCAGTTATCAGGGTGGCCACCCACGGTGCGTCGGTGCGAGAGCGGAGGGCCAATACACGAGGAAGGAGACCATCCTCGGCAAGTTGTGCCAATGTGCGTGCGGCTCCGGCCAGTGGTTGCAACGTTCCGTGGAACATATTAAACATCATAAACCAGATGGCGGCAGCATGAGCCATGTTGCCCAGCAAG
>WNGD01007097.1_pt1 | contig 10609 bp, 7 predicted proteins | sample 5400671 | NCBI WGS metagenome assembly WNGD01 (sample SAMN13153369, study PRJNA577476) | soil metagenome | isolation source: 40 cm soil or saprolite under grassland replicate 2 | place: USA:California | collected 2016-06-15
GCCCTCTACAGCCTCGAGTTCACCGGGCGCGCCAAGACGCTCGCCGAGAGCAACGCCAACTTCGGCATCGCCTTCCTGCTGAGCATCGTCTTCATGTACATGGTGCTGGCGGCGCAGTTCGAGAGCTTCCTCCACCCCGTGACCATCATGCTGGCGCTGCCGCTCACCATCCCTTGCGCGCTCGTCTCCCTGGTGCTCCTCGGCGAGGCGCTCAACGTCTACAGCATGCTCGGGCTCTTCATGCTCTTCGGGGTGGTGAAGAAGAACGGCATCCTGCAGATCGACTACACGAACACGCTCTGCGCCCGCGGCATGCCGCGCGACGCGGCCATCCTCGAGGCGAACCGCGTGCGCCTGCGCCCGATCCTGATGACCACCGTCATGCTCGTGTTCGGCATGGTGCCGATCGCGCTCGGGCGGGGCCCCGGCTCGGGCTCGCGCGGCTCGATCGCGCGCGTCATCATCGGCGGGCAGGCGCTCTCGCTGCTCATCACGCTCCTCATCACGCCGGTCGCGTACTCGCTGTTCGACGACCTGGGGCACTGGCTGCCGGCGCGGCTCCGGTGGCTGCGGGAGCGGCTCGGCAGCTTACCGACGGCCCGTCCGCGTGCGAGCGGCGAGCCCGCCGAGCCGGGGCGCCGGCGGGCGGCGTCGGCGGAGTAGCAGGTCCGGGCACGGCGCGCCCAGCGGCGGGTGAACCTCGGCGGAGGGCTGCCTCTGCGGGCAACGCCGTGTTGCGCGCTGCCGTTGCCCTCCAACGCGATCGTTCTCTTTGACAGACGGCCCCTCGCGGCCGTGCCTTCGACTTCCTGGCCTGGTACCAGGCGGTGACGATTACAGAGGCGAAGCTCGAAAAGCCGTCGCTCGATTCATTGCGCGGCGAGGTGCTGTGGAGACTCGGCATGCCTGGCACCTGTTCACCAAGTCACTTCAGAAAGATGGAACTGGAGAAGATCGGAACGCTGCCGGCGGATCGGGAGAAACCGACGCGCGTGTTCCCAGCGCTTTGGCTCAAACCCTCGATCGGGACCTCGGCGGCCGTGCACGATAGATCGATTGCGAATTCGATTGAGGCGCACTTGCCGCAGAAGTTCGAGCCGACCGTGCTGGGAATCGAGCAGATACTCCAGCAATAGCTAGGGGGAGGGCATCGGTCGGACGCCCGACGACGGCCGCTGGGCGAGCGTCACCCGGGAGCGAGTGGTTTGCCGAAGCCTCGCTCCGCCACCGGATGGATCACGTCCGAGGCCACCGGCGGCCCGCCGACATTCGGCGCGTGGGCCTCGGCGCGGTGCGGGGGCGGCCTGCATCCCGTCAGTCGGAATACCAGAGTACGGCGAACACGCACGACCCTACTCTCCAATGTCGAGGGCTAAAGCCCCTTTTGAAAGTGCCCCTATTCACCTCACAGCGGGATGGTTCCCTGGGTCCTCCGTAGCTAAAACAGCCGCTGCAAGGAACACGAACGACCCCGCAGCTGGCCCATCATCGGCAACCGGCTGGCCCGCGCTTTTCATAGGGAGTGCAAGGTGTGGACGTGACGCCAGTTTCTCTGTCTCGAGTCCGACGCCCCCGGGACGTACCGAGCAACCGGGAGAATCGATGAGAGCCCTCCGAAGGGCAGTGGCCGCCGCGGTGGCGGCGGCATTTTGCGGCACGGCGGCGTCGGCCGACGACCTGCTGATCCTCTCGGCGTTTCCGACCGAGCAGGCCGTGCTGCTCAGTCACGCTCAGCCCGTGACCGAGGTCGGCGTCTTCAACGGACGGCGGTTCTTCCGCGGGACGATCGCGGGGAAGAGCGTGGTCCTCGGGCTCACCGGAATCGGCTTGGTCGATGCCGAGGCGACCGCGAGCGCGGTTCTCGACTCGATCGAGGTGGACGGGATCATCTTCTCCGGCGTCGCCGGCGGCGACCACCACATCGGAGACGTGATCGTTCCGGTTCATTGGACCGAGGGGGCGAACTCATACCCGGTGCACGCGGGATGGTATGCGACCGCGCGAGCGCGCGCGGGCAACGTGCCGCTCGACCCCTGTCTCCCAATCGAAGACGCGACGTGCACGGGCCAGCGCCTGCCGGCGCGCACGCCGGTTTGCATCGCTGATGCCCCCGGCCAGAGCGGCCCGCAGGTCTACTTCGGCGGCCGCGGGAACAGCGCCGACCCCTTCGGCGGCCGGGCTGTGCCGTGCCTCTCCGGAGCGGGGAGCCTGGAAGGCTGCGAGGCTTGTGGGGCGCCGCCGAACACCTCGCCCGGCATCGTGCCGTTCGTCTCCGACGCCGCGCCCTTCGCCGATCCGTTCTTCTTGATCGACCTCTTCCAATCGTTCGCGCCGGGAGGCGGCGGCCCGGACCCGTACCCGAACGATCCGATAGTCGTCGAAGACATGGAGACCGCGGCGGTCGCGCGGGTCGCCGCCGCCAGGCACATCCCCTTCCTCGCCTTCCGCGCCCTCTCCGATTCCGACGCCGCCGACCACGGCGGCGACCCGCTGATGCTCCCCGGTTTCCCGGTCACGTTCTTCGTCTACGCGCAGCTCGCGGCCGACAATGCCGCGGCCGCGGTGATCGCCTTCCTCTCGCTTCGCTGAGATCGCCGCTCTCCTCGGACGCCCGAGAGCGCGATACGCTGGGGACGCACCCTACTGGATGCCCGCCCCGAGCTGCAGCGCCATCGGATCGACGCCGAGGCTGCGGATGGCGCGCTCCCACATCTCGGCCGGCGGCGTCTCGAAGACGAGCGCCGGATCCGGCGGCGCGGTGAGCCACGCGGACGCCGTCAGCTCGGCGTCGAGCTGGCCCGGGCCCCACCCGGCGTAGCCAAGGAGGAGGCGCGCGCGCCGCCGCTCCACGTCGGCGGGCGGGGCCTCGAGGAGCCCGCGGAGCACTTCGACCGACGCGGTCAGGTGGAAACCCTCGGCGACCCGCTCGCTGTCCGCCACGCCCGGGTCGTCGCCGAGGAGGAGGAAGCCTCGCTGCGACTCGACCGGGCCGCCCGCCCACAGCATGAGGCCGCTGTCGCCGCTGGCCGGTGGATCGAGCACCACCGCGTCCGCGGCGCGCACCTCGGTCGGGCGATTCACCACGAAGCCGAGCGCGCCCTGCGCGCCGTGCTCGCAGAGGAGCACCACCGAGCGCACGAAGTTCGGATCACGCAGCTGCGGCATCGCGAGCAGCAGGGTGGGAGCGAAGGAGCCGGGGGCATCCATGGGCGAATGGTCGCCGTCGCCCGCCGGCTTGTCAACCCAACTCGCCCGGGGGCCCGTGCGGCCTCTCGGCGCCGGCCGCCGAACTCACTTGGGGGCCCGTCCGCTGCTCTCGCGCTCTCGCGCGCTGCGCTGCTCCGATGCCCCCAGTTCAACGCCCGCGCGGCTCGCGCCGCGCGCCGCTTGGCGCCTCTCGGCGCCGGCCTCCGTGCTCAGGAAATCGATGAGCACGTCGGCCAGGCGGGCGGGGCATTCCCACATGGGGAGATGGCCGGAGCCGGGCAGCTCCACCAGCCGCGCGCCGGGGATGGCGCGCGCCAGCGCCGCGCCGTTCGCGGGTGGCACGAGCGGGTCGTCCGTCCCGTGCACGACCAGGGTAGGCGCGGTAATCGCACCGAGGCGCGACATGCGCCGGCTGGCCAGTATGGCGGCGAGCTGGCGCGCGAAGACCGCCTCGGGCGTCGGCTGCGCCTCGGCGAGCGCGACCAGCGCCTCGATGGCCGCGGGCTCGCGCGCGGCGAAGCCGGGCGCGGTGATGGTGGCCATGGCGCGGCGCACCACCTCGGCGCGCGGGCGCGTGCGATCGGCGGCGAGCGTGGCCATCGCCTCCGGCGTGGGGGGGACCACGCCGGGGCCACCGCCGTGCGTGGCGATCAGCACCAGGCGGTCGACGCGCGCCGGATGGCGGAGGGCGACCAGCTGCGCGATCATGCCGCCCATCGAGATGCCGACCACGTGCGCGCGCGCGTGCCGGCACGCGTCGAGCACGCCCACCGCCTCGTCGGCCATGACCTCGAGGCTGTAGTCCTCCATCGGCTTGTCGGACGCGCCGGTGCCGCGGTTGTCGAAGGTGACGGCGGTGAAGCGCGCCGCGAGCGGTGCCAGGAAGCGGTCGTTCCAGTCGCTCGCGCGCCCGCCGAGACCCATGACGAAGAGCACGGGCGGGCCGGCGCCGCGCACGTAGTAGGCGAGCTTGACGCCGCCCACGCGGGCGGTGGCGCGCGTCACGCTAGGAGTCCGTCCGAGTAATCATGGTGAGCGAGGCGAACGAGCCGGGGAGCGAGAGCGGCAAGCGCAGCGACGACCGACGAGGTGCGGCGCGCGGGACGTGCGCCGAGAGTTGGTCGCCGCAGGAGGGAGGAGCGAGCAGCCATCTGGCAGCGCGGCTGCCGCCGCGCTCCCCCGGATCGTTCGCCGCAGCCGCCATGGTGACTCGGACGGCCTCCTAGCGGCGCGGCCCCCGCGGCGCGCCGCCGCGCGGCCGCGTCGACTGATCGGCCGCGTCGTCGACCCGCAGGCGGCGGCCCTTCAGGTCGGTGCCGTCGAGCTGCTTCTTGGCGCGCTCGGTGTCCTCGGCGCTCGCCATGGTGACGAAGCCGAAGCCCCGCGACTGTCCCGTGTCGCGGTCGGTGACGATCGACACCGACTCGCAGATGCCAGCCTGCGTGAACAGCTCGCGCAGCTCGTCCTCCGTCACCGTGTAGGCGAGATTGCCGACGAAGAGCTTCTTGGCCATCTCCGCCCGCTGCTTATCAGCGCCTCCCGGTGGCTGCAATGCGGGTGGCGATCGGCTATGAAGGCGCGCCCATGGCGATGACACTCGAGGTCTACCCGAGCGACGCGGAGGCGTTCGAGGCGGCGGCAGCGCTGGCCGCCGAGCACGTCCGCTCGACGGGCGCGCGCGCTGCGGTAGCGCTGGCGGGCGGCCGGAGCGGGCGCGGCGTCATGACGGCGCTCGCCGCGCGCGGGGATCTCCCCTGGGAGCGCGTCGAGTGGTTCTGGGGCGACGAGCGCTGCGTTCCGGCCGACGACCGGCGGAGCAACGTCCGCCTGGCGCGCGACTCGCTCTTCGTCCCGCGCGGCGTGCCGGCGGGGCGCATCCACCCGCCGCCCGTCGCGCTCGGCGACCCGCTCCGCATCGCGGCGGCATACGCGGAGACGCTCGCGGCCGAGGCTCCCGTTTTCGACCTCGTGCTCCTCGGTCTCGGCGCAGGCGGCAGCGTCGCCTCCCTCGTGCCCGACGCCGCGGCGCTCCGCGCCTCGGCCCGCGTGGCCGCGGTCGCCGCGGAGGAGGTCGCCGAGGAGCCGCGGGTCGCGCGCATTACGGTGACACCGCCCGTCCTCGCCGCCGCGCGCCACGTGATCGTCACCGCGGTCGGCGGGGAGAAGGCCGCGGCCGTGGCCGCCGCCGTCGCCGACGGCGCCGACCCGGCGGGCGTGCCGGCGGCGCTCGTCCGTCCGTCGGAGCGCATCACCTGGTTCGTCGACCGCGCCGCCGCGAGTGTGCTGCTGCGCGAGGCGCGGCCGGTTCCCCCTCAATAGCGGTGCTGCCAGATCAGATCGACGGCGCTGGCCCCGCGCGTCGAGGTCGACGCGCGCACCGACACGTTCGCTCCCACCGCGTACTCGATCCCCGCCACCTGCGCGACGTGGGAGCCGAACTCCTGGCCGAGCGAGACGAGGACGTCCTGCGCGACGTAGCGGCCGACGCGCACCTGGCCGGGCGCCTCGCTGCGGTCGGGGAACGCCACCTCGAGGGCGTCGAGCCCGAGCACGTTCATCACCGAGTTGCGCAGCTCCGGCACCACGTAGCCCGTGGCGATCTGGAGCGCCTGCTGCTGGAGCGCGACGCTCTGCCCGCGGCCGAGCTCGTGCGCCGGCTTCCCGAAGAGGATCACGGAGAGGATGTCGGCCTGCTCGAGGGGCGGGTCCGAGCTGAAGACCAGGTTGGGCTTGTCGGCCGAGCCGGTGATGTGCACCGCGATGCGGTAGGCGGGCGTGCGATAGCCGGCGGTCACGTCGAAGACGGGCTTGGGGGGCGTCCCGCCGCCGAGCGTGATCGTGCCCTCCTTGATCTCGAAGTGCCGCCCCTGGAACTCGAACCAGCCGTGCAGGAGGCGGACCTGGCCGGTCACGTGCGGCGGCTCGCCGCGCGCCTTCGCCAGCGCGAGCTCGCCGCCGAGCGCGATGTTGGCATCGCTGCGCCGGACGGAGGCGTCGTGCGCGATGCGGATGGTCACCGCGAGGGCGAGCGGCGCGGGGAGGCCGGGGGTCGGCTCGGCCGCGACCGGCGCCGGCGGCTCCTCGAGGCCGACGACGGCGATGGTCCGGTCGGGCGGCAGGGGCTGGGGCGTGGACGGAAGGCCCGCGGGGCGGAGCACGGCGTGCTCGACGTCGAGAGCGCCGTTCACCTCGGGGGCGGTCAGCGCGCCGCGCGCCGCGAGCGTGCCGCTCACTGCCGCCTCCACGGCCTCGCGGCGGAGGGCGAGGAAGCGATCGAAGCGGAGGGTGAGCGCCAGCGGCAGCGGTCCGCCCGGCGCGACGTCGAGCTGGCCGCTGCCGTCGACGGTGCCGTCGCCGGCGCGCGCGTGCAGCTCCTGCACGTCGAGCACGGTGCCGTTGGCCGTGATGCGGGCGCGCAGGTCCTCGTAGGGCAGGCCGGCGCCGACCAGCTCGAGCGTCCCGCCCTCGAGCGCGAACCGGCCGACGGGACGCGGCGCGGCGCGCGTTCCCGTGACCCGCAGGTCGACGGTGACGAATCCCGCGGAGCGGCGGATCACGTGCGGCGCGAGGGCGCGGAGCGCCGTCAGATCGAGATGGTCGGCGCGCAGCTCGAGCTCGAGCGGTGCCGCGCCGAGGTCGTGCCGCGGCCCCGTCCAGGCGAGGTCGAGCGGCACGGTGCCCCCGGCCCTCAGCTCGCCCGCCTCGGGATGGACGAGGACGGCGTGCAGCGATGCCTGCGTGTCGGCCGCGTGGACGTCGAGGGAGAGGACGCCGTAGCGGACATCGTCCACCGCGAGGCCCTCGGCGCGCGCCGTCGCGTCCACCACCGGCGCGGCGGCCGTGCCCGTGAGCGCCGCGTGCGCCGTCACCTGGCCCGCGCAGCGCGGGCCACCGGCGAGCACGCAGAGCGGCCCGAGCGCCAGGCGCTCGACCGCGAGCGTCGCGTCGGAGGCGCCACGCAGCCCGACACGGCCGGAGAGCACGATGAGCTGCCCGCCGGCCGCGAGCGTGACGCCGTTTGTGCGGAGGCCGTCCGCGACCGTGAAGGCAGCGGGGGCGGCGAGCTGCCACGGCGGGCCGCCGGGGAGCGCCAGGGTCGCCTGCTCGAGCCGGCCGGTGGTGCGCGCCGCCGTGCGCTCGACGGTCGCGGCCAGCTCGAGCGTGCGCCCTTCCTCGCCCACGGCGCGCGCGCTGACGCGCGCCCGATCGGTGTCGCCGGCGCGGCGCCACTCGAGGTCGGCGAGCGCGTCGGCCGGGCCCGCCGGGGCGATGCGGAGCGCGGGCGCCTCCACGTGGAGCGTGCCGCGCGGTGCGCGGCTCCCGAGGCCGTCGAGGGCGAGGCGCGCGCTGGCGCGGTCGGCGCCGAGCGCGCCGTAGAGCGGGCGCTCGACGGTTGCCGTCGCGCGCGCGGCGAGCGCGGCGAACGGGCCCGCGGCGCTCGCCGAGAGGCTGGCCGCGCCCCCGAGCGGCTGGCCGAGGCGGCGACCGAGCTGCGTCAGGTCGGCGCGCGCCCCGAGGGTCAGATCGGCGACGCTGCGCGCGAGGTCGAGGTTTCCCGAGCCGTTCGCACGGAGCTCGGGGCCCGTCACGCGGGCGGACGCGAGGCGAACGCGGGCGCCGTCGACGACGGCGCGCGCCGTGCCGTGCTCGAGCGGCACGCCGCGGATCACGGCGTGCGTGAGCACGAGGCGCGCGCGCGCGTGGCGGTCCGCCGCCTCGAACCCGCGCCCGTCGAGCCGCACGCGCCCGCTCGCGGAGCCCGCGACGCGCGCGTCGAGGGCCTCCAGCCGCGGGAGCGAGACGCGCGCGAAGAGGCGGTAGGCGGGTGGCGTGCCGGGCGCGAGCCGTCCCTGCAGCGCGGCCTCGCCGAGCGGCGTGCGTACCACGCCACGCACGCGATGCGCCCCGCCGGCGCCGCGGAAGGCGAGCTGACCGTCGGCCTCGGCGCGCGGCAGCCGCGGCAGCACCACCCCGGGGTCGAGCCGGGCGAAGGCGAGCCGCGCCGCATAGGCCACGGGACGGGCGGTGGCGTCGAGCGCCGCGCGCGCGTGCAGGCGGCCGCCGCGACCGAGGTCGGCATGGGCCGCGACGGCGAGCGCGTGCCACGGCCCCCGCATCCGCACCCGCGCGCGGAGATCGGTCGCGAGCTCGCTGGGCGGCGCGAGCGCGCGCACGTCCGTCGCGGCGAGCGGCGCCAGCGCGAGGTGTGCGTCGATCGCGCCCGTGCCGTCGCGCGCCGCCTCGGCCGCGAGCCGGCTCTGTCCGCTCGCCAGGTGGAAGCCGCGCAGGCGCACGGTGCCGTCAGGGCTGGCGGTCACGCGCCCTGCCGCCTCGACCGGCGCGAGCGCGAGCCCGCGCGGGACGAAGCGGAGCTTCGTCACCTCGAGCTCGGCGCCGCGGGGCTCGACGTGCCCGCGCGCGGCGAGCGCGAGCGCGGTCGCGGCGAAGCGCCGTGGGGGCTCGGTGTCGAGGAGGGCGACCGCCACCCGCCCGTCGACGACCTCGAGACGGTCGACCTCGACCGCGAGGCCGCCGCCCGGCTGGAGGGCGAACGGGCGCGCGCCCCCTTCGCGCACCGCCCGCACGCGCGGCGCCGTCAGCGTGACGCGCTCGAGGCGCAGGACGCCGCGCAGCAGCGCGAGCGGCGCGTACACGATCTCGACGCGCGGCACGTGCGCCACCGTCCGGCCGCCGGTCGCGAGGCGGAGGTCCTCGAGCACGAGCGAACGACCGAGCGTGCCGCCGACCTGGCCGAGCCGCACGCGCGTGTCGGTCGCCCGCTCGAGGAAGCGAACCACGGCGCTGCGCTCGAGCGCGCGCACCGCGCCGGTCCGGCTGCCGACGGCGAGCGCGAGCGCCACCAGCACCATCGCGACCAGCAGGCGCGCGAGCCAGCGCCGGAGCCGCCGCATGCTAGGAGGCCGTCCGGGTAATCGTGGTGGCTGCGGCGAACGATCCGGGGGAGCGCGGCGGCAGCCGCGCTGCCAGATGGTTGCTCGCTCCTCCCTCCTGCGGCGACCAACTCTCGGCGCACGTCCCGCGCGCCGCACCTCGTCGGTCGTCGCTGCGCTTGCCGCTCTCGCTCCCCGGCTCGTTCGCCTCGCTCACCATGATTACCCGGACGGACTCCTAGAACGTCTGCCCCACGCTCAGGTGGACCTGCCAGCGCGCGTCACCGCGCGGCGGCTCGAGCGGGAAGCCCAGGTCCACGCGCAGCGGCCCGACCGGGCTCTTGTAGCGGACCCCGAAGCCGAAGCCGTAGCGCAGGTCGTCGAACGGGAAGTCGAAGCTCCTAAGCGACACCTGCCCCGCGTCGGCGAACACGGCCGCGCCGAGCCGCTCGGTCACGGGGTGGCGGAGCTCCGCGGAGCCCTCGAGCAGGGAGCGGCCGCCGATCGGGTCGTCGTCGATGAGCGGCCCGACGTGCCGGCGCTCGTAGCCGCGCACCGAGCCGATGCCGCCGGCGTAGAGGCGCTCGAAGAGCGGGACGTCGCGGCTCCCGCCGAAGGGCTCCTCGGCGCCCAGACGGAGCCGGAACGCGGCCGCCAGGTCCGCGACCAGCGGCTGGTAGCGCCGCCCCTCGCCCTGGAAGCGCACGAAGGAGAACTTGCCGCCGAGGAAGCCGCCCACGGGCTCGACGCTGGCACTCGTCACCCAGCCGCGCGTCGGGTCGAGGAGATCGTCGGTCCAGTTCCAGTCGGCGCCGAGACCCACGCCGGAAAGGAGGCCGGAGTGGGGCGCCAGGTCGGGGAGCCGGCGCGCGACCATCCGGTTCACGCCCGAGAGCGAGTCGTACTCGAGGCGATAGAAGGCGTAGGCCGTGAGCGCGGGCAGTGGCTCGAGCTCGAGGCGCGGCGTGAAGCGCGCGCGGTCGTTGGTGTAGGTCTCCTCGTCCTCCTGGTCCTCGGAAGCGATCAGGCGCACACGCTGGTGTGCGCCGGGGAAGTGGGGCTGGAGGAAGTCGGCGGCGATCGAGCGGCGGAGGAAGGACGCGCGCGCGGTGAAGCCGAGCTGGCGCGCGCCGCCGAGGAAGTCGTAGTCGCGCCAGCCCGCCAGGCCGCGGAGCTGCTCCTCGGTGTCGTACCCGACGCCGAAGCGGACCTCGTGGCGGGGCGCCTCGATCACCCTGATGCGCACCGCAACGCGCGGATCGCGGCCCTTGTCCTCGTCGATGCGGATGGTGCGGAAGAGGCGGAGGGCCACCAGGTTGGCGCGGGTGCGCTCGAGCAGACTCGCCTTGAACGGATCGCCCGGCTGGAAGGCGAGCTCGCGCCGCACCACCTCCGGGTCGACCGCGCGCGTGCCGGCGACCCGCACCTCCCCGAACACCGACGGGGGGCCGCTTGCGACCTCGTACGCGACCCGGGCGCGCCCCTGCCGCACGTCCACCCGGGCCCGCTTG
>WNGD01007099.1_pt1 | contig 10607 bp, 8 predicted proteins | sample 5400671 | NCBI WGS metagenome assembly WNGD01 (sample SAMN13153369, study PRJNA577476) | soil metagenome | isolation source: 40 cm soil or saprolite under grassland replicate 2 | place: USA:California | collected 2016-06-15
TTCTTAGCTGGAAGCAGTGTAGATTATTCCATAATATATGCTGCTTAGTGTATGCCGGGCAACATTCCGGGTGCAGAAATGTGTCGTTAAACGAGCTAAGCAGCATTTTTATATACGTTATTATAGCACACATGGTTACCTGGCGCAGAAAAAGACTTTTCTGCGCCTATTTTGTTATGTTAGATGCACGTTTATAGTATTTAAGCATCTTTACAAATGAGCGTTTCCATGGATTCAGTTTCTATTCACTTTTCCGGAGTATTTCGAGCTTAGATTGAGTATAAGTGATCAGACTATCGAGAGATTCAGCCGTCTAATCCTCTTTTTGTCACAGTTATTCGTGTAACAGATAAAAGGAGTTCAAAAAGTATGCGTGCTATTCTTATTATCAATCCTAATTCCGGTGCTTCAATGTTTGCGCCAGATCAGAACAAGCCAGAACAACAGGAAGAACAGATCGTTACAACATTACGTGAGCAAGGGGTTGAGATCGAGGTCCGGCATACAACTCCGGAGGATCCTGGGAGCGGGCTGGCAAGGCAGGCAGAGGAGGAGGGTGTAGACATTGTGATTGCGGCAGGCGGTGACGGTACTATTCATGCAGTAGCCGCCGGGTTGATCGGCACAAAAGGGACGCTTGGAATCCTGCCCGTTGGGACAATGAATAATGTAGCACGCAGTCTGCAAATCCCTGAAAAGATCGACGAAGCATGCGAGATTATTACCAGAGGAACAACCAGACGCATGGACGTTGGCAAAATTAATGACCGGGTCTTTCTAGAAGTAGCTGGTGTAGGACTGGAAGCGGCGCTCTTTCCCGCAGCCGAAGATCTGAAGAAGAGAGGATTGCTCACGACGTTACGTGGCATCCTGGGAGGGATTGGCACGCTATTTGACTTTCAGCCAACGCGTTTCAAAATTGCCTTTGATGAGCGCAGGGATCATACTTATCACGCATTACAGGTAAGTGTGTGCAATACACCATATTATGGTGCGCATCTACAGTTTGCACCTGACGCGTTAATGGATGATGGATTGCTTGATGTACTCATCTATAAAAACTTCAGCAAACTGGAATATCTGCGCCATGCCTTCTCGATTAGCCAGGGCAGGCGCGCGCTGGTACCAAAGATTACGAGGCGCAAAGCCAAATTGGTACGCATCTCGGCCAGCACTCCGGTTAAGATTCACGCTGACGGCGACTGGCAGGGAGAAACGCCTGCTATAATTAACGTAATCCCAGGTGCATTACACGTACGCGTGCCCGAACAGGTTGCAACCGGACCTAATGTGAGTAATCCGAAGACGAAACGTACACGACATCACAGGCGTGCGAGAAGTAGCGATCTGTTTAAGAAAAATGAACTGACGAGAACAGATGAACATCAAAACGAACATGTAGAAGAGAAAGGTTCACTTTATGCCAGGTAAGACCCGTAAGCAAGCAGATACGAGGACTATAAAGTCTGGGGCAGGAACAGGTACGCCCCAGACGCCACAGATCAACCTGCCGGATGTAGCAACGACAGTAGTAGAGCAAAATGTAATGCCTGTCATGAACGAAGCTCAGCGTATAGCAGCAGAGTCGTCGGTATCGGGGCGTAAAGCAGTATCGCGTGGTACCATCTTCCTTGCCCTCTGGCTCTGGCTGCTCTCCGGGATCGTAATGATCTCTGTGATTGCAAGAAACACGCAATTGTTCCCTGGCGACGTAGTGATCACAACCAGACTGCAAAAGCAACAGAATCCATGGTTGAGGCGTTTCTTTTATGCCATCTCAGAGATCGGGTTTCCGAAGTGGTCTGTTCCGCAGACAATTGGTATTGCAGGTATTTTCTGGGCGCTGCGCTTCCGTTTAGAAGCGATCTTCGTCCTGCTCACCTCTTCCTCCAGCGTCCTGAATGCGCTGGTCAAGCGCCTGATCAAACGGCCACGCCCAACCAAAGAACTGGTTACCGTGGTACGCGTCATTAACGAGCCCAGTTTCCCCAGCGGTCACGTCATGCACTATGTCAACTTCTATGGCCTGCTGATCTATCTCCTCGCGACAAACTGGCGTTCAGGGAAGCTGCGCAATACCCTGATCTCGATCCTCACGGGCCTGATCGGAACGATTGGCCCATCGCGTGTCTACCTGGGAGCACACTGGCCAAGCGATGTCATGGCGGGTTATGTCTACGGTGGATTGTGGTTTAGCGGGATGATAACATTGTACCTGCGCATCAAATCGTGGTTGCATCCAAGTAAAGGGAAAGCTCCTGATGTAGTGAAGTCATTGCAGCAGCCGGGAGATAATGATTAGACTTGCATAAGACCAGATCGGATATAGTTCTCTCTCGACTGTACAATCAACACCTTGCTGGGCCTCAATTTGAAAGGTCCGAGGATGTCGTGCAGTGGCTCGGTGCTGTCCAGGCCCAGGAGTATGCAGGCGCTAAATGGGGGATTGCTCAGCGCGCCAGAGGCATTACTGACGCGGCCCTGGATCAAGCCTTCGCAGACGGAAAGATACTTCGAACTCACGTATTACGGCCAACATGGCACTTTGTGGCACCAGCTGATATTCGCTGGATGTTGGAGCTTACGGCGCCACGAGTTCATGCACTGAATGCTTACTATTACCGCCAACTAGAATTGGATGATGCCATTTTCGCCAGGAGTCATGCTTTGCTGGCAAAAGCGCTACAGGACGGCAAGCAGCTCACTCGTCAAGAGCTTACGCATGTCCTTCAAGGCGGTGGCATCAACACGAGCGGTTTACGGCTGCCACATCTCTTCATGCATGCTGAGTTGAATGCGGTTATCTGTAGTGGCGCATTGCGCGGCAAACAGCATACCTATGCCCTGCTCAGTGAGCGGGCGCCGCAAGCGAAGACGCTCACACACGATGAGTCGTTGGCTGAACTTGCCAGACGCTACTTTGCGAGCCATGGCCCGGCAACACTAAAAGATTACATCTGGTGGTCGGGGCTCTCGGCGGCAGATGCGAACGCTGGCTTAGAATTGATCAAAGCGCAGTTTGTACATGAAGTTGTAGATGGCAAAGAGTATTGGTTTACTTCTTCCATGCCTGGAACTCAAGATGCAGTCCCGGCAAGCTCTTTGTTGTCCGTTTATGATGAGTACATAATTGCGTATACCAACCGCGCTGCTCTCCTGTTTGATACACTGCGTACTTCTACATCAGATACCAGGGCCGATCCCCTCGCCGGCAACCCGGTTCTTATGAAAGGTTATATAGTAGGCACCTGGAAGCGGACGATAAAGAAAAATACGATCATCGTTGAGATACACCTCTCTACTCCCTTACATCAGGCTGAAATCCAGGCGCTTCAAGACGCCATAGAGCGCTACAGTCGTTTTGCGAGTATGCCCGTTATCTCATCTTACAACGATGCAACGTCAGGCGGAGTGTAAAGAGGTAATCAGCCATAAATAAATTATGGCCTTGTGAAAACGTTACGCTTATGGTATTATAATAACCACTATAGTGGTTATTACATAAGCAAGAGGGAATAGTATGGAGATAGCACAACGCGTTGAGTCTTATTTGCAAAGAGTACCGAAGGCAGAATTGCATGTGCACCTGGAAGGAGCGATTCGACCGGAGACACTGGTGACATTGGCCCGGCGCAATAAAGTGTCTTTGCCAGTAACGACGGTAGAAGAAGCGCGTGAATGGTTTAAGTACCGTAATTTTTCTCATTTCGTCGAGATTTTCTTCGCCATTTCGAGTTGTCTGAAGACAGCCGAGGACTATGAACTGATCGCCTATGAATTTGGAGCAGAGATGGCACGACAAAATGTGCGCTACGCGGAAATAACATTCTCAGCCAGCACACACGAATATTCATTGGGAGTGCCACATGATACCTATTTCCGTGGGCTGAATAAGGGAAGAGAGCGGGCGAAGGTTGATTTTGGAGTGGAGATGCGCTGGGTCCTTGATATTGTACGCGATATCAAAGACGAGGCATATAGTATGCGGCGGGCAGAATATACTACAAAGGTGGCTCTGGAAGGTATAAACGAAGGCGTGGTGGCTCTGGGCCTGGGAGGAAACGAGGTAAACCATCCGCCCGAACAGTTCGCACGCTGGTTCGAGCAAGCACTATCAGAAGGGCTGCATAGTGTACCACACGCTGGCGAGACAGTTGGCCCGCTCAGCGTGTGGGGAGCATTGCGAACGTTAGGAGCAGAACGAATTGGTCACGGAGTACGCTCGATAGAAGATACTGACCTGGTCGCTTATCTGGCACGGCAGCAGGTTCCCCTGGAGATCTGTCCTCACAGCAATGTTTATTTAGGAGTCTATGGCAGCCTCGCAGAACATCCCCTGCCGCGTCTTTATGCTGCTGGCATACCGTTCTCGGTCAACTCAGATGATCCACCATTGTTTCACACCACGCTCAATCACAATGTCTACACACTCCATGATCCGTTCAATTTCTCCCTTGATACCATCGACGAAATCCTGCTCAACGGAGTCCGGCATAGTTTTATGGACGCCGGACAGAAACGGAAAATGGAAGAGGAGTTCCGCGTGGAGATGAAACGGCTGCGGAGAGAATTGGACCTGGATAATGGCCAGTGATATCCTCCTGTCACAAATTTTCGCAGGCTCGTTTTCGGCCCCTTTGTTCACGCGCCCGGACCAGCTCTGATATCCCAAACGATGGAGATACAGACAATACTATTTCAATCAATAGAAAGTACACTCTCTATAGACATATAAATGAATATATGCTATTTTATGGGAGGAAAACACTTATAGGAACATCACTACTTTGCCGCAGGATCGGCAAGGAGTACCATTTGTGGCACAAAAAGACTTAAAGGCTGTAAAAATTTTTTTGCTTAGCCATCTTAGCAATGATGCAAACTATCAAAGGAAGCGGCTATTAGTACACCTCGAACCCCTAAGACGCAGACTTGATGTGCTATTCTATGATAGCTCTGAAATTGCGCCAGGGAAAATTTATGCATCTGAGATAGAGAGGCACTTGCAGACAGCCAATATCATTCTTTTCCTGATCAGCCCAGACTTCATAGCCCATTATCATCGTGACGGTCAAGAAGTAGATCATGCCTTAAAAAGGTATGATGAAGAAAATATACGTATAATTCCTATCCTCCTTGTTCCTGCTGCCTGGAAAGAAACACCGCTAGCTAAATTTATACCAAAAGAAGGCCAGTCAGTTAGCCAGTTGCCTGATCAAGAATTTGCATGCTTGCATATTGCTCAAGAGATTGGTAAGGTCGTCGATGAGGTCATCGATGAGGTACGTAAGAAAAAAGCAGCAGATGAGATAAATAAGCGAAACTACGTAAACAGCGCAAAGGGGTATTTTCGCAATGGCGATTACCAGGAAGCCCTTGATGATTACGAACAAGCCATTCAGATCGACCGCAGCGATGCAACCCTCCATGAAGACAAGGGAGATATCCAGATTGTTCTCAAGCGATTTGAGAACGCGCTAACCTCTTACGAAACCGCACTCAGGCTAACACCGGAGTCAGGGCCGCTTTGGGGTAAAAAAGGGCAGGCTCTTTTCAATCTTGGTCGATATTCAGAAGCAGAGATTGCTTATCAGCAAGCAATAAGATGTACTCCTGACAAAGCAGATTTTTTCATCGGACTGGGAGACACACGACTAGCACCAGGCCGTCTCAAAGGTGCTATTGCTTCTTACGAAAGAGGCTGTCAACTGGAACCTGGCAATGCTCAGTTCCATATCAAGCTAGGAGATGCTCACCTGAAAAACGCGAATGTCAAGCAAGCTCTCGCCTCCTATGAGAGTGCCTACAAACTGGAACCCACCAATGCTCAGAGCTGTGTCAAATTAGGAGATGTTTATTTAAGCCTCTCAAGCCACATCAAAGCCATTGACTATTATGAGCAGGCAATCAGGCTGCAACCTCAAGATGCAAAAATTCATAGGAGCAAAGCAAGAGCACAGTTTGCCTTTGCAAAATTGTCCAATACCAATGGAGCTTATTACAAAACGGCTCTGGAAACTTATAGGATAGCTCTCACCCTGGATGCCAACGATCCTTATTCATATAAGGAGGTGGGAGATATATTCCTTCGCCTGTGGCAGCTCGACAACGCTCTTGATGCCTATGAGCGAGCCATTCGTCTCAAGCCCGATTTCAGTCAGGCCTATCGATGCCTGGGAGACATATTTTATAAGAAAGCAGACGAAATTGAACGCCGCAATAATAAATGAGAGAGAAATATCATTCCAGAGCGCATTTGTCCTATTCGCCCGCTTCAAAGTTCTTCATCCCTTAGTTAACTAATCGTAGGAGAGAAACCATGTGTTTTATACATCAAAAGCGAGTTTGTCCTAACTGTGGACTTGAAAATGATACCAGTCCATGTATACGATGCGGTACAGTACTCCCTCCTCAGAAAAACCGCACAATGTTCATTATCATAGCTGTAGTCCTCGTTCTACTCGCTGTATTCTCACTCGTTTTTACGCTTCTTCGTTCCCTCCCACCACCTGTTACTACTCCCACCCCAACGCCATCCCCATCCGTTACTGCCAGCATCAACAATGGCATAGGAGTGAAGCAGGTAAACGGAGAGGATATCGGTATAAGTGACGGAAGCGCCACATTCTATACAAATCCCGACGATGTTGAGCAGAAAAAACTGGCGGCTGACTACATGAAAAATGGCGATGTGCCGCGCGCTATACAGCAATGGCAAGCAGCTAGCAAAAGCGCAACGAATGACGCAGAACCGCACATCTACCTGGAAGATCAGACAGTCCTGGAATCCTATAAACTACATCACACTCCATATATCACTATTGTTATTGGCGTTATGTTCAGTCCGAAAGCAGTAGATGGTTTCAGCAACGATTTTCTACAGGCAGCATACGTTGCACAAAAAGAGTGCAATGATAACAGGCTTCACCTTATAGACGCTAACAATACGCCCCTGTGTCCTTCTGGTGGAAAAATGCTGCGTCTGCTGATTGCCAATTCAGGGAGCGACCCGAGCGAGAGTACAGAAGTGGCTAAGCAGATTGTGCAGGCGGCAAAGGCAGATTCGACCATCGTAGGTGTACTGGGATGGCCAACCTCAGAGACGACACTCAAGGTCATTCCCATTCTTCAACCGATGCATCTTCCAATAATTACAGCCTCAAACGCTAGCGATGAATTGGACAGAGAGACAGATTTCTTTCGCACGGGTTCGCCGGTCAGCGATCAAATGTCCCTGATTGATTTTTACATCTCAAAAAAACTAAATCCTCAAAACATGGTCATCTTTTACCATCGTGGTGATACGTCCTACAGCGGCGAACTTGCAAGTAGCGTATATAGGCAGTTTCCTCATAGCACGCAACCAATAGCATACGATGCACTTAATTCGCATGATCCACAAGCAACAGCGGAACAGATCGGTAACGCCGATGTCGTTTTTATGGCAACAAATGCTGTAGAAGACCTTAAAACACTGCTTACTGTTGACATCCCGAAGGATACTCACCTGAACCCTGATCTAAAAGTATTCACAGGCGGCACCGGCTACGAACTTGTAGAAGCGGGTCTATCAAATCCTCCGAATTACAAGCGCGTGAGCTTCTGTACACCTACATTCCCTGATATATGGGGACAGCTAGGTTCTGGAAATCAGCCTGATTTCCTTGGAGATCAGGGAGACTATGCTAAGACATACGATCCATCTCAGCAGCATAAAGGACAATATACTTTCAGTCGACCCAACTCTACGACGATGTTAGCATATGATGATATGCTGGTATTACTGGCAGGAAGCGCCGACGAACAGGCTAAGGGGAAACAGAATTTCACTCCTGCCGATTTACAAGGTAGTTTGGAACAAATAAACGATCAGCATCCATTGCAGGGAATCAGTGGGAGAATTGAGTTCGATGGGTACGGCAATCCAAAGACCAAAACGAATCTGATTCTAAGTGTAAACCCTAACAATAGTCTTCACCTTATGGCCCACGACGGTTGTTTCCTCATCAATATTAAAGATTGTAACCATTTGCCTGTTTTAGATCAGTGACGGGAATGAACAAACAACGACTTATGTCCAGAACCCTCACTACCTGCTGTGGCTCGCGCGGTTGTGTGGATGGCGGGATTGGCAGCCTCAGGCCCCAACCCTGCAATGCGCACAACAGCTTGCGAAGCGCCAGAGGCGCTCAGGAGTCAAAGAGAGCACCTGAAGAGTTACATTCTCACTACCCGATGTTCGCCAGCGATTCGGCTTCTGCCGCGGGAACGGTCTCATCCTCAGCAGAGGTAGTTTCCTTATATGCGTATTTTTCCGCGCGACCACCGGGCATAAAGAACATGAGCACCAACCAGATTATGGAGAGCGCAAATGCTAAAGCGTAGACCCAGAACAGGCTTTGCGAGAGCGCGATCTGGAGCTGGTGCAGGACTACTGACGGTAAGGAGTCACGCAAGCCGGGCGTCAGCAGGATGTTTTCGGGTGCCACGCCTTTGGGAAGACGTTGGGCGATATCGCTATAGCGGGCAAAGATGGGTGCGAACTGCCGGGCCATCTGCGCATTGAGGATAGTACCCATAATGGCGACCCCGACAGTACCACCAATTGTGCGGAAAAACTGGGTTGTAGCGGTTGCCACTCCACGCAGTTTCCAGGGCACGGCGTTCTGTACGGATAACACATAGCACATGCTGGTGAGGCCAAGACCCAGGCCGATGAAGATCATGGCGATAATAATGAAGGGATAGCCGGTCTGTACGTTGAAAAGAACGACCATCCCGGTTCCCAGCGTAGCCAGGAAGGTTCCAATACAGGCAATCAAGCGATAGCCGTAACGAATTATCAGTTTTCCACTCGCCGCTGCCGCAATAGGCCAGGCAATCAGCAGAGGACCGAGCACAACGCCTGCGCTGGTCGCGGTTCCACCTTTGACGCCCTGGACAAAGAGCGGGACGTAGGAAGTGATACCGAACATAAGCACACCAAGGATAACGCCTCCAATGCTTGCAAGAGCGATGATACGATTATTGAAGAGCGTCAGCGGTAGAATCGGATCTCCAGTGCGCTGCTCCTGGCGTAAAAAAAGTATCAGCAAGAGCGCAGAGGCAGCGAACAGACCTATACTCGGCAGTGAGTTCCATGCCCAGGCAGTGCCACCCTGGAGCACGGCAAAAAGCAAAGCGACGATGCTGGCAGTAAGTGTGAATGTGCCGATATAGTCCAGATGGGGCTTTGTGCGTACGACATGCTCCTTAAAAGCAAGGATAAGCAAGACGACTGAAAGCAGGCCGAAGGGAACGTTGATGAAAAAGACCCAGCGCCACGAGAAATGGTCCACAATGAGTCCGCCGAGTGCTGGACCGACGACGCTCGATAGGCCCCATACGCCACTAAAAAGGCCCTGTACTCTGGCACGCTCCTCCAGCGTAAAAATATCGCCGATGATTGTCAGTACGATAGGCAGTACAGCGCCTGCACCCAGACCCTGGATGGCGCGGAAAATGATTAATTGTTCCATCGACTGTGCTGCACCAGAGGCGACTGAGCCAAGCAAGAAGAGTCCTGTACCAAAGAGGAAAAGTGGTTTGCGACCATAGAGATCCGCGAGTTTGCCGTAGATAGGGACGGTTGTGGTCGAAGTCAGCAAATAAGCAGAAAAAACCCAGGAGTAGAGTGTAATACCTCCCAGTTTGCCCACAATGCTGGGCAATGCTGTACCAACAATGGTGGTATCCAGAGCCGCGAGGGCCATTCCAAGCATAAGCGCTACAACAACAATAATTTTCGCTTTTCTGGTCATACCTTTGTTTCCTTACATGCTAGGGAAGATATACAGTTCATATGCGCTAACACATATGGAAGAGAGATTTATTCCCCCTGGTAACTTTTCAGGTCTGCTCGCCACCTGCGGTGGCTCGCCTCGTTATGTGTGAGTAGCGGGGTTGGTGGCCCGGGCCACCAACCCCGCTACTCACACATAACGACTTGCGAAGCGCCGTAGGCGCTGAGGAATCAGGAAGAGAGGATCTGAGCAGTTACGGCAAAAAAAGACAACCCGGCCGGAGCCGGGTTGTGATTGGGATACTAGATCTCCACCCGAACACCGCGCCAGAAAGCGATGCGGTCTTTAATTTGTTTAGCAGCTTCCTTTGGCTGCGGATAATACCAGGCAGCATCTTTATTGACCTTGCCGTCTACCTCGATGGAGTAGTAGCTGGCAAGGCCCTTCCAGGGACAGGTGGTATGAGTGTCGCTGGGTTTCAGATACTCTTTCTTGACTGCATCAGATGGGAAATACTGATTTCCCTCGACAACGACGCAATTATCACTCTCGGCTATTGTGACGCCATTCCAGGTTGCCTTTGGCACCGTTTAAGCTCCTTCTAGATCTAACATCAGATTGCACAACGCTACTCAAAAGAGACGGTTGAGAAGCTGTGAGCGGGTCAGTCACGCAGATGATTGTTGCAGTGCGACACGATGTCGCTTGTGTTGAGTGGAGCGAAAGCGCTCCCAGCCTAGTATCCAGGGCGGTCTCCAATCTCTCTCTGCGTCACTGGTAACGGTGGGGTGGAAAGCGAGAGGTAACGTCTAAGGAAGCTTCTAG
>WNGD01021967.1_pt1 | contig 10606 bp, 10 predicted proteins | sample 5400671 | NCBI WGS metagenome assembly WNGD01 (sample SAMN13153369, study PRJNA577476) | soil metagenome | isolation source: 40 cm soil or saprolite under grassland replicate 2 | place: USA:California | collected 2016-06-15
CGCTGGTAGGTGGAGCGCTGGGCAAGGGTTGCGTCAGCAGATCTTTGGAGCTGCAACCGAGACGATGCTTGACGTGGCCAATGTCCAACCCGGTAGTCGAGTACTGGACGTTGCGGCCGGCACAGGTGAGTCAACGCTCATGGCAGCTCGCCGTGTCGGCCCGACGGGTTACGTGCTTGCCGTAGATATTTCCGCCAGCATGCTCAAGCTGGCGGCTGATGCGGTGCGAGACATGGGTCTCACGAATGTCGAGACGCGCGTCATGGACGCCAAGAACATTGACCTCGACGCAGACTCCTTCGACGCGGTCCTATGCCAATTAGGCCTGATGCTGTTCTCCAATCCAACGAATGTGCTACGAGCAATCCGTCGAGTACTTCGGCCAGGAGGAAAAGTTGCGGCTCTGGTGTTCTCGACGGCAGAAAATAACCCATATCAAGGTATCCCTTTGGGCGTCGCTCGCCGCTTTGGAAGCACACCGCTGCCGCTTTTCTCCCTTGGCGAAACCGATGTACTTGAGAACACGCTCAGACAGAGTGGCTTGCGCAATATCAGTGTCCGAGCGGCAAACTTTCGCCGCAATTTCTCATCCACTGCGGAGGTAATCCGAAGGTTGAAGGAAAGCGCCTTTCTTCGTGAAGCGGTCGAAACGTTAGGCGAAGCCGAGCGTGAACCGGCATGGGCCGAAATTGAGCGCCAGTTGAGCCAGTTCGAAGGACCGAACGGGGTCGAGATCCCTGGCGAGTTTCTCATTGGGGTCGGGACGAAGTAAATCGAAGTACAATCCGATCTAGAAAGAAGGGAACGACAATATGAAAGTCATTCACCACAAAGACCGACCGCTTTTGGAGTTTCCTGATGAGCCGTGGCGCCAGTCTTTGAGGTTGGCGGTGAACCGATCCGCCGGGTCGAATTCTTTGTCTGTCTGGTTAGCTGAAATGGGAGATCATCACCGAACACCGTTGCATTGGCACGATACTGAAGAAGTATTGGTCTTCCTCGAAGTCGATGGCGACGGGTTCGCGCGTGTCGGCGACGAGGAACATAAGATCGAAACCCAGACCAGCGTAGTTGTTCCGGCTGGCACCATTCATGCCTTTGGGCTGCGTAATGGAAGAGTGCTGAAGTCGGTTTCTATTCTCCCCGACGCTGACGCCGTGCCTGGGCACAGACTCTTGGAGAAGGGTGAAGAGAGCTTTGAGATGCCTGAGGCGAAAAAGAAGTGATCAAAGAGCTGCCATGATTCAGAGGAGATCGGCTTAGCAGCTTTTGATTGGAGTAATATCATGGCCCGCAATCCCGACTGGTTTCTCTTCAATAAGATTCTTGAGAGTTATGATAAGCTCAAGTTTCCAAAAGAGCCTTGCGATCGGCTCGTTGTCCACGCTGGCATCCGTGAGGGTGAGAGGGTGCTCGATGTGGCTTTACGGAACCGTTTGGGTGGCACAGAGAAAGGAGTAGACAATGGCACGAATTCGGCACATCGCGATCGCCACGCAGGACCCGGAGGCGACGGCGCGGTTCTATATCGAAGGCCTCGGCTTGAAGGAGGTAGGTAAGGTCAACTCCCCGACCGCCGAGGGCTATTACCTGAGCGACGGCCACGTAAACCTCGCGATCCTGAGGTTCAAATACGACGATCCCGCCACTACAGAGGGTGCGCTCAGGTACACCGGCATCCACCACTTCGGTGTAGAAATCGAGGACATGGAAGAGGCAAGGGCGCGGATCGAGAAGGCAGGTGCGGTACACCGTCCTTACCCGGGAACCGAAGAGATGGCTAAGCGAGGCAACGTCGAGGTCAAGTTTACGGGGCCGGACGGCGTGACGATCGACCTCTCCGAGCACGGCTGGCTCGGCACCAAGTAAATAGCCACTGCGCGGTGGGCTCCCATGTTGCCGGCTGCGGTGAGAGCACAGATCATTGCGAGACCTCTATTGGGCGAAGTAATCGTCGGCACAACGGGCGCGAGTTCCTGGCCGCCGCCGACCACTTACAATGTGCGTGAGCTGGCTAACGTCATCGAACGAGCCGTCGTCTTGGGTCAAGGCCCAAGGCCCAAGGCTTGATCCCCACGATCTTTCACCCAGGATCGTTGCGGCGCGATCGGAGTCCCGATCCGAACGCATTTCGTATCGCGACGCCATGGATGCTTATCGGAGACAGTTGGTCATGAGCGCGCTGGCCGAGACTCAGGGAAATCGCGCCGCCGCGGCAAGAGCGCTTGGATTGCACGAAAAATATCTTTACGGCTTCTAAAATCGCTTAGAATTACTGAGTAGAGAGGTTCAGAGAAAACCCCAACATCTGAAACGTGTCGGTGTGATAACGATCATCGGCCGCTTATCGATCGCCATACGACGATACTGGGAATATTTGGCCCGCAACAGTGTGACTGTTCTTTCATGTTTCTTGCCGCGAAATAGGACTTTAGCTATTCCCGTGATAAGAACGTAGGCGAGCTTACTCCAGTCTTCGTTGTAACGATCAATGACCAGGGATACGTTCGGATTTTCTGCGATGTTTCGAAGGCGTTTCAGCTTCATGGGCGCGGTTCGTTTCGGCTTCTCGTCAATGGACGAGAAAAACTCTTTGCCGTCGAAGACGAAGCAGATAGGAATCACATGAGGCTGACCTTTGGCGTCGGCCGTGGCGAGGTGAGCGAGGCGGGCGGCGCGGATGAAAGCGACGGTTTTTCTCGATAGGGGCATGTGAAAACCGAGGATGGAGGATGAACGAAACGGCGACGCGATCCTCTATCTTCGATCTTATATCTTCGATCCTCGGCTAGATTTTAAACTCTCCGACCATATTTGGCGCGAAGATTTCATCGACCGTCAGTTGCCGTGCGAGCAGGCCTTGCTCGCCCATGTAACGGATCAAGTGCTCCAGTACATGGCGATTCTCTTCGATGCCGTAAGGCCACCAGTCGAGGCCGAAGATTTCGCGTAGCTGCTCTCTTTCCCATGGGAGCCAGGGTAGCGTGGAAGCCAGTGTGTTGGAGATATACATATTCTTAATCGCATAATCTTTGGCGTCGCAAAACGCCTTGTAGAGACTTCGAGCGACCCAGGGATTCTTGTCGTAGACCTGTTTATGAATTACCAGGACATGCATAATGGGAAATATCTTGGTTCGTTTGTAGTATTCAATCTCCACGTCTTTGTAATTCGGAAAAAGCCGGCGAACTTTAGATGACCCTTTAACGAAAGAAGAAGGGCTGCGCGCGGAAATCAGAGCGTCGATCTCGCCGCTTTCGAGCATGCCGTTGAGCGTCTTGTCGTCGGGAATGGAGTCCACTTTGATTTCCGGCGGCAGATCGAGTTTGACCCGCTCTTTGCGGCCGGGATCTTCCTGCCCGCCGACAAGCCACTCCATATCACCGGCGCGCACACCGTAATCATCATTCAAAAAGCCGCGAATCCAAACCGCTGCCGTGATCGAATATTCAGGCGCGCCGACTCGTTTGCCTTTGAAATCGGCCGGGCTTTTGATGCCTGATTCCGTGTTGATGAAGATGCAAGAGTGGCGAAAAAAGCGCGATGGAAAAACCGGAATCGCGACGAAGGGAGAGTGGCCGCGGCTGCTCATCGTGAGGTGATTCGACAGCGACATCTCGGAGGCGTCGAATTCCTGATGATGTCCCATGCGCCAGAAAATTTCTTCCGCTTGCAGGGGAATGTAAGTCAGGCGAATTCCCTCCGCCTGAACCGCGCCGGTTTGCAGGGCGTGGGTGCGGTCGTACTCGCCGCACGCGACAGTCAGAGACAGTTTTTCCATTGCAAACTCTCCCGTTTTTTCTATCGCGCTAAGGCGCCAAGAGCGCAAAGATGTCTTTATTTTACTTCTTCCTTAGCGTTCTTTGCGACTTTGCGCGAGAATACCTTTTCGCTTACTCGGATTCCCAGCGCGAATAGTGTTGAGCGATGGCAATCAAGATGACCGAAATAACCGAGATGACCAAGCCGATGGCCGCCACCCGGCCGCGCATGCCATCGAGATAAAGGAAGTAAAGCAAGGGTCCCAGAGGTTCCGAGCCAGGGCTGTAAAGAAAAAGAGTCGCGCTGAATTCCCGCATGAAAATCGTCATGAGAATGATCCAACCGGCCATGACGCCTGGACGCATCATGGGAATCAAGACTCGCCGAAAGGTCGCGAGAAAACCGGCGCCACAGGCCACCGAGGCTTCTTCCAGCTCTTTGTGAATTTGGATAATCGTGCTGCTGACGGCCCTCATTCCGTACGGCAGGAAACGAGTGACGTAGGCTATCAAAATGATCCAAATCGTCGCGTAAACCGGGATCGGAAAATCAATGTAGGCCCACAGCAGTCCGAGAGCGAGAGCGGTCCCCGGAAAAGCCCACGGAATGAAAATGAGCCCTTCGATAATGCCCCTGCTGGCCAGCTTGGTCCGCACCGTGATGTAAGAAGCCACCGACGCCAGGAGCATGCAGATAGTTGCTCCCAATAATGCCAGCAAGAGACTGTTCATGAATGCTTTGTGAACCCTGGGTGTCGCCCAAATATAGCGAAAGTGATCGAGGGTCAAATGGCTCCAGGTCTGCCACGTCGGCACGTGGTAGTAGGGAAGGATGGCAACTAAAAGAAGTACCAAAATTGGCAACACGACGAGCAGCAGAAGCAGCAGGAACGCCACGGCTGAAGCCAAATACCTCCAGCCGCCGAGATCGATCTGGTGCGGCCGAAATCCCTTGCCGGTGACCGTCGAGAAACTCTCCACTTGCGACGTAAAGCGGCGATAGAGATATACGAACAGCAAAGCGATCATGAGTATGCCAACACCGTAAGCCGCCGCCAGATTGTGATTCGTCGGAAACGATCCAAGAGCTTCGCGCCAGATTTTCGTTGTGAAAACCTCGATCCGGGCAGGCAAGGCAATAATCGCCGGCGTATCGAAACTTTCCACCGCGCGCACGAAGTTCAACGTGGCCGCCGCTAAAATCGCCGGTCGCATCAGGGGAAAGGTGATCCGAGTCATCACGCCGAATTCATCGGAACCAAGGGTCTTGGCGGATTCCTCCAGCGAAGGATCCATGCTTTTCATAGCCGCCGCAATGATCAAGAAAGCCAACGGCGTCAATATCAATGCCTCGACGAAGATTAGCCCCGGAATGGAGTAGATGTTGAAAGGTCCTTTCGCCAGACCGAAGAGTTTTACGAGCCCGCCGTTGATCAGCCCGTTGCTCGGATTCAATAACATCACCCACGAAATGGAAACCAGAATGGGTGGAAGAATGTTGGGAATAATCGCCGTCAACTCAAAGAGTCGCCGGAATGGAGCATTGGTCCGAATCGTGATCCACGCCAGCGTCAACGCAAAGACGACCGAAAGACCGGACGCGCCGAGACCGAAAATAAAAGAATTGAGAAGCAGCGGGTAGGCTTCCGGATCGGTATAAGCCCTGACATAATTCTGCAAAGTAAAGTGACCGGGGACGCCCAGCGGGGCGTTGGCGGACACGAAACGATCTGGCTACCGCAGGAAGATCTGCTGGTACTCCTTTTTCTTTTCAGCAAACTGCTTCGAGTCTAAATCGTACATCTCGACAAACTGAATCTTGTCGGCATCCGGCAGCGGCGGATAGATGCCCTTGCGGTTCACAAATTCACCCATCTTTGCCATGGTCGACATGCTTTCCGGTCCGAGAAAGAAGTCGATCAGAGCTTTACCTGCGTTGGGGTGTGGGGCTTTCTTATCAAGCGTCAAATAATGACCATCGCCCATCATCTTCCCCAGCCTGACGTAATCCAGCGGCGCGCCCTTCTGGCCGAAGATATAGGCGTACTTCACGTAGGTGATCGCTATCGGCGTCTCGCCTGTGGCAACGCGCTCCGCCGCGGGCAAAAGAGACTCCACCAGGACGGGCTTTTGTGCTGCCAAATCACGAATGTACTTTCCCGCCTTCTCTTTCCCCATGAGCTTTTCGAGGCTCGCTACCCACTGAGTTGTCGTCGTGTGCTGCGTCGGATCGGGCATGACGAGCTTACCGCGATACTGAGGTTTGACGAGGTCCTCGAGAGACTTGGGGGCTTCAGCAGGATTGATAATGCTCTTATTATAGACGACTCCGATAATGACGTTGCGATATCGGGGACCGAGATTCGGGTCGAGCGAATCTTTGGTAAAATCTTTGGCCGACGGCGAATCATACTTGGCAAAAATCCCCTCCTTGAACATGATCTGCCTTGGTTGCCGACGCCCGCCAGTAATCCACCTCGATACCGGTTTTTTTCTTGAACAGTCTAAAAACGGCATCGCCCGTATCGGATTCCAGAGAACCGTACATCGCAACTTTGCCTTCCTTCTTTGCAGCTTCGATCAGCTGGGCACTCTGACCGTAAGCAGGCGCGACGAAGAAAAACATTAGCCCCAAAGATGCCATGAAAGAATGACTCTTCTTTCGCATGATCTGCTCCCTCCTAATGCTTTCGTTCTGATATTTAGACGCAAGTGAAAAAATAGTTTCAAATTTCGACCACTGAGTCAAGCAGGATCGGGGGACTCCATTGACTCATCCTCACAAGCTGTGTTGACAGGGTAATTGCCTATCATATAAGAGCTTTTTTAGAACAAGCGAGAGGAGATTGTGGCGCGAATGGATAAACTAGATTTGCTCGTCAAGGGAGGCGAAGTTTGGACTCTGGGGGGATTTGTCGAGTCCGACATCGCGGTGAGTCAAGGTAAAATCATCGCATTGGGTAAACCGCCGGCTCTGCCGGAATCAGCCGACAGCATCATCGACGCCAAGGGTAAGAAAGTCATTCCGGGCTTGATTGACACGCACACCCATCACAGAGACCCAGGCTTCACACACAAAGAGGATCTGACCACCGCTACCATGGCGGCCGCGGCCGGCGGCGTGACCCTTTCGGTCGGCATGCCGAACGTGAATCCGCCGACCACGACCGTGGAACGCTATCGAGGTCTTATCGAAGGCCACAAGAAGAAAGCGATCGTCGACTTTAATCACAATCCTTCTGGGACCGTTCCGGAAGAAATTCCCGGGCTCGCAAAGGAGGGTCCTCTCGCTTTCAAGATTTTCATGGTCAAAGACACCGGGCGCGATTATCCCCATATGCCGGGAATCGGAGTTCGCAACCACGGTGAACTTTTTCGCTCCTTCGAGGCTGTGGGGAAAACAGGGTTGCCATTAATGGTTCATCCGCATGACCAAGACTTGATGGATGAGATCGAAGGGCGATACTGGAAACGCGGCGACCACAGTCCGCAAGCGTATGCGAAAGCCTATCGTGACTTTGACGGCATTATCTGGGACACAGCCATTGCGACACTGTTTCGGTTCCAGAAGGCCGTGGGAAATAAGCTGCATATCATGCATATGACCACGCCAGAAGGTTTGGACATGCTGCGCCGCGCCAAGGACGGAGGGCGACCGTGCAGCTGTGAGGTCAATCCGTGGGCGCTTTTCCTCGGTTCGTGGGAGAACGTCGAAAAGCTGGGACCCTATTGTTTGGGTTTCTGGGTGCCACCGGCGCATGTGGAGGCGTTGTGGAAGGGTATCAACGACGGCACCGTGGATCTCGTCGGCACCGATCATGCGCCGCATACGAAAGAGGAAAAGGATATCGGCTGGAAGGATATGTGGAAGTCTCCCGGAGGCGAACCGCAGATTCAAGACTATCTCAGCCTTTTCCTGACTGCTGTAAACGAGGGCAAGCTGTCGCTGGATACGCTAGTGCGCATCACCTCCTACAACCCCGCCCGAATCTTTGGTGTTTACCCGCGCAAAGGCACTATCCAGCCGGGCTCTGACGCCGATCTCGTCATCGTTGATATGAACAAGGAAGCAGTGATCAGCAACGAGACGACGTATACCAAAGTCGGCTGGACTCCCTATCATGGCCGCAAGGTCAAAGGCGTGCCGATCCGAACGATTTTACGGGGAAAGACGGTGATGGAGAATGGGAAGATCGTCGGCAAGCCTGGCGACGGCCAATTTGTCAAGCCGGTGGGGTAGAAGAGGGACTGTCATTCCCGCATGCTTTTAGCGGGAATCCAGGCGAAAATCCGACTGGACCTCTGATAGAAACATTTCGGGGTGACACTTTGGGGAAATTTATCATGAAGTTTTTCACTACATCGCATCATGCGGCGTATTTCATCGTTCTGTGAACTCCGATCCATCCGAGATCTCTTCATGCGCATCGACTTTGTTCACGATCAGGCCGGAAACCAGTTTGGGATAAAAATAGGTCGATTTCTGCGGCATGGTCTCACCGCCATTGGCGATGGTTAAGATCTCCTCTGCTTTGGGGGGATTGAGAATGAATGCCGCTTGATAGTCTTCTCTTTCGACAGTCTGCAACACGGTTTCTTCGTCCTGAGAATAGCGGATCGTCTCACCGTTCGTTTGCCGTTCGGGGGTGAGTCCCAAGATGTGGTCGAGAATCAAGTGATGCAGGGTCGAAACATCGAGCTCCCGCAGCGGCGCGCTGAGGTCTTTCGCCAACCGCTGCATGATCCGCTTATTCTTCAGACGTAAGATGAGGTAGCGCGGGTCGCGTTTGAAGCTGGCGCCGATGAGTCGTTGTTTCTTGCCACCGGCTTTCAACGCCTTCAAGAACCAACCTTTGCCTTCCGAGGTTTTTGGATATTGCTCCAAATAAAAATATTTCTGCAAAGCTTCCTCCAGCTCCAAGAAAGGTTTCGGCGCATAACCGCGAACCAGACGATGCGTCGGCAGGATGACGACGTTTTCGTCGTTCATGTTGGCGAAGTAGGTCATGATGTAGTTGAACGCCTCGCGGCCGCTCCACTGGGTGCGCTCGCTGCGCATTTGGTTACGGTAATTCAAAGTCGCTTCGTAGCGATGATGGCCGTCGGCGATCAGCAAGGATTGATCTTTCATTTCCTGCTGCAGCCGATGGATCAGGGCGGGATCCGTAATGCGCCAGAGGCGGCATTCGCCGCCGCCGTCTTGCTTGACTTCGATGAATGGAGCGGAGCCTTCGACGTTTTGCGCCAGCGCGCGATTGATCGTCTGCTTCGGCTGAGCGTAAAGCGCAAAAATGGGACTCAGCTGGGCGTGACAGGCGAGCATGAGCCGCAGCCGGTCTTCCTTCGGCGCGTCGAGCGTTTTCTCGTGCGGCCGGATCGCCCCGCTGGAGAACTCCTCGAGTTGCGTGAGCGCAAAAAAGCCTTGACGCTCTTTTTCTTCCCCCCCTTTCAAGGAGAAGCGCTGGCTCAAAAAATAAATCGCCGGAGTTTCATCTCTCTCGAAGATCCCGTCGGCCTGCCAATCGGCAAACAGTTGCGCCACGGCGTCGTAGGAATCGGGCTCTTGGCTGAGATCCAGACGGACAAAATTGTGGGGAGACCTGCGGTAGAGCTTTTCTTGCTCTTCCTTCGAGATCACGTCGTAAGGCGGCGCGATGACTTTGGACAGGTCCCTTATTTTTTTTGGGTCGTAGAAAACCCCACGAAAAGGAGCGATGCGTACCATGGATCATTGTTTCCTTTGTGTAACAGACGGTGGCATCTGGCAGATAGCATATCGTAGATGACGGATGGCGTATAGCAGAGGCGTATAGCATATAGAGGAGGTGGGTCCGAACCGAGGTCAGAAGTCAGAGGAGAGCAAATCCGCAATTCGCAATCCGAAAGAAATCGCTCTCTGCTTGATGCTTATCGACCGGAATGCCATACGCCATCCGCTATCAGCCGACGCGTTCTTTGGCCACGCCGAGACTCATCGCGCCGATTCCCTCGATCTCGGCTTTCAAGGTATCACCGGGCTCGAGTTTTTTCTGAAACTCCGGCGAGTCGGGATTTCCGGTCGTGATGAGATCTCCCGGATAGAGCGTCGTCACCTGGGATAAGTAACTGACCAAAGTAGCGATGTCGTTTACCATGGCGTCGGTCTTCGCGGACTGTCGGAGCTCGCCATTGACCCAGAGTTTCATCCAAAGATTGTGCGGGTCGGCGATCTCGTCCTTGGTTGTGATCCATGGCCCGATGGGCGCAAACGTTTCGAAGCCCTTGCGCACGCAGCGCGTTCCCGGCAATCCTTTGCCCGAGCCGTAGCCTCGTGCGGTGACGTCGAGCATGATCGTGTAGCCGAAGATCGCATCGAGAGCTTGCTCCTTGGGCAGGTGGCGCGCCTGTCTGGCGATGACCACGCAGAGTTCCAGCTCGGGGAAAATCGTCTCTGCATCCTTCGGTATGATGATATTTTCTTCGGGGCCCGTAACCGCTGACGGCGGTTTTAAAAAAATCCTTTCGAGCAGTTCTTCCGGCGTAGCCGTGGCCGCGGTTCCCCTTCCTCGGGCGTCGCCGAGTCCTTCGCTGCCTCTCTTGTAATTGGTGGCGGCGGCCCAGATTTTGGACGGTTTTTCCACCGGCGGCTTCAGTAGCTTGGCATCGAGCTTTTTGCGGTTCTCGTTACGAGCCGCATGGTCCACTTGTCCTTTGATCTCATCGTACTGGGCGATTAAATCCAACATTGAAAAATTCTTCGGCAAAATGCCTTGCCGAGCCAAAATTTCACCGACGGGAACGAGCGATTCGTCCTTGACGACGGCGAGCTCGTTCGGTTTGAGGGACGCTAATTTCATAGGCTAGCT
>WNGD01007102.1_pt1 | contig 10603 bp, 10 predicted proteins | sample 5400671 | NCBI WGS metagenome assembly WNGD01 (sample SAMN13153369, study PRJNA577476) | soil metagenome | isolation source: 40 cm soil or saprolite under grassland replicate 2 | place: USA:California | collected 2016-06-15
CGGCGTTCCTGCTTTTCCATCGTCGCTACTTCTTTTCCATGACGCACTGCAGAGGATGCTGGTGTTTGCGGGCAAAGTCCATGACCTGCGTCACCTTGGTCTCGGCCACCTCGTAGGTATAAATCCCGCATTCGCCGATGCCGTGCTGATGCACATGCATCATGATGCGATGGGCGCTTCCCTGGTCTTTGTTGAAGAAGCGCTCCAGCACGTGGACCACGAACTCCATCGGCGTGTAGTCGTCGTTCAACAGCAGCACGCGGTAGAGACTGGGCCGCTTCGTCTCCCGCTTGGTCTTGGTGATGACCGCAGTCCCGGGCGCGCCCGCTCGCCGTTTGTGATTGTCCTCCTCCCCAAGCCGCGGGGCCCGGTTTGTCATGCTTGCAGTCATTGCGGTCGGTCGCGGATTCATCGCTAGCAGTCTACGGACAAGGAGATGGCAGGTTTGGGTGTCGCTGCATCATAATAAGGACAGCGCCGCGCCGGTTCCAGGTCGCGTATGCCCACGAATCGTCGCAAATTTTGACGCATTTCGTTTTGCAAATCCCGGCGTTTTGCAAATCCCGTGCCGGAGCGGCCATACCGCGTCAATCGACCGACTCAATTGCGGACAAATCGGGGCGAATTCATCGGAAATCTGCGGATTTTCTGCGCAACCATTCTCGCGCGTCCGTGATCTCCCAAGGGACGACCGCCGGCATGTGTTTAACACTCAGTTTCCCCGTTCTCTTGCCGAGAAGCCCGGCCGCCGGGACAACGCTTGGCAGCAGGCTGCAGAACGCAACTTTCTGCGCCTGGTATGCGTTTTTAGTCGTGGCGCGCACGTGCAGAGCCCTCATGCCGGTGCCCAAACCGATCTATGGTGGAGCCTGGCAGCGAGCCGCCTGGGCATGTCGGCTGTGATAGCCGGTCAGAAATGACATTTCGGCCGCCGCATGCGATTACGCGTCAGTGGCCGCAAGCGGCGCTCGGCGCATCAGCGCCGCCGGAGGGTCAGTACGCCCCCTAAGGACGTAAGCACCGCAACAAAACAAAGCCCGGCCAGGCAGCCGGGCTCGTTTATGTCCGCCGAAGCTAGAGATTACTTGGGCGAGGCCATCTTGCCGAACTGCGCCTCGAAGGGCTTATAAGCCTCTCTGGCGAGATCGGCATAAAGCTCGCCGAGCTTGGTGGCCTGCGCCACGAAGCTCTCATACGAGCTTCTCGCATAGTCGCTCTGCACCTCGATCGCCTTTTCGAACGACTTCGCGCCGATCAGTTTCTCGGTTGCAGCCGCGGTTTGCTCGAACACATTCTTCGAGTAATCCGCGAATTCGACCGTGATCGCCTGCAGGCTCTTCGAGAGCGCGCCCATCGATCTCAGCGTCGCGTCCACGTTGTCTTTGCCCAACTTCTGAATGTCATCGATATTCTTGACCATTACATCTCTCCCGGCAGCTCGCCGATTGTGTTGACCTTTGCCTCCCGCCAGCCCGCCCCATCGACCCATATATTGCACTGCACAAAAAAGTCAAGGGGTCTTTTGCAGTGCAATATGGTAGTCAGGTCCGCTACTTAACGGATTCGCAATCGGCCTCATGCCAGAATTTCCGCGTGCCGCTCGGGCGGCAGAGTCATCCGCCGTCTGGTTGGAAATCAGAAGCAGGGGGAGGCCAAAAAGGTCGGGAAAACTTCAGAAAACCGCCCTTTTTGACTCGTCCAATCGCTTTGCCTCGGCACGACAGGGGTGTCAGCGCTTCGCACGGAGCGCGAAGGGGACGAGGACGGGGGAAATACCATGCTGCGGATCCGGACCGGAGCCCGTGATGGGCTTCGTTGGGGTTTGTTCGGTTTTGTTGCTGCCTTTCTCACGCTAACCAATGATGCCACCCAGGCGGCGCCTTACGCCGACATCGTCGTCGACGCGAATTCCGGCGCCATCCTGCATGCCACCAATCCGGACGCACGACGGCATCCCGCCTCGCTTACCAAAATCATGACCCTCTATCTGCTCTTCGAGCAGCTCGAGGCCGGCAAGCTCAAGCTCGACAGTGCGCTCAAGGTCTCGAGCGAAGCCGCGGGACAGGCGCCGACCAAACTGGGCCTCAAGCCCGGCAGCACACTCGTCGTCGAAGACGCGATCAAGGGCATGGTGACGCGCTCGGCAAACGACGCCGCCGTCGTAGTGGCGGAGGCAATCGCGGGAAGCGAGAGCGATTTCGCCAAGCTGATGACGCGCAAGGCGCAGGCGCTCGGCATGACCGGCACCGTCTACAAGAACGCGTCCGGCCTGCCCGATGACGACCAAGTGACGACCGCACGCGACCAATCCGTTCTCGGACGCGCCATCCAGGAACGTTTCCCCCGCCAGTACAAATATTTTTCCATCCGTTCGTTCACCTTCCGCGGCCAATCGATCGCCAACCACAACCATCTGCTCGGAAAGGTCGAGGGAGTCGACGGTATCAAGACCGGCTACATCGGTGCTTCCGGCTTCAACCTGGTGACCTCGGTACACCGGGGCAATCGTTATCTCGTGGCCGTCGTCATGGGCGGCAGCAGCGGCGCGAGCCGCGATGCTCGCATGCGAGACCTGATCAACGAGAAGATCGCGTTAGCGTCGGTCAAGCGTGCGGCAACGATGGTTGCGGATGCCGCCGAACGGCCGGCGCGCGAGGCGGTCGTAGCGGCCCAGCCGGAGCGCAAGCTCCAGCCGATGGTCGTGACCAAAGCCGAGTCCAATGCAGCGGCAAAAGTGGTTGCGAAAGCAGAGGCGAAGCCCGATGTGGCTGCTAAGACGCAAGCCACAGCAGAGCCGAAGGCTAAGGCCGAGCCGCGGTTTGCCGTCGCCAGCGCAATCAGCGTGCCTGCGCGCTTGAGTCCGGCCGCAGCATCGTCGGAAGCTGCGCATCCAGAGCCAGTTGCAATGCTAACGCAAGCGCGCGTGGTCATCGGGTCAACCGAACCGATCGAGCCAGTGCTGGTCAAGACGCTCGCGGTCAGGGCCGGAACGAAGGCCGCTCCTGTGATGGCGTTGCAGGTCGCGTCCTCCCGCGCCCCTGCGCCCGTCGCTGCCGTCGCGTCGGCGCTGCCTGCGGCGGCGGCCAAGCCTGAGGCCGCAGAGCCGACCCCAGTGTCTGCAGTGGAAGCCACGCCGCCCGCGGCAACGGCGATCAACCCTGCCCCAGCGTCCGCGCCGGCGGACGCGGCGAAGTCGGACACCGGGCCGCAAGCACCAGTGGCGGCTGTGAAGGCGGAATCGACGCCATCCATCCCAACACCGGCCGTGAAAGCTGAGCCGTCCACATCGGCCGCTGCGACCAAAGCTGGTACGGCGCCAGCGGTCGAGACGCCGAGTGAACCCGCAAGCGCCGCTGCGATGAAGCTTCAATCCGCGACTGCGGCGGCGGCGTCCCCGGCAAACCCGCAGACAGTAAAGCCAGTTGCCGGCACGATCGACGCAAGCACCACGCCTGCCAAACCGGCGGCGGCAACAAAGCCCGCCATTCAGACGGCAAAGCACCGCCCAGGCTGGATCATTCAGGTCGGCGCGTACCCTGGCGAGCAAGCCGCCAAGCAGCGCCTCTCCACGGTGCAAAGCAAGGCGTCCAAAATGCTCACGGGCGCGGAAGCCTTCACCGAAACGATCGACAAGGGAGGCACCACCTACTATCGCGCCCGCTTTGCCGGCCTCGACAAGGACAAGGCGGAAGCCGCTTGCAAATATCTGAAGAAAAACGATGTGGAGTGCGTGACCATCAAGAACTGACGTCGAACGAAGAACGGCACGCCGCGTCGTATAGGCCACCGATGTCGCGGGTAAAGGAATTCAGCGCTGGCGGCGCAAAAGCACGTCCTTGGCTTCGTTCACACGGGCCGCGAGATACGTCGAGCCCCCTTGATCGGGATGCAATCTCTTCATGAGGGCGCGGTGGGCGCGCCCGATATCCTCCGCGCTCGCGCCCGGCTGCACGCCAAGAATCTGATAGGCCTCCTCCTCCGTCATTTTGCCGCCCCGCCACGTCCTGCGATCCGCGCCCGCTGTCGCGTCGGCTTGCGCGTGTTCGCGCCAGCGGGGCTCGCGGCGGTCGAGATATGCCATCAAGAGCGCACGGCTTTCCTCATCAATGTCGCTGAGAAACCCGGTCAGCGTCGCGATGTCGAGCGCGTCGAGTATCGCTCCTTCATGCCGTCCCGCGAGGATGCGCCCACGCATCGCGCCGCTGTCATGATCGAGCTCCATCTCGACGAAAGCCGAGCGCACCCGCGACACTTGGCCGGCGCTCTTGCGCGTGCGCGCTATAAGCCCGGGCATGCTCCACGGCAGCCAGCCAAGCAGCCCGAGCCCGGTGAGGCCGAGCGGAATGGCAATATCGAGGCGCCCGCGAACCCCCAGCACGCCCGCAACGGCGAGAGCGCCCAAACCACCTCCCGTTTTCAGCATCACGGCAGCGGTCTGCGGGTTGACCTTAGTGAAGGCATTGAGCGCCCATAGCAGCAGTGCCAGCACGACGAGCCCGAAAACGATGGTGGCCATTTACGGCCTCATCTGCTCGAGCAGCTTAGTGGCGCCACTCTGCCGGCGCGCCGAGAGGTCGGCGAGCGCACGCAGCCCGCCTGCGGCATAGGCTGCCGCGGCGCGCAAGAGTTCTGCGAGTTGATGAGCCGCGCCCGGGTCGAAACGGCAATAGGCGCCGCGCGTCAGGCGCGCGATTTCGCGAAAGGCCTGCTCGGTGACGGGATCGAAGCCTTCCTGGAACATGAAGGCGGGCACGCCGAGAAGCCCGAGCTCTCCGGCCGCATGACACAGGTCGTCGAGTTTCTCTTCCATCGCATCGCCGACGAAGACAAGGGTTTGGACCTTTCCGTCTTGCGTCTGGCGCTTGGCATGAGCGAGGACCTTGCCGAGCTGCGTGTGGCCGCCGCGGCATTCAATGCGCTCCATCAGCGTGCCCAGCCGTTCCGCCTGCGATACCCAACGCGAGGCGCGGCACTCCCCGAGGCCGCGGTAATAGACCAGTTGCACGTCCAGCCCGCCGATCGCCGCCGCCTCGCGAAACATGTCGGCCTGCAGCCGACAGGCCGTGTCCCAGGTGGGCTGGCGACTCATGGTCGCGTCGAGCGCGAAGATGAGGCGGCCCCGTCGGCCAGGCTGTGTTGTCGGCGCGAGCTCCTTCACACGGCTCAGAAAAGCATCGATCTCGGCGCGCGTATCCGTCGCCGCCGGGGCGCGGCCGCGATCCGTTGCTGGCCGGTCAGGGCGATCATTGGCCATGGCAGCAGGCGCTTCAATCAGCGGTGGACCCGCCCGTTAAGGTGGCCATATCCGCTCTCCGGTGCAATGCCCCCGCCGCAGCAGCGCGCAGTCCAGCACGGATGAGACGCCGCGTGGCCTCCCACCCCTGGCTTTGCTAATTTGCGCGCCGCTCTGCGGTCCCAGCCAAACTCCGGCCCATGGCTATTCGAATCGTGCGCACGCTGTCCACACTGCGCCGCACCGCCGCTCACTGGCGTGCCTCCGGCGAGCGTATCGCGCTGGTGCCGACAATGGGCGCGCTGCACGGCGGCCATCTCGCCCTGGTGCGCTCCGCACGGCGGCGGGCGCGGCGCGTGATCGTCTCCATCTTCGTCAACCCCGCGCAGTTTATGCCGAATGAGGATTTTGCCAGTTATCCGCGAAGCTTCGATGCCGACGTTCGCGTGCTCGGCGAGATGGCAGTCGACCTCGTTTGGGCGCCGGCCGCGGCGGTGATGTACCCGCCCGGCTTCGTCACCCGCATCGTCCCGGACGGGCCGGCGGCCGCCGGGCTCGAGGACAAGTTTCGCCCGCATTTCTTCTCCGGCGTCGCTACGGTGGTGGCGAAACTGTTGGTCCAATGCACACCCGACTTCGCAATGTTCGGCGAGAAGGACTACCAGCAGCTCAAAGTGGTGACTCGACTGGTCAAGGATCTCGATATGCCCGTGAAAATTGTGCCGGTTGCCACCGCGCGCGAGCCGGACGGTCTCGCGTTGTCCTCGCGCAACAGCTATCTCTCAGCGAGCGAACGCGCGGCAGCGCCCGCGCTTTACCGCGTACTCAAGGATTGCGCCGGCAAGATCGCGCGTGGAGACCTCCCCGCGCGCGTCCTCGACGAGGGCGCTGCCGCCATCGAGCGCGCCGGGTTCGTCCTCGATTATCTGGAAGCGCGCCATGCCGACACGCTCGAGCCCATCTCCTCGCTCAAAGACGGCCCAATCCGGCTGCTGGTCGCCGCCCGAATCGGCAAGACGCGGCTAATCGACAACGTTGCGGCATGATCAAATTCGCCAGCGCAGGACACGCGCGGCGATCTCGGGGGCGGAGAGCGCATCCATGATCGCGTCGGTGTTGATCGAGACGAGGCACGCGCCGAGGATTGAGACGACCACGCCCGCCGTAACCAGGGGTCCGAAAATCTCGTGATCGGGATTGAGCCACTTCGAAAAGCTCAGTCGAAACACCAACGACAGCTGCAAGAGCGGCATGACCACCATGATCGGCGCAACCGCGACCGCCGCATAGAACAAGCCTTGCGCCAGGGCGACGAACACGCCCGAATTGACGAACCAGAGGACATTCTCGCGTTTGAGCGCGGTAACGTTTTGTCGCAAAGGCGGCCAGAGCAGCGCGACGGCAACTACTGCAGTCGCCGCGCCATAGGCGATCAGGCCGGCCAGTATGCCGCTCGCGGGCGCACGATGTTCCAGGGCGGAACGCGCCATGATTGGGGACGTGCCATAGGCGAGTGCCGCCAACGAGGCGAAGACGTAACCGGCAACGCGGCGTGGCACGAAGAGCGGCGTCTCGATCCCGTGCGACGGCGTCAAGCCCGATCCGTTCACATCGACCTCACATACTGCGTGCACAGTGCGCGATCGAGCCGGCTGTCGCTGTGTGATGAGCGAGCCGACCAGGATCAACAGGCCTCCGATCATCTGCAGGACGGTGCAGGGTTCGTGCAGAATGATCACTGCCAGGATAAGCGTGACGATGACTTGCAGCTGGATGACCGGCGCGGTCAGGTTCATCCCAGCCGCCTGATTGGCCCTGTAATTGCAGTACCGTCCGAGGAGGAAATGCAACAGGCCGACCGCCGCCATCCAGGCGGCCGCCCTCGTCGGGAATTGCGCGAGACGAGTGATTTCGCCCGTCAGGACGGCGGCCAGCAGAAACAACGCCACCCCGATCGGGACTGTAATAGCCATGCCTTGACCCGGCGTGCCCGTGACGACGCCACGCCGGACGGCGGCATTGTTGAAGGCAAAAGTCCCCGCCGACAGGATGGCCAGGATGGCGCCCAGCATTTCGGCTCTCTATCGCCCATCCCTGGACGGCAGTCGTGCCGTAGGCGGCACATGGCCCGCTTGCCCAGTTCTATACGGTATCGGATCCGACGCGAGTGCCGGCGTTTATTTTTTCACCTTCAGCGGATCCTTGACGTCGTCGAACTTTGCAAATTCCGTGTTCCAGAGTTCGCCGTTGATCTTCTCAACCTTGCGGATGTAAATGGGCTGCACGATGTCGCGGGTCTCCGGATCGATCGACATGATTCCGCGCGGGCTTTCCCATCGCATGCCTTTCATTGCCGCGACAAGACCGTCACCATCGGTCTTACCCTGAGTTTTCTTGAGCGCCTCATAGATAAGATGCATTCCGTCGTAGCCGCCGACGGACACGAAATTCGGGCGGAAGTTGTTCGCCTTCTTGAAGTCCTCGACGTATTTCTTGTTCAATACGGAATCGTGCGCGGCTGAATAATCGTGTGCGGTCACCATTCCCAGCATCTGATCGCCCATATTGTTGAGTTCGTCGTCGTCGGTGAGGTCGCCCGGCCCGATGATCTTGATGCCCGAATTGGCGAGACCGCGCTCGGCGAACTGCTTAGCGAAGATGCCCGCCTGCGTACCCGGGAAATAGATGAACGCGGTGTCGGGGTTGATGTCGCGGATCCGCTGCAGGAACGGCGCGAAGTCCGGATTTGCCAGCGGAATACGGATCGACTCGACGATCTGCCCGCCGAGCTCCGTGAAGCGCTGCTTGAACGCGGTTTCCGCCTCGGTACCCGGCGCCCATTCATTGACCAGCGTCACCACCCGCTTGCTGCCGTTCTTCGCTGCCCATTCGCCCATGATCCAAGAGGATTGAGCCAGAATGAAGCTGGTGCGCACAAAGTACGGCGACGCGGTCGTCGTGACCGAGGCGCCCGAGATCATCACAACGGTAGCGATCTTCGCCTGAGTGACGAGCTGACCGTAGGCCAGCGCGGTCGGCGTGATTCCGCCAGCGATGATCTGCACCTTATCGTTCACGATCATCTCCTGGACGAGCCGCCGCGCATTGTCGGCGACACCGCCATCGTCCCTGAGGATGATTTCCACTCTTTTGCCCGCGACGGTGTTGCCGTGGTGCTGCATGTAGAGGCGCGCGCCGGCTGAGGCCTGCCGGCCCGCGGCCGCAAAACCGGCACCGGTCATGGAAAAGCTCATGCCGATCTTGACCACCTCTTGCGCCGCCACAGCACTCGCGCTCAGCGCGACCGTGGCGGCTGCCGCGATTGCAATGGTGAATGGTCTGCGTGGCATATGTTGTCCTCCGCGTGGTGACGCTTGGCCCTCCAGTTATTGTCTAGCATACGGGGCGATGCCCGACGACCGCGAGACGCGCACGTTAGCTCATAGCAGGCCAAGTTCTCTGAGCTCGCGCCGCAGCGCCTCCGGCATGTGTTTGGCGCCTGCCGCGGCGCGGTCGAGATCGCGCGGCGCGTCCTTGGCCGCGAGATACCGCCAGCCCTGGAACGCGCGCCACAGGCGCGGCTCGACCAGCACGAGCTTGGGCTGCAGCACCAAATGACAGCGCCCCACCCCCTCCTTATCGACGAACGGACGCACATCGAGGATCCGCTGGCGGCACATGATCTCACCCCGGATCACCCAGTAGAGCGAGCCGCCCCCGCGCAGTTCGCCCGCGCGCTTGGGCGCCATGCGTGTCCGGTGCATGTGCTCGCGCGAGAGGCCCCGTTTCCTGCGATCTTTGATTTTCTCGCGGATCCACTCCTCAAGATCATGGACGGAGTCGCAGCCGACGCAAAGTTTGATCAGATGAAGCGCCACGTTTGATGGTCCGGAACCGAGTGTGACGAAATCATAGCGCGCGCCTTGCCACCCTTACCATCGGAGGCCGAGCTTATCCTCAGAAGATGGGTTGGCTTATTGCGAGGGAGCAAGTGGCGTCGGCGCCGGGCGCGCGGGAGCGGCGCTCGGTGACGGCCGCGCCTGTGCATCTGCTTGCGGCGGCCGGCGCGGCGGCATCGGCGCGGTCGGTGGCGCGGGCGCGGCCGTGCCGGTCGTATCTTGCGGTTGCCGCTGGGCAGGCAGCGGCTCGGCGGTCATGATGTTGACGGGCGGGATCGAAGCTGCCGATGGGAAATAGAGGCTGTTGGGCGTTCTCATCGCCGGGCTGGGTGCCGGCGAGGGCGCATTGCTCGCGAGCCCGCGAGTGCCCGCGGCGGGCCAGCTGGTCGAGGCGCTCTTGAGGCGAGCTTCAAACGGCCGCTCCGCGAGGTTGAGGTTGATCCGACTGGGATCACGCAGCCATCCGAAGGCGCTGCACTGGTCCGGCGCGCAGCCGTCGCGGACCGCAAGCACATGCGCCACAATGCCGAAGCGATCGGCCTCGACCGCGCGCCGCAGCGCGAGCAGCGCGGGGTTTCCTGCGCGATCGCCAGTCTCGGCAGCGGAACCGAGCACAGAAAGCTGCGCGGCAACGTAGGTGACGGCTGCGACGGTTGCTTCCGGGCTGGCGAATAGCGCCTTTTCGCACGCAACCTCCACCGTCTCGGCTGCGATTGGATCGAGGCATCCCAGCGCCGAGCCTGGCACGATTGCACGCATCGCGAGTTCAAAGACGCGGTTTTGGAGCGCGCGCTGCTCGGCGGCGCGATCGCGCCCGGCAAAATAGTCCCGCGCGCCCCACCAGCCGACCAAAGCAACGAGCAGCACAAGAACCGCTGCAGGTACGCTTCTGCCATCACTGGCGCCACGACGAAGAGCAACCGCGCAAACGAAGGCGATCAGCACGACACTGCCGGCAACCGCCCATAGCGGCAGCGACACGGTCAAATCGAGGGCTGTTGCCCATTCCCCCATGCGATCGAGCATCTCGGGAGCACTCCAGAGGCAAGTATGGCTCAGGGAAGCACCGGTTGCCACCCTGCTTGGCTCGCGGAACTTCGCCGCCAATCCGCATCGCAGCTTTGCGCGCCGAACCGCACCCCTTTGCTGGCCCATGCGAATTCGCGCGCGCTTACGCACGCTTGAGCGCGTGCGTAAGGCCGGTTGCTATCTTGTTGAATGCGTTCCGGCTAAGAACGCAAAGTCAATTCAGCGCGAATTTTCGAGCTGGCTTTCCCTCGCAACGCGCTCGAACGCCTCATTGGGGTTCTTGATGCGATACTGGTAGTCGGACCCGTCAGAGGGAAGCAACTTCACGACCTGGTAGATGCTGTTGGCCACCATGTGGCCGATCGGACGCGACGTGAAGTAGACGTTCTCACCGATCTGAAACCTATGTTCTTGCAACGCGGTTCTCCTGACTTCGAACGAA
>WNGD01016282.1_pt1 | contig 10602 bp, 5 predicted proteins | sample 5400671 | NCBI WGS metagenome assembly WNGD01 (sample SAMN13153369, study PRJNA577476) | soil metagenome | isolation source: 40 cm soil or saprolite under grassland replicate 2 | place: USA:California | collected 2016-06-15
GCACGTACTAAACTGTACAAGCAAGCTTAAAATTTTACGTAAAGCCACAACAACTGCCATGCTTGAGACCGAACGGACGATGCTTCCCCAGAACCGAGTCAATCTAGAGGAAGATGAGATTCCTACACGATACTACAACATACAGGCTGACCTTAGAGAACCTCTTCCTCCACCCCTCGACCCGAAGACCAAGCAACCAGTCAACCCCGCTACCCTCGAAAGGATCTTTGCCAAGGAGCTAATCCGTCAGGAGATCAGCTCAGAACGCTACATCACCATACCAGATGAAGTCCTGCAGGCCTATCTTGAGATTGGCCGTCCGACTCCTCTAGTCCGCGCGACCCGGTTGGAGAGATTTCTCAAAACTCCCGCCAAGATATTCTACAAGGCAGAATACCTCAGCCCTACCGGCAGCCACAAACCCAACACAGCCATAGCCCAAGCCTTCTACAACAAGAAACAGGGAACGGAGAGACTAGCGACAGAAAGCGGCGCAGGCCAATGGGGATCCGCGCTAGCGCTAGGCTCTGAGATGTTTGGATTGAAGTGCAAAGTGTACATGGTCCGGGTTAGCTACCAACAGAAACCCGGGAGACGCGTCATGATGGAGACGTATGGAGCCGAGGTCCAGCCCTCACCTAGCGAGGACACGAATTTTGGAAGGTCCTTGCTAGCTCAAGACAAGAATCATCCAGGAACTCTCGGCATCGCAATCAGCGAAGCGCTCGAAGACACCGTTACTCACGATAACACGAGATACTGCCTTGGCTCGGTCATGAACCATGTTCTGACTCATCAGTCGATTATTGGCCTTGAAGCGAAGAAACAGTTCGAATCGATCGACGTACAGCCAGACATAATAGCGGGATGCATCGGCGGAGGCTCCAACTTCGCAGGCTTCGCCTACCCATTTCTCGGCGACAAGCTCCAAGGGAAACTGGACGCGGATTTCGTGGCATGCGAACCAAAAGCCGTCCCATCCACAACAAGAGGAACCTTCACATATGATTTTGGAGACGCTGCTGAAATGACACCGCTCCTAAAGATGTACACTCTCGGGCACAAGTTCCAGTCTCCTCCCATTCATTCAGGCGGCCTGAGGTACCACGGAAAGGCCCCATCGTTATCCTACCTCATCAACAAAGGCCACGTCCACTCAGTTGCCTACCACCAGAACGAAGTATTCCAAGCCGCAAGAACCTTCGCCCAGACAGAAGGAGTCATCCCTGCCCCCGAAACGGCGCACTGCATCAAATACATCATAGACCAAGCCATTCAGTGCAAGAAGACCGGTGAGGAGAAAGTGCTCGCCTTCAACAACTGCGGACATGGACTGCTCGACCTCAAAGCCTACGAAGACTTCCTGGGAGGAAAGCTCACCGACTACGAGCCACCAAAAATTGAGATCGAAACATACGTAAAATAACCGAGAATATCAAGGCCTTACCTCTCTTCTAGACCGTCTGGTGCCGCATTACATGCCCAGTACTGGAAGAACAGCAGCGGCAACCGTGGACCATGCATCTGATTCTGGATCAATCAGCTCGAAATGGCCAACGCCTTCTAGTTTGACAAGAGTGGGCTGTTCACCCAGCTGTTCAGCTCTCTCCACAAACCTTTCGGATTGAGAGATCGGGACGATGTTGTCAGCTGTTCCATGGATTAGGACTTGTTTCGATCCACTAGGAAGGAGTTCGATCGGGCTCCCGGCGTCGAATCGGTCTGGATATTGATCCGGTGCTCCACCCATCAGCCTCGCAACGACGCCGTTACCTAGACGTTGTTTCCAGGCGTTGCGTAGATCACACACACCTGCGAGGGCGACCGCGCTGCCGAGACGATACTTCTCAGCGCTGTGTAGTGGCGAGTCTTTCGGAATTCGGTGTCTGCTTACCAGCCATAGCGCAAGGTGTCCTCCGGCCGAGTGCCCTATGACGGCCCTCTTGGCGGAATCGACGCGCGGGTCTGAAGAAAGTGTTTCTAAAACATAATCGGTCGCGAGGCCGAGGTCTTGAAAGGTTCCAGGCCAGCCGCCACCAGTGTTTCCAAGCCGTCGATATTCAATATTGCATGTTATGATTCCTACGTGGGTGAAGGCGGCACATAGATGGCCAATATGTGATAAGTCATATGCTGATTGCCAGAAACCACCATGGATCACGAACAAGAACGGGAAGGGGCCTTGACCTTGAGGTATGCGCAATTCAGCAAAGTGCTGGGGACCCGAGCCATACCGGATACGTGAATCGAAAGGTGGCGGAGGCCTGTCCAAAATGTCACTCAAGCTGTTTTCAGAATGAGGTGTCGACAAGGCAGTATAAGACTCATCGATGAAAGTGATTAGGAAAATCCGATTTGTGGCGGGTTTTCTTTAGATACTGCTCCTTGTCAATGAACCATTGGAAACCCCAATTGGCAATTAGTGAGCTTCCTCCAGAGAAATTGCGGTTTGAATGCCCGCCTGGAAAGGTCGAATGCAAGACCAGCCAAGAACTCTCACCTCTCGAAGGAGTGGTCGGACAAGATCGTGCGCTCAAAGCCCTCGTATTCGGGGTGGAGATGAAAGCAAAGGGATTCAACATCTTCGCGGCCGGGCCCCCGGTCACTGGGAAGAGGCCTGCGACTAGAAGTTACTTGGAAAAAATCGCCAAGACCAAACCTACTCCTCCCGACTGGTGCTATGTGAACAATTTCCAAAATCCTTACGAGCCGAAGGCACTCAAGCTCCCCGCGGGCAAGGCGAAGATCTTCCAGAAAGATCTGAAGAATCTCATAGACCAAGTCAAGAGAGCCGTTCCGGCAGCTCTTCAGAGCGAAGAGTTTGCAGCCCGAACAAACAGCATAACAAAGAGATCCGTGGAAGAGAGAGATAAGATTCTCAACGAGCTCAACGATGTAGCCAAAGAGTCGAGTTATGCTGTCCGGATGAATCAGCTAGGCATTGGAATAGTCCCCATCCGGGCGGGAAAGGCGATCAGCCAAGAAGAATATGACGCCCTACCCGCGAGCACGAAGAAAAAATTCGAACAAAGCAGAGAGACCGTAAGAACCGCGCTAGACAAAGCAGGGAAGCAAGTAAACGAACTCGAAGCCAATACACTAGATGAGCTGAAAAAACTCAGAGACGACGCGGTACACTATGCCATGGGCGGCTTGATCAATAAGCTGACCTCTCGTTATCAGGACCAACCAGAAGTGATACAGTACCTCAATGACATGAGAGATGACATTCTAGAAAACACCGAATTGTTCGCGCTGAGTGGAGCGGAACAGCAGAAGAAGGATTCTGACACACCACCTAATCTCACAGAGAGAGACCTGCCTGACCTTCTGTTCAGAAGATATCAGGTCAACCTCATCGTTGACAACTCCGACTTGAAAGGTGCACCCGTGATCGCCGAGGACAACCCGACAGTGACGAATCTCCTTGGAAGAATCGAGAGCGAGGCCAAGTTCGGAACTCTCTCAACGGATTTCACCCTGATCAAAGGAGGATCGATCCACAAGGCTAACGGTGGATTTCTCATACTCGGGGCTCGGGAGCTCCTGACTAGCCAGTTATCGTACGAGGGTCTCAAGAGAGCGCTTCAGAACGGAACCATCGCCATCGAGGAAACAGGCCAAAGGCTCGGAGTTGCAAGCACGAAGAGTCTCACTCCACAACCAATTCCATTGGACGTGAAGATCGTGTTGGCGGGCGACAATCAGATCTACCAAGCGCTCTACGTCGCCGATCCCGACTTTGGCCTACTCTTCAAGGTCAAAGCCCAATTCGATGACACAATCGAGAGAAATGACGAGAACATGAAAACCTACGGCCGGTTTGTCCATACTTTATGCGAGAAGGAGAATCTCAGCCATCTTGAAGCGGCCGCGATTGCAAAGGTGGTGGAATATGGTTCAAGACTTGCAGAGGACCAGACAAAGCTCTCTACAAAATTCCCTGAGATCGCCGATCTAGTCAGAGAAGCCAACCACTACGCATCCCAAGACGAGTCCAAATACATCAAGGACACCCACATTCTAAAGGCACTGAAGGAGAAGATCTACCGTTCCAATCTTCTAGACGAAAAGACCAAAGAGATGATCGAGAGAGGCATCATACTCATCGACACCTCTGGGACAAAAACTGGTCAGGTAAACGGGTTATCGGTAATCAGCTTGGGTGACTTCGACTTTGGCCAACCATCAAGGATCACCGTTAGCGTTGGACTTGGAAGAGAAGGAGTCATCGACATAGAGCGCCAAGCTAGGCTGGGCGGACAACTACACACGAAGGGGGTCCTGATAATATCAGGCTATCTGGAAAACAAGTACGCACGCGACAAGCCATTGAGCGTTGCTTGCAGGCTTGTCTTCGAGCAAAGCTACGGTGGAGTCGACGGTGATAGTGCGTCCAGCACTGAACTCTACGCGATCCTGTCAGCCCTCTCCGACCTTCCCATCAAGCAGAACTTCGCTGTTACTGGATCTGTGAACCAGAATGGTGAGGTTCAGGCAATTGGAGGAGTGAACGAGAAGATTGAAGGATTCTACCATACGTGCAAGGCCAAAGGCTTGAAGGGCGACGAGGGAGTCCTAATTCCAAAGAGCAACGTACAACATCTAATGCTCAGCGAAGAAGTAGTGGAAGCTGTCAAGCAGAGACGGTTCCATATCTATCCAGTAAGCACGATAGACGAGGGTATCGAGATTCTAACAGGAGTAAAGGCAGGAGCGTTGAAAAGCGGTGGAGATTACGAAGCGGACACGGTCCATTTCAAGGCCAACAGGCGACTGACTGAAATGGCGAGCGAGATTACAAAGTTCGGACAATTCACAAGAAGACCAAGTGACTAGCGCTCTCTAGAGGAACGCGCTCCTTAGCCCTAGAAGTATTCGCTCGTGAACCTCGCCAGTCGGCCTCGTGCCATCGACTAGGTGCCATCCAAACCTGTGGGCTAGCGAACGATAGTTTCTCCGCACTTTCTCTAGGAACGCGCGGTCTCGCTCGTTGACATCCCGTCGACGGGTCTTTCTTGAGAACGACTTCGGAATGGGAACATCCAGGACAAAGACAGCACGAGCCTCTGGCAGACCCGCGTCGAGGCTTGCAAGCCATTGAACACTCAAGCCCCTTGCCTCGCCGTAAGCCAAGTTGGAGGGAGTGTATCTGTTACAGATAACAAGATCATTCTTCTTCAGAGCCCCAGTGATCGTTTCCATGTTTTCCCAACGGTTAAGGGAATAGAGCAAGTGCAATGCGTGCGGTGAGGTTTTGGCTCTCCCGGCGAGGAAGGATCGGATAAGTCGCCCTGAACTTGAAGAGTAGATTGGAAAGCTTAGAGTGCCGACCTTGAACCCTTCACGGCGCAAGCTTGCCGACAAGAGTCTGGTCTGGGTCTTCTTCCCTGCTTGGTCAATGCCTTCAAGCGCAATGAGACGGGAGGGCACGAGACAGCCGAACATGCTCGGGTTGCTTATTACGTTAAGCTGAGACGGGTCGTTCTAAGGAGGAGAATGAATCGTTAATCGCCTTCTCCCTGCTTCAGCCTCTCATGTCCTCATTCTTCGGCCCTCAATACTGGTTCACCAAAGCGGAATCACCGATCTCAAAGCTGTCGCAGAGCAATCGGTTCATCGTAGGGCGATCAAAAGCGTTGAACAATCAAGTTGGCGCTGTGTCCCTGATCGCCGTAGGTATCAACGGCTAACTACTTCTATCCGTAGCCTCTCGTGAGGCATTAGTGCACCACAAGTCTTAATATGAAAAATCACAAGAGGCTCAGGCCTGACCAATGGAGACGTCCCGTCCTACTTCGGGTTCCGAGTCAAGCGTGCAACGAACAATTTTCTTCGCCCTCATCCTCTCCTACTGCGGCGACTCGGCGATGTCGGACAGCCAAACTTTCACGGCCGAATCTGACCCGTTTGTTCATATCGAAAATTACTTCCGTCCTCCTTCCTTCCCGGAAGACTCCTCGAAGCTCGTGAGTTCGTAGGCCGCGGATCAGATCCGGCGGCCAAAGCGCCCCGGCTTCGTCAAAAAAAACCTCCGCACTGAATCTGCCGCCAAGAAACTGAGAGGCATGCGAAGAATTCTCTCCCTGCAGAGACTTCAAAAATTCGAGACTGCTACGCCGGAAAATTACTGCAAGCGGGACGGGCTCCCCGGCAAAACCCGAACCAAGAGGACCCTAAGGTCTCTTGGGTGGTCATCAGGTTAAGACCCCGGGAAGCCCACTAGAAATAAAAACGCACGAGTATAAGAAGGAAACAGCCCTCTTAGGATATACTAAAGATAGCATCGGGTATATGTCGCCGCAAAATGGACCATCAAGCGATAGGCAGAATAATATTGACCCCCGCTGAAGGCTCCAACCAATCTGCAAGTCGAAGCCGTTAAATTGCTTACCATTTTGCGCGTGAATCTCTTCCACTAGTGTCAAATCCTCCTGATATTGATCAGAAAGTGGGCCAACACAACCAAAGGGACAGAGCAAGACAGTGCAACCAAGATATCAACAATGGTTTCGTCAATGCTCTCGACAGCGGCATCCCACGAGTTTTGTAGGTGAAAAAAAAGGGTGAGGCTGAATATTGCCGGGAACGATGACGCTATACCACCTAGCTCAGGACCTCCGAGCTGGCTTGACAATACTGCGAGAGCAACAATGCTTCCCCCTACAATGGCCCTAAATGCTACTTGAGCAGGAGAGTATACCATATGTGCGCCCCCGATATGGGGAAGTTTCATTTTCATCTTGAACACATAGAAGTAGATACTGGCGGCCGAAAGAAAAACTCCGACCGAGAAGAAGAGGTTTCTCAAGTTGAGATAAACAGTTATTGTTGAGAGGCCAACCCAAACGAGTAGAGCGCCGACAAACGCTAACTGGAACCCTCTTTCTGAAAGAATCGCATAGACGAGAAGGAATGACATTGTAAAGCTGAGGGCGAGGGGGAAGACCGCAGCTGCTTGCGATGCAGTCGCAGCCCCCTGGTTAAGACCGATGAACAGAAAGGATACGATTGAAATTGCCGGGAGTCCGCCGACAAGTCCTCCAAGCGCACTACCGTACCTCTCAGCGACCAGCGTCGCGGAGCTGACCCACGCACCCCCAACGGTGAATGCGAGGATTAGATGTAAAATCAGAAGATCGATCGTTAATGACCTACCGTGACGTGCTTTTCTTGGCTCAGACAAGCCGGACTGTTTTCTAAGCTACATAAGCCCGCGTACTTACGTGACGACTCACAAAATTGTGTTAAAGCGTCTCGATTGAACGCCATCCTTTAGAAGTCGGCTGGAAGTTGAGTCCTCAGATTACCTTGTCATTACGGGAGCTACGGGAGCTACTGAGAATTAATGCACGCGAACATCTCGCCATGTACGTTCTTGCGACTCTGGCGAATTTTCTTCTTTCAGTGCCGCAATATCTCGCCGTCAATACCGCCCTCGAACTAGCCGTAAATCCAAAAGGAACGACAGAGAGTTTGATCGCTCAATATGGTTCGAGCACTGGCCTAGTCTTAGACTTTCTCAGATCGGGTCTCATCTTCCAAGGAGTCATCGCGGTTCTAGTGATCGGTCTTGTCGGGTCTGCTTCGTCTCGGAGGGGTTGGAAGTGGCAATATGCTCTGACCGCAGTGCTCGTCTCAACCTATCTCGCGTACCATCTTGGCGGCAAGTTTCTGAATACCCTCGGTTGGATCGGGGTCCTCGAAACTAGCGGTGTCAACGTTTCCAGTGTCTATGGAGATCTCTTCTGGTTCGGGCTGGGCACAACAATATGTTACCTGTTCGTAATTCTTGTACTTAGGAAGTCCTATGGGAAACTGGCAGAGGAGAAACACGCCATTGCCGCTTCGTGATCGATGGACGGCTCTTCGATCATTGCACGGACTCTGAACAAGGGAATTGCTTACTCTCTCCGGTACTCGCGGACCATTCGTTGGGATCTCCGAAGCTGTGATTGGGCCCGCCTACCGCCTACGGCAAGGGTGGTTATCAGTCCAATCGTTCCGCTGAGGAGGAGCAACCAGATATTAGGAGTTGAAGTCGAACTGTGCAAAACCGTTCGGGCAGTCGAGAAGAAGTCGCAGATGAAACAACGGCCGTTTCCATTGTCCACATGAATGGTTACGACCTGCGAATCTTGGAAAGACGGTGAGCCGTTGCTAGTCGCTGTGAACGTGATAGTGTAAAGGCCTGGCTGTACAGAACTGATATTCCAGTTGAAAATTCCAGTCGCTGGATCGAAGCTTGCACCATCGGGAAGTCCATTGACCGCGAGGGTCACGTTGTCCTCTTGCCAGTCGGGGTCAGTCACATTTACCATGAAACTTACGCTTTCTCCCTGTCGGGCATGGATTGGACCGGGGACCACCAGCACTGGTTGCTCAGCTACTTCATTAACGGCGATACTTACGTTGGCCGAGACGACTAGTGTACCGTCTGATGCAGAAATGATCACGAGGTACGTGCCTGGTCCTTGACCCTCAGCTGGAGTCCAGCTGAAGTTCCCGGACGCGAACCCGAAGCCACTGTTCTGCGTGAGATTTGCTCCAATGGCGAGGCAATTGCCACATGCAATAGTGATTGTCTGCGAAGGATCACCCGCCGCTGAGACTTTGAAAGTGAGTGGAGAGCCCTCATCGACAGTCTGAGACCCTGTGACAGTCAGCGTGGGAGGTCCTGTAGTGATTGTGATAGTTTCTGATGCGCCAGCCGTTTCGGAGGGGACAGAACTGTCTGTGACCGTTAGGGTAACTGTGTAGGTCCCCGCTGTGAAACTGTGAGAGACCGGGTTTCCGGTCGAGACTGACGAGTCGCCAAAGTTCCACGAATAGAGGTACGGAGAAGTCCCTCCGCTAGTAGTTGCCATGAAGGTGACTGATTGTCCGGCCTGAGCGGATGCCGAACTCATTGTAAAGCTAGTCGAGAGGGGTGCGGGGGGAGACGGAGAGACTGTTATGATCTGCGTGATGGTTGTCTGGGTCATGCTTGAGTCCGTAACTGTCAGTGCCACTGTAAATGACCCGGCAGTTGTGTATGTGTGCGATGCTGGGTTTCCTGTTGCGGTGTTGTCGTCGCCAAGATTCCAAGCGTACGAGTATCCACCAGTGCCTCCCGAAGCAGATGCAACGAAGGTTACTTGAACACCAATTGTTGGGCTGGTTGAGACTGTGAAGCTTGCGGTAATTGGAAGAGCTACTACTGTCACACTCTGTGAAGCAATAGACGTGTTCGCATTGGCATCAGTGATCGTCACCGAAACGGTGAAGGTTCCTTCCGTACTGTAAGTCGTGGAGAAGCTTGCGCCCGTGCCTGAAGCTGGACTCCCGCCTGTTGCCGTCCACGCAAATGTGTACGGTGTAGTCCCTCCTGATCCAGTCGCAGTAAATGTGACCGCAGTGCCCAAGGCTCCGGTCGTTGGTCCACTGACAGTTACTGCAAGTGTAAGCGGATTGACCAAGATGCCGGCCGGTACTGTAGCAGTCATTGCGTTTGCATCCGTTACCGTTACTGTCACTGTGTAAGTCCCGGGCATATTGAAGCTGTGATTTACCGGGTTTCCTGAAGCAGCGGTTCCATCACCAAAGTTCCAGTTGAATGTGTAAGGAGAAGTCCCGCCAGAGACGGAAGCAGTGAAGCTAGCGAGTTGTCCAACTATTAGTCCTGATGATGGTGTCATCGCGAAGCTGGCGGTCAGAGGCGATGGTGCAACAGAGAGGGTCTGAGTTGATGTTGCTGTTTGAGCATTCGCATCCCTGACTGTAAGCGTGACTGTGTAAGTTCCTTGAACCGAGTAAGTGTGGCTGACGACGTTTCCACTCCCGGAACTATTATCTCCAAAGTTCCAACTGAAAGTGAACGGATTCGTTCCACCAACGGTGGTGGCTGTGAAGGTCACCGACTGACTACTTATCGCCGACGTCGGGCTGATTGTGAAGCTAACGGTTGGCTGTGCGTTGACGACCTCTGAAACTGTTTTGGATGCAGTGACTCCTAGACTATCTTGCGCAGTCACGACAACCGTGAAGGTTCCCATATTAGAGTAAACGTGTGTCGCCGAGCATCCAGTACTTGATGCGCCATCGCCAAAGGTCCAGTTGCAAGAGACCCCTCCGACACCACCATTGGTACTGGCCGAGAAGTTACTAGGAACGCCCGCATCATTCGGGTTTGGACTAGCCGTAGCAGATGGCACCGTTAGAGCTGCAACAACTGTGATTGATCTTGAGCTGGTCGCGATCTGGGGGAGCGAAGACGAGTCCGTAGTAGTCACGGTGATACTAAAGGTCCCACTAGTGCTGTAGATGTGAGTCGAAGTGATACCTGTCCCTGCGCTTCCGTCTCCGTAAGACCACATGAAAGAAACTGGGGCGCTACAATTAGTTGCTGTGGCGGTGAAAGTCACAGGGGAAGTAGCCTCGGGCGTGGCGGGACTGAACGCTAGGCTAACGGTGCATTGGGAAGCAACAGTAATTTTCACCACGATGCTTTCTGATATTGCGACGCCTAGACTGTCCTTCACTGTTACAATCGCCGTGAAATTCCCTGCTGTGTTGTAGGCGTGGTTGGTCGAGCATCCGGTGCCACTCGCGCTGTCGCCGAAG
>WNGD01007105.1_pt1 | contig 10601 bp, 10 predicted proteins | sample 5400671 | NCBI WGS metagenome assembly WNGD01 (sample SAMN13153369, study PRJNA577476) | soil metagenome | isolation source: 40 cm soil or saprolite under grassland replicate 2 | place: USA:California | collected 2016-06-15
TTTGTCCGACGTGTACCTCGGTCTCGATGCCGGCGAGCTCAGGCGAGCCTCTCCAGATCAGCGCGCCGCTGATGACGAAGTCTGCCCCGGCGGGTATCAGGGTGACGGTCGTATAACTGTCCGTGAGCGACTGGCCACGACCGTCGACTGCCTCCACCTCGACAGTGACGTCGATCGCGTCCCTGGTCAACGACCGATTCCGCAGTACCAGCCCGTAATCCGCGTAGCCGTAGTCCCCGCTGCCGAGCCTCTCTCCTTCCGGCACAACCCCGCTCGTGATCACGACGACCTTCGCCGTCCGGTCGGTCGCTGCACGGCCGTCCCCGCCAGAGGAGACCAGCGCGAGCAGGACGAGCGAGAACGCGATCGGGAGAACACGCCGTCGCATCATCAGCATGAACCGATTGTCGGGCCGGCGCCCAAGGAACTCAAGAAGCCCCACGCAGACTTTGGTGCGTCGGGCTCGGCCTGAATCGCGGACCGGCTGAGATCAAGCGTCGGACCGGCGCGTCGCGCAAGCTGCTCTTCGGTCAGACCCACGAGGCGCTGGGCTGTCGGGACAGGAGCGGCGCCAGGCACGCCGCGAGCTGCTGACGATGCTCGTCGGTACCGAACGTGTGCAGGGGATGTCGAGGCAACGGGTGCTCCACCAGACGGCTGCCCCAGCGGAGGTACACGACCGGGATGATCGTCCCGTCGGCGTCGTACTCGACTGCGACCGCACACGCATCGCCGCCTTCGCGATCCACGAAGTCCGCGAGCGGCACGATCCCCTCGTTGCGAAACCCGTCGGCGCCTTCGGCGCCGACCACCCGCGCGAGGTAGCCCTTCTGCGTCCAGAGCTCGGGCGCGTGCGCGAGCTCTCCGAGCAGAAACGGAACGACCTCGTCGCCGTCGAGCGGCCGCCGCTCGAGCCGAATCCCGAAATGCTTCTCCGCGATGTGCTGCGCGAGGACGCGGGCGTTGTAGCGGAACCCGTTGACGGATCCGGAGCTGCTCGTCGCACCGTGCTTGCGCAGGCCGGGCGAAGCCTGGGTCACGTTTCCGGCGAAGTAGATCCCGGGGACCGAGATGCTCTCCCAGTACGGCGTCTGCGCCGGCATCCGGCCGTCATTGATCATCGCCACGCCCACACCTGGCAGGTCGCGTACCGGCGCTCGGAAGCCCGTGGCCGCGATGACCTCGTCGCTTTCGAGCTCGAGTTCCCCCTCCCATGTTGTCCCGCTCGCATGAATGCGGTATCCGTCCGCGTGGCGTTCCACGCGCTCGATCGCCGCGTCGACGACATAGCTCCCGGTGCCACCGCGGATGTGCTCGCTATACGGCGAGAGGTACCGGACGCTGAGCGGCGAGAAGGCGAGCACCGCGGTGTCCACCGGACGCGGCGAACCGAGCACGATGCGTCGCGCCCAGGGCAGGAGACCCTGTGCGAGCTCGAACCCCGAGTTCCGCTTGCCGACGATGAAGACGCTCTTGCCCTGATAGCGCTCGGGTGCGCTCGCCGCCACGTAGTGCGGCGCCGCCTCGAGCCCGGGAATCGGAGCGAGCCACGGCTCGGTCACGCCGATCGCAAACACGCAGACCCGGCAGCGGTACTCGCCGTCCGTCGTCCCGAGCACGAAGCCCGCATCGTCGCGCCGCGTCGACAGCCACTCGCAGCCGTAGCGAACGCGAATGCTCCCGCGCATGGCGAACTCGACGAGCGCCGCCTCCATCTCGGGGCGGGCTGGAACGTCGAACGCGCGGTCCATGAACTCCGGTACGAGCGCCTGATGCTCACGCTCGTCGCCGACGAGGCTGTTGTGGTCGTACCACTCGTACTCGCGCGTGCCTCGCTCGAACGGTGCGTCCGGCTTCGTCCAGCTGATCAGGCGCTGGTAGACCGGGAAGCGCCGGAACATGCCGCCCGGCGCCGAGTCGCGCGAGATCACCGCGCACCGGGGAATCCCCGTGCGGGCAAGGCTGTACGCGGTCTGCAGTCCGCCAGGCCCGCTTCCGACCAGGACGATGTCGTACTCGCCCGGCGGGAACGGACGCTCGTCTAGCCGTTCCAAACGTTCGCGGCTCGCAACCGCCGCGCTTCGATCTGGAGCATTCGATACATCACGCTCGGCTGCTTGAGCAGAAACGCCTTCAGTTCATTGTCGGGGATGATCAGGCAGCGCAGGAGGGACGTCGCGATCACGTCGGCGGTCGGCGCCTCGTCCGTCAAGATCGAGATCTCGCCGAAGAAGTCGCCTCGGCTGAGACGCGCACGCTCTTGGCCGTCAATGACGATCTTCGCGTCGCCGTCGAGGATCACATAGAAGCCGCCTCCGGTCACGTCCTGGCGGATGACGCGCTGTCCCTCGGCGAAGACCTCCTCACCGAACGAGTGCGCGAGCGCCTCGAGCTGCGGGTGCGGCAGGTCGGCAAAGAGGCTCAGCCGCGCGAGTGCCTCGACGTAGCCGGCTGTCGATGCCTCCACGGCGCGAAGCGTAGCTGCACCGCCTAGTACCGTCTCCGTTATGAGCGGCTTCCGTGATCGCTTTTTTGCGTATCTCGCGGGGATCGGCGCAGATCCGCAGGACGACGACGACACGCGCGCCGGCAAGGCGCTTCTCGTGCTGATCTCGGTGCTGATCCTGCCGGTCGCGCTGCTCTGGGCGTCCCTCTATCTTGCGTTCGGCTCGCCGGTGGGCTGGGTGCCGCTCGGGTATTTCGCCGTCCTGGTCGCGTCCATTGTCGTCTTCTCGCGCACCCGGAACTTCGGCACGTTCCTACGCGTCGGCCAGCTGGCCATCCTGTTTGCGCCCACGGTGTCGATGGTCCCGCTGGGAGGCTTCCTCGACGCCGGCGGGGTCGGTCTCTGGGGAATCCTGGCTCCGCTCGCCGCGCTCGTGTTCAGCGAAGTCCGAAGTGCGGCGCGCTGGTACGTCGCTTACGTCGTCGTGTTCCTCAGCTCGGGCATTGCCGGAGAGCTGCTGGGCGGCGTGTCGCCTGCGATCCCTCAGTGGTTCACGAGCACCATGCTCGCTCTCAACGTCACGGTGGGCGGCACGATCGTCTTCACGCTGCTGGCCGTGTTCGCGCGCCAGCGCCGTGACGCGCTCGCGGCGCTACGAGACGAGCAGGCGAGGGCGGAGAGTCTGCTGCTCAACATCCTGCCGCGGTCAATTGCCGAACGGCTCAAGGCCGAGACGCGGACGATCGCGGACCAGTTCAGCTCGGCGTCGATCCTGTTCGCGGACGTTGTCGACTTCACCCCGCTTTCGGAACGCCTCCCACCGACCGAGGTCGTCGCCCTGCTCGACCATCTGTTCAGCCACTTCGATGCGCTTGCCGAGCGCCACGGGCTCGAGAAGATCAAGACGATCGGCGACTGTTACATGGTCGCCGCAGGCGTTCCCTCACCTCGGCTTGACCATGCCCGGGTGATCGCACTGATGGCGCTCGACATGCAGGCGGCGATGCGCTCGGTCGACGAGGTCGGGCATCTCGGGCTTGAGCTGCGCGTTGGGATCAACTCAGGACCGGTTGTGGCCGGCGTTATCGGCCGGAAGCGGTTCCTGTATGACCTCTGGGGCGATGCGGTGAACACCGCGAGTCGGATGGAGTCGCACGGGACGTCGGGCCGGATCCAGATCACCCGAGCGACGAAGGAGCTGCTCGCGGACGAGTTCGTCTGCGAGCCCCGGGGGACGATCCCGGTTAAGGGCAAAGGCGAGATAGAGGCCTGGTACCTCGTCGGTCGCCAAGTGAATCCCGCCGCGGAACCCCTTGCCCATCCGGAGCCAGAGGTGGTACCGGGAGCGTGATGTGGATCGTGTTGCGGGTGCGATCCCTCAGGCGATTGGATAGCTCCCTTGCGTGCTCGCCACGCCGAAGCCTCAGCGCCGACCGGAGAACTCGCGGCCCACGCCGATCTCGACTTCTTCGTCAGCAAACACAGCAGAGATCTTCAACTCGCCGCCCAGCGCTTCAACATATTCAGCGAGAGTTGAAAGGTAAAGATTCTGCTGCCGCTCGATGCGCGAGACGTTCGCCTGAGACATCTCGAGTACTTCAGCGATGTCGGTTTGGGTGACCTCGCGCTTTTCGCGAATCTCGGAGAGCGCGAGTGCGTCCTCCATTGCCTGTCGTCGTGTCTTGACGCGCGCTGCGCGCTCAGGACTACTGCGAACCTTGTCCCGGAGATCCTTGTATGCCTTGGCCATATTCGTTACTCCTTTCTTTCACTCGTCCGCGATCCGGCGCCGATGCCGGCTCCGCCGGCGTCGGCTCACTGCGGCTGGGATGAAAGCTGAGGCCGATCGAAATCATCATGGCCTGCGAAGCAGGCCAGATTTCGATCGGCGAATGGAGCTAGCCGGGCTCGAACCGGCGACCTCCTGGGTGCGATCCAGGCGCTCTCCCAGCTGAGCTATAGCCCCACGGTCGGCGAAGTGTAGCCGCCGCCTCCGCGGCCGGAAAGCCGGGCCTGCTCTGGAGCAGCGGCAGGTTGCCCGCGCCTGCGGCAAGATCATCTCCATCGGCCCTGCCCTTCTCTACGCCGGTGTTCTGGTCGCCCCGGATCAGCACGACACGTTCCAGGCGCGGCAGATGCAGGCGCTCTCGTTCGTCGTGCACATCCCGCTCGTCTGCTTCGCGATCGCGTTTCCCGTGATGGTGCTCTTCGCGGAATGGCTCTGGCTCCGCAGCGGCGACACCGTCTACCTGACGCTCGCGCGACGCTGGACGAGGATCCTCGTCGCGCTGTTCGCGGTCGGTGTGGTCACCGGGACGATCCTCAGCCTCGAGCTCGGGCTGCTCTGGCCGAGCTTCATGGCGACGTTCGGCAGCGTGTTCGGCCTCGGATTCGCGATCGAGGGATTCTCGTTCTTCCTGGAGGCGATCTTCATCGGGATCTACGTGTACGGCTGGAACCGCCTGTCGCCCCGCACTCACTTCCTGACGGGGATTCCGATCGCCGTCGCCGGCGTGACCGGATCCCTGACGGTCATCTCAGTCAACGGCTGGATGAACCATCCGACCGGATTTCATCTCCAGGACGGCAAGGTCGTCGACGTCCACCCATGGCAGGCACTGTTTGCCAACAGCTACTTCTGGCACGAGCTCGTCCACATGTACGTCGCGGGCTACATGGTCACCGGCTTCGTGGTCGCCGGGGCGTATGCACTGGCGCGCCTGCGTGGACGTTGGACGAGCTACGAGCGAACGGCGTTCGCGATCCCGCTCGCGATCGCTGCGCTCGCGTCGCCAGTACAGATCCTCGTCGGCGACTGGGCTGGACGTGCGGTCGCCGACAGCCAGCCAATCAAACTCGCCGCCTTCGAAGGCCTGGGCCAGACGAAGAAGGGTGCGCCGCTGCACATCCTCGGCTGGTACAGCGATGGTGAAGTCAAGCACGCAATTGGGATCCCGAAATTGCTCTCGTTTCTTGCGTACCACGATCCGAACGCGACCGTCCAGGGGCTCGACACCGTCCCCGCCGACCAACGTCCTCCGGTCAACGTCGTGCGCGTCGCGTTCCAGGTGATGGTGGGAATCGGGACGCTGCTCGCGCTGCTCGGCGTCGTGTACCTCTGGGTTCGAGTGAGATGGAAGCGCCTGCCTGAGTCGCGCTGGTTCTACCGGGCCGTCGTCGTGGCCGGGCCGCTGTCCGTCGTTGCGCTCATCTCGGGGTGGGTCGTGACGGAAGCCGGACGCCAGCCCTGGGTCGTCTACAGGCTGATGCGCACCTCCGAGGCAATCACGCATGCCGGCGGAATTCCGGTCGGTTACGCCACGCTCGCACTCGTCTACCTGGGTCTCGCGGTCGCGGTCGCCTGGATCCTTCTCCGCCTTTCCCGACGACCACTCGAGGTCTGACGTGCACCTCTACGACATCCCGCTCTTCTTCGTTCTCGCCGGGCTCGTCCTCTACGCAGTGCTCGGTGGCGCCGACTTCGGCGCCGGCTCGTGGCAGCTCGGCGCCGGGAGAGGCCCGCACGCCGACCGGATTCGAGACCACGCCCATCACGCGATGGCGCCGGTCTGGGAGGCCAACCACGTCTGGCTCATCTTTGTCCTCACCGTTTTCTGGACGGCATATCCCGTCGCATTCGCATCGATCATGTCGACGCTGGCGATACCGCTCTTCGTCGCCGGGGTGGGGATCATTCTCCGAGGCACCACCTACGCCCTGCGCGTCGCCTCCGCGTCTCCAACCGAAGTCCGCAGGATCGATACAGCGTTCGCGTTCTCGTCGATCCTGACGCCGTTCGCGCTCGGCGCCGCAGTCGGCGGCATCGCATCGCGACGCGTTCCGGTCGGCAACGCCGCCGGCGACCTCGTCACGAGCTGGGCGAATCCGACGTCGGTGGCAATCGGCGCGCTCGCCGTCGTGGCCGCGACTTACCTCGCCGCCGTCTTTCTCGCCGCGGACGCAGTCCGCATCGGCGACCGTGAGCTCGAAGCTTCCTTTCGCACGCGTGCGCTCGCGAGCGGCGTGGTCGCAGGTGCCGTTGCGATCGGCGCACTGTTCGTCGTGCGCTCCGATGCGCATCCCCTCTTCCACCGTCTCGTCGCTGGTCGTGGGCTCATAGCGCTGATCGTCTCGATCGTCGCAGGAATCGCAACGCTGGCTCTCGTCTGGCGCAGACGTTACGAGCCGGCGCGTTACGGCGCCGCCGTGGCCGTGGCGGCGGTCATCGCCGGCTGGGCGCTCGCCCAGTCACCGGTGCTGCTCCCGGGGCTCAGCGTGAAGGCCGCGGCAGCGCCACGCGAGACGCTCGTCGCGATCGTCGTGGCGGTGCTAGCGGGGGCGGTCGTCCTGTTTCCTTCGCTTGCCTGGCTCTTCAAGCTGTTTCTCAGCGGCAGCTTCGATGAAGGCGAGAGGCAGCAGGCCCCGCCGCCACCTCGAGCCTTGCTCGGCACCACTGCCCGCGGATTGCCGCTACGGGTCGCTCTGGCGCTACTCGTCGTCGGCTTCGGTCTCACGACGATTGCGGAGTCGCGCTGGGCACATGCAATCGGAGTGACGGCGCTGCTCCTCTTCGTCGCGCTTGCCTTCCCCTTCGCTCTTCCGCCCGAGATCAGGTCAACCGAGTCGGCTCGACGTCGTCCCGGCTGATCGGGATCAGCTCTTCGCGAAATACTCCTTGATCCGGGCTCGCCGGCGTTCCTGGGCGAGGTCCTGCAGATCTTGAGGAAGCTCGTCCGCCGAGGCTTTCTCATCGACGGGCGCGGCCGCGTTCAAGCGCCACTTCGTTGCGGCCGTCACTGCCTCCCAGGTTTCGCGAAGCCTTGACGGTTCTTCCTGCAATGCCTTCTCGACCTCGGAGACGCGCTCGTCGGTGCCGAATGCAGTGCGCATCTCCTCGAGGAGCCGCCGCAAGTTGAGCGTCTCGTCGTCGTAAGTGTCGAGCGCAGCGAGGAAATCGGTAGCGGCACTCGCGGCCCGGTTTGCGGCTTCGCGCTGCGAGCGAAGATCGTCCTCGTACGCGGTGAGCGCTTCGAGCCGCTTGGTCTCCGCAAGTTCCTTCTGCTTCTCGGCGAGCCGCGCCTCACGCTCGGCCACGCTCTCACGCGTTCGGAGGAGATTCTCGCGCAGCTCCGCGACCTGCTGCTCGAGCGCAGCGAAGCTCGAGCTGTCGTCCTCGACACGCGACCGCAGACTCGCCAGGTCGCGCTCGAGCGCCTCGATGTCCTGTGAGATGCCCTCGCTCTTCAAGTGGAGGTCATTGTGACGGCTTCCGGACCGCGTTTGCACCTCTCGGAGGCGATTCCCTCCGAAAGTCTAGGTCCGGCCGAGCCGATAGGTTCCGCAGCGTGCAGACGTCCCGGGTCGAAGCCTTCAGCGACGGCGTCTTCGCCATCGCGATCACGCTCCTGATCCTCGCCGTCGGGATCGAACAAGCGATCGCGGAAGGCAAGCTGAGCCAGCAGCTGCTCGACCTCTGGCCGGCCTACATCGCCTACGCGGTGAGCTTCTTGACCATCGGAATCATGTGGGTCAATCACCACCAGATCTTCCGGCATTTCGAGCGCGTCGACCGGCCGTTGCTCCTGCTGAACATCCTCCTGCTGATGTTCGTCTCGTTCACACCGTTCCCGACGCGCGTCGTCGCCCAGCACGCGCACAACGCGGATGACAGGCAAGCGGCGGCGCTTCTGTACGGCTCGACCATGACTCTCACTGCGATCTGTTTCTTCTCCGTCTGGATGTATGGCTCGCGCCGACTCCTCCGGCCGGATGCCGACCGGCGTGAGGTCACCGGGATTACGCGCAGCTACCTCCCCGGAGCGCCCATCTATGCGGCCGCCACGCTGCTTGCCTTTGCCAGCCCGATCGCGAGTCTCATCATCTTTGGTGCACTCGCTGTCTTCTACGCGATCTCCTCCGCAGTCTTCGGACGAAGCGAAGAGACCGTTGCCCGCACCGCTTCTTCGGGCGAGCCCGCCTCGTAGGCGGCGGAACCGAGGAGAACCATCACCCCCGCACGTACGCCTGCGGCCTCGATCTGGGCAGCAGCGTTCTCCGGCGAAACACCGCCTCCGAGCACGGCAACCGCAGGCGGGCAAGCTGCGATCTGAGCGCGGACGTCCTCCGGCGTGTCGTAGACGGAGCCGGTGAAGGAGCCCACCTGCACGTAATCGGCGCCGCAAAGACGAGTGAGCTCCGCAATCACGGCGGGCGCGACACCGTGCCGGGAATTGCGGGCCCAGAGAGCCGCGCCGACTCGGTGCGCGAAGATCGGCACGCCGAGCTCTGCTTCGCGGAGCGCGCGAAGGGAGTCCAGGCCTTGCGCAAAGGCATTTACCATCAAGGCCCCGGCCCCGAGCTCGACGGCGCGCTCGGCACGATGCAGGAGCGACTCCACTGGGCCGGTGACGTTGGCGGCATAGCGAACGCGGTCCGGCAGGACGGCCGCGACCGCGCGCACACGTTCCTCCAGGGGACACCACGTCGGGTCGCCGAGGAGCTCGTCGTCTTTGACCAGGTCGGCGCCGCCCCGGGCCAGAGCGGCGGCGGTCGACGCAACCTCCTTCGGGGAGAGCCCGAGTGACGGCTTGACGATCGCGCCGACGAGCACCTCGTCCGGCGCAGCGAATGCCGGGCCGGGTAAAAGACCGGCAGGCCAATCCACGGCCACGAGCCGGCACCGCGTGAAAGCGGCGCTGTCGGCCCATTCGCCTGCGAGTAGTGAGGAGACCAGCAACGTGACATCCCCGCCCCAGTTCTGTTCGGGAAACTCGAGGACTGCACGACCCGCCTCCTGCACCACGACTCTGCCGCGCACGTGTTCGGGCCCGTCGGCGCGGCCGACCGACTCGATCAGGGCGAGGGTCTCGGCCGCCTCGGGCGGGTCGAGCTCGTAGATGGCCCGGATCACGAAAGGGAACGCTAAAGGCGAGCGTGTCCTCACGCTGCGCGAGCTCAACCGCGCCTTGCTCGAGCGGCAGATGCTCCTCGCGGCTGAGCGCCTGACCGTGCCCCGTGCGATCGAACGTCTCTGCGCCCTGCAGGCGCAGTACGCACCCTCGCCATACATCGCGCTCTGGTCGAGGGTGACGGGTTTCCGCAAGGAGCAGCTGACGCGGGCGCTGGAGGACCGAGAGGTCGTCAGGTCCTCCCTCTTCCGCATCACCCTGCATATCACGAGTGCCCGCGACTATCCGTACTACGCAGCGGCCTGGCTACCTGCGGCGCGCGAGATGACGCCGCGCGTGACCGTCGAGCGGATGGCGGAGCTTTCGCGCGAGGTGCACGCCGCCGCACAGAAGCAGATCACGCACGAACAGCTGGAGGCGATCGCAGCGGAAGAGATGGGCGGTCGCTGGAGAACGCGGACGCTCGCGCCGTTGCTCCACGTGCCGCCGGCCGGAACATGGGGCTTTCATGGGCGGCCCGAGCTGCTCGTCATGAAGGCGTGGCTCGGCGTCGACCTCGCCACTCGAGAGCAGGGCGCGAAGCGCCTCGTGCGGAACTACCTCGCTGCTTTCGGGCCCGCGACGCAGCAGGATCTCCTCCGTTTCGCAGGCGTCCGCGTCGGCGACGTGCGGCCGGGCCTGGAGCAGCTCGAGCTGCGGACTTTTCGAGACGAGCGCGGACGCGAGCTCCTCGACCTGCGTGGCACGCCACTGCCGGACGGAGACACGCCAGCGCCGGTCAGCTTCCTGCCGAAGTGGGATTCGTCGCTGCTCGCGTACGCGCCACCCGAGCGCGCGCGAATCCTGCCCGAGGAGTTTCGGAGCACCGTGATCAGGAAGAACGGCGACGTTCTGCCCACTGTGCTGGTCGACGGCTTCGTCGCGGCGACGTGGAACGTCGACAAGAAGCGTGGCCTCGAGATCGAGCCGCTTCGGCGGCTCACAAAGGCGGAGCGCGCGGAGATCGACGAGGAAGGCGAGCGCCTGGTCGAGTTCATGCGCTCCTAGCCGAAGAGAGTCAGGTCCGGCTCGCGCTCGCCGCGCAGCACCGCGAGGTCGACCTCGACGCAGTGGATGCCGCGTGCCTCCGCGAGCGTCCGTGCCTGGGGCTTGATCGACTGTGCAGCGAGAACGCCGCGGCAGCCTTCGATCTCGATCCGCTCCAGGTACCGGGTGAGCTGCTCGACGGCGTCGATCGTCCCGACTCG
>WNGD01007106.1_pt1 | contig 10601 bp, 8 predicted proteins | sample 5400671 | NCBI WGS metagenome assembly WNGD01 (sample SAMN13153369, study PRJNA577476) | soil metagenome | isolation source: 40 cm soil or saprolite under grassland replicate 2 | place: USA:California | collected 2016-06-15
CCTTTCATGCTGGTGACAAGCGCGGCTGCCACCTTGCCCTGCGCCATCTCCTGGTCGTAGCGCGTTAACCAGGCCGTGTGCGTGGTGCCGTCCAGCAGCAGAGCCGGTTCGTAGAGGGCGATTTGCTCAATGGCAGGCAGGGTGAGCGCGGCCTGGAGGCAGATGAGGCCTCCCGCGCTGACACCGAAGACTTTGTGGGCGCCCGTCCTGGTCAGCAGCGCTTCCAGGTCTTCGACTTCCTTCTGCATGCTGTAATCCTTGCCGAAGGGACCGCTGAGGCCGCGGCCACGGCGATCGGGCAGGTAGACCGTGAAGGCATCTGCCAGTCCCTCGCCGAGTTGTGTAAAGTCTTGACCTGACACGTTGGAACCATGGAGCAGCACCACAGCCGGGCCGTGGCCGAACTGACGGTAACCGATGGTGGTGCCATCCCGTGAGATGACCGAGCCGATGGTGTAGGATTCCTGCGCAGGTGCCGTCACTTGATGGTTGACGCTGATTTTTGTGTTCATGTGTTGATCCTCTTTCTTGCTTCGTGAAATCTTCCAGAATAAATCCGTGTCGCCCGCACAAACGGAGAGGGTGAGCAGCGCATTGAGGCGGCGCTCACCTCTCAGGTGGCTGGGTGGGTGCGCTCGCCGAAAGCTCGAGAAGCGTGAGCCCCAGATCGCGCAGTTTGAAGAGGATGCCGTAGAGCGCTGCCTGGTCACGAATGTGACCAGAAAGCAGGGTCGTGCCATCGCTCTCATGCGTGATTGAGAGGTTCTCAAACCAATCTTGCCAGAAGGGATCCAGATGTCCCTTCACACGAATGACATATCTCATCCACTTATGCTCCGTTCGATGACGTTTCATCGTCTATGAAGAAGGATACGCTCTCGGCAGGTGGAATACAGTCGTCAAAAGGATACTATGAGGTACCATTTCTTGCGCGAAGAGGGGAAGGAGTAGGGGGCCAAAAGGCCCCCTGGATCGTGGCCTCTTGATCTGCGATACTGGGAGTCGAGCAACAAACTCGACGCGATGGGAGGCGGGTCAGAGCAAAGATAACTCCCGTGCCCGTGCCACTGCATGGGTCCGATTCTCCGCTGCCAACTTCAGCAGGAGGCTGCCGACATGTTTCTTGACCGTCGTGAGAGAGACCACCAATTGCCTGGCAATCTCCTGGTTGGAGGCCCCCTGCGCGAGCAGACGCAGGACCTCCTGTTCGCGTGGGGTCAGCGGCTCAGGCAGTGGAGGAACGGCTTGAGAAGGGAAAGGTGTGAGCGATGGGGAGCCAATGGGGGTGGTCTTCCCCCCAGCTTTCTGATGCTGTTCGCGTGCAAACGCATCGAGCAACGTCTGGACATAGGAAACAAGGGCAGAAGAAACAGCGTGCTTCTGTAATCGCTGTGCGGTGAGCCATGCCTGGAGAGCCTGATGCATCGGCTCTCCAGCATCGAGAAAGACACGCAGGTATCCTTCAGGCGATGCCTCGGTGAGCAGGCGACAGAGCGCGTCAAGCGCCTCTTGCGTGGCACCCGACGCCTGTAGCGCGGCTACCTGTAACGCCAGAATGGAGATGATACTCCCGAGGCGCGAGACCTGCTCGGCGCTGCTCAGGAGTGCTGCGAGCAGCTGCAGGGCCTGCGGATACTTCTGCTGCGCCAGATAAACGCGCACCAGCGCCAGGTAAGCAATTTCGCGGCTGTAGACACTGTAGACAAAGACTTCCTGGTAGTAGGGAGTATGCTCAGCCCAGGCTGCCGCACGGGCCAAGTTGCCCTGTGCCAACCAGAGATGGACCCACAGGCTTTCGATCCAGGGGCCAAAAAGCGGGATAGCGACAGATTGATTCACTTGCTCCATCTCGCTCAGCGTTTGTTCAGCGCCGGTCAGATCACCCTGGACAATGCTGACACGCACCAGCACCTCATAAGCCCCCATGAGAATATCCATATATCGCAGAGAGGCCGTCCTCTCAATCGCCTTCCGCCCAGCACTTTGCGCGATCTCCAGCTTGTTCCACGCATAGGCCAGCTGAGCCTGAAAGAGATCAGGGTACACTGCCAGTGGGACAGGAACGCCCAGGTTGTTGACCAATTGTTGAAGCTCCTGGCAGCTCTCATACGCCTCTCGCAACCGGCCCAGAGCGATCTGGGCGGCGATCAGTCCCCAGAGGATGTGGACTTCCTGAGAACGATCCTGCACCAGCCGAGCTCGCTGCCGGATTTTTTGAATGGCGGACACCATCGGGAGAAAATTCCCTGCCATCCGCCAGGCCATGGCGAACGGTGCCAGCCCATGCTGTTGCCACATGGTGTCGTCATCCAGTTCCGGGAGATGCATCTGCTCAGCCACCCTGCTCAGTTGCGCCATATCGCCAGCAGAGAGCGCCTTTTTCGCCAGTCTCCATGCGTCCAGAATCAGCATTCGCTTGCGCAGCCGGTCCCGCTCGCTGGAAGGCAAAGCAGCTTGATCTGCGCTCTGCAACAACAACTCCACGCCATCCTGGAGCTGATGGAGGTACGCTCGTTCCTCTTGCTCTTGCTGAGAAAAAGGGAACAGCAGATTGAAGACTAGCAGGTAGGTCGTGGCAAGGCGAGGATGCACGTGCAAGACCTCCGCAGGAAGTTGTTTGATCCAGGCCAGCAGCGTATTCAGCTCGCCTTGCAGCGACAGGTGCTCGACACATCCCTCCAGTAACTCCGCCACGAACACGAAGTCTCGCGTCGCCAGAGCATGAGGGATCGCCTCGTGCAATCTGCCCTGATGCAGGTACCAGAGCGCCGCCTCGCGGTGCAGGCGGGACATCTGCTCAGGTTGGGTGGCCTGTAAACGTGCCAGCAACACCTCGCGGAAGAGGGTGTGAAAGCGATACCAACGCCGCTCTTCGTCGAGGGGAACCAGAAAGAGGTTGGTGCGCTCCAGGGACTCCAGCATCTGCTGGCTGGCCTGTTCTCCAGTCAGCGCCTGGCAGACGTCGGCATTCATCCTTGTGAGCACCGACGTCTGCAGCAGGAAGCGTTGCTGACCCTCTGGCAAAGGCTCGAGGATCTCCTCTTGCACATAATCCAGGATCAAGCGATGACTGCCAGCAAAGGCCCTGATAAAGGCTGACATATCATCATGTCTGCGCAGAGAGAGGGCTGCCAGTTGGAGTCCGGCGATCCATCCTTCCGTGCGCGTTTCCAGGCGACCGATATCTTCCTCTGAGAGAGAAAGATTCATCACCTGTGTCAGAAACCTGGCGGCTTCTTCGCCCCGCAAGCGCAGATCTGTCTCGCGGATCTCGACTACCTGTCCTCGCGCCCGCAAGCGCGCCAGCGCCAGCGGAGGATCGACGCGACCGGCGAGGACCAAGTGCAGGCAGGAAGGATGATGATCAAGCACGAACTGCAGTGACTCATGAATCGCCTGTTCTCGAATCAGATGATAGTCATCGAGAATCAGGGCAGTGTCCTGCGCAAGAGCCGTCAGGTCGTTGATGAGTGAGGTCAGAGCGCCTGTCAGCAAAGAAGGTTGTGGGGAGTGCAGCAAAGCTTCCGTCGCCTCTCCGACAGAAGAGCCGCTGTACCTGAGTGCTGCAATCACATAGGCCCAGAAGCGTGTCGGGTCGTTGTCCTGTTCATCAAGGGTGAGCCATGCGACCCTTCTTGTGCTCTGGCTGGCCCAGGCCGAGAGCAGTGTCGTTTTGCCAAAACCTGCCGAGGCCGAGAGCAGCGTCAAGGGAGCCGAGCGGCTCTGATCGAGGATATCGAGCAGGTGCGAGCGAGCAAGCAGTGTTGAGCGAACCGGCGGGACGGTGAATTTGGTGATCAGCAAGTCCGGCTCAGGCATGGTAGAGCCTCCTTTCTCCTCGAGAGTCTAGCAGGTCTCTCTTGTTCCTTGTACAAAGAACTCCCCATGTGGCTCGGTCTGGAGGAGTCACCATTCTTCGATGTTTCTTTCTCATCGTGTCAGAGAGCAGTTCCGATTTTCATTTTGGAGAGAGAACTTGTCGCTTTTTTCTCCGTCAGCTGTATCCTATTGTGTGTCAATGCCCGATCAGCTATACTCTAGAGTAGCATAGGAGTTCCGAGTCTGTCAATTCTCGGAACTGATTTTCAAGCAAGAAAAGAAAAAGAAGTGACTCACAGTTATGAAGCGACAATGGGAACATGACGAGCTAGTTGAACACTGGACCTTAGACGTGGAAGATCGTATCCTCCTGGGAAACAAAACGGGAGCGACCCGCTTAGGTTTTGCAGTCCTCCTGAAATTTTTCCAGCAAGAGGGCCGATTTCCTCAGCACAAAAACGAGGTGCCCGGCATCGTCATCACATACCTCTCGACCCAGGTGGGGGTTGCTCCAGAAGCCTATGTACAATACGCCTGGCAAGGCCGCACCATTGAATATCACCGTGCGCAAATTCGCGAGGCGCTCGGCTTCCGCGAGTCCACCGTCGATGACGCTGAGGAGGTCACCGCCTGGCTGGTCGCGCAGATATTACCCCGCGAACACCACGAAGAGCGTCTGCGCGACATGGCCTACCAGCGGTTTCGGGCACTTCAATTGGAAGCGCCCACACCTGCCCGGATCACCCGCATCAACCATTCAGCTCGTCACACCTTTGAAGAGCAGTTGTACGACACCACCCTGGCACGTCTTCCCCAGGAGGTGCAAGCCGCTTTAGACGCCCTGCTCACTGTTGATGAACACGAGGAAGAAGAACAAGAACAGGACGCGCAGGTGATCACGCTTCACGAGCTGCGCATGGACCCTGGGCGAGTGGGCCTGGCGACGGTGTTACAAGAGATGGCCAAGCTCCGACGCATTCGTGAACTGAAGCTTCCTGCTGATCTGTTCCCTGGCATTGCCCACAAAGTGCTGGCGGTCTATCGCAACCGCGCCAGCGTGGAAGAGCCATCTCGCCTGCGCGCACACGACACCCCCAAGCGCCTCACATATCTTTCTGCTCTTTGTGTACTCCGCGCCCAGGAGCTTACCGATGGGTTAGTCGATCTGTTGATCCAGATCGTGCATAAAATCCAGGTGCGTGCAGAGGACCGTGTGGAGCAGGAGTATGTCATCCAGCTCAAGCGCATCGCTGGCAAGGACACCATCTTGTATCACATTGCTGAAGCGGCGGTCGAGCATCCTGACGAGCCGGTGCGGGAGGTGGTTTTCCCGGTTGCCAGCGAGACGCTTTTACGCGATCTGATTAAGGAGTACCAATCGAAAGGTCCGGCCTTCCGCCGCCAGGTGCATACGATCATCCGTGCCTCCTACAGCCATCACTATCGCCGCATGGTCCCGGATCTGCTGGACATCCTCGACTTTCGCTCCAACAACGAGCTGTATCGTCTGGTGATCCGGGCTGTCCAGTTAGTCAAGGACTATGTGCGCAGCCCACGGCCCCTCTATCCCGAAGAGGAAGTCATCCCGATCAAAGAGGTCGTTGCACCGAAGTGGCGCGAGTTTGTGGTCGAGAAAGAGGCCGATGGCACCGAGCGGGTCAACCGGCTTAACTACGAGATGTGCGTCTTGCAGGCCCTGCGCGAAAAAGTGCGCACGAAGGAGATCTGGGTGGTAGGAGCCAATCGCTTCCGCAATCCCGACGACGATCTGCCGACTGACTTTGAGCAGAATCGGACGACCTATTATGATGCCCTGCATCAGCCGCACGAGGCGGATCGCTTTATCGAGCAGGTCAAAACCGCCATGCAGACCGCGCTGCGCTCTCTCGACGCCACCATGCCACGTCTGAGCAGCAAAGTGCGACTCCTACCCAACCGCAAGAAAGCCATTTCGCTCTCGCCCCTGGAGGTCCAACCGGAGCCACGCAATTTGATCAGCCTTAAACGCGAAGTGGGCGAGCGGTGGTCGAACACCAACTTGCTCGATATGCTGAAAGAAACCGCGCTGCGCACCAACTTCCTGGATTTCTTGACCAGCGTGGCCAGCCGTGAACGACTGCCGCGCGATGTCTTGCACCGACGGCTCTTGCTCTGTCTCTATGGCCTGGGGACCAATACCGGCTTCAAACGCCTCCCCAGCGCCGACCCTGGGACGACCTACTCCGATCTGCGCTACGCGCGCAGTCGCTATATCCACAAAGAGCAACTGCGCAACGCTATTGCCCATGTCGCCAGTGCGATTTTTGAGATCCGTAGAGCAGAGATCTGGGGTGAGGGCACGACCGCCTGCGCCTCAGACTCTAAGAAATTCGGGGCCTGGAACCAGAACCTGCTGACCGAGTGGCACATTCGCTACCGGGGCCGGGCATCATGATCTACTGGCACGTGGAAAGGAAGTCGGTGTGCATTTACTCCCAACTCAAAAGCTGCTCCTCCTCGGAGGTGGCGGCGATGATCGAGGGGATTTTGCGCCATTGTACGAGTGCAGAGATCCAGAAAAATTATGTGGACACCCACGGGCAGAGCGTTATGTAGACAAATTGGTAATTTGTCTACATAACAACGGTTGATGTAGCACACATTGGCTTCGCCAAGTGTCTACATAACCGTAAGAGGTGGCCTTCGCCTTCTGTCACTTGCTCGGCTTTCGCTTGCTGCCCCGGCTCAAGGATATCGCCTCGCAAAAACTCGCCCGGCCTGAAGCGGGGAATCCCTCCGACTATGAGCATCTGCAGCCGATCCTGAGCAAGCCGATTGACTGGGACCTGATCAAGAACCAGTACGATGAGATGATCAAGTTTGCCACGGCCTTGCGCCTGGGAACAGCGGAGACGGAGGCGATCCTGCGGCGCTTTACGCGAAACAACCTACAGCATCCGACCTATCAGGCTCTGGCAGAGCTTGGGCGCGCCATCAAGACAATTTTCCTCTGTCAATATTTGGAATCAGAGGAACTACGTCGCGAGATTCACGAAGGCTTGAATGTCGTCGAAAACTGGAATTCCGCGAATGGCTTTATTCACTATGGCAAGGGAGGAGAATTTGCTTCCAACCGCCTCGACGACCAGGAGCTCTCCATGCTCGCACTGCATTTGCTCCAGATCTCGCTGGTCTACGTCAACACCTTGATGGTGCAAGAAGTGCTGGCAGAGGGCGAGTGGATGAAACGCTTGACCAAAGAAGACTATCGGGGGCTGACGCCGCTCTTCTACAGTCACGTCAATCCCTACGGCATACTGCGGCTGGATATGACCGAGCGTTTACCCATTCGTCAGGAGGCATCATGAACACACAGAGGACTTCCCCAAAGAAGAAAGCCAGGGAACTGGCGAAGTATTTGCGAGCCGAACGGCCTGATTATTCCTATCTCAAGGGCGTCTTCCGCGCCTTACGCGCAGAACTGGAGGTGGAGATTCCGAAATCAGAGCATCGCCTACCGGAGGTCCCGACCGAAGAGGAACTGCGCCAGTTTTATCAGGTCGTCTGGCAAACGCGCAATTTCGCCGATATGATCCTGATCAAAACCTTGTTTTACACGGGGGTTCGCGTGAGTGAATTGGTCAGTATTCGTCTGGCGGATGTGGATGTGGAACGCTGCCAGATCCGTATCAACCACGGGAAAGGCGACAAGGACCGCCAGGTTCCGTTCCCCCTCTCGTTCCGCGAACTGCTCGCCTTGCACATGCAACACATGTGCGAGAAGCAGGCGACCTATCTCTTTGAGTCTGTGTGCAAGCAGAAGTACACGGATCGTGGAGTGCGGAAAATGCTGGAACGCTACGCGAAGGCTGCTGTGATTACCCATTCCATGTCACCCCACAGGTGGCGACATTTCCTGTTCACCTGGCTCAAAAAGCAGGGGATCGACGATGCCCTGATCCAACCGTACTCCGGGCATGAGAGTCGGCAATCTCTGGAAATCTACTCACGGCTCTCGCTGGCTGATGCACAAAAAGAGTACGACCAGGTCATGGGGCGCTTCCCCATTCAGTAACGGAGCGGAAGGATGGCACACGGCCTCTGTCTTTTTACCTCATCAGTTACTTTGCGGCTGGTGACAGCTTACGTAGCGCTACCCCAGGTGGGACGCAAGCCGAACGTCTCCGAGACCGCCTCGCTGCACCAAAGGAACTGCATGTTGATGTCTTGATCTCTAGCCCTTTGCGGCGCGCCAAAGAGACGGCTGAGATCATTGCACCAGCGCTGAGTTTACCCGTACTGATCGACGATGGAGTCCAAGGGCTCAATCTTGGAGCATGCGAGGGGTTAACCTGGGACGAGATTGGCAAGCGTTTCGGCCATACCGATATGGATGGCGAACCCTTTCGTCATCTGGCCCCTGATGCAGACAGCCAAGCCAGCTTTGCCCTGCGAACCTGTGAAGCCTCTCCCCCTTGTTAGTTCTCCGCCGCCATGCGTTCAAAGACCTCTATCGCTTCCGCGGCTGTGGGAACCACCAGCACGTTCTCCTCAGCAAAGTCCTGAGCCTGTGGATAGCCACTTTCCCGTATCTGCTGTGCTGCTGTCTCCAGGTCGTATGCTGTCCTGCGAAACTCGTAGCCCTCCGGTCCAAGCAACAGCCAGTAAGCCCCTGGAGCGTCAGCATAGGGCATGCCCACGCTCCCTGCATTGACAATGCGCACCCTTCCTACTTGTCGCTCAAACTGCATGTGAGTATGTCCGCACACCGCCAAGCGTTGCTCGATGCCTGTAAAGAGGCTCTGGAGCCTCTCCAGAGGGGTGATCGATGTAAAGATCTCCTCGTCGCTCCGTGGCGTGGCATGGCAGAATAAGATGTCTCCTAGACCTTCAACCTGGAGCGTGATCTGCTCTGGTAACTGTGACAGGAAATCTCGTTGAGATGGCTCTAACTGTTGGGCAACCCAGGTGGTGATTTGACGCACTTCCTCTGACATCTTCGCGTGAGAGATCTGGCCATCACATGTAGCGACCACCTCGCGGTCCCCATTGCCACGGATAGGATACACGCCACTCTTTCACCTCCCTGGCGTAAGCGTTCGAGGGTCTGCCTTGGCATGGGGCCAGAAACAATATCTCCTCCAACAACAATCACATCCGGCTGTATGCTTTCAAGGTCCTTCAGCACAGCATCGAGCGCTGGTAGATTCCCATGAATATCATAGAGTGCAGCAATTTTCACTGTTCCTCTCCCTTGCTCATCGTCTCGTATCTACTATCTGCTTGCAGCATAGCAGGTCAGCGTTGTGAAGACAAGGAAGTTGCTATGCTAATAGCATAGCAAAGTAGAGAGAATACACGTCGTACTACCTGACCAGACAGGCCAGCTTGAGGCTTCAACCCGTATCCCGGCGCATACCTCCCTTCAATGGAGAAATTGACGGATCAGATGAACATACTAGCTCCATTGTGTTCGAACTTTCATGCAAAATTTTTTGCGCGAATCTTCGAACAGGTAGAGACTTGTGAGAGAGAAGCCCTGTCTCTCTTGCAAAGGGAATAGTGTACAATACAATGGATATGCCGGTAACCTTTGTATCCGTTTTTGGCACTTCTCAACTAGAAGGTCTGTTTTTTGAAGAGGCTCAAGCTATGAGAGAATTATCTGAACTTGTGGAGCCTGCACAGTCTGGCGACAGTGAGGCATATGATGCCTTGATAGAGCGTTTCCAGCAGATGGCTTATGCTACAGCTTACAGGTATCTTGGAGATCACCACCTGGCTCAGGATCTCGGCCAGGAGGCAGTGATTGAAGCTTTTGTTCATCTTCCCCAGCTGAAGGAGCCGGCTGCGTTCCCAGGATGGTTTCGCCAGATTGTCTTCCGGCAGTGTACGCGTGCGCTCAGACAGGCAACCTTGCCATGTATATCGCTCGAAGCAGTTAGCGATGGCCTGCTTGCGGAGAGCAACCCTGAAGATATAGCTGTGCAGGGGGAGGTCCAGGCATGCGTGCGCTCGGCTGTTGCATCGCTGCCCCAGCATGAGCGGCTGGTGACGGTGCTGTTTTATGGCTGTCGCTACTCCTACAACGAAGTGAGCGCTTTCCTCAAGATCCCGCTTTCGACCGTCAAAAAGCGCCTGTACTCGGCCCGCGAGAAGCTCAAAGTGCAGTTACAGGCATCCCTGCATGACACTGGCGAGCATGCGCGTCGTTCGAGCGATGGTGCGGAAGGTGCGGAGATCTGCCTGGCAAGATGGTGGAACTGGTTGACCCTGTATGTGAAAGCAATGCATGACGCCTGGCAAACGAGGAGCAGTTTCGGTTAGATACGCGCTGTATGCCGCGCATCTTGTACCTCATGTTCACCATCGAGAAGCTGCAAACAGAGGGCAACGCCGAAACGAAGCTCAACAAGGAGACGATGCAATGAGCGATGAACGTGACCCAACTCTTGAGTTGCAGGCCTTGGTAGAGCAATTGGGTGCCGGCGACTGGCGCATGGTCCTGGAAGCCGAGACTGCCTTAGCTCGCGCAGGCCAGGCAGGAATCGAGGCCGTGCTCTGGGGCATCGCCCACCCGAACGCGCGAGTGCGGCGGGGATGTGCCGGCTTTATGGACCATCACGGCACCGATGCGTGTTTTGCACCGCTCCAGTGGGCAGCACTTCATGACCCGGCCCCCTCTGTCCGCCGCGTAGCTGTGCATTCTGCGAGCTGCCAACGGTGCAAGCCGTGTCCGTTGACGGGAGATCTCGTCGGCCTTCTCGTCCAGGTGGCGCTCTCAGACACGAACAGGCATGTGC
>WNGD01010952.1_pt1 | contig 10601 bp, 11 predicted proteins | sample 5400671 | NCBI WGS metagenome assembly WNGD01 (sample SAMN13153369, study PRJNA577476) | soil metagenome | isolation source: 40 cm soil or saprolite under grassland replicate 2 | place: USA:California | collected 2016-06-15
CGACCAGGGCGAAGCCGGTCATCGTCACGGCCTCGCGAAGTTCGCACGGCGCACCAGGAACGGTCCCAGCGCGAGCACGTCCACCGGGGCCGAACCGAAGCACTCCAGCGCGTCGCGCGGGTCGTCCACCATCGGCCGGCCGGCGGTGTTCAGGCTGGTATTGACCGCCACCGGCACACCGGTACGGCGCTCGACCGCGTCAAGCAGCCGGGCGACCAGCGGCTCCTCCGCCCGGTCGACTGTCTGGATGCGAGCGCTGCCGTCGACATGCACCACCGCCGGGATCCGCTCACGCCACGCGGGCCGCACCCGGTGGGTGAAGAGCATGTACGGGCTCGGCAGGGGACCCTCGAAGATCGCCGGGGCACGCTCGGCCAGCACCATCGGGGCGACCGGCCGGAACTGCTCGCGGCCCTTCACATCGTTGAGGCGCTCCAGGTTCGCGGCATGCGCCGGGTTCGCCAGAAGGCTGCGGTGCCCAAGCGCACGTGGCCCGTACTCGCTGCGTCCCTGGAACCACGCCACCACCGCATCGGCGGCGAGCGCCCGAGCGACCGCGTCGGCCAGATCAGCCGGCCGCTCATACGGCAGGTTCGCGCGGACCAGCCAGGCCTCCAGCGCGTCGTCGCCCCAGCCGGGGCCAAGGGCAGCCGTCCGCATCGGCTCCACCTGGTCCCCGCCGGCCGCCGCGACCCACAACGCCGCACCGAGCGCGGTGCCCGCGTCGCCAGCCGCCGGCTGCACCCAGATCCGCTCGAACGGCCCCTCAGCGGCCAGGCGCGAGTTGGCGACACAGTTGAGGGCGACGCCGCCGGCCATCGTCAAGGTGGAATCGCCGGTCTGGCGGTGCAGCCAGCCGGCCAGCTCCAGCAGGACCTCCTCCAGCCGGGTCTGGAGACTGGCAGCCAGATCGGCATGCTCCTCCGCGAGCTCCTCAGCCTCGCTGGCCCGCCGCTTCGCCAGGGTGTCCAGCTCGATCGGCGCGACCCGGAAGCCGCCGTCGCCGTCCGCCCGCACCGCCTCGCGGAACTCCCGCAGGAAGGCAGGCTTCCCGTAGGCGGCGAGCGCCATCACCTTGTACTCGTCGGAGGCGCGCGTGAAGCCGAGGTGGGCGGTGACCTCCTCATAGAGAATCCCGAGCGAGTGGGGCAGCGCCTGCGCCCTGAGGATCTCCAGGCTCCCACCGGCTGCCCGTCCGGCCAGATGCGAAGCCCGCTCGCCGCGGCCGTCGAGCACCAGCACACTGGAGTCCGGCCACGGTGCCGCCAGATACGCCGAGGCGGCATGGGCAACATGGTGCGGTACGAAACGGATACACGCCGGGTCGAGCCCAGGCAGCACACTGCGCAGAAACAACGGCGCCCGCCGCGCGTACAGCGTCCGCAGGCCCTCCCAGCCGTCAGCGGTCACATCCCCACCGCCCGACGGCGCCAACCCGGGATCATACGAATACGCGACCGCGTCCAGATCCTCGGGTGCGAGCCCCGCCTCCGCCAGGCACCAGGCAGCCGCCCGCTCCGGCAGCTCCCAGGTGGAGAAGGGCACCGCGGGCTTGCCGTGCTTGCGGCGGCTGAAGCGCTCCTCCTCGGCAGCCGCCACGATCCGGCCGTCGACAACCAGCGCGGCCGCCGGGTCGTGGAAGACGCCGTTGACGCCGAGCACACGCACCCGGTTACCCCTTCCCAGGACACTTTTCTTGGTCGGGAGTCGGCTAACCGCTGCTCGGAGAAGCAAACAACCCGCAGGTAAATTCGGTTCGTGGACCTGCGGAAACGCCGAACGGGCCGCCCCTTTTGGAGCGGCCCGTTCGATGCGGTGCGGCTGCGTCAGGCGACCCGCGCGAGCTTCCGCGTGCCGGTGCGCCTGGTCGTGCGCTTGGCGGTCGGCCGGGCGGTCTTGCGGGCCGCCATGGCCGTCTTCCGCATGGCCGGCCGGGCGGCCGCCTTGGCGGTGGTCCGCTTGACCATGCGCTTCGCGGTCGGCTTCGCCGACGACTTCGCCACCGGCTTGGCGGTCGAGCGGCTGCTGACCTTGACGGTCCGCTTGGCGGCCGGCTTGGCCATGGAGCGGGTGGTCGCCTTGGCGGTGGTGCGCTTCGCGGCCGGCTTCGCCATGGACTTGCTCATGGACTTGGCCGTGATGCGGCTGGTGGTGCGCTTCGCCGCCGGCTTGGCCGCGGACTTCATGGTGCGGCTGGTGCTGGCGGTCCGCTTCGCAGCGGGCTTGGCGGTCGAGCGGCTGCTGACCTTGACGGTCCGCTTGGCGGCCGGCTTGGCCATGGAGCGGGTGGTCGCCTTGGCGGTGGTCCGCTTGGCGGCCGGCTTCGCCGCGGACTTCATGGTGCGGCTCGTGCTGGCGGTCCGCTTCGCGGCCGGCTTCGCGGCGGACTTCATGGTGCGCTTGGCGGCCGGCTTGGCCGTCTTGCTCATCGGCTTGGCGGCAGGCCGGGTGCTGGCGGACTTGCGCGCCGCCGGCTTGGCCTTGCTGACCGACCGGGTCTTGCTGACCGAGGCGGTGGTGCGCTTGGCGGCTGGCTTAGCTTTGACTCCTCGAACTTGAGGTGCTGGCGGAGGTTCTCCATCAGCACGTGGACTTTGGCGTTGAAGCGCGCGTCCTGTGGGCGCATCTTGGACAGCTCGCCGAGCATGCGCTTGGCGATCTGCTGCTGCTCGACGGCCTGCAGGACCATTTCGCGTCCACGCCGGCTGAGCTTCGCCTGCATCGGCGGGTAGACGGTCTGCGCTTTGAGCGAGACGATCTTGCTGACCTGCTGGGTCATCTCGCTGACCAGGCGCTCGCGCGCCTCCAGGTCGCCCGCGCTGGTCTTCTCGTACTGCTTGAAGAGGCTTTCCAGCTTCTTGCGGTCGGCCTTGATGAGCTGCATTGCATCCCTCGACACATTGCCTCCTTGCAAGTCCTTTGAGGGGATCGGGCTATTCATCGGTATGCCTCCGCCAAAAACTTGAACCCTAAATTCGGATGCGCCCCAAAACTCGCCCGATTGCCACGCTAAGACAGCCCGAACGTGGTCTGGAGCGTGTCTCTACTATTGGCGCATGCCTGTACGACCTGACGACCTTCGGATGGCCGCCTGGCGCTCGTTGCTGGAGGCGCATGCCGCCGTGGTCGAGCTGCTGGAACAGGAGCTGGAGCGCGAGTGCGGGCTGCCGCTCAGCCAGTATGAGGTGCTGCTGAAGCTGGCGGGCGCGCCCGGCGGGCGCCTCCGGATGCGGGAGCTGGCGCGCTCGGTGCTGCTCTCCAAGAGTGGGCTGTCGCGGCTGGTCGACCGGATGGCCGCCGCCGGGCTGGTGTGCCGGGAGCGGAGTCTGGACGACCGGCGCGGCGCCTTCGCGGTGCTCACCGACCCGGGCCGGATGGCGCTGCGGAAGGCCGCGCCCGTCCACCTGCGTGGCATCCAGGAGCACTTCGCCGGCTACCTCGGCGAGGCCGAGGCGGAGGTGGTCGGCGTCGCGCTCGGCAGGGTCACCGCCGCCGCGAGGGAGGCGGGAGGGCAAGCGCGCGGCGGGTCCTGTGAGCCGGAGCCGTGCGAGCCTGACGGGCAGCCTGAGCCGTGCGAACCCGGAGGGGCGGCCCAGGACGTGGGCGAAGCCGCACAAAGTGGGCGGGTGTTGTCGGCCGATTAGCCCGATTAATGGCGCGATGGTAGTGAACTGCGCCCTGGGTGTTGCGCAACGATCGCAACTCTTGGAGACAATACACGCGCTATTCGGTCATGGTCCTCAAAGTAGACTGTCCATCGCCCGCCGCTCCTCGGTAACATCCGGCGTGGGGATAGTCGCGTGCTGCTCCAGTCAGGGGCAGGCACCAGAACGCGAGGGGGGCCGTGATGCCGGCATTTGAGGCCGTGCGCAGGTGGAGGGGTCTGGCCGTCCTTGACAACGACGGCAACAAAATTGGCTCGATCGTCGAGATCTACTATGACTCCGAGACCGATGAGCCTGGATGGGCACTGCTGAGCACGGCCGGCATCGCCGGCGACACCTGCCTCGTCCCGCTTCGTGACGCGGCCGAGCAGGGCAACGAGATCCGCGTCCCGTACGACCAGCTCCAGGTACGCGGCGCTCCCGGCATGGAACCCGGCGGCCGCCTCTGGCCACAGGACGAGGCCGCCCTCTACGCCTACTACGCGCTGCCGTACAGCGGCGGCCTCGACGACCTCGACGACGAGGAGGACATCGGCGGCACCGTCACCGTCGGCCCGTCCAGCCGCTGGCACTTCGGCAGCTAGGCAGCCCGGCCGCGGCTCGGCGGGCGCCAGCACCAGCTTCATCACCGGTCGGGGACCGGCGCAGGGGGACCCGCGCGGGTCCCCCTGCGCCGGACGCTGCTTAGAACTCTCGCATTCTGGAGTTGAAGGGGCTGCCGACGCGCTGGCGCTGGCGGACGACCTTCTGCCAGTCGTTCGGGCGGGCCTCGACGTCGAAGACCGCCGCCGGGAGGGAGCTGCCGATGCGGAACAGGCGCATCTCGACGCCGAAGAAGCGGACGTCGTCGTCGCTGTGCTGGTTCAGCCAGTCGAGCACGGCGCGGTGCTCCTCGCTGATCTTGGTGCAGATCCAGATGACGGCGGAGATGTCCAGGCCGGCGGCGAAGGTGACCACCTGGCCGAGGTGGAGGTGGTCGGCGGCCTCGAGCTGGCTGGTGATGGCGACGCGCCGGCCACGGTCGGTCTGGGCCAGGATGTCGACGGTGAACGAGCCGACGCCGATGTCGCGGCCCACTTCGCGCAGGCCGTTCACGCCGAGCTCGTTGGCGAGCCGGTCGAGGTTGCCGGCGAGCCAGCCGGAGAACCCGTCTCCGTCCCGCTGGAAGACCGTCCGGACGTCGACCTCCTCCAGTTCGCCGAGCTGGAGGGAGCCTCCGCTGAACGCCGCGCTCCTGGACCGGTCGAGGTCCGCCTGCGCGGACCGGCTGCCGCTACCCGTGACGGAGGAGCGCGAATTCGAGCTTGAGCTGGAGCTGGAACTGGAGCCCGAGCCGGTGCTCTCCGTGCTGGCGGCCGTACTGACGTCTGCCTGAGTCACGCTGGATCCTTTCCCTGGTCGTAGTGCGGCTCTCGCAGCATGACCCTGGAAGGGTTCTAAAAAGACACAGGTCGAGTCAAATCGAGCCGCCCGAACTGCGTAAATGTGATGAGGGCGAGCCGCCCAGCCGGGCCGGGTCGCTGCGGCGGCTGGCCATCGGCACCCGGACGGTGAAGGTCACCATGCCGGCGACGTCGGAGTCGACCTCGACGGTGCCGCCGAACGACTCCACCAGGCGGCGCACGATGTGCAGCCCGAGCCCCACCCCCGAGGCGGTCCGGGTGGTGGAGGAGTCGAGCTGCACGAACGGCTGGAAGATCCGCTCCCGGTCGGCCGGCGGGATCGGCTGCCCGGCGTTGGACACCGCCACCGCGAGGCGGTCGCCGGCGCGGCCGGCACCGGCGCCAACCTCGATCCAGGCGCTCACGAACACGGTGGTGCCCGGGGTGGCGTACTTCAGCGCGTTGCCGAGCAGGTTCACCAGCACCAGCCGGAACGCCTCGGGCGTCAGGGTCGCCTGCAGGCCGGCGGGGACGCGGACCTCCAGCTCGACCCGGTCCCGGCCGGGGAGGTCGTCCAGGTCCTCGATCACCGCGTGGACGGCGCCGACGTCGGTGGCCGCGCCGCCGTCCTGGCGGATCACTTTGGAGGAGTACACCAGGTTGTCGACCACCCGCTGCAGTCGCCGTGCCTCCCGCAGGATGCGGCCGAGATGGTCCTTGCGCTGGGCCGGTGAGAGCTGCCCGTCGCGGACCAGCAGCAGCTCGCCGAACCCGAGGATGCCGGTGAGGGGGGTGCGCAGCTCGTGCGAGACGACGTTGTAGAGCTCGTCCTTGAGGTGCTGGGACTGCTGCAGCTCGCGCACGACCGCGCGCTGGCCTTCGTAGAGCTGGCGGTAGGAGGACTCCGCCCTGGCCTGGCTGTCCTCGTTGAGGCGCCAGCTCGCCAGGTTGGCGACCGCCGCCGCCAGCAGCAGCGCCTCGTCGACGGCGGCCCGCTGCCAGGGGTTGGCCCACGCGACCGGCGGCGGGTAGGTGCCGGCCGCCTCCAGCCAACCGACCGCGCCGTAGTAGGCCACCACGAAGCCGACCGCGATCAGGAACAGGAAGCCGTCCTGGTAGAGCATGATCAGCGCGATCACCACGAAGAAATGGAACTGCAGCTCGATCGCGCCGCCCTCCAGCCGCACCAGCAGCACCGAGGCGAGCAGCAGCCCGAGGCTGGCCAGTGCCGAGCGCCAGCGGCGGCTCCCGTAGCGGGTGCTCGCGGGGACGGCCACCAGCGCGACCAGGCCCACCCCGGCCAGCGCCTCGGGGTTGCCCCCGTGTGCCAGCGCCAGCGCCGCCAGCCCGGCCACGTGCAGCCACAGGATCGCCAGGATCGCGCGCTGCCTGGGGCGCCACACCTCGTCCGGCAGCGAGCGACCCCGGGGAAGGGCGCCGCGGAGGCGGCTCAACCACCCCGACGGCCATGCGGACGCGGGCACACGTAGCTCCTCAGGTGAATCAGACCAAGAGTCTCAAGTGTTGCAAGACTAACAAGTTTTGCCTGCGCAAGCCTGCCCCAGGTGGTTGTGTTCGCCCCGTTCCGCCGCCAAGACTTTGTTTGGTCGGAAGTAGTTTGGTTGTTGGCGTGGATTCCGCGTGGACTCCGGATGAGGGGAGCGGGTCGTGGGCTTCTTCCAGCAGCCGCCCGAGCTGGGCAGCACCTACCGGTCGGACGTGGCCTTGCGAGAGCACCTGGAGCGGCTGCTGCCCCCGGACGTGCTCCTCGAGGTCGTGCCGGAACTGGAGGCGCTGGGCGCGGCGGCCGCGACCGGCGGGGAGCTGGCCCGCCTGGCCGAGGAGGCGGAGGCGTGCCCGCCTCGCCTGGTCCCCTTCGACCCGTGGGGCCGCAGGATCGACCGGGTCGAGGTGAGCGCCGCCTGGACGGCGCTGCACGCCGTGCAGGCGCGCGCCGGGCTCGCCGCCATCCCGCACGAGGGGCGGCACGGGCCCCACGCGCGGGTGGTGCAGCATGCGCTGCTGCATCTCTACGGGCCGTCGTCGGCGGTCTACAGCTGCCCGGTGGCGATGACCGACGCGGCCGTGCGGGTGCTGCGCGACCAGGCGCCGCCCGCCCTGCGCGACCGGGTGGTCCCGCGCCTGCTGTCGCGGGACCCCGAGCGCGCCTGGACCTCGGGCCAGTGGATGACCGAGCGGGTGGGCGGCTCCGACCTGTCCCGCCACGCCACCGTCGCCCGGCTCGACCCCACCGCGGACCCTGCCCAGGACGGCGCCTGGCGGCTCTCCGGGACCAAGTGGTTCACCTCGGCGGTGACCGCCGACTGTGCCCTGGTGCTCGCCCGGCCGCAGTGGTCCGACGGCGCCTCGGTGCCTGGCAGCGGTGGCCTCGGCCTGTTCCTGGTGGAGCGGGTCCACCCGCGCACCGGTGTCTCGCAGGTGGGGGAGACCATCCTGGTCAACCGGCTGAAGGACAAGCTCGGCACGCGGGCGCTGCCGACCGCCGAGCTGACGCTTGCCGGCGCCGCCGCCACCCCGGTCGGGACCGTCGAGGCGGGCGTCCGCAAGATGGCCGGGATGCTGAACGTGACCCGGGTCCACAACGCGGTCAGCGCCGCCGCCGGGATGCGCCGCGGTACCGACCTGGCGTTCGCCTACGCCCAGGTGCGCGAGGCCTTCGGCCATCCGCTCGCCGAGCTGCCGCTGCACCGTGCCACCCTCGCCGCCCTCGCGGTCGAGGCGGAGGCCGCGTTCGCGCTGGTCGCGACGGTGATGGAGCGGCTCGGCCGGGTCGAGCACGGCGCCGGAGGCGGCGCCGCGGGCGGCGCTGAGCGCGAGCAGCGGGCGCTGCGGGCGCTGGTCCCACTGGCCAAGCTCCTGACCGCCAAGGACGCCGTCGCCCATGCCAGCGAGGTGGTCGAGGCCTTCGGCGGTGCCGGCTACATCGAGGACAGCGGCATCCCGCGCCTGCTGCGCGACGCCCAGGTCCTGCCGATCTGGGAGGGCACCACCAACGTGCTCAGCCTCGACCTGCTGCGCGCGCAGCGCCGCGATGAGGCGGTCACCGCGCTGCTCGACGAGCTGCGCGAAGGGTCGGCGGTGCTGGGCGGCCCGCACCTCGGAGCCGTCGCCGCGCTGGTGGAGGGCACGGCCACCGACCTCGCCAAGGACGTCGAGGGCTGGCCCTCCAGCGAGGAGGACGAGCTCCAGGCCCGCCTCCGCGCCTTCGCGCTGCGGCTGGGACGCACCTGCGCCGCCGCGTCGCTGGCCGTCCACGCCGCCCACCGGCTCGCCCGCCACGGCGACACTCGTGCCGCCAAGGTGGCCGTCAGCTACGCCACCCGCTGGCTCGCTCCGGGAATGCCCCAATAGAGACGGGTCCGCCAGGATTGTTACGGCGGCGTGGCTGTAAGACTTTCCCGTTCTCGGCACACTGGGTAGATAGGACCTCGACGCGGTGGTGGCCTTCGAGGATGGGAGACGAGATGCGGAACCGTGCCGGAGCGGCGCTGACAACCCTGTTCGCCGTGGCGCTGACGCTCGCCGTCGCGGCCTGCACCGGGGCGCGGGCTGGCGGTGGTGACCCGAGTGCCACGACCAGGGCGCGGGGCAGCGCCGCGCCGGCGACCACGGCCGCGCCCTCCACCCGGGCACCGGCAACGCACACGACCCCCGCCACGCCGGCGGCCAAGCCGAAGCCGGCGCCGAAGCCCGCGCCCGAGCTGCGGCTCGGCTCGCGGGGCGCCGCCGTGGCGGCGCTGCAGCGGCGGCTGCTGGCGCTCGGCTACCAGGCGCCCGCCGCCGACGGGCAGTTCGGCTCCGAGACCAGCCACGCGGTGGTCGCCTTCCAGAAGGTCAACCGCCTGTCCCGCGACGGGGTCGCCGGGCCGGTCACCCTCGGCGCGCTCACGCATCCCAGGCTGCCCAGCCCGCGCGTGCGGACCAATGGGTTCCACGTCGAGGCCGACCTCACCCCGCAGGTCGTCTACCTGGTCCAGGACGGGAGGGTCACGCGCGTCCTCGACGCCTCCTCCGGCTCCGGCCGCGCCTACAGCGAGAACGGCGACAGCGGCGTGGCCATCACCCCGCTCGGGAACTTCCAGGTCCAGCACAAGATCAACGGCTGGCACAAGAGCAAGCTCGGGCTGCTGTACCGCCCGGCCTTCTTCGACGGCGGCTTCGCCCTGCACGGCGCCCCGAGCGTGCCGCCCTTCCCCGCCAGCCACGGCTGCATCCGCATCACCATCGCGGCCATGGACCAGCTCTACGACCACCTTCCGGTCGGCACCCCGGTGCTCGTCTACCGGAGCTGACCGGACGACCGGACGGGACCGGCCGACGCCGAGGGGGTCGCCCCACCCGGTGGAGGTACCCTGGGCGGGTCCGACCACCGCTGCGAACCGAGGACCCCTCCATGCCCAAGCTGGACGCCGGCGCGCCCGCCCCGCCGTTCTCCCTGCCCGACCAGGATGGCAACACCGTGTCGCTGGACGACTTCAAGGGCCGCCGGGTGATCGTCTACTTCTACCCAGCCGACGACACCCCCGGGTGCACCAAGGAAGCCTGCCAGTTCAATGACAACCTGCACGCCTTTCAGCGCGCCGAGGTGCCGGTGCTCGGGATCTCGCCCGACGACGCCGCCAGCCACCAGCGCTTCCGTGCCAAGTACGGGCTCGCCTTCCCGTTGCTGTCGGACCCCGGCCACCGGGTTCTGGAGGCCTACGGCGCCTGGGGCGAGAAGAACCTCTACGGCAGGACCACCGTCGGCGTGCTCCGCTCCACCTTCCTGATCGACGGGGACGGCAGCGTCGCCCGCGCCTGGTACAGCGTCAAGGCCGACGGCCACGCCGCCAAGGTCCTCGCGGAACTGGGTGAATAGCGCCCGCGACAGCGCCGTTTGGCCTTCGAGTTGTGGATGCGCGAAGCTGCGGTGATGACGGCGAGTGCGGCGGACTGGCGCGACCCGGGCCTGCTGGAGGTCGGGCGGGGAACGGTCGAGCGGGCGGGCATCGACTACAACGGGCACCTCAACGTGGCGCACTACCGGGCAGCCTTCGACCTGGGCACCGACGAGCTGTTCGCCCATCTCGGCCTGGGCGCCGAGGACTACAACCCGAGCGCCAACGCCACCCTGATGGTGATCGAGGACCACACTCGTTACCACGCTGAGCTGCGCCTCGGCGAGTCCTACCGGATCCTCGCCCAGCTCGTCGGCCACAGCGCCAAGACCATCCGCTACCTGATGTTCATGGAGAACCTCGACCGGGGCGGGCTGGCCGCCACCCACGAGGAGCTGGCCCTGCACGTCGATCTGGCCGGCCGCCGCGCGAGCCCGCTGCCCGCCGAGGTGCTGCCGGCGCTGTCGGCCCTCGAAGCAGACCACGCCCGCCTGCCGCTCCATCCCGACCTCGGCCGCTCGGTCGGGCAGCCGGCGGGGCAGCGCTCCGCTCCCTACTAACCTAACGGGAGTTCCGGCTGGTCCACGCACGGATGGCCGCACCTTTCGGGGCGGCCATCCGCTTGACTTGACTCGTGGCTCGCCTGGTGGCTGTCT
>WNGD01030518.1_pt1 | contig 10597 bp, 7 predicted proteins | sample 5400671 | NCBI WGS metagenome assembly WNGD01 (sample SAMN13153369, study PRJNA577476) | soil metagenome | isolation source: 40 cm soil or saprolite under grassland replicate 2 | place: USA:California | collected 2016-06-15
GATTGCGGAGGTGGTCTTGCTGCGGCCCGGTGCGGTCACGCACGGCTGGAACATGTCGCAGCGATTCGTTGGCTGCGCCGTGACCGGCGGCGGCGCCGCTTCGCTCCAGGTGGACGCCCCGCCCGACGGGAACGTCGCGTCTCCCGGCGACTACCTGCTGTTCATCGTCAACGGGGGTCGCGTGCCCTCCGAGGGTCGCTGGATCCGCCTCACGACCTAACGCGAATTTCCACGCAGGTTGTTCGGCGCAACCTTCTGCGGTGATCGCCAGGCGAGCAGCCGGGCCGTCGATGCCCCGACCTGGTACGGCGCGTCACGGCACGGGCGGTCCTGGCGAGGGATCGTGGTCTTATCCAGCTGCTGAACCACATTGATGTGATTTGTTATCGATCCGGGACACCATGAGGAGAGGGCCGTCTTGCCCGGTTCAGCGCAGGACAGACAGGGGTAAAGCTATCGATTGGGTCATGACTCGGGTAGGAGTGGGCACCCGCGACCAAGCGGTGCATGTGGTAAACCTGCCATATGGCAGCCAGATCACCACAACACGACGGGGCCGGGTGGTTCACCGTGCCCGCGCAGGTCAACCAGCGCCGCTACGAGACGCTCCGCGCCTTCTTCGTCGACGGGCTGACCTACCAGCAGGCCGCCGACCGGTTCGGCTACACCCGCTGGGCGATGGTCAACCTGGTGCGCGAGTGGCGGGCCGGACGGCTGGAGCTGTTCGCCCCCGCCCGCAAGCCCGGCCCGCCGCCGGGCCTCGCGCCGGCCAAGGACCGGGCACGGGGCCGGGTGCTCCAGCTGCGCCGCCAGGGGCTGTCCACCTCTGAGATCTCCGCGCGGCTGGCCGCCGAGGGGACCCCGCTGAACCGCACCAGCGTCGCCGAGATCCTCGCCGAGGAGGGGTTCGGCCGGCTGCTGCGCCGGCCGGCCCCGGCCGAGAGCAACTCCCCAGCCACCGCTGGCCGCGACACCCGCCTGCCCAGGGCCCAGGTCATCGACTTGGGCGCCTGGCCGCGGCGGCTGGACACGACCAGGGCCGGGCTGCTGCTGGTCATCCCCGACCTGGTGGCCCTGGACCTGCCCGGCCTGGTCAGGCGTGCCGGCTACCCCAGCACCCGGGTCATCCCCGCCACCTGCTGGCTGCTGAGCCTGCTGGCCCTTAAGCTCACCAGAACCCGCCGGGTGTCGCATGTCGATGACCTGCTCGCCGACCCGGCGGCGGGGCTGCTGGCCGGGCTGGCGGTCCTGCCCAAGAAGTCGGCGCTCACCAGCTACTCCTACCGGCTGGCCCACGACCACCAGCGCGCCTTCCTCGCCGCCCTGGATGCCCAGATGATCTCGGCCGGGCTGGCCACCGGCGAGCAGGCGATCTTCGACCTGGACTTCCACGCGGTCCTGCACTGGGGCCAGGACCCCGTGCTGGAAAAGCACTACGTGCCCACCCGGTCCCAGCGGGCCCGCTCGGTGCTGACCTTCTTCGCCCAGGACAGCGGCACCCACAACCTCGTCTACGCAGGCGCCGACATCTCCAAGGCCACCCAGGCCCGCGAGGTCCTCGCCTTCTGCGACCACTGGAAGGCCGTCAGCGGCGCCGACCCGCACATGCTGGTCATGGACCAAAAGGTCACCACCCAAAAGGTGCTCGGCGAACTCAACGCCCGTGGCGTCAAGTTCCTCACCCTGCGCATGCGCTCACCCACCCTGCTCCGATACATCAACGGCCTGACCCCGGCCGACTACACCACCATCACCCTGGACCGCCCCGGCAAGCACAGCCGGCCAGGCGTCCACGAATCCGCCGCCGTGAGGCTGACCAGCTACCCCGGCACCCTCCGCCAGCTCATCGTCACCGGCCTGGGCCACCACGCGCCCACCGTCATCATCAGCAACGACCACGACCTCAAGACCAAGGCCATCCTCCAGCGCTACGCCCGCCGGATGACCATCGAACAGCGCCTGGCCGAGATCATCCGCGCCTTCTGCGCCGACGCGCTGTCCAGCACCGTCAACCTCAACGTCGACCTGGACGTCATGCTCGCCGTCCTGGCCCAGGCCCTACTGGCCGCCCTCCGCGCCCGGCTACCCGGCTACCCGGCCGTCACCCCCGACACCCTCCAACGCCGCTTCCTGGAAACCCCAGGCACGATCATCCACCACGGCGACACCCTCACCGTCCGCCTCGAACGACGCGCCTACACACCCGTCCTACGCAAAGCCAACCTCCCCGCCCAGACCACCGTCCCCTGGTGGGACAACCGCACCCTACGCTACGAGTTCGCCTGAACCTTGCGCCGAACCAGTTGCGTGGAAATCCGCGCTAACGGTCGCGCGTCTGTGTAAACGCCGGGGCGCTGTCGTTTCGCTGGGCGACGGCTTCATTTCTCGTGGGCACCTGCATTCGCCGCGATGGTCGTGGGGTGGACGCGGTGCGGGCAGGTGGCGACGGTGCCGCCGCTGCTGGTCCAGCCGGTTGCGGTCGCAGACGTCGCGGACGTCCTCGTCCAGGTCGCGGTGGGTGCACCGCAGAACGGGGTGCATGAGCTGGCCGGCCCCGGACCCCAGGATCTGGTCGACGTGGCTCGTCGGGCGCTCGCCGCGCGAGGGGAGTCGCTGCGGCTGATCCCAAGCTGGCGCGGTCCATTCGGGGTCGAGATGGCCGGCGAGGTCTTTCCTCCCCAGGATCGGATGCGCAGATCGCGCCGACCACGTTCGAAGACATGGTCATTCTGGTTGGGTTGCGCCGTCCGCGCTGCCTCGTTCCGATGCCGCGGACGTGCGTGTGGGGTTTCGATCCGGGGAATTGATCCGCTCGTCAGTGGCGAGGGCTGGTATGCGCACGTGGATGGTGAGGCCGCCGTCGGGGCGGGGTGTGGCGTGGACGTCGCCGCCGTGGGCGTGGGCCACGGAGCGAACGATGGACAGGCCGAGCCCGGCCCCATGGTTGCCGCTCAGGGTTGCGCGTCGCTCGGTGCTGGCAAGCCGGCGGAAGGGTTCGAACAGGCCAGGGATCTCGTAGGTCGGCACCGTGGGGCCGGGGTTTTCCACGGTGAGGTGGGCGGTTCCGTCATCGAGGCCGCTGGTGACCGCGACCCATCCGTGTTCGGCGATGTTGTAGCGGATGGCGTTGTCGATGAGGTTCTGGGCCAGTCGCTCCAACAGGGCCGGGTCGCCGGCGACGGGTGCGGAGGCGAGCGCGGTGCGGATCTCGACACCGGCTTGCTGGGCGGTGGCTTGGGACTCGGTGGCGATGTGCCGGACGATGTCGGCGAGGTCGACCGGACTGTGCGTGCTGAGGCGTTCTTCGCTGCTGGCGAGGGTGAGCAGGCCGTCGATGAGGCGTTCGTGGCGTTGGTTGACGGCCAGCAGGGTGGCGCCGAGCTGACGCAGCGGCTCGCCGGCGTGCGGGTTGTCGAGGGCGACCTCGATGAGCGTGCGGTTGATCGCAAGCGGGGTGCGCAGCTCGTGGGAGGCGTTGGCGACGAACCGCCGCTGGCTGTCGAAGGCGCGGTCCAACCGGGCCAGCATGGCGTCGAAGGTGTCGGCGAGGTCCTTGATCTCGTCGTCGGGCCCGTTCAGCGCGATGCGTTCGTGGAGGCTGCGGTCGGCGACGCGGCGGGCGGTGGCGGTGATGTCCTGCAGCGGCCGTAGCGCCCGCCCGGACAGCAGCCAGCCGAACCCCCCGGCGGCGACGCCGATGACCCCCAGGGCCACCAGCGAGGCGACCAGCATCGCGCGCAGCGTGGCGTCGCGGCCCTGCTGGATCTGGGTTCGGTACTGCTCGGCAAGGTCGGGCGGGACCTCGTGTGACCGCAGTTGCTCGGTGGACGCCGCGCGCCCGCTCAGCTGGTGGTCCAGCGACAGCCCGAGGTAGAGGTACATGACGGCCACGAGGAGCGCGCCGGCGAGGAAGAACGCCCCGGCATACAGCAGGGTCAGCCGGACCCGGATCGTGGACCGCCACCAGCGCTTCATGGGATGCGATATCCGGCGCCGGGGACGGTCTCGATGACCCATGGTTCGCCGAGTTTGCGGCGCACCATCATGATGGTGAACCGGACCACACCGGTGAACGGGTCGATGTGTTCGTCCCAGGCCTTCTCCAGCAGCTGCTCGGCCGACACCACGCCGCCGTCGGCGCGCAGCAGCTCGGCGACCACGGCGAACTCCTTGCGGGACAGCGGAACGGGCTCGCCGTCGCGGGTGACGGTGCGGAGATGGGGGTCGAGCCGGATGCCGGCGCGTTCCAGCGCGGGGGGCGCGGCGGGCCGCGCCCGGCGCGCCAGCGCCTGGATCCGGGCGGTGAGCTCGGCGAACGCGAATGGTTTGGTCAGGTAGTCGTCGGCGCCGAGCCCCAGCCCGGCGACGCGCTCTTGCACTGCGGTGGCGGCGGTGAGCATGAGGATCCGGGTCTCGGCGCCGGATTCGACCAGCGTGCGGCACACCTCGTCCCCGGACACGACCGGCAGGTCGCGGTCGAGCACGATGACGTCGTAGTCGTTGACCGCCAGCCGCTCCAGCGTCGTAGGCCACGTCCACGGCCATCGCCTGCCGGCGTAGCCCCTCGGCGATGGCGTTCGCAAGCAGCCGTTCGTCTTCCACCACCAGCACCCGCATCTGCCCATCATGCCCGGTCCCGGTGTTAGGGCGGCGTTAGGGAATCCCTAGCGCCACCCTAACGGCCGGTGGGGTGAACTGGTGCGCATCCAACCTCGCCAACCAGGCGCGAGACGAGGAGACGCACATGACACGAGAGCGGCTGGCGAGACGTCTGGTGCCGACGCTGCTGCTGGTGCCGCTGCTGGTGCTGGCCGGGTGCGGACAGAACAACCGAAATGGCGCGAATGGCGCTGCCCCGGCCGACAAGGTGGCGGCGGCGCGGGCGTACGCGCAGTGCATCCGCGACAACGGCGTGCCCGACTTCCCCGATCCGGACGCCAACGGGAGCTTCCGAGGCGCCGGCCACGAGCAGACGCAAGACAACCCGAAGTTCAAAGCCGCGCAGGAGAAGTGCCGCAGCCTGGCCCCCGGCGGCGAACACCAACGATCCGACCCGGCCACGGTGGAGCAGATGCGCAGGTTCTCGCAGTGCATCCGCGCCAACGGCCTGCCCGACTATCCCGACCCGGACCCCGACGGGCGGTTACGCGACCCCGGCCACGAGCAGCAGGACAACCCGAAGTTCAAAGCCGCGCAGGAGAAGTGCCGCCAACAGCTGCCCGGCGGGGGCGAGCATCGATGAGGCCCAAGCTCCTGATCGCCAGCGCCGCGGTGCTGCTGGTTGGTGGCACGGTCGCCGGGCTGGCGCTGGCCTGGGGCTCGGCCGCCAAGCAACCAGCAGCCAACCCCGGGTTGCCGCCCGCCACCGCCACGGTCACCAGGACCACGCTGGTGGACACCAAGACGGTGTCGGGCACGCTCGGCTACGGCGACCCGGTCCCGGTCGGCGCGGCCCAGGCCGGGACCTTCACCTGGATCGCGCCGGTCGGCTCGACGGTCAAGCGGGGCCAGCCGCTGTTCAAGCTCGACCAGCGGCCCGTCGTCGAGCTGTATGGGTCGCTGCCGCTGTATCGGGCGCTGCGTGTGGGCGTCAAGGGCACCGACGCCACACAGTTGGAGGCGAACCTGTCGAAGCTTGGCTACGCCGGGTTCACCGTCGACGACACCTACACCGCGGCCACCGCCCAGGCCGTGCGCAGCTGGCAGGCCGACCTCGGCCTGCCCACCACCGGAGTCGTGGAGCCGGGCCAGGTGGTGGTCACCCCCGGCGTGGTGCGCGTCGCCGAGCACACCGCCCGCGTCGGTGACAGGATCGGCGACGCGCGCGGTGGCGGCGCGGGTGGCGCGTCGGTGCTGTCCTACACCGGCACCACCAAGGTGGTCACCGTCCCGCTCGAGGTGGCCGACCGGCCCCTTGCCGTCAAGGGCCGCGTGGTCATGGTCACGGTGCCCGGCCAGGGCCCGGTGACGGGAACGATCGCCAAGGTCGGCACCGTCGCCACCGCGCCGGACCAACCTGGCAACGCGCCCGCCGACCAAACCAGCAGCGCGCCCGGCGCGAGCGACACGGCGGCGGCCGACGCGCGGGTCCAGGTGACGGTGACGATCACCGACCAGCACAAGCTCGGGTCGCTGGACGGCGCCCCGGTGGATGTGGACTTCGTCAGCCAACAGCGCAAGGACGTCCTGGCGGTGCCGGTCGCGGCGCTGCTCGCGTTGCCCCAAGGCGGCTACGGCGTCCAGGTCGTCCAGGGCGGCGCGACCCGCATCGTCGTGGTCAAGACCGGCATGTTCGCCGGCGGCAAGGTGGAGATCAGCGGCGACGGCATCGCCGAGGGCGTCACCGTGGGGATGCCCAAGTGAGCGGCGTGCGCGGCCGGGCCGAGGCGATCGTGACGCTGCGCGGGGTCGGCCGCGACTATCCCGGCGGCGTCGCCGCGCTCCGCGACGTCGACCTGGACATCGACCGCGGTGAGATGGTGGCGATCGTCGGGCCGTCGGGGTCGGGCAAGTCCACGATGCTCCACGTGATGGGCACCCTGGACCGACCCACCGCCGGGCAAGTCATCGTCGACGGGTTCGACGTCGCGGGCCTGGCCGACCGCGAGCTGTCGGCGCTGCGGGCGCGCCGCATCGGCTTCGTCTTCCAGCAGTTCCACCTCGCCCCCGGGGTGCCCGCGCTGGACAACGTCGCCGACGGGCTGCTGTATGCCGGCGCCAGCCTGCGGCAACGCCGCCAGCGGGCGGCGCGGGCGCTGGCGCGGGTTGGGCTGGGCCACCGGTCGACCCACCGGCCGCACCAGCTGTCCGGCGGGGAGCAGCAGCGGGTCGCCATCGCCCGCGCGGTCGTGGGCGACCCCGCCCTGTTGCTTGCCGACGAGCCCACCGGGGCGTTGGACAGCCACGCCGGTGAAAGCCTGATGCGGCTGCTCGGCGAGCTCAACCAGTCAGGCACGACCATCGTGGTGATCACCCACGAACGCCAGGTCGCGGCGCACCTGCCCCGCCAGGTGGCCATGCTGGACGGCCGGGTGGTCGCCGACCAGACGGCGGTGGCGACATGACGACCACGCTGCGACCAGGCCGGTTGCGCCCCCGTGACGTGCTGCGGGTGGGGGGGCACGGGCTGCGCGCCCGACCCGTGCGGGTGGTGCTGTCGGCGCTGGGCATCGCCATCGGCATCGCCGCGATGGTGGCCGTGGTGGGGATCTCCACCTCCAGCCGCGCCGAACTGAACCGGCTGCTGGACGCGCTGGGCACCAACCTGCTCACCGCCGCTCCGGGCACCACCCTGTTCGGCGAGCAGGCCATCCTCCCCGACGACGCCGTCGCCATGGTCGGGCGGATCGGGCCGGTCGAGTCGGTCTCGGCCACCGGCAAGATCGCCGACGCGAAGGTCTACCGCAGCGACAAGATCCCGCCCGCCCAGTCCGGGGGGATCGCCACGCTGGCGGCGCGCACCGACCTGCCCGAGGTGGTCGGCGCGACCCTAGCGTCGGGAACCTGGCTCAACACCGCCACCGCCCAATACCCGGCGGTCGTGCTCGGCGCCAAGGCCGCCGAGCACCTGGGCATCGGAGCCGCAGGGCCAGACCTGCAGATTTGGCTCGGCGGCCGTTGGGTGACCGTGGTCGGGACCCTGCAGCCGGTGCCGCTGGCGCCCGAACTGGACCAGGCTGTGCTGATCGGCTGGCCAACCGGGCGACGCTACCTCGGCTTCGACGGCGACATCACGACCGTGTACACCCGCACCGACCCTGACGCCGTCAAAGCCGTTCGCGAGCTGCTCGCCCGCACCGTCAACCCCGCCCAGCCCAACGAGGTCGAGGTGTGGCGCCGTCGCCCTGCTGGTCGGCGGCATCGGGGTGGCCAACACCATGGTGATCTCGGTGCTGGAGCGCCGCGCCGAAATCGGGCTGCGCCGCTCGCTGGGCGCCACCCGCGGGCACATCCGGGTCCAGTTCCTGGCCGAGGCCCTGCTGCTGTCGGTGCTCGGCGGCGGCTCCGGAGTGCTCCTCGGCAGCGCCGTGACCGCGGTGTATGCCAGCCTGCAGGGCTGGCCGACCGTGGTGCCCGCCTGGGTCACGGCCGGCGGCATCGCCGCCACCCTGGTCATCGGCGCGCTGGCCGGCCTGTACCCAGCGATCCGCGCAGCGCGGCTGGCTCCCACCGAGGCACTCGCGACCACCTGAACAGACCGGCCCGGCCAAGGCGGCGCCCACCGCTGCCGCTAAAGGTCCGGCCTGGACGCCGTCGCTGCCGTGCTGCTGGAGGGGCTGTCGTATCGGCGCGCCGCCCGCATGGTCGAGATCTCCAAGACCGAGGTCGGCGACAGCCTCGACCTGCTGCTCGGCGAGTTGGCCGCGCTCGGGTGCAGCGGCCCGCGGGCTGGGCCAATCAGAAGGTGCTGTACGACCCAAGCGGTATGCTCGACCGCCCAGGCGTGGCCGTGTCGACCGTCCATGGCGACCTGCCGTGGTGTGACGGGCTGACGGCAGCAGCCACGAGCAGGAACTGCTTGCCCTATCGGGGCTGGATCCGGTGCCGGACGTCACCGAGGTCGCCAGCCTGTTGGACCGGAGATTCTGGGCATGGCCAAGGTCGCGACCATTGGCACGCGTCCGTCGGCAACCGCAGGACCAAAGACCGGCTCAGCCACGCGCAGCGGGCGTTCAACCGCTTGCAGGCGGGGCCGCGCGCCTTGGTGGAGCAGTCGATCGGCATCTGGCCAACGCCTGGCGCTGCGTCGCTGGCGCGGGCTGCTGTACCGGGTGCGGTATGTCCTCCGGGCCACCGCCGCTGGTCTGCCTGGGCCGATGGCTGCACCAAGTACCCGATGTGGAGCAGCATCACGGACACCCTCACTGACAACTTGTCACCGCGGCGCACCGCGTGCCTCACAGCTGTCCTGTCCCAGCCAAGGTGCTCCGGTCTCGCTGAATCTGCTCCGATTCGTGCGTGCGTCCCACCGAATCTGCTCCAGAACGAGCCGACCGAACCGAGCGCGACGCTGTGACCTCTGTCTTTATCCCGCGACGGTTTCTGTCTGATGGAGCAGGTTCAACGAGACGCCGACCGGGATCTGCGGGCTCATGTAAGGGACACCGGGACGATTCGCCGCTACGAGCGGCCCACTGAACCTGCTCCGTGTAGGTCAGAGCCTTGTGGCCAGAGCAGATCCAGTGGGACAGGACAACAGCCTTGCTGTCAGCCCCACTGTCACGCCGCCTTCAGCCTGTTCGCGGCGCTGTCAAGCCCGCAGTGAGCCCGCTGTGCCTTGCTGGGCAGGTTCTGCCGCCTCAGCCGAAGGACCGTGAATGCCGCAGCCATCGCGCCCGACCCGCACGACGCCAAGGTCGCCGCGCCAGCGGTGGCGGCTGGTGGCGAGGCCGGGGGCTCGCTTGTTGGCCGATCGGATGTCGAAGCCAGGCCCCACAACCCGGTTTCGGGTGGGGAGGAGCGACGCCCCCGGCCATCACCCCGGAGAGTGGTCGGCGTCAACGGCTTCTTCGCCACCCTGGTCGGCTCCGGGCGCCACGGGCATCCAGGACGGGCCGAGCTGGCCGCCTGGATATCGGAGCGCCGCTGCGCCGACTACTGGCCCACGTCGTCAAGCCGGACGGCTTTGACCGCTGGCGAGAGGGCGACGTCGAGATTCCCTTCTTCTTGGAGTACGACCGCGGCACCGAACCGCTGGACCGCCTGGCCGCAAAGCTGTACGCCTACCAGGAGCTCGCCGTCGCGCCGAGATCCCAATCCCGGTGCTGTTCTGGCTGCCCAGCTCCGGCCGGGGGGCCACCGTCCGCGAGGCCCCTGCCCGCGAGGGCCGCTGGCACAAGGTCGGTTTGTGGTGGCCACCGCCAGCCCGACCCTTGTCCTCGGCCCGGCCGAGGCCGCGTGGCTGCCGCTGGGAAGACCTGGCTGCGCCGGCGCCTGGTCGATCTGGCGGGTCCCGACGCTCCGCCGCGACGACCAGATAGGCTACGTGGTCTTCTCATCCATCGACCAGCTCGACCACAACCTGCGCCGCTGAACCCAGCGGGCAACTTTCGCTTCGCAGCGACGATCGCCCAGGCACCGCCGCTGGAGAACCCTGCGGCAACCCACGGGCAGGCTGCCGCGCCCCACTGCTCAGTGGTGGGGCCAGGACCTTGCCAGCGACAAAGCGCAGGTGCACGTCGAAACGGCGGCGATGGTGGCCGGGCATATACTCCTCGGCCTCTTGCCCTGACAGCCGGCCCGCGTGTGCTGCTCGGCGCGGCCGCCGCGCTGAGCCGCAAGCGCCACGGCCGCCACCCCCAGTTCATCGCCGGGTCACAGCCGCAGGCCGTCATCGTGTGCTCCATCATGGCTTCGCAGGGGAAGGATGGACCCGATGCGACGGACCCAGGGTCCCCGCGGGAGCCGAGGCTTTGCGGCTGTTCGCGGATTTCACGGTCGGACATTGCAAGCACCTCGTTGTCAGAGCGACAGTGCCCGTTGTCGCCGCCTTGCGGTCGAGAGCCCAGAGGCACGTACAAGAGACACAAGCCGCTGGCGCCGCTCGCCAGCCCAACGAGGTCGACGGCGGCCAGGACGAGGCCCAAGATGCCGCCTC
>WNGD01027578.1_pt1 | contig 10596 bp, 9 predicted proteins | sample 5400671 | NCBI WGS metagenome assembly WNGD01 (sample SAMN13153369, study PRJNA577476) | soil metagenome | isolation source: 40 cm soil or saprolite under grassland replicate 2 | place: USA:California | collected 2016-06-15
GCCGGCCCCCGTTCCATAAAACTACCCAGCCCCGATGCTGGAGAAGCGTACAGGGCAGCTGAGGGCCGGGGGTGGGCGGGACAAGGCGCGACAGGGCAGGAGGAGTCTGGGGCGTTGTGGCTGGAGTACGATAGCCGCCGAGATAGGGCAGGGCCAGGGAGGGTGTGAGCCCGGTCACAGGTGCCGCAAGTCGACTCGGACTATCCTGCCTGCATCGGACGTGGAGGGCATCATGCGTAAGATCGTTCTGCTGATCACCGCAACTGCTCTATTCCTGTGCAGCGTAGAGGTCTGGGCTGGTGGCGCATGGTCTACTGCCACCCCCGATTCAGCGGTTTTCGTCATTTGCAACGCACTGTGAGATCGGCGACCGGCTCCCAATAACCTTCATGCCGGTCAGTTTCGGTTCACTGACCGGTACAGCCCCAGGGTCGCGCCATGAAAGCCTCCCAAGCCATGACGCACTCTGGGGCTCTCCTTAAGTTTCAGGTGGGGCAGGCCGTTTTGCGGACGTTGACGTTCCTGATGGTGGTCGGCGCAATCTCTGCATCCGATCAGGTACAAGCGCAACGATCGAAGATCGATGCTTTCCTTCAACGATGGGATGCTGACCACGACGGCACTCTTGGCCTCGACGAAATCAAAAAGGCTGCCAGCGCCCGCTTCGAGGAATTGGATCGGAAACACAGGGGCACCCTCACGCGGAACCAGTTAGCCGGAATGGTTTCGTTTCAGCAATTCCGCCGAGCCGACTCTCACAAAAGCGGCACGGTAGATGAAAGCGAGTTTCTGTCGCTCGCGGAAAAACTATTCCAAGACGCGGACAAGGACCACGACGGTACCCTTGACGGGAAGGAACTCGGACGCTCGGCTGGCAGGGCTCTTCTTGGGTTGTTTGCTATCCGGCAAGGTCCGGTGATCTAGCAACTGATCCTCTCATTCATAAAAGCGTCCCGGCTGCACTAACGCCGATTGGGCTTTGGACTAATACGCTCGAAGGTGAAGCGGGCAAACATCGGAACCCATGTCTGACCTCACCTCTGTAAGAGGTTCCGGTCCCACAGTCGCGCGGGGTTGGAACGCGCTCAGCGCGAACTGCACATCATTGAGTCGGGCCTCCGGGCGCGGGGGCTCATCAAATGAACCCGAAGAGTCCCGGCGATGCCACGTTCGGACTGATTAAATCAATTTGTCCCGAATAACGTTAAATCCGCGTCACCGGCCCGCCAAGTGTAGGCAGACGTATAACTATCCTGCCTCCCTAGGAGAGGTACGGTCCCGATCGCGGCCGCAGCGGCACGCGTACCCGTGGTCGGGGCCGGCTTTCTTTTTGGGATGAACAGAGGGGCGGCCGGCTTGGTCGATAAAACCCTTCGAGGTGCACGCACGCAGTTCTTACCCGGATCACGGCAAGCTTGAAGGTGGAACTTTTCTGACCACTGCTTCCGCGCATGCACCGCAGGACGCGCGATTATCTTCTGGACCTGGTCGGCAAGTTGCCACAAAGTAAATTCGCACTCCTCGCGCTAGAAGGAGGAACACCATGCTCTTAGTCCTAGTCAACGTACTGATCATCGTTGTCGTAGGCGCGGTCTTGTTCTGGGTCATTGACAGGTTCGTTCGAGACGGGCGGCTAGCGAACCTGCTCAAGATCCTAATCGTGCTGATCTGTCTCGCGGCGATCCTCCAGCGAGTGCTGATCCGAGCAGTAGCACCCCCTTCTATTGCGGCTTCGAAGCGTCTACACGAAACCTCCACCGAGCGTACCGCACCGGATTGAACCCAACAGAAACGAGGCGCCATGGCCTGGAATAGTCACGCACCGAGGAATCCACGGAAGCGTCAACCGCCATCTTCAAAAGCCGAGCTTCGCGAGATGGCCGACAATGCCGTGGCAGGCTGGAGGAAGCCAATCGTCCGAACGCCAGCCGAGAACAATAGCTGCTCAAACTGCGGTCACACGGAAAACAATCACGTCGCATTTGGCTAAGTGCCCCCGTTGCGCGCTCGCAAGTGAAGGCGCGCAAAGAGAGCCCGCGTTGACATCACGAGCTAACTCGCTCTCGCGCGATGTCGATTTGATGTGTGTCCGGGCCGACCTGGATCGTAATCTGATAGTTCTTCCGGATGTCGCCGTCGGACGGGTCGAAGACAAGTTGGCCGCCGTACCACTCACCGGGGAGCAAAGTATTGTCCTTGATGACTGATCGCTCAAGTGTGTCGAGGTTTTGACGCCCGCGCTCTATCGTGTTGGCGATCATCGCGTCGTTCTGTGCTGCTGCTTGCGCCTGCGCAATTGCTGCCGCAGTCGGATCGTAGCCGCTGATGGAAACATTCCTGACGCCGCCGGGACCAACTACGGTCGCATTGGCATTATAGTAACCCGCCCGCGAAGCGGAATACGCAACCGGATACGTTGAACCGGTAGACCGTTTTGCCGTCTTCCGGCTCGGCGTCACGTTGAGGTACGTGGCGTCTCGCCGCGCCGACTGGGGATTGAACCAGGCCGCTAGCGTCATCGATGTCCGGAATGGGGTCAAACCCGGCCCTCGGGGCGGCGTTGCGGCACGTCCGCTTAGCTGCGGATTCTGTTGCGAAACTCCCATTGAGACGACTCGCGAACCGTGATTCCGTTGGTTTGAGACGGGCATCGGCGGGAGCGGCAGATGATGGGTCGGCGGGAGGACGGACAAGGCCAGTTCTTCTATGCGTTTGATCTCGACAAAGTCGTGCCGCCCGACCATCTGGTCCGCCAGATCGACGCGGTGCTCGATTTGAGTTGGGTGCACAAGGAGCTTGCACCTTGCTACTCGCACACAGGTCGACCCTCGATTGACCCAGTGCTGATGATCCGGATGCTGATCGTCGGCTACGTGTTTGCAATCCGGTCAGAGCGGCGGATTTGCGCTGAGGTTGAAGTCAATCTGGCCTACAGGTGGTTTTGCAAGCTCGGGATCGAGGACACAATCCCCGATCATTCGGTGTTCTGCCGCGCGCGGCACGAGCGCTTCCGTGAGAGCGATGCCTTGCGCCGGGTATTCGAGGGCGTAGTGGCGATGTGCATCGCGGCTGGGCTGGTTGGCGGTGAAGCGTTCTCGATCGATGCGAGCCTGATCAAAGCGGATGTGGACAAGAAGAAGCGGGCCGCTGGCGACCAGCCGATCGCCTGGCCGAAGGCGGAGGAAGCATCCCGTGCGGTTCGAGAGTACCTCACGGTCCTCGATGCCGCCCGCGGTGATGAGGAGAGTGGTGATGGAGACGGTGATGGTTCGAGCGGCGGCGGCAGTCGACGCGTTACCAGCACATCGACCCAGGCGGTGACTGTGTTGCCGACCTGTTGGCTGCGTCCCTTCGCCAGGCGCACCGCCTCGGGCACCGATTCTTCCGTCTCAGTGTCAAGGATGCGCAGAGTCCTGGTCCAGGGATCAGTGATTGCTTCGTGGCCGAAGATGTCGTGCATGATCCCGAAGTCGGCGAGTTCGCCCGTGAAACCCGCGCCGCGGTCAGCCACCGCCGCGGTGACGGCCGCCAGATCGAGACCCGGGGCGAAATCTTTTATGAGATCGGCGAAGCGGGCCGCGATCACGCGATCGAGCGGCGAGGCCGGCACCGTGATCGGCGGCGGCACGCCCGCTTCGGCCCCGCCGCCGTCAGCGTCTCGCTAATCGCCCTTGCTGTTATTCGGCGTGCAATTTTTTGGACGCCGATCAGGAGTCAAATTTGGGCGCCGATTGACACGGATCAAGCCGTCAGAGCTGATCGCAGTGGAATGACTGCGGCGTTGGTAGCCGGCTTTGCACAATAGGCCGCCCAGGCGTCCATCAGCTTGCGACGCTCGTCGAAGAGATCGCCCCGGCGGTATGCGGCCTCCACTTTGTCGCCGACCGCATGCGCGAGCGCCATTTCGACCACTTCACTAGGGAAGCTCGTGCGCTCGGCCGCCCAATCGCGGAACGTTGATCGGAACCCATGTGCCGTGAGCCCGCCGCGGCCCATACGCCGCAGCAGCATCAGGAACGCCATATTCGAGAGCGGTTTGCAGATCTTGCCGCCAGGGAACACGAACGCGCTGTCCTCGGTCGTATGGCGGTGCCGCTGCATCTCTTCTAGGATTGCAGCGGCGCGGGCGGAGAGCGGGACCCGATGTTCCTTGCGGGCCTTCATTCGATCGGCCAGAACGATCCACGACTTATCTTGCAAGTTCATCTCGACCCAGATCGCGCCGATCGTCTCGCCGGTCCTGGCGGCGGTCAGGATCGCAAATTCCAAAGCGCGGGCCGCAACACCCTCCTGCTCGCGCAACGCCATCAGGAAGCCCGGCATCTCGGCATAGGGAAGCGCGGCGTGGTGCTCAACTTTGCTCACCTTGGAGCGCGCCGGCAGCAGCTTCGCGAGGTGCCCGCGCCATCGTGCCGGGTTCTCGCCTTTGCGATACCCGCGAACGGTTGCCCGATCGAGCACGGCTTCGATTCGGCCGCGCAGCCGGCTCGCCGTTTCCGGTCTTGCCACCCATAGCGGGGCGCCTTCATCCGGCGCGCCGACTTCTTGCTCAAGGACCTTCATGAGCAGCGCTGTATCGACGGCCTGCACCGGCAGGACGCCGATAATCGGCTCGGCATAGGTGGCGAGGGTGGCTTCCCATTGCGCCGCGTGCTTGCTGTTCCGCCAACCCACCCGGTGCGCCTTGATGTAGGCCTCGGCGCATTGGCCGAACGTCACCGCCTTTGCGGCTTCGAGGCGCTTGCGCACGCGCTCGGCGCGTCGTGTCGCGATAGGGTCGATGCCCTCATGCCGCAGCCGGCGGGCTTCGAGTGCCTTCCCGCGGGCCTCGGCAAGACTATAGAGCGCGAGCGGCCCCAGACCCATCCAGTGCGGCTTGCCATCCAGCATGTAGCGGTAGACCCAGTTTTTCGCGCCATCTTCGGTGACGCGCAGATACAGGCCCCCGCCATCGCCGTACATGCCTGGCTGTTTCGCCCTCTCCACCTTGAGCGCGGTGAGCTTTCCGATTGTCCGTGCCATTCCACATGTCCACAGGGGTGTCCACAATCGCCATGCGGATTATGGCGAAGGACGGCGAACGTGTCCAGAGCGAAAGCGCCTCAGTTATTGGCTAAATCAGGGTGAATTTCTGAATGTCGGCGGAGCGTTGCGAACGTCGGCGAATGAGGCTTCTGGCGGAGAGGGAGGGATTCGAACCCCCGATACGGTTGCCCGTATGCCGCATTTCGAGTGCGGTGCATTCAACCGCTCTGCCACCTCTCCAAGCCTCTGAAAACAGGATGATCCAAGCCGGCGGCTCAAGCCTGAAATAGTCGTTTGCTACCCGGTTTGCTACCCGCTCCTCTCGCGACGCTTGTCTAGAGCGGCCCGCAGCGCGGCGTCAACCCGAACCGCGGCGTCCGCCTGCATGTCCGGCACGACGTGGCGGTAAGGATCCGGGGCGATCCGGCGCTGCATCAAACCGCTTCTGCACCCAGATAGGCGCGCACGACCTCGGGATTGGACTGCACTTCCCGCGGCGTGCCGTCGGCGATGCATTTTCCGTGGTCGAGAACGATCACACGCTGCGAGACTGCCATCACGAGCTTCATGTCGTGCTCGACCAGAAGCACGGTGATGTCCCGGGCGCTGATGTGCCGGATGACTTCGTCGATCTGCGCCGTCTCGCGCGGGTTGAGGCCGGCAGCCGGCTCGTCGAGCATGAGGATCTCGGGATCCGCGGCCAGTGCCCGCGCCAGCTCGAGCCGTTTCAACGCGCCATACGGCATCGAATCGGCGCTGCGCCCGATGAAGTCCGCCAAGCCGACCTCCCGCATCAGCTCGGCCGCCCGACCATGGGCTTCTTTGGTCTCGCGACGGACCGTCGGAGCCGACAGCAGCGAGGATATCAGGCCGAGGCGAACCCGGCTCGAAGCCCCGACCATGACGTTCTCGACCGCGCTCATTCGGAAAAAGATCTGCAAATTCTGGAACGTGCGCTGGATGCCGCGACGCGCCCGCTGCGCGACCGACAGCGCCGTAATGTCGTCGCCCCGATGCCGGATGCGTCCGCCGGACGGCTCTTCAATTCCGGAAAGCAGGTTGAACAACGTCGTCTTGCCGGCCCCGTTCGGACCGATGATCGCGGTGATGCCGCGGTCGATCGCGAACGAGAGCGGCCGCAGCGCCTCCACGCCGAGGAATTTTTTCGACAGATCTTCGATGGCGAGGATCACAACGCGACCGGGCCTCCGATTGCGCTGCGCCGGACCGATCTATTGGGTCCAAATCTGCGGTTCCGTCGAGCGGCGAAGGCGGCCGGGTCGGCGGCACGAACACATTTCGAAAATATTTGCCGGAGGAAACGGGATGAAAGCCAGTCTTCGCCCGGGAATGTCGCGGGTCAATCGCATCGTCGTCGATTCCGACCGCACCATCGGTTTCATGGGTGAGCAAGGCCGCGTCTACGGCACCCCTAATCTGGTGCGCGATATCGAGCACACCTGCCGCGACCTGCTGCTCCAGCATGCCGATTCCGGAGAGGATTCGGTCGGCATGGAGATCGCCGTCCGGCACATGGCGCCCACGCTGCTCGGCATGGGCGTCGAGATCGCCGCGACCGTCACGGCGGTCGACGGGCGAAAAATCTGCTTCGACATTGCCGCCAAGGACGAGGCGGAGCCGATCGCCGCGGGCACGCACATGCGTTTCGTCGTCGACGTCAAGAAGACGCACGAGCGTTTGCGGGCGAAGGCGGCAAAGCGCGCTCCCGTCGGATGAGGACGGCGCGTCATGGATGCTCCGGTTTCCCGCGCGCGCAATGTCTCGACCTACTGCTATCAATGTGTGGCCGGCCCCGACCTGCTGACGGTGCGCGTCGAGGACGGGACCGCGACCGAAATCGGCCCGAATTTCACCGCGGCTGAAATTCATCCCGCCGGCGGCAAGGTCTGCGTCAAGGCATTCGGCCTGGTGCAGAAGGCCTACAATCCGCACCGCGTCCTCTATCCGATGAAGCGGACCAACCCCAACAAGGGCCGCAACGAGGATCCCGGATTCGTCCGCATCTCCTGGGACGAGGCGCTCGATCTCGTCGCCGCGAAGCTCAACAAAGTGCGCGCGGTGGGCCTGCTCGACGAAGCGGGTTTTCCGCGCGTGGCAGCGAGTTTCGGCGGCGGCGGCACGCCGACCGCATACATGGGCACGCTGCCCGCGTTGCTGGCGGCCTGGGGCCCGGTCGACATGAGCTTCGGCAGCGGCCAAGGCGTGAAATGCTACCATTCCGAACATCTCTACGGCGAGCTTTGGCACCGCGCCTTCACCGTCTCGCCCGATACTCCACTGTGCGAATACCTCGTCTCGTTCGGCGCCAACGTCGAGGCCTCGGGCGGCGTCTGCGGCGTCAAGCGCCACGCCGATGCACGCGCGCGCGGCATGAAGCGGGTGCAGATCGAGCCGCACCTTTCGGTCACCGGCGCCTGCTCGGCGGAATGGATCCCGATCAAGCCGAAGACCGACGTGGCCTTCCTCTTCGCCATGCTCCACGTCGTGCTGCACGAGCATCGGCGCGAGCGGCTCGACCTGCCGTTCCTGAAGCACCGCAGTTCCTCGCCTTATCTGATCGGCCCGGGCGGATTCTTCCTGCGCGATCCGCACAGCCGCAAGCCGTTGATCTTCGACTTGCGCAGCGCACGCGCGGTGCCGTTCGACGCGGCGGATACCGATCCGGCGCTGGAAGGCTGCTTCCTGGTCGACGGCATCGAGGTCGGCGCGGACCACGAGACCACGCGTCACGAGGGCGTCCGCGTCACGCCGGCCTTCGCGCATCTCGTCGATCACGTGAAGAATTACACGCCGCGGTGGGCGAGCGGCATCTGCGATGTCGAGGCCGCCACGATCCGGCGAATCGCCACCGAGTTCCTCGACCACGCCCGCATCGGCGCCACGATCGAGATCGACGGCGAGACGCTGCCGCTGCGCCCGGTATCGATCTCGCTCGGCAAGACGGTCAATAACGGCTGGGGCGGCTACGAGTGCTGCTGGGCGCGCACGTTGCTCGCCTGTTTGGTCGGCGCCCTCGAGGTGCCGGGCGGCACGCTCGGCACCACGGTGCGGCTCAATCGCCCCGCCGACGACCGCTGGTCGAGCGTGAAGCCCGGCCCGGACGGCTTCATGGAATATCCCATGAACCCCACCGGCAAGAACGAATGGATGGCGCGGCCGCAGGTGCGCAGCGCGCATCGCACCCTGGTGCCGCTCGTCGCCAATTCGCCCTGGAGCCAGGCACTCGGGCCGACGCATCTTGCCTGGATGATGCAGAGCGAGCCGCTCGCGGCGTTGCCTGCCGCCTCGCCGCCCGACGTCTGGATCGTCTACCGCACCAATCCGGCGATCTCGTTCTGGGACACCGAGACCCTCGGCGCGGCGATGGCGCGGTTTCCGTTCGTCGTGTGCTTCGCCTATACGCGCGACGAGACCAATCACGTCGCCGACGTGCTGCTGCCGGATTGCACCGATCTCGAAGGGCTGCAGCTGCTGCGCATCGGCGGCACGAAATACGTGGAGCAGTTCTGGGATTATCAGGGATTTGCGTTGCGCGATCCGGCGGTGCCGCCGCAGGGCGAGGCCAGGGATTTCACCTGGATCGCGACCGAGCTGGCGAAACGCACCGGGCTGATCGAGCAGTACAACCAGGCGATCAACCGCGGCGCTGCAGGCGTGAGGCTGTTCGGCGCGAACTACGACTTCTCGCTCGATCCGGCGAAGGCGCACGGCGTCGAGACCGTGTGGAACGCGGTCTGCCGCGCGGCGAGCGCCGAGCTCACCGACGGCGTCGAGTCGGACGGCCTCGAGTATTATCGCGGGCACGGGTTTCGCGTGAAATCCTTCCCGCGGCTGCACTGGTATCTCTACCCCAAGCTCGTCTCCGCCGGCCTGAGGTTCGAGCAGCCTTATCAGGAGCGCCTGTTTCGCATCGGCAAGGAGCTCGGGCGGCGCCTGCACGAGCATGGCATCGACTGGTGGGATCGGCAGCTCGAGGAATACGAGGCGCTGCCGCATTGGCGCGATCTCGCCGCGCTCTGGGAAGGCGCGCTGGCCCGGCATTTCCACGTCGCGATCGAGGACTATCCGTTCTGGCTCATCACCGCGCGCAGCATGCAGTATGCGTGGGGCGGCAATGCCGGCATTCCGCTGATCCGCGAGCTGTCCGAGAACGTCGCCGGCCACGGCGGCATCGTGATGAATGCCGCTGCCGCCGCCAGGTTGGGAATCTCCGACGGCGATCTGGTCGAAGTGCGCTCCCCGCTCAACCACACGCGGGGGCGCGCGGTGCTATGCCAGGGGATCCGGCCGGACACGCTGCTGATGATCGGCCAGTTCGATCACTGGGCAACGCCGGTCGCCAAGGATTTCGACGCGCCCAGCATGAACGCACTGATGCCGATGCTGCTGGAGCTGACCGACGCAACCGGGTCGAGCGCCGATCTCGTCAAGGTCAACGTCACACCGCTGAGGACTTCATGACGCGCTGGGTGATGCTTGCCGATCTCGAGCGCTGCGTCGGCTGCCAGACCTGCACGGCGGCATGCCGGCACGCCAATGCGACCTCGCCGGCGGTGCAATGGCGCAAGGTGCTCGACATCGAATCCGGGACCTATCCGGACGTCACCCGCAGCTTCGCGCCGGTCGGTTGCCAGCACTGCGATGAGCCGCCGTGCATGGAGGTGTGTCCCTCGACCGCGACCCGGCAGCGGCCGGACGGAATCGTCACTATCGACTACGAGCTGTGCATCGGCTGCGCGTATTGCGTGGTCGCCTGCCCGTACCAGGCGCGCTTCAAGGTCGACGCGCCGCGCTTTGCCTACGGCGCGATGCGGCTGTGCAGCGAATCGGCTCGCGAGGATCCGCACCGTCTCGGCGTCGCGCAGAAATGCACGTTTTGCGTCGACCGCGTCGATTACGGCATTGGCTTGGGCATTACTCCCGGCGTCGATCCGCGGGCAACGCCGGCCTGCGTCAATTCCTGCATCGCCGACGCGCTGCACTTCGGCGATCTCGACGATCCCGACAGCAACGTCTCGAAACTGCTGCGCGAGCACCGGCATTTTCGCATGCACGACGGGCTCGGTACCGGTCCCGGCTTCTATTATCTCTACGGCAGAGCCGACGGCGCGGTCGCCCCGCCGCAAGCGGCCCCGATCAGCGCCCCGGGATCCACCCGCGCCAAAGGCGTCGAGCCCTGGCTGCAGTCGAGTTGGGACTGGCGCGCGGCCGCCAATTTCATGGGTGGGGGCGCCGGCGCGGGGCTATTCCTGCTCGCGGCATTGGCCGGCCTCGCCGGCATTCCGTCCGATCCGCTCGCCCTCGTCGCTCTGACACTGGTTGCGGCCGGGCTGCTCTGCGTCTGGCTGGAGATTGGCCGGCCGTGGCGCTTCCTCAACGTGCTCCTGCATCCGCAGCAATCCTGGATGACGCGCGAATCGATCGCCGGGCTCGCGTTCTTCGCGCTCGGCCTTGCGGCGGTCTGGTCCGGCAGCCGCACGATGTTCGCCGCGACGGCACTCGCGGGTTTGGGTTTTCTCTATTGCCAAGCGCGAATCCTCGCCGCCGCGA
>WNGD01023849.1_pt1 | contig 10595 bp, 8 predicted proteins | sample 5400671 | NCBI WGS metagenome assembly WNGD01 (sample SAMN13153369, study PRJNA577476) | soil metagenome | isolation source: 40 cm soil or saprolite under grassland replicate 2 | place: USA:California | collected 2016-06-15
ATGAAAGTCCCGGACTCGCGAGTCGCAAATCCGGGGCTTTTGGCATTGCGGGACCGAGATGTCAGCGCGCCGGCTTGAGCGTGTTCTCGATCATGTAGGCTGCGACCTTTCGGCCCACGTCCTCGCTGGTGCGGATGGCGAATCTATAGTGCACGCCGCCCCAGACACGGACGTTCTTCTGCTCCTCGGCCATAGTGGCGAGGCTGGCGAACTGCCGCGTGCGCTTCGGATCACGGACGTCGGTTGCCGTGAACGGAATGGCCGTCACGGGGCCGAATGCCGATTCCAGAACCCCTGACGCGATCGTCGCGTTAATGGTCGCCTGCGACGGGTATTCCGGATGCATGGGTGTCGGATTGAACGAAGTCCAGCCGGCATCGCGTTCGGTCGCATCGTTGCCGTCCTGGTCGCCGTTGCGGATCGCGGTGACGGGTCGCCAGAAATTGTAGGTGTACTTCGCGTCCCAATTGACGATGTAGGCGTTCGCCAGACTCATGTTGAGCAGCGCGAACAGGCGGGCGCATTCGGCGAGCGGCATTTCCTTCTTCATCGCGAGTTCGCGCGCCGCCGCCTGCCACGACGGGCCGAAATTAACGTTGCCCCAGAACTTCACCGCCTCCGTCTGCTCAGCGGTACGCGCCGTGCTCTTGGTGCCGCCCAGGCTCTTGACCTCGTTGTAGTCGCGGGCCCACTCCGCGCTCGACAGGGCCGGCGGCGGGCCGGGCCGGAACTGGTCGGCGCTCTTGAGCACCCATGGCTTCGCGCGCGCATATTGCTCCGCCAGCGGCGGCGTCGTGGGCACGTACGCCCCAGGGGCAGCGTGCGGACGGTGGGTATCGGGAGCGTTGGTGCCGTCGTTGGCGCGGTCGGATTGAACCGCCTCGGCCACTTCTATGCCCAGTTTGATGCCTTCGGTCTTGGCGGGTCCGTCCGGGATCGCCTTGAGCGATATCGCGTAGACCTCTTCGATCTTGGCTTTCTGTTCCGGGTAGATCTGGGTGAGGATCTGCCGCGCGGCCGTCGCAGCCGCCGCCTCCGCCGATGCGCCCGGCGCGGGCGGAACTGTCGCGACGACGCGCATGTAACGACCTTGCACCGTATTGATTGCGTCAGACATCGCGACATGCACCATGGCCAGGGTGCGCAGTTTGGGATTGTTGGCGACCTCGTTGGCCACCAGGGCATTGGCGGTCACGTTCCAGTCAGTGACGACATCGGCACACGCGGGCGCAATCCATAGCGCGGCCGCGAGCATGCCCGGCAGCAAAGTTGCTGCCGGCAGTTTCAAGACCGATTTCATCGGAAGTCTCCTTTCGACTGTGGTAAGTACGCCCTCAGCGCCTTCCCCGGCACCAAAGTCGAATGCGGTCGGAAGGTCGTCGGCTGACCTGATGTCGCGGATGAGCAACTTCACCCCCAAAGAGGCGGCTGCAACTTCCAGCTCCTTCTAGCTGAGGCGCCGAAATCGGATCGACGCGATAGGAGAGCACGAGCATTCGCGACATTCTGGGAACGGCTTCCTTTAACAGCTCCGACGCTTGGCAGCAAGTCCTGAAGCCATAAACGTTAAGCCAGTTACATTGCCCCCAGGCCGATTGAGGCGTCGCGGATGAGCAACTTCACCCCCAAAGAGGCGGCTGCAACTTCCAGAAATCGGATCGACGCGATAGGAGAGCACGAGCATTCGCGACATTCTGGGAACGGCTTCCTTTAACAGCTCCAGACGCTTGGCAGCAAGTCCTGAAGCCATAAACGTTAAGCCAGTTACATTGCCCCCAGGCCGATTGAGGCTCGCCACAAGCCCGGTCACCACAGGGTCGCCTAAGGGGTACAATGACGATGGGTATGCTGCCAGTTGCGGCCTTCGCGGCTCTCTAGCGGCTGGGGTGGTGGTTACGACAATTATGTCCGCCTTCAGTCGCACACACTCGGCGGCGAGAGCAGGAAAGCGCTCGCCCTGGCCATCCGCCGATAGGTAATCGATGATGATGGCCTGCCCATTCACGTAACCCAAGTCGCGCGGCCGGCGGGGCGCTCCGGGCTGGGGAACTCAGGCCGCCCATAGAACAAATCCCGACCTCCGGTGCCAACTCACCGGATCCCGATAGCCAAGCGTCAAGCAAAAAGGCCGCCCTGGTACCGGAGCGGCCTTTCCCGTCTGCCTCGCGGATCGAAGGGTTACTTCGATTCCTCGGCAGCCTTTTCCGAATCGGTCCTGTCGGGGCCGAGCTCGGCGAGCGCGGTACGATCATTGAAGATCGGCCGGAGGATATGGCCGGGACCGTCGATGACACCTCGGGATTGAACCAGTGAAATGCAAACCTTCCTTGACGCCTTGCCGATGACCAAGGAGAAGATGATCGCAGCCTAACAACGTCGGACACCAAACACCCGATCGCTCAACAGGCACCCGCTGTCAGATTAAGCTTTAGCTAATACATAGAAGTCGTGCGTCGCGAGGCTGGGCTCGCACCCTTGGCCTCGAACGCCCGCAGGATCCCGCGCTGCAGCCGCCCACTGTCCAGTCTCGCTCCCGGCTTCTGCCAGGGCGGCGATTTTGATCCCTCCACCGATTGGCCACCGTGTTCTCCCCGTTTCGCGCAGTTATTACGGGACGCAGTGTGACCGGCTTGTCGCCGTTATTCCCGGTTTAATGCCGGACGCACCGTGATATCCCTGCTAATGCAAGACCTACTGTGGTCACCCTCGGTCATCCGCCGCTGACACCTGTCAGTTCCGCCTTCGCCTCGAGCCGCTCCCGCATAGTGTCGCCCACGCCGTCCCCCCTCGCTGTTCTCGTGCTGTTAGCAGCGTGCGGTCAGGTCCCCGCTTCCACTGTTCTTTCACTGCTACCAGTGGACGGTTACGGCGCCCTCGGTGTTCAGCTCGCGGGGCGGCCTGTTCTGCCCCTGTTACCAGGTGCGGCGGGGCGGCGTTGAGCGATGCCCTGAATGCCTTGCGTGTGCCAATTCCCGACCATCACCAGGCAGTTCAGTTCACATTCCCCCCAGGCTGGAAATGTGCTAATCTGCAACTTGGCTCTTGCTGGTTGACCGGCCAAGTTGGCTCAGGATGAGGCGACGGGAATTTATTGCGCTCTTTGCCGGTGCGGCAGCCTCTCCGGTTCTTTGGCCGCACGCCGCGCACGCGCAACAGCCGGCGCTGCCAGTTATCGGGTTCCTCAGCAGCCAATCGCCTAACGTGTACGCGGTCCGCCTGCGCGCGTTCGTCCAGGGACTGAAAGAGGAAGGGTATATCGAGGGCCAGAAACTCGTTCATCACCCAGTGATCGTGATCGCGGCGGCCGGCGGCACTCCCTCGGCGCTGGCAGCAAAGGCTGCGACCGCGACAATTCCGATCGTGTTCGCGGTAGCGGTCGACCCGATGGAGGTTGGACTTGTCGCCAGCCTGAACCGACCGGGCGGCAATCTGACTGGCGTGACCAGTTTGAACGTCGAGATAGGGCCGAAGCGACTGGAGCTGCTGCGCGAATTGATGCCAACCGCGACCACCGTTGCCGTTCTCGTCAACCCGACCAGTCCAGTTCTTACCGAGCAATTTTTGCGCAGCCTGCAGGCGGCGGCTCCCGGCCTCGGACTGCACCTCCATATCCTACATGCGAGCACCGAACGCGACTTGGATACAGTGTTTGCAGCCTTGGACCAACTGCGACTCGCCGCGCTCGTCATCTGCCCCGATAATTTCTTCAATTCGCGCATCGAACAGCTTGGCGTATTGGCACTTCGCCACGCCATGCCCGCGATTTACCAGTATCACCCGTTCGTCAGGGCAGGCGGCCTCATCAGCTACGGAAGCAGTGAAACGGACTATTACCGTTTGGTCGGGGTCTACACCGGGAAAATTCTCAAGGGCGAGAAGCCGGCCAACTTGCCGGTCATGCAATCTACGAAAGTCGAGCTGATCATAAACCTCAAGACTGCCAAGGCTCTCGGCCTCACTGTCCCACTCTCGCTGCTCGGCCGCGCGGACGAGGTGATCGAATGAGGCGGCGGGAGTTCATGTCGCTTCTGGGCGGGATCGTTGTGGCGTGGCCGCTCACCATTCGTGCGCAGCCATCCGATCAGATGCGACGCATCGGCGTGCTCCAAATCCTCGCAGATGATGATCCGGAAATGGTAGCCCGTCACGCGGCGTTCGAGCAGGCGCTGGATACATTGGGCTGGTCCGTAGGTCGCAATGTGCGGATCGATTATCGCCCGGCTGGAGGCGACGCCAATCGCGTTCGTAAATACGCGGCGGAATTGGTCGCGCTCGGCCCGGACGTGATCTTGACCTCCGGCAGTCTCAGCGTTGCGCCGGTTCTGCAGGTGACGCGCACCATTCCAATTGTTTTTGTGCAAGTCACGGACCCAGTTGGCGGGGGCCTTGTCGAGAGCCTGGCGCGTCCAGGCGGCAATGCGACCGGTTTCACTAATTTCGAATACAGCTTGAGCGCAAAGTGGCTAGAGCTGCTCAAAGAGATCGCGCCCAATGTCACTCGAGTGGCGGTCATTCGAGATCCCACGCGAGGCCCCGGAATCGGCCAGTTCGCTGTCATCCAATCGGTGGGGCCATCCCTCGGGGTAGAGTTGCGCCCGATCAATGCTCTCAACAGGGTCGAGATCGAAAGCGCCATTGAGGCATTTGCGCGCTCCTCGAATGGCGGATTGATTGTGACGTCGGGCGGAACAGGGCAAAATCGCGATCTGATCGTCCCGGCGGCGGCGCGTCACCGATTGCCTGCTGTCTATCCGTTCAAATACTACGTCACGGACGGCGGCCTGATCTCCTACGGACCCAACACAATCGACCTGTACCGCCGCGCGGCTGCCTATATCGATCGGATCCTCAAAGGCGAGAAGCCCGCGGACAAGGCAATCGCCGTCCGTTGCGATGTGAGCGACGACGCCCAAGTGGCCGCGATGGTGGACAGCACCGTCGACGAGTTCGGCCGACTCGACGCCGCGTTCAACAACGCCGGGGTCATGGGCCCGTATCGCTCCGATCTCCGACAGCACCCGCGGAAGACTGGGACCGCGTGATCGGGATCAACTTGCGGGGCGTGTGGAGTTGCATGAAGCACGAACTGCGGCAGATGGAACGTCAAGGCCGCGGCGCGATCGTCAACAACGCCTCGGTCGGCGCGTTGACCGGCAACCCCGGCATCGCTTCTTACATCGCCTCCAAGCACGGGGTGGTCGGCCTGACAAGGACAGCCGCGCTCGAATACGTCAAGCGCGGCATCCGCGTAAATGCGGTGAATCCGGGCCTGATCGACACGCAGATCGCCCGCGACGTCGTCAACAGGGATGAGCAGGCGTACGCCGAGCTGGCGAAGCACGTTCCCATTGGCCGCGCTGGCAATCCCGAAGAGATCGCCTCGACCGTGCTGTGGCTTTGCAGTCCGGGGGCAAGCTACGTCGTCGGTCATGCGCTCACCGTCGATGGCGGCATGATAGTGCCTTGATCGCGCACTGTAGATAAACGAAGGGCTCGCCGAGATGCCTACGCGCAAACACACAGTTCTCCTGGCTGTCATTGGTTTCGGATGTACTTCGTTCCTCCAGGTCGCGCGCCGCGGCGGCTCGGTCGCACCGCTGCTGCCCATTATGGCGGCGGTATTCATCGCGTTCCTCGTCATCGGGGCGGCGCTGCCAGTCTTGCCGCTGCATGTGCATGAAACGCTCGGCCTCGGCACATTCCTCGTGGGGCTCGTTGCCGGCAGCCAATTTGCCGCCGCGATCGTCTCGCGCGTGTGGGCCGGCCGACATGCGGATCGGAGCGGCGCGAAAGCGGCGGTCGTGATGGGGCTGCTGATCGCGGCCGCCGCCGGGCTGCTGTATTTCCTGTCGCTGAGCTTCATCACCACACCGGCGATGTCGGTGACGTTTCTGCTGCTCGGCCGCGCTCTGCTCGGCGTCGGCGAAAGCTTCATCATCACAGGAGCGCAGACCTGGGGCTTGGCGATCCGGGGTGTTCGAAACACCAGCAAGGTGCTGGCCTGGGTAGGAAGCGCCATGTTCGGCGCCTTTGCCGCCGGTGCGCCGATCGGTACGGCGCTCTACGCGCGCTACGGCTTTAGCGGGATTGCGCTCGCGACGACGTTGCTTCCGGTCGCGACCCTCGCCTTGGTCGCTACTCTCCCCCGCGTTGAACCAACGCAGCGGATGCAGGCTGGCTTTCTCAAGGTGTTCTCCGCCGTTTGGGTCCCGGGAACAGCATCGGCGTTGAGCAGCATCGGCTTCGGCGCCATGACCGCATTCAGCGCCCTGCTTTTTGTCGGGCGCGGGTGGGCGGGGTGGTCTGCCTTTACGGTGTTCGCAACCGCTTTCATCCTGACGCGCTTTTTCCTCGGCCACTTGGCAGACCGGTTCGGCGGCGCGAAAGTCGCCCTCATTTGCGTGCTCGTCGAAGCGGCGGGGCTGGCATTGATCTGGGCTTCGCCCTGGTTGGCGCTGGCACTCCTCGGAGCCGCACTGACCGGATTCGGCTACTCGCTGGTTTATCCCGGGTTCGGGGTCGAAGCGGTTCGGAGCGCGCCAGCCCGACAATCGAGGGCTCGCGACCGGCGCTTACACCGCTTTCCTCGACGTGGCGCTGGGGTTCGGCACCCCGGCTCTCGGCTTGCTGGCGGATTTCACCGGTCTAGGAGCGGCGTTCGTCGCCAGCATGGTGGCGGCAGTCGCTTCGGCTGGGATCGCGGGAGCCATGCTCTACGCGCCGCGCACGCAACAGCCCGTTGATGCGCTGGCCCGTTGCTGAGAGCGCTTACCGAAATGTGGCACAGCTGGTGGAGGGCTTCACGCGTTGTAGTTCCCGCGGCTGCTATCGCCATTGCCGCCTTTTATGTCGCTTACCGTTGGATCGATCCACTCCCACCACGTCACCTCGTAATCGCTGCGGGGCCGACCGGGTCAGGATACGATGCCGCGGCGAGGCGCTATGCGCGAATTCTGGCCCGCCATCGTGTTCAGCTCGAGGTTCGCAATGCCGCTGGCGCGGTGGAGGATCTCGAACTATTGCGCGAGCCGGCCTCTGGCGTGCAGGCAGCCGTAACCGCCTTCGGCGTCACGCGACCAGGCGATGCCGACACCTTCTATTCGCTTGGTGGAATATTCGATGCCCCGGTATTCATTTTTTACCGGGCTGCCGAGCCAATTACGCGATTTGCGCAATTCCGCGGCAAGCGCCTTGCGATCGGCATGCCCGGAACCGCGCTGCGAGCGCTTTTCTTACAGGTTCTAAAAGCGACCGATGGATTGGATGATTCTACGCGTCTTTTGGACCTGGATCGCGCGGAGGCAGTCGATGCACTGATCGCGGGCGAAATCGATGTGGCGGTGTTTCCGAGTGAGTTGGATGGGGTACTTTTGCAGCGCGCGCTCGGTGCCCCTGGCCTACGATTGATGAACGTTGCACAAGCGGAAGCCATCGCCAAAACGGTTCCCGGGCTGAAGCACGTGGTGCTATGGCGCGGGCTCATCAGCTTGAGCCGCGACATTCCCGATACGGACATCGATCTGATTGCCTCCCGCAACAGATTGCTCGTTCGCAAGGAGCTTCATCCGGCGTTGCAGTATTTGCTGCTGGAAGCCATGCGCGAGGTCCACTCGGCACCCGGACCGTTCAATCGCCTCGGGGAATTTCCCGCCGAACAACCGAATGATTTGCCGTTATCGCCAACCGCAGAAGCATTCTACCGCTCCGGCCCGACGTTCTGGCAACGGTACACGTCCTTCTGGCTTACCTCGCTCCTCAACCGGATTGTCTTCTTTGTCATTCCGGTCCTGGTCGTGTTGATTCCCGTACTCGGCTTCGCGTCTCGCCTTTACAGATGGTCGTATGTTCGCCGTCTACACCGACTGCACCGCGCTTTGGGAGATATCGAACGGGAACTCGATCATCGGACGGATGCATCTCGATTGATCGAGTATCAGGCACGAATAGCCGAAATTGAATCGGCCGTGCGTTCGCTCAGGCTTCCACGGCGGTTTGAAGTCGACCTGCAGCGGCTCAGGGTGCATCTGCGCATGGTTCAAGAAGACGCTGCTCGAACGCGGGCTATGAATTGATGGGAGCCGGGCACTGCCGGCGCCATTAGGTTCATGATGCTAGTGATCGCGATAATGTCCGCCTAGGGTCAAACTGCGAAGTCATTCGCTCGGGTTGGCAGGTCAGTAAAGGGTCCGAGAGCGGACCTGACAGTGAGGGCATCCAGCAACGTTCGCCTTGTAGGTCAGGATGGGCCCGGGTCAGCCGGGCATGATCAACCCTCGGGGCCAACTACCATTACCTGTCGGGCAGGCACGCGGGCCTCCGGAAGCCGTTCACGGCAATCGGCGCTTGGCAGGAGGGGTGCCGATTGGGATTCCTGGAAGCAGCGATACTGTCGGCAGTCCCTAATTATTTTCCCGGACGCGCCGGTGTGTTACTGGCGGGGAGGTCTCCTGCGCTGGGCGGCCAACTCTCCGCGGCATCGAAAGGGTTTGGAGAAAGGTTCCTCTCGTGCACCGGATTTCCCGCCGGGACTTCCTCAATGGCATGATGCTGACGGTTGCGTCCGGCCTGAGCCCTGCCCAGCAGGTCGCCGCCGATCCTCGGCGCTATCCTCCGGCGTTGACCGGTCTGCGTGGCCAGCATCCGGGATCGTTCGAAGTCGCCCATGCACTCGCGCGCGGGGGCGAGCATTTCCCGATCGCGGACGTGCCCACCGAAGAGACCTACGATCTTCTCGTAGTCGGGGCTGGGATCAGCGGATTGGCCGCGGCCTGGTTCTATCGCCGTGCCCTGGGCCCGAGCGCCCGCATTCTCGTCCTCGACAATCATGATGATTTCGGTGGTCACGCCAAGCGCAATGAGTTCACCTTCGAGCGGCGCCTCATCCTCGGCTACGGCGGCAGCCAATCATGTGTTGGTGTCGGGCGACATCATTGCAGCATCCGAAGGCGAACTCGCCCGAGCTCGCACCCATGGGAGATCGCTCGCCGCCGTCGTCGGAGATTTCCCCATCTCGGATTCCAGCAAGGCGCAATTGCTGGCGCTCTATGATGAAACGCGCGATCCCCTCGCCGGCAAATCTGCTGAGGAAAAACTCTTGTTGCTCAAGAGAACGAGTTACCGGGATTACGTGATCAAAATCTGCGGCTGCAACGAGGAGGCGGCGAACTGTTTCCAGGGCCGCACGCTCGGTTTCTTTGGATTGGGATGCGATGCGGTCCCCGCCTCAGAGGTCCGCGACTTCGGCTATCCCGGCTTTGCCGGGCTCAAGCTGCCCGCGGAGGCCCATCCGGAATGGAACGAGCCCTACATTTATCACTTCCCCGACGGGAACGCCTCCCTTGTTCGTCTGCTTGTGCGCAGCCTGATTCCGGAGATCGCGCAGGGCCACACCATGGATGACGTGGTTCTGGCGCCATTCGATTACGACAAGCTTGATCGCAACGGCCAGCACGTCCGTATCCGCCTCGATTCGACTTGTATCGATGTTCGCCAAGCCGGCAATGAGGTGATCGTCGGCTATGTTCGAGCCGGCGGTTTGCACCGTGCGGCGACCAAGCACGTCGTGCTTGCCTGTTTCCACATGATGATCCCGCATATTGTGCCGGACCTGCCGGAGAAACAGCGCGAGGCTTTGGCGCTGAACGTCAAGGCGCCACTGGTCTACACCAATGTGCTGGTTCGCAATTGGCGACCGTGGATCAACCTGGCAATCCACGACATACGCGCCCCGATGTCATTCTTCGACCGCGTGGCGCTCGATTTTCCCGTGAGTCTCGGCGGCTATCGGCATGCGCGGGATCCTGCCGAGCCGATGCTGCTGCACGTGGAGCATGTCCCGGGCGCGCCTAATTCCGGACTCGATGCGCGCGCGCAGTTCCGCATCGGAGCGGCGAAGCTTCTCGAAATGACGTTCGCGGATTTCGAGGCGAGGCTGCGGGACGAGCTCGATCGCATGTTAGGTCCAGGGGATTTTTCCAGCGACCGGGACATCGCGGCGATAACAGTAAACCGTTGGCCGCACGGCTACGGCTACGTCGCGAATTCGCTGTTCGACCCCGACGACTACGACAAAACTGTCGAGCTCGCGCGGCGACCGTTCGGGCGGGTGGCCATCGCCAATTCCGATTCGGGCGGGGACGCCTATGCCCACCTCGCGATCGATGCCGGCGCGCGTGCGGTTCGCGAACTGCTGCATTAGCCCGACCGGACACCTCGACCCCTCGGTCGGCGGTGAGCCCGGCCGGCCCATGACACACCTTGGCGACGATGACGCCAATGTCCGAGTCGGGTCTTGTGTCACGAGCATCGCCGGTCCAAACGGCGATGCGCAACTGTACGAGAGATGAAGGAGGGCGCTTCGGGTTCGGCGATCAGGAGCTGATCTCAAGCCACCGCAAGCTGCTGCGGTCAAAAGCCGTGGTGGTGAGCGTTGCGGAAACGCCGGGACAGGATTCCGTCTCGCGCTGTTCGTCACCCTAGCGCTAGGCCCGTTCCTTGGGCGTCCTACGACCGGGCCTTGGACGGCAGGCCGCGCCAACGCGCCAGAACGTCGGCACACACCGCCCGCACCCTTTGCCTACATTGCCATCTATGCC
>WNGD01007116.1_pt1 | contig 10594 bp, 7 predicted proteins | sample 5400671 | NCBI WGS metagenome assembly WNGD01 (sample SAMN13153369, study PRJNA577476) | soil metagenome | isolation source: 40 cm soil or saprolite under grassland replicate 2 | place: USA:California | collected 2016-06-15
GTGATGATCGCGCCGCTGAGATCGCTGAACCTGACGGTCTTCTGACCCACTTGGTATGCCTCCCTGCATGTCGGTCTAGCTGCCATTGCACCGGGCAGCGCCTGCGGATCCGCGAGCCGGCCGGGCACCGGCGGGCCGGTCACGCGCACGATGGCGGCCGCCTAGTAGTCGAACACCTGGCTCACCTTGCACCAAAGCCGCCTGCCGTGTCAAACGTATGTTCGAAGCCTGGCGATCGGCGCCGAGACAGACACAGCCTCGGTACGCACGCTCGGTGCGCACGCGGCTGCTTGCCTCCCGGGCAAGTTCGCGTCAGCGGGTGGGCTGGCGTGGGGTTCAGGAGTTCGTCAGGTGTTTCTCGAACCAGTGGTGGGCGTAGGGCTCGCCGTTGAATGCGGGGACCTCGGCGTACCCGGCGGACCGGTACAGCTGGATCGCCTCGGTCAGCCGCCGGTTGGTTTCCAGGCGCAGCACGGCCACGCCGCGCTGCCGGGCGTGGCGTTCGAGCTCGGCCAGGATGCGCCGCCCGACACCGAGGCCGCGGGCGCTGGCGGCCACCCACATCCGTTTGAGCTCGGCCGGCTCGGTGCCGTGGAACTTCAGTGCACCGCACCCGACCGGCTGATCGCGGATCTGGGCCAGCAGAAAGAGGCCGGCGGGCTCAGCGAGCTCGGCGGCTGCGGCGGAGATGCTGGCATCAGGGTCGAACCCCGTATCGAAGCGGGAGTCAAGCTCGGTGAAGTAGGACTGCAAGCAGAACTGGGCGGCGCTGCTGGCGGGGTCCCGGACCGCGATCTGGATCAGGCCGGCGGTGAGAAGCTGCTCGACCGTGGCCATCGCTTCGACCAGCCGGGCCCGTTGCCGGTCATTCAGCGGGGCCAGCAGCGACCGCGCGAGCTCGTCGCTGCGCCGGTCAAGCTCCGCCCGCTCGGCGCGCCCGGCGCCGGTCAGCCGGACGGCGCGGACCCGGTGGTCGTCTCGGGCCGGCCGTACCCGGACCAGGCGCTCGTCCTGGAGCCCGCGCAGCAGCCGGCTGAGATAGCCGGAGTCCAGATCGAGCCGGGCCCGGATCGCCCTGACGTCGGCTCCGCCGTCGCCGATCTCCCACAGCACCCGCGATGCTCCCAGCGGGCGCGACCGGGCCAGGTACTCCTCGCTGAGTGCGCCGATCCGCTGGGTGACGGTCCGGTTGAACCTGCGCACCGGCCCGATGAAATAGTCTTCCATGTTCTCTGACTCTAGTCAGAGAACATGGAAGACTCAAAGAGCTCTCCGCCCGTCAAAGCGTCATCGCCCGTTTAGCTGCGCGCCATCGGCCCGTCGGTTGCGTTCGATAGTCAGATCCTGTGCAGGCGCCGCCGAGTGGCCGCGCGCCTTACAGGAGGCAACAGATGCGCATGAACCATGTCCCGCGAGCGGCCGGCGTCGCCGCGGGAGTTGCGGCACTGCTCGCCAGCTCCGCCGTAGCCACGGCTTCGGCGGCGACGAGCCACCAGGGCAGCGCGCCGGGCGATCCGGGCGGGCACGCCCGGGTCCGCCATGTTCTGCTGATCTCCGTTGACGGGCTGCACCAGCAGGACCTTGCCTGGTACGTGCGCAATCACCCCGGCTCCGCGCTGGCCGCCCTGGGCCGCGGCGGCGTGCAGTACAGCAACGCCGAGACTCCCGTTCCGTCCGACTCGTTCCCTGGCCTGATGGGCCAGGTGACCGGCGGAGAGCCGGGGGTGACCGGCGTCTACTACGACGACACCTGGAACCACGATGTCTTCCCGGCCGGGACGACGAGCTGCTCAGGGCCCGCGCCCGGCGGCGAGGTCGGGTATACCGAGGCGGACGACGTCAACCAGCTCTCGATCGACGCCGGGCAGGGCCTGAGCGGGCTGCCGGGAAGCATCCTGCAGATGACCTCCAACCCGGTGGACGTGATCAACCCGGCGGCCCTCCCGGTTGACCCGGCCAGCTGCAAGCCGATCTACCCCAACCGGTACCTGAAGGTGAACACGATCTTCGAGGTCGCCCGCCAGCACGGCCTCAGGACCGCATGGTCCGACAAGCATCCGGCGTACCTCGCCGTCTCCGGGCCGTCGGGGACCGGCGTCGAGGACTACTTCACGCCCGAGATCAACAGCCAGGCGATCGGCTTCCCGGCCGGCCAGGACTGGACAAACGACAATGCCGCGACCATGCAGTACGACTCGTACAAGGTGCAAGCTGTGCTGAACGAGATCGACGGCTTCGATCACAGCCGGACCAATCAGGTCGGCGTGCCGGCCATCTTCGGCATGAATTTCCAGACCGTATCGACCGCCGAGAAGCTGCCTGCTTCTGATGGCCTGCCGGGCGGCTACCTGCCGGGCGGCACCACCCCTGGACCGCTGCTTGTCCGGGCGCTCGACTACATCAACACCGAAGTCGGCGCCATGGTGTCGCGGATCAGGGCGCGGGGACTGGCTGCCAGCACGGCGATCATCATCTCGGCCAAGCACGGTCAGTCCCCGACCAATCCCGCTGACCTGGCACGCGTGCCGGACGGGCCGATCATCGACGCCATCAACGCGGCGTGGACGGCGGCGCACCCTGGTGCCGGCGACCTGGTCAGCTTCGCGACCGATGACGACGTCATGCAGCTCTGGCTGAGCGATTGCTCCCAGGCCGCCGCCGACTTCGTGCGGAACTACCTGCGCTCGCACACGGCAGCGGGCAACGATGTCAACGGCAACCCGATTACCGTCGCGGCGTCGGGGCTGAAGACCGTTTATGCCGGAGCAGCCGCGGCGGCGTTCTTCGGCGTCCCGAACGGTGATCCCCGCCACCCGGACGTCTTCGGGCTCGTCCGGCACGGTGTCGTCTACACCGGGGGCAAGGGCAAGATCGCCGAGCACGGCGGCGCGGACCGCCAGGATCGCAATGTGCCGATCCTGGTCGTGCTGCCCGGCCTGCACCATGGGCGCGTGACGGGCACGCCGGTCGAGACCACCCAGATCGCGCCGACGATCCTGAGCCTGCTCGGCCTGAACCGGCGCGACCTGCGGGCCGTACGGATCGAGCACACGCAGGTCCTGCCGGGCCTTTGACGGCTTGTCGACATCCGCGCCGACCCGGCCGCCTCGGCCGACTCGACCTGAGGATCCTGGACGCCTGACCAGCCGCCCGCGTCGCTCTCCGGTCAGCTTCGCCCCGGCGGACGATTTCGCGGAAAGACAGCCTTTACCGGGAGTTGTAAGGCAGCCGGCTGACCGGGCAGCCCATCACGGCCGTCTGGCAACGGTGAGCCGGCCATAGCTAACAACACTGGACGTCGCGTTGCCGCCGCCGGACAGGTTAAATCACAAGAGACGCCCTTCCTCCTGCCCGACGGAGCTGCCGTGACGACCGTGACTGACCTGGACCTGCCCGTCTTCGACAACATGGCAGCCGACCTGACCGGGGAGGTCTACCACCAGCGGCTCGCTGACGTGCGCAGCCAAGGGTGGCTGGCCAAGTCGCCGCTTTCGCTGGTCGTACTCGACCGCGAGTCCGGCGAGTTCTTCCTGCGCTCGAAGGCGACTGCATTCCCTGGCCGGGAGATCGCCGACATTTTCGGTGTCACCAGCGGACGGCTGCGTGAGCAGATCGACTCGAACATCCTGAATCTCACCGGCGCACGGCACCGCCGGCTGCGGGCCCTGGTCGGGCCGTCGTTCAGCCCGCGGGCCGCGGACCGATGGCGCCCGGTGATGCGGGGATTCCTGGCCCAGCTGTGGCAGGACATCGGACCGGCAGCGACCTGCGAGTTCGTCGCCGCCGTGGCCAAGCCGTACCCGTCACTGACCATATCGGCGGTGCTCGGCGCGCCACGCGAGGACGCGGAGCGGCTGCATGAGTGGTCCGGCTGGGTGCAGCGGCAGTTCGACATCCGGGCGCTGGCGAACGACCTCGACCTGATCGAGCGCGCGACGGTAGAGGTTTACGACTACGCCGAGGAACTGCTCAAGCGCCGGCAGGCGGAGCCGGCCGATGATCTCATCAGCGGCCTGCTCGCCGCCGAGGCTCAAGGGGACCGGCTCTCGCATGAGGAGTGCGTGAATCTCGTGGTGAACGTGCTGGCCGGAGGCATCGACACGACACAGAGCCAGCTCTCGCACGCACTGCGGCTGTTCGCCGAGCACCCGGACCAGTGGGCGCAGCTGGCCGGCCGGCCGGAACTTGTCCCGCAGGCGGTCAGCGAGGTGCTCCGGTTCGAGCCGATCACGCCGTTCACCGCCCGGCTCTGCGTCGAGCAGGTCGAATACCGCGGCATCGTCTTCCCGGCCGGGACGATCGTGGCGATCTGCGCCGAGCGGGCCAACCGCGAGCTGTCCGCGACCGCGCCAGCCAACGGCGAGCAGGCCGGCCCGGAGCGGGCTGACGCGGAGCGCTTCGACATCACGGTCAGCCGCGAGGACCGGCTGCTTACCTTCGGCGCCGGACCGCACTACTGCCTGGGCGCCAACCTCGCCCGCGCCGAGCTGGAAGAAGCGCTGACGTTCCTCGCGCCGCGCATGCCCGGCCTGGCGCTGGACGGCGCACCGGAACTCGGCGGCGTGGAGGGCATCTACGGCGTCAACGCGCTGCCACTGCGCTGGACCCGCGGTGGCGCCGGGCGGTGACCATGATCGCGTTGGGTTGTCCGGGGCCGGACCCGGTGGATATGGCTTAGGGCGGGTTAGGTGCATTCAAGCCCACCATCGACCTGGCGGCATCCGGAGCGCTGGCGGCTGGCGCGCCCGCCTTGCTCGCGGACATCGAGACCGCACGTGAGCTGGTCTTCGGCCCGGGCTACCAGGATGTCACCCGGCTCGGCCTGGACGTGGTGCGGTCGTTCCTCGAGCCAGTGCTCGGCGCCCCGGACCGGGCCCGCCAGTTCGAGCGGTTCCTCCTCTCGCTTCGCCCCGATGACCTGCTGGCCGCCGAGCCCGAGCTGGCCAGGCTGACCGTGCCGACCCTGATCGTCTGGGGCACCGGCGATGTGTTCTTCGAGCTGTCCTGGGCCTACTGGCTGAAGGACCTGATTCCCGGGGCGGCCGAGGTGGTCGAGATCGACGGCGCGCGGCTCTTCTTCCCGGACGAGCGGGCCGGCGAACTCGCCGCCGCCCTGCGCGCGTTCTGGCAGGCTCCGGGTAGGCCGGCCGGGTGACCCGGGCCGACCGGCCGGCCAGCGCTGCCAGGCTCACCCGCGCCCGGGCTGTACGCCAACTGCCTGCAGGAAGCAGACTGGTGGTGTCCGCGGAGACAGGGGGGACCGATGGCTATTGGCTTCCACGGCGGCAGCCGCTCGCTGCAGGACCGCTTCGACACGCGCGGCCTGGCCGACCGGATCGACGGGCTGCTGGTGGGCGACACGATCGACGAGGACGATCGCGGCTTCATCCAGGAACGGGACATGTTCTTCCTCGCCACGGCCGACGCCGATGGCCGGCCGACCTGCTCATACAAGGGCGGCGAGCCGGGGTTCGTGCGGGTGCTTGACGCCCGCACGCTGGCCTTCCCTAACTACGACGGCAACGGGATGTACTTGTCGGCCGGGAACATCCTGGTCAACCCCGCCGTCGGCCTGCTCTTCATCGACTTCGAGCGGGGCCACCGGCTGCGGCTGGAGGGCACTGCCAGCATCGACCCCGCCGATCCGCTGCTCGGCGACTACCTGGAGGCGCAGTTCGTGGTCCGGGTGCGGGCCCGTGCGGTCTATCCCAACTGCCCTCGCTACATCCACCGTTACTCGCTAGTGCAGCCATCCCGCTTCGTCCCGCACTCGGAAAGCCTGACGCCGGTGCCCGAATGGAAGCGCTCGGACTGGGCCGCCGACGTGCTGCCCGAGGACGATCCCGCCCGGGATCCGGTCGACCGCGAGGTGCTGGGACGCTAGCCGGCCAGCGCCACCGGAAGCCGGCGGCTCAGGGCCGCGACGCGCTGCTGACGGCCAGCGCCGTCGGCCGGCTGTAACGCCAGGCTCGGGCATGCTCATGATTATTCAAGCCCATCTTTAGGAGGCTCAACATGACTACTGTCGCCGACTGGCACACGCGGGCACTGGATGCGACTGGCCGCGTTGTCGCAAATATTCCAGCAGGCCGCTGGCGGGCACGCACCCCATGTCCAGAGTGGGATGTGCGGGGACTGGTCAGCCACCTGGTGTCCGGCAACTTGTGGGCAGCCGAACTCGGGACCGGCGGGACGATGGAGCAGGTGGGCGACCGGCTCGACGGCGACGTGCTCGGCGCTGAGCCGGCTGCCGCCTATGCCGCTTCGGCCCGGGCCGCCTCGGATGCCTTCCACCGGCCTGGGGCGCTCGACGCGCCGTGCGCGGTGTCGTACGGGCCGGTACCCGGGTCGGTGTACGCCGGTCACCGGCTCATCGACGTCCTGATCCACGGCTGGGATCTGGCCACGGCCACCGGGCAGGACGCGGCCATCGATGACGACCTCGTAGCAGCCTGCCGCCAGGTCGCGGAACCGCAGATCGACATGCTGCGGGCCAGCGGCGCGTTCGGCGAAGGCATGCCGGTCGCGCCGGGTGCGAGCACTCAGGCCCGGCTTCTTGCCATGTTCGGCCGAAGCGGCTGACCGCAGCCCCGGCCCGCTGACCAGCTACGGCCACAACATCCGCCACGAGGTGCAGCGCGGGTGAGATCCCGCACGCCGGCCCGGCCCGGATTCAGGCCGCCCGGGGGACGGGGATGCCGCCGGGCGGCGCGGCCCGCAGCAGCCAGACCGGGTTGGACAGGCCGACCACGGCTCCCGATGAATTGAGTACCTGCGTGCGCACGAAACTGCTCTTGCTGGTGTCAACCGGCTGCGTGACCGACCCGCCGACCAGACCGGAAGCCGGATACGAGCCGATGACCCGCGTGTTCGCCGTCGGGTTCGCGGTACCTGCGTAGTCGACCGTGCCCTGCAGGACCCGCAGCGACCCGCCGGCCGGGATCCCGGTCGCGCTGGCCACAAGCCGCCGGGATGTCACGCCAGACACGCTGACCGAGCCCATCGGGCACGAGCCGTCGACCAGCATGTCCAGGCTTCCTCGGTACCGGGACAGCGAGGCGCACCAGGCACGTCCGGCGGCCAGCGAGGCGAGCAGGCTCGCCTCCGCGGTGCTCACGGCCCAGGCCGACGTGAACCAGTTGTTGTGGATCCCGGACCAGTTCTGCCCGAAGTGGTCGTCACTGGTGCCGTTGCCGGTGAGGAAGACGGCGTTGCGGGACATGACGTCCCACAGCGCCACATGGTGGGCCAGGTCCACTCCCTGCCGCTTGCTATAGCCGACCTCGAGCAGGTCGGTGCCCAGGGCGGCCCGTGTCGTCGCGGTGGGCAGCAGCGTCTTGGCGACCTGCGCGAGTAGCGCGTCCTGCTGCGCGACGGGGAGCAACGCGGGGTCGCCGTAGCCGTACGGATGGTTGTAGCTGACTAGCCCGCCTGCCGCGTGAATCTGCGGGACGGCGACATTGCGCAGGTAGGCGGTGTAGGTGCTGGACGTGGTGCTGCCGTAGTCGGGGATGACTACTGCCCCGCCGAACCAGTTGAGATGGGGCAGCAGCCACGACACCTCAAGACCCTGCCGCTGGGTCACCGCCGGGTACCTCGGGGCCAGCACTCCCGTCATGTCCATCTGCTGCAGCAGGAACGCCTCGCCGCTGATCTGCCGCTTGAACCTGAGGTAGTCGAAGTACCCGCTGACCAGGTCGCCGTTGCTGACGGCGCTCAGGGTCAGCTCCCAGAGCGCGAAATCGCGGTGGTCCAGGTCGGGCCACAGGGCGGCGATGTCGGCGGACGGGGTGATGGTCACCGTGCCCCACGGATTGCCGCCGCCGGCTGGCTGCACCGGGATCGTGATCACCCCATTGTTGCCGTTCGCGGCCCGGCCCGCCGGGCTCCCCGGATGAACAAGCCGGTACGACAGGGTGTAGTCGCCGGCTGAGCGGCCGCCCGTCGCCTGGTGGTAGGAGGTGACGATCAGCAACTCCAGGTAGCCCCGCTGCCAGCCGCTCGTCAGCAGCATGTCGAAGGTCAGCGACTGGCCAGTGAGATTGTCACGGTAGTTCCAGCCGCCTGGGTGACTGTCCGCGTAGAAGCCGTACTTCGCGGTTGCCGTCGTGCTGCTCTTAACGGCCAGGTGCATGCTCCCGCTCGCGACCGGGTCGCTGGGCGAGGCCGGAGTGCCCACAATTGCGCCCGAGCCGCTCGCGACCGGGCCGCTCTGGGCCTTCGTCCAGGTCCACGGGCCGCCCTCGCCCGATCCGCCCTTCTCCGCGGTCAGGCTGGTGAAATGCACCGTCTTGCGGTAGCCGATGCCGTCCATCCGGTGGTCGTGGTCGGTCCACCACAGCACGTCGACCGAGTTCTTCGCCGCCTGGAAAAGCTGGCTGTCCATCGAGCCGCTCTGCTCGCTGAACGACGAATGGATGTGCATCGCCATCGAGTACGCGGATGTGCCGTCCGCGGTGACCGCGCGGGCCGCCGAGCGCAGCGGCAGCCGCGGGATCCGGCGGAGCACAGCCGCCGCGCCAGCCACGGCTGCGGTCGCGTGCAGGAAGCCTCGCCGGGATAATTCGGACTCGGCAGTCCCTGCCGGATTCGCCGCCGCTTGATCGTCGCACATCGCCGCACCGCCCCACCTCGGAGGCCGGCTTAGCCTGAAACCCCGCGAAACCAGCCTCTGCACGCCCACCCGTGATATTCCGAACATAATAGGCAAGGCCGCTTTTAACAAGGTTCTTCCGGCTGGTCATTTCCCGGCGCCTTACAGCGCCGCTGCCTGCGGGAAGCCCAATGTTATGGCCACAATTAGCTGCCGACTACCCAGGCAACTACGGCATTCCGGTCAGTGCGGTCTGCACGTGCGCCACCGGCACTAGGCCACCGTGAAACGCGGCCCGCTAGGGCGTATCCCGTAGATCTATGCCGTCGCGAGCGGCCGCCGGCGGGATGGCTCGCAAGGCGGAGGAGGAGCCCATGGTGGTTCTATGAGCGACGACGACAACGCAGCGAGGCGCCCGTCCGGCGGACGCGCAGCAGGCTGAATGATCTACGGGACATGCCCTAGTCCCGTCTGGCAGGCGCAAGGCAGGAAAGAGGTAACGGGATCCGCAGGTGCCAGCCATGGTTGTTAACGCTAACAACGAGCGGGACCGTGTCAGCGCAGCAAACCCGTCAGCGCAGCAAATCCGTCAGCGCAGCAAGTCCGTCAGCGCAGCAAGTCCGCGACCGCGGCGATTCCCGGCTCGACCGCGCGCTCGCTGACCTGCCCGAACCCGAGCACGAGCTGAGGCGGAGCGGGCGCGCTCGTGGCGCGGTGCAGGCCCATCCCGTAAAGGCCGACCGAGCGCTCGCGCGCGGCGCTGACGACCGCCTGCTCGGTGGCCGACTCCGGCAGCTGCGCCACGGCATGGAATCCGGCCGCCAGGCCGGTCAGCCTGACCCCCGGCGCGTGCCGGGCGAGCGCATCGATGAGCACGCCACGCCTGCGGGCGTACGTCGCTCGCATCCGGCGCAGGTGCCGGTCATACCGGCCGGACTCGAGCAGGGCCGCCAGCGCGAGCTGGTCCAGGCCTGATGAGCCCCGGTCGCTGACCCGCTTCTCCGCCGCGACCGCAGCGGACAGCGCTGGCGGCGCGAGTACCCAGCCGAGCCGCACCGCCGGGGCCAGTGCCTTGCTGACCGTGCCGATCGCGGCGACGCGGTCGGGTGCGAGTCCCTGCAGCAGGCCGATCGGCTCGCGGTCGTAGCGGAACTCGGAATCGTAGTCATCCTCCAGGATGTACGCGTCGTTGCGGCCCGCCCATTCCACCAGGGCGTGCCGCCGTCCGGCCGAGAGCACTACCCCGGTGGGCGCTTGGTGCGCGGGGGTGACCACGACCGCGCGGGCGCCGCTCGCGTCGAGTGCCGCGACGTCGATGCCACGGGCGTCCACGGGCACGTGCACGACCTGTATGCCCATCGCGGCCGCGGCCTGCACGGTCTCGCTGGTCTGCAGGCCACCGTAACCGGGGTCCTCGAAGGCAGCACGCCGGATGCCGAGCCGGGCCAGCACCCGCAGCACGAGAACGAGGCCCTGCGCGAACCCGGTGCAGACGACGATGTGCTCGGGCTCGGCCGCCGCGGCGCGCACCCGCCGGACGTAGCCAGCGACCACCCGGCGCAGCACCGCGCTGCCATGCGGGTCGCCGTAGTCCAGGTCCGCCGTCGCCACGCGGCGGCACGCCTCTCTGGTTGCCCACACCCAGTCGTTCCGCGGAAAGCTGGCCAGGTCGGGCACGCCTGCCCGGAAGTCGGCGATCAGCCGCGGCGGCGCAGCCGGCCCAGGGGCCGGCCTGGCCGCCGCCGGGCGGGCGCCCGTCGCGACCCGGGTAGCCGACCCAACCTGGCTGGCCAGGTAGCCCTCGGACAGCAGCTGGGCGTAGCACTCCTGCACCAGGCCACGGGACACGCCGAGGTCGCGGGCGAGCTCCCGTGATGACGGCAGCCGCTCGTCCGCCCGGAGCCTGCCGTTCCTGATCGCGTCCCGGATCCCGGCCTCCAGCTGGGACCGGAGCGGCTGACCGGATCCGCGATCCAGCCGCAGCAGCAGCTCCGGTCCCAA
>WNGD01011837.1_pt1 | contig 10592 bp, 9 predicted proteins | sample 5400671 | NCBI WGS metagenome assembly WNGD01 (sample SAMN13153369, study PRJNA577476) | soil metagenome | isolation source: 40 cm soil or saprolite under grassland replicate 2 | place: USA:California | collected 2016-06-15
TAAGCGCGGACTGAATGCGAAACTCGCGGAAAAGGGGAACGCTGCCACGAGCGGAGTCGCAAAAGCGGCTAAACCGCTTCAAGCTCTTCAGGGACGGGCCGAACCTAAGCCGCTTTGATTAGCATTCTGATACGCGGGACCAAAGCCACGTGGGAAATATAGGTCGGAATGACATCTGCCTTCGCCCCGGAGATTCGTCTTAACGGCGTGCGATATCCCTGGCCTCAGTTTGAGTTGGACCGCTCTACTCGAATAGACCGAACGGGGGCATATTAAGTGCGATGGGCGTAGTAGCCCCGAGCGGTTGTCATGACAGAAGACGAATGGGACAATTTGGACCGGAAGATTCGCGCCATCTGGGACAAATGGCAGTTGGTTATCGTGTTTGTGGTGGGGCCAATTCTGGTGCTGGCGATCACCTGGGTTATGCACGGGAAACCCTTCTAGAGGCCCCCGAGCATGAACTTGAGAGCGGAGGCCTTCTGGATACTGTTCGCTTTCGTTATCTTGGCACTACTTCTATTTTCTATTCTTTAGGTAGCCCCTAGCCCAAATTCGAACTGAGGCACTACCTGGGCGCGGTGGTCGAAAGCGCATGGCCCGAGCTGGCTCAAAAACGATGCTGGAAGCGTTTGAGGGCCGCCAGAAACGCGCTGCCTAGAGGCATGCCTCTTCCGATCGACAGAGGTAGTTAGGTGACGAACTATGGTGTCTGCCGTTATCAATGAAAACGCAACATTTCTGATCGTCTCTCACACGCTGTTGGTTCTCTCGCTTGCCTTGGCCCTTGTTTCGATGTGGGCCTCCCGTCCGCGCACCATCCATCAGGTAATCGGACTTTTGATCTGGGGCCCCGTCTTGGTTCCCAGACTCAGGAGACGGTTCCTTATTGCGGCAGCATCTTATATCGGAGGGATTCTATGCTGGATCGCTTTAGTCTGTTTGATGGGCTGGCAACTTGGCTGGAGAAATATCTATGATCTTCTCGTTTCTGTTCTATCGTTTGCTGTACTGCTTCTGATTGCCATGGCACTGTTTGTTGCCATCGGGCAGCTCGGCCATTTTCTCCCGGCCGCCTATCTGGCGCGACTTCGAAGGCTTGAAGACATACTCACGATTGGATATGCCGCGCTCTTCGCGCTGAGCGCCTGGTTCTTGCTTTCGGTAATTCGCTAGCTGATAGGGAGTACTCGCGATCAATCAGGAGGCACCACAAAGATCAAGCGCCGACAGACAGTTGTGCCGCGGACTTGGTCGGTCGCAATGGCCGCGGTCGCGATGCGACTTAATGTCCGGTTGTTGGCACATCCCGTCAATTCGCGGCAACGCAGCACTTCGATCGCTTTCGGAGCGAAGCGGACATTGATTGGCCCGCGCGCACAGAGCCGGATTTATGAGTACACGCGCTTAGCTTGCAATCGATGATCCGCCCGGCGTCTGCCGCATCGGTGACGTTCGGCGTCCAGGCCCGACATGCCAAAGAACGTGGTTCTCTGCTGCGACGGAACGGCGAATGAATTCGCGCCAGATCGCACGAACGTCGTCAAGCTGTTCTTCACATTGGCGCACGATCCCAATCGGCAGGTTGCCTATTATCATCCCGGCCTCGGCACGATGGAGCCGCCCGGCGCGCTCACGCGAGGCACACGCGCGGTCACTCGCCTGCTCGGCAAGGCATTTGGTTACGGACTCGAAGCCGATATCCGCGACGCCTACGTATTTCTGATGAACAATTTCGAGAATGGCGACTATGTCTTCCTGTTCGGGTTCAGTCGAGGGGCATACACGGCACGCGCGGTCGCGTCGCTCCTGCACATGTATGGCCTCATTGCCAAGGGCAACGAGCCGCTGGTGCCCTATGCCATCCGCATGCTGATGGCGATCAACAATCTCGAGCGCACGCGCGACGATCGCGCCGACCAGGAAGAGAGCTACTTCAGGCTTGCCCGTGATTTCAAAGACACATTCTCCACACGGGATTGCAAGCCCAGATTCGTCGGGCTCTGGGATACCGTGAGCTCAATCGGCTGGTACGAGAATCCGTTGCGGTTTCCCTTCTCGGCCGACAATCCCGACATTGAAATCGGCCGCCACGCCATTGCAATCGACGAGCGCCGCGCTTTCTTTCGCACCAACCTCTGGATGCCGCGAAATCCTCCGCCGCAGAGCGGGCCCAAGGACTTGAAGCAGGTCTGGTTTCCTGGCGTTCATGACGACGTCGGCGGCGGCTATCCTGAACCCGAGAGCGGCTTATCCAAGCTCGCGCTCGAATGGATGCTCAAGGAGGCGATCAGCGCCGGCCTGCTCGTTGATCCCGCGCAAATGAGTCGCGTGCTGGGAAGGTCCGGCGGCGGATACGCCCCGCCGGACGCGAACGCGATCATGCACGAATCCCTCAAAGCCTTCTGGTGGCTCGCGGAGCTGCTGTGGAAGCGGCACTTCAATTGGAACACGCGGCGATGGGAGCGCCGGCCGAACCTTGGTCGCCGGCGTACCATCCCACCGCAATCTCTCATCCACGAATCCGCTTACCAGAGAGGGAGCGACTACGCGAACCGTCTGCCGCCGGATGGAATACCCACGACGTGATCCGCACGTGCCGGAATTATATCAGCCCGTTCAGTTTGTCATTCCGGCCGAGCGCGGCGAGGGCCGGAATCCATAACCACTGGCAGTGGTTATGGATTCCGGGCTCGCGGGCTTCGCCCGCGCCCCGGAATGACGAGTCAGAATTTACGCGGGTTGGTATTAGGCCAAGTACTTTTCGTTATCGACGCCCAGCGCAGGCGAAGCGATTGCTGCTACGGGGCTTGCGCGAAAGGCGGGATCCAGCGGTAGGGGGAGCGCCGGCATGGTGGCGCCCTCGGAATTTGTGAGCACGTGGCCGAACACACCGCGCGCGGCGTAGTGCGGATCGCCAAATGCCTCGGCAAGGCTCGCAACGATCGAGCAGCAACAATCCTTGCCGGCGAAACGCGAACGCCAGACGTCCGCAGTCTCGCTCGCAATGATCGCGGCAACACGCGCTTTGGTCGCCGCGGGATTTTTCGCATCGTTACGAAACTCGGGGAACAGATTATCGGCCATCGCCACATCGAGGTGGCGTCCGCGTCCCGTCCGGCGACGCTCCTCGAGCGCCAGCAAAATGTTCAGCGCAGCAGGATATGCGCCGCCGGCGACGTCTGCGATCAGCGCGGGAGGCAGAACCGGGCGCGACAGATCGCCCATCGACAAGGCCAGCAGACCTGCATCGCCGATATAGTTGAGATCATGGGCGGCAACGTCGCGTTTGCGACCGGTCTGCCCATATCCCGAGATCGAACAGTAAATGACCATGGGATTGAGCGCGGCCACCGAATCATAATCGAGCCCGAGTCGCGCCATGACGCCCGGCCGGAACTGCTCGACAATGACATCCGCGCGTTTGAGCAGAGGGTCGAGCCGCCCGCGCACGGCGGCATCTTTCAGGTCGAGGGCGACGCTGCGCTTGCCGCGATTGAGAAGTGCGAAGCTCGCGCTGTCGCGCCCCCAACGGGGCGCATGGCCGCGCATCTCCTCGCCGCGTCCCGGCGGCTCGATCTTGACGACCTCGGCGCCGGCCTCGGCCAAGAGCAGCGTCGCCAATGGGCCCGGCAGCAAAGTCGAGAAGTCGAGGACAAACAGACCTTCGAGCGGCCGCATCGCGCTTTTCCTTATTCGGACGAGCAAGTAGCAAGTAGCCCGGATTGAGCCTTAAGGGCGTTTACGCCCGTCTTCGACTGGCTATGGCGAAATCCGAGATAAGTCTGCCCGGTGTTTCGCCGCTGTCGCGGGGTCAACCCAGGCTACGACATCGGATCCGTTACTTCCCCGCCGCGAACCTCACCACCTTCGCCCACTTCTCGGTGTCGCGCCGCCACATCGTGCCGAACTCTTGGGGCGTCACCAGAATGGGCTGCCCGCCGACATCGGCGAGCCGCGCGGCGATGCGCGGATCGGCGAGCCCAGCGTTGATCTCGCGGTTGAGCGCGGCGATGATCGCGGCAGGCGTGGCGGCGGGAACGGCAATCCCGGTCCAGCCACTGACCTCGTAGCCTTTGAGAGTCTCGCCGACGGTCGGCACATCGGGCACTGCGGCGGAGCGCGCGGGCCCCGTCACGGCAAGCGCGCGCAGCGCGCCGGAGCGGATGTGCGGCAACGAGTTTGGCAAGGCGTCGATCCCGGCTTGCACGCGGCCACCGATCAAGTCGGTCACCATCGGGGCGCCGCCGTGATACGGCACGTGCACCATCTCGACGCCCGCTTCCAGCTTGAACAGCTCCCAGGCGAGATGGCTGATCGTGCCGGTGCCGAACGAGGCCATATTGATCTTGCCGGGATTGGCTTTGACATGCGCAATGAACTCGGCGACGGTTTTCACCGGCAGCGATGGCGTCACTTCCATGACGAAGGGCAGCTCGGCAAGCCCCGCGACCGGCGCGAGGTCGCGCAGGAAATCGAACGGGAGCGCGGACTGGACGCTCGCATTGATGGCATTGGTGGTGGTGACAAAGAGGAGCGTGTAGCCGTCGGGTGGTGAGGCGACCGCCGCCTGCACCGCGATGTTGGTGCCGGCGCCCGGCCGGTTCTCGATCACGAACGATTGCCCGAGCCGCTCGCCGAGCCAGCCGCCGATGATGCGCGCCACGAGATCGGTCGAGCCGCCCGCAGGATAGCCGACGATCAGGCGCACGGGCCGCACGGGATAATTTTCCGCCCAGGCGGTGCGCGGCAATGCCGCGAGCGCGGCAGCGCTTGCTGCAATGCGCAGAAGTTCGCGGCGCCGGTGGCGCATGGAGCTTGTCCCTCACGGGCAGCGCTGCATCATAATTGCGCGAGGCCGCGGAAACCAGCGTGGCCGCCTTTGCAACCCACGCCCGTTTGGGAACGGGACGGCGCCAAGTGGCGGAGGGAGCAGACGGAGTTCGCGGTGCGCATTGATTTCACGTCATAAAACGCCGCATCGCGGCGGCGCGAGCGCGCATCGGAACTCCGTTAAGATTCCGTTTAGCTCTGGCGCGGATCATGCGCCCGGGCGCGGACTACGCGTGGCGCGCACCGAGGATCCCACCATGGACGACGAGCGGGCCGGTGGCGCCGCCGGGACGATGGCCGATCGGGCCGAGAGCGCTGCGCAGCCGCAGCAGCTCGTGCTCTGGTCGGCGTTACGACACGACGACGGTGAAAAGAGCCGCCGCCCGCGCGAGCTTGCAAAGCACGCCGCATCCAAGTTCCTGCTCATCGAGCCGGTCGGCAGCGCCACCAAGGCGCCGGCGCGCGAAATCAAGGCCGATCACGAGATCAGGCCGCCACACCACGATGAGTTCGTGGATCCACAACCGACGGCGCCGACGCTCGCGCTATGGGTGCAGTGCGCGCTACTCGTTGGCGCGCTGGCAGTCGGTCTGTGTCTGGGATGGATCGGCGGGTCGGCGTCGTCGCGCTTCTTCGCCGCGGCGCCCGCGCCGGTGCAGCAAGCCGACGCATCGGGGTGCACGCGCGATGGAAGTTGCGCCGGGGCCAAGGCGGATCGTGAGGCGAGCCCCGCAAGAATTGCCGGCCCGCGCGCGCGCATTGCCGCGCGCGGCGCGCAGCAGGCGAGCGCGAACCGCGACGTCGCGACCACGAGCAGCATTACGGTGCAAGAGCCGGGCAAGATCGCGCCACGGCCTGCGCCGTTTCCGGAGACGCGGCCGACGACCGTCGAAGGCTGGTCGATCCGCGAGGTCGCCGGGAGCACCGTCGTGCTGCAGGGGCCGGGCGGCGTGTGGCGCGTGAGCCAGGGCGACAGCGTGCCGGGCGTCGGGCGCATTGATTCGATCGTGCGCTGGGGTAGCCGCTGGATCGTCGCGACGACGCGCGGACTCATCTCCACTCTCGATTGATTGTGCCGCAGTCGAGGCGTAGCCCGGATGGAGCGTAGCGACCTTAAGCTGGCTTCCGTCACCCGCGGGCTTGACCACGCAAGTCGGATTTATCCGACTTGCGCACTTACTCTGCCGAAATCGGGTAAACCCGATTTCGGATGGTCCATCTTCTTCGCAAGAAGCATTTACGAAAGCGATGGATTGCCGGGTCAAGCCAGGTCAAGCCCGGCAATGACGAATGGGGTACGTCCGGGTTCTTTACTCCGAAGTATGCCGCGGCAGCTTCATTAAGCAATACGTCATCCATCCAGGCGTTCTCCCGGATTTCGCTTCGCTCAATCCGAACTACACTCTACGCGCTCGTGTCCCGGATGCGATGCAGCGCGAGTGCGCAGCACGAAGCGGTGCGCCGCTGATCAGGGACCGCCACACACAGTCAAGCTTGCGCAGACTGCGTAAACTTGTCTGCGCTCCGTAACGATCCCGGGTCTGCAGCGCACCGTTACGCCAGAGCGCGTCGAAGACGCGCGTAAACGCGCTTATGGCTTCACGCTGCACTGCGCCCGGGACACGCAATCAAGCGCGCTGCGGCGGGACACGCCTCACCATGTATAGCGCGCCGGCGTGTTATCGGCGCCGGTTCAATGAAGCGCCCCGAGTGCGCGATGATTGAAAAAGGCGCCAATGTGCTACACTGCCACCATGACCAGACAAAGTCTCGAAATTCTGCTGGAGCGCGTGGCCACCTGGCCGCCCGAGGCACAAGACGAGCTCGTTCGGTCCATGGCCGACATTGAGAAAAAGCATCTTGGTGTCTACCGTCTCAATGATGAAGAACGAGCTGCGGTACGGCGCGGGCTTCGAGAGATGCGAGAGGGCAAATTGGCGAGTGAGGATGAGGTAGCAAGAGTGTTCGCTCGCTACCGCGCATGAAAGTTCGGTACTCGTAAACCGCGCTTCGCGAACTCGACGAGATTTTTGCGTACATCCACGAGCGCAACCCCTCCCGCTGCGGTGGCCGTCGTCGATCGCATTGAGCGGTTGGCCGCGTTGATCGGCGAACTGCCTCTTATAGGTCATCGCACCGATGAGGAAGGCGTGCGCATGATGCCCGTGGTGAGATACCCGTTTCTGATTTTCTATGCCTTGAGCGATAGAGCCGACGAGATCGTCATCCTCCACGTTCGGCATGCTGCACGACTGCGGCCATTTCGCTGACGCTCATCCGGGCTACACTTCATTTTCTGCGAAATCCGCGTGAAGGATCGATCCATGTTCGAGAAACCGAGTGTCGCCGATTTGCGCGAGGCGGCGCAAAAGCTCGGCATGACGCCGAGCGATGCCTACCTCGCCGCCGTCGAGGAGATCATCGCGCCGATCGCCGCTGCCTATGCGACGCTCGACAAGACGCCGGACGAGCTGCCGCCGGTGAAATATCCGCGTCGTGAGTTCCACCTTCCGACGGCAGCGGAGAACCCGCACGGCGCCTGGTACGTCAAGACGGCGATCAAGGGCAAAGCGGGCGGCAAGCTTTCCGGCCGGCGCGTCGCGCTCAAGGACAATATCTGCCTCGCCGGCGTGCCGATGGTGATCGGCGCGGACCTCTTCGACGGCTATGCGCCCGAGGTCGACGCGACCGTGGTCGAGCGCATCCTCGACGCCGGCGGCGAGATCGCGGGCAAGGCGGTGTGCGAATATTTCTGCGTCTCGGGCGGCAGCCACACCAGCGCGAGCGGGCCGGTGCACAATCCGCGCAAGCGCGGCTTCAGCGCCGGCGGATCGTCATCGGGCTGCGCGGCGCTCGTCGCCGCGGGCGAGCTCGACATGGCGATCGGCGGCGACCAGGCCGGCTCGATTCGCATCCCGGCGAGCCATTGCGGGATCGTCGGCCTCAAGCCGACTTTTGGGCTCGTGCCCTATACCGGCATTGCGCTGCTCGAGATCACCATCGACACCTGCGGGCCGATGACCGCGAACGTGGCCGACAACGCGCTGCTCTTGGAAGTGATCGCTGGGCCCGATGGGCTCGACACGCGCCAGCGCGGCATTGCTGCATCCCGCTACACGGACGCACTTGCGGGAAACATCAACGGCCTGCGCATCGCCGTGGTCAAGGAGGGTTTTGGCCACCCCAACTCGGAAGCCGACGTCGACGCGCGCGTGCGCGAGGCGGCGCAGCGCTTCGCCAAGCTGGGCGCGGTGGTAACCGACGTATCGGTGCCCACCCACGCGCTCGGCTATCCGGTATGGGCGGCGATCCGCGGAGATGCCGCCTGCATCATGCTGCTCGAGATGAACGGCGCCGGCATCGGGCACGAAGGACTTTACGTCACGAGCCTCATCGAGCGCGCGATGGGCTGGCGCAAGCGCGCCGACCAATTTGCCGACACGCTCAAGATTGCCTCGATCTTCAGCCGCTATACCGTCGATCGCTACGGGGGCCGCTTCTACGCCAAGGCGCAGAACCTGCGCCGGCGCGTACGCGCGGGCTACGACGCCGTGCTGGCGGCGCACGACCTCTTGCTGCTGCCGAGCGTGCCCATGAAGGCGACGCCCATTCCCGGCAAGGGCGCAACGCCGCAGGAGATCACGCGAAGGAGCTGGGAGCCGACGCGCAACACGTGCCCGTTCAACGTCACCGGGCACCCGGCGATCAGCCTGCCGTGCGGCATGGAAGACGGCCGGCCGATCGGACTGATGCTGGTCGGGCGTCATTACGACGAGGCGACGATCTATCGCGCCGCCGCTGCCTTCGAGCGCTCCGGGGATTGGACGAGGTTCTAACGCTACCACTACTCCGTTCATTCCCGCGAAAGCGGGAACCCAGTAGCCCGCATGAGCGAAGCGACATGCGGGTGCCCCCGGATTTCGCTGACGCTCATCCGGGCTACGAATTCTGGGTTCCCGCTTTCGCGGGGACGAACGGAGGTGAGACACTGCCGACAAACTCAGCCCCGGATTTCGCTGACGCTCATTCGGGCTAGAAGTCTGGGTCCCCGCTTTCGCGGGGACGAACGGAGGTGAGACACTGCCGACAAACTCAGACGCGCCCGCGCAGCACGTCTGTGGTCTTTTCGCGAAATCGGTGGTTAAATTCTCGACGCTGGGTTTTCATCGCGAACACGGATGCTCCCCATGCTCGATCGCCGCCGCACGTTAAAGACTGGTCTTGCGACGCTTGCCTGCGCCGCCGCGCCGCTCGCTTCCCGCGCGCAACAGAAGTCACGCGTGAAGATTCGCTACAACGAGGTCGTGCGCTCCATGCTCTATGCGCCGGCCTATGTGGCAATCGTCAAGGGCTATTTCGACGAGCTCGGACTCGACGTCACGCTCGCGACCGCCCAAGGCGGCGACAAGTCGGTGGCGGTCATGCTCTCGAATCAGGCCGACATCGGGCTCATCGGCCCGGAATCGGCAATCTACGTGCAGAACAGCGATTCACCGGTCAAAATTCCGATCTTCTGCGGGCTCACCTCGACCGATGGCTTCATGCTGGTCGGGCGCGAGAAGGTCGACAAGTTCGACTGGCGCATGCTCAAGGGCAAGGAAATCCTCGGCTTCCGGCCCGGCAGCACGCCGCTCCTTTTCCTCGAGGCGGCGCTGCGCCAGAACGGGCTCGACCCGCAGGCCGACGTCAAGCTCATGAACAATGTCGGCATTCCGGCGCGCGTGGGCTCGTGGCTCGCCGGTCAGAACCAATTCGCGATCTTCATCGAGCCGGACGCCGCGCAGCTCGAGCTCGACGGCAAGGCGCAGTTCCTGGCTTCGATCGGCGAGACCGTGGGCCTGGCCGACTACACGACCTTCATGGCGACCGACAAATACATCCGCGAGAACAAGGAGCCGCTGCAGAGCTGGACCAACGCCATCGCCAAAGCCATGACCTGGACCGCGCAGGCGCCGATCGCGGAGCTCCTTGGCGCCATCGCGCAGTTCTTTCCGGGGGTGAAGCCCGAGGTGCTCGCGCACGCCGCCGAGCGCTACCGGCGGCTCAAGATCTGGAAGACCTCGCCTGTGATCGAGCCGGCGGCGATGGAAAAATTCCAGGACATTCTGGTGCAGGGCCACGTGCTCGAGCCGGCAAAGCGCGTGAAGTTTTCCGATCTCGTCGTCACCGAGTTCTTCACGAAGGCCAAGTGATCCGTGGCGGCGGCCCCGCCCAAGGTCGAGCTGCGCAACGTCAACCTGCGGTATTTCGGCCTCGAGGGCGAGACCGAGGCGTTGAAAGACGTCTCGATGTCGATCACGCCCGGCGAGTTCGTCGCCATCATCGGCCAGAGCGGTTGCGGCAAGACCACGCTGCTGCCGCTGATCCCCGGCATCCTCATACCGACCGGCGGCGCGGTGCTCCTCGACGGCAGGGTAGTGGCCGGCCCGAGCCGCAAGGTCGGCTATATGCTGCAGCAGGATTATCTCTTCGAGTGGCGCACGATCCTCGAGAATGCGGTGCTGGGTGCCGAGATCCAGGGCGCCGACATGGGAAAAGCGCGGGCGCGGGCAACCGCGCTGCTCACCCGCTACGGCCTCGGCCAATTCCTGCACCATTTGCCCCGGCAGCTCTCCGGCGGCATGCGCCCGCGCGTGGCGCTCGCGCGCACGCTGTGCACGGAGCCGGACATCGTGCTGCTCGACGAGCCGTTCGCGGCGCTCGATTCACAGACGCGGCTCGCGCTCTCCGACGAGGTTGCCGTGATCCTGCGCCGCGAG
>WNGD01011461.1_pt1 | contig 10591 bp, 17 predicted proteins | sample 5400671 | NCBI WGS metagenome assembly WNGD01 (sample SAMN13153369, study PRJNA577476) | soil metagenome | isolation source: 40 cm soil or saprolite under grassland replicate 2 | place: USA:California | collected 2016-06-15
CGGCGTGTCATGGAAGCACTTGAGCAGGACGCGGTGGAATGAAGCGTCTGCTCGCGGTCATCGTGATCCTCGCGGTGCTCGGGTTCGGCACCTCGCGGGCGTTCGATTGGTGGAACTTCAACGTGAACACCCCCATCGCTTCGACCAGTCACAACGTGACGTTCCACGTCGACCCGGGTGAGTCGCCGGCGCAGATCGGAAGCGACCTGTACGACCTGCACCTCATCCGCAGCACGATCGCGTTCGACATGTACACGCGACTGACCGATGCCGGCCCGAAGTTCCAGGCCGGCTCGTTCGTCCTGAACACCAACATGTCACTCGTCCAGATTGTCTCCGCGCTGCAGCACGGGCGGCCCGACGAGAAGACCATCACGTTTCCCGAGGGTTTTCCGCTTCGCTTCCAGGCGGCGCTGGTCGACACCAAGAAGATCGGGACCCTCACCGGCGCCGACTACCTGAAGGCAGCCAAGGATCCGGCGCTGGCCAAGACGTACACGTTTCTGCCCGCGCAACCGCCTCCCGGTGAATTTCCCTACGAGGGTTACCTCTTTCCCGACACGTACCTTGTGGATCCGACGCTCGGAGCGAAAGGCCTTGTTGCGGCGCAGCTTGATCAGTTCGGCGCCGTCTTCTCGGCCGACTGGCGCGCACAGATCGCGCAGGCCACGTCAGGGCGCCCCAAAGAAGATGTGCGCACCATCGTGATCCTCGCCTCGATGGTGGATCGCGAGGCCAACACCAAGAACGTCACCGATCGCGGCAACGTTTGCAGCGTCTACTACAACCGGCTGCGGCGAAACATCCCGCTCGGGGTCGACGCAACGCTGCTCTATCAATTGGGCCGCCTCACCCCAGAGCCGACCGCGCCTGAGCTCAACCTCGATTCGCCGTACAACAGTCGCAAGCACACGGGTCTCCCGCCGACGCCGATCAGCAACCCTGGCAAGGAAGCCCTCGCCGCGTGCATCAATCCTCCGGCGACCAGCTATCTCTTCTACTTCACGGACAAGCTGGGGACGACGCATTTCGAGACCAACCAGCAGGACTTCGACAACGACATCAAGAAGTACGGTGTGAGCGGCTCCTGACAGCCAGACGGAAGGTTTTTCTACTGGGCGAGGGGATCTCCTACTCGCGCAGTCCCGCCATGCACAACGCCGCCTTCCAAAACCTCGGCCTGGACTGGACGTACGAGTTGCTCGACATCCCGCGCCGGCAGCTGGCGGAGTCGGTGCAGCGGCTGAGGGCACCGGATGTCGGCGGCGCCAACGTCACCATCCCTTACAAGCAAGCGGTGATGGAGCATCTCGACGCGGTCGCACCCGAGGCGCTACGCGCCCGAGCGGTGAACACGATCGTGAACGAGGGCGGCAAGCTGGGCGGTTTCAACACGGACATCCCGGCGATCCGGACCGCGCTCGAGGAGCTCGGGGTCGAACCGGCCAGGGCAAACGCGGTGATCCTGGGCGGTGGAGGTGCCGCAAGGGCGGCGGCTGTGGCGATGGAAGGCGGCCACGTCACATTTGTGCTGCGCCATCCAGCCGATGCCGACGTCCCCGGCAAGGTCGTCGGCTGGAGCGATCCGTCGGTGCCGGCGATGACGCGTGCCGCGGACGTGCTCATCAATGCCACCCCGCTCGGCAGGCACGATGAGATGCCGCTGCGTCCGGCGGCGCTGCCCAGGGATGGAGCCGTGATCGACCTGGTCTACGTAAAAGGGGGAACGCCGATGGTGCGCAAGGCCCGTTCGCTCGGGCTGCCGGCGGTCGACGGCTGGGAGGTCCTCCTCGCGCAGGGCACGATCTCCTTTCTGCTGTGGACCGGTCGGGCCGCGCCGCGAGACGCGATGCGCGAAACTCTCGACCCGTGACACTCATCGACGGCAGCCCGTACCTGCTCGCCGCTCTCTGGGCGATCGTCGGCGGGGGGGCGGGATGGGTCGTGCTTTTCGGGTTGGTCCTCGTCCAGGTGGTCTTCTTCGACTTCGAGCATCGCCTGATCCTGGATCGCGTCATGTTCCCGGCGATGGCGCTTGCGCTGCTGGTCAGCCTCTCGCCTCTTTTCGCGTCGGGATTGGGCCTGTGGCACCAACCGTGGTGGATGGGAATCCTGATGGGGCTGATCGCCGGAGTTTTGTTCCTGGCCCTGGCGCTGGCCGGCTCAGCCATCTTCAAAGCCGAGGCGTTGGGTTTCGGCGACGTCAAGCTGGCTGCCTGCATGGGCCTTCTGCTCGGATGGCCCTATACGTTCACCGCGATGTTCTACGGAGTGGTGCTGGCGGGCCTCGTCGCGATCGGATACATCGCGTGGCACCGGTCGCTGAAGGGCACGATCGCGTACGGCCCGTACCTCGCGGCGGGAGCCCTGATCATGCTGCTGGACCCGCTCAAGTAGGCGACAATACGCGGCCATGAGCAAGCTCCTGCCCGGCGAGAACCTCGTTTTAAGAGATCACCCGCACTGGATCACGGTCGTCAAGAGCCTGGTCGTCCCCGTGGTCCTGCTCATCGTCGCGATCGTCGCCGACTTCACGCTGCTCGGGCCGGACTATGGCTTATACGTGCCGAGGCTGCGGACCTTCCTCACGATCGGGGTGGTCGCCCTCGTCTTGCTCTGGTTCATCGTGGTCTGGATCCGCTGGCAGTCGATCACGTACACGCTCACCGACCAGCGCATCACGATCCAGGCGGGTGTCTTCAGCCGCCAGGAAAAGATCATCCCGATCGACCGCGTCCAGGACTGCACCACCCGACAATCGCTGGTCGGCCGCATCCTCGGCTACGGACGCGTCGAGATCGACGCCGCGGGCGCGCAGGGCGCCGAGATCCTCGACCACCTTCCGAAGCCGGGCGATTTCCGCGACCAGGTCTTCGTCCAGTCGGAGAAGCGGCGCGGCGGGCCGGTCGCGGCGGCGTCGCCGTCACCGACTCCCGTGTCGGCCAACCCAAGCGGCGTCTAACCACTCACGCAGGCCCCTCGCGCTGCTCGGCTTCATGGGGTCGGGCAAGACACTCGTGGGGGCGCTCGTCGCGGAACGGTCGCATGCGAAATTCTTCGACCTCGACCACCTGGTCGAGCACGAAGCCGGCATGTCGATCGCCGAGATCTTTGCTACGAGCGGCGAGGCCACGTTTCGCACGCTCGAAAAGGCGGTGCTGCCTCGCGCGTTGCAGAGCGACTCGGTCGTGGCGCTGGGCGGAGGGGCTGTCATGGACGACGATAACTGGGTGCTGATCTCCGAGCGTGCGCTCACCGTCTACCTCGAGATCCCCTTCGCGTCGGCATGGGGGCGAATCGGCAAGCTGGCGGGCCGTCCACTGATCTCGGGCCGGACGGCCTCGGAGGTGGAGGCACTGTACGAACGGCGACGCAAGCGCTACGAACAGGCGGCGCATCGTGTGGACGGAGATCGACCGGCGGGCGAGGTCGCCGATGACGTGATGAAGCTTTGGTCCGCCTGATCCTCGACTCGCCGTCGGGCGGGTACCCCGTCCTGATGGGCACCAACCTTCACCGCGAGCTGCGCAACGTGATCACGCGGATGGATCCGACTGGGGCGGCCATCATCACCGACACCAACGTTCGGCCGTGGGCGGTGAAAGTCGCGAAGGCGATCAAGCGGGCAGGCTTGAAGACTGCGATCCACGCCATAGCGGCGGGAGAGCGCTCGAAGTCGATGCCGCAGCTGGAGAGTGTGCTGTCGTTCCTCGAACGGCAGCAGATCGATCGCGGCGGATGCGTGATCGCGGTAGGCGGAGGTACTGTCGGCGACCTGGCCGGGCTCGCAGCTTCGATGTGGCAGCGCGGGGTCAGGCTCGTCGCGGTTCCGACCACGCTGCTGGCGATGGTCGACTCCAGCGTTGGCGGCAAGACCGGCGTGAACGGCCGGCGCTCGAAGAACGCCATCGGTTCCTTCTGGCAGCCGTCGGCGGTCATCTCGGACCTGGCCGCCATCGAGACGCTGCCCGCCCCCGGCTACCGGGATGCCTTCGCCGAGGTTGTAAAGTACGCCGTCGCCATGGACCGCGGACTGTTCGAGCTGCTGGAGCGGAATGCTCCCCGCCTCCTCGAACGAGATCTGTCGATGCTCGAGCGCGTGGTCTTTCGCTGCGTGGCGGCGAAGGCGTTGATCGTGGCCAAGGACGAGCGTGATCGGGGGCCGCGGGCAATCCTGAATTACGGTCACACGGCCGGCCACGCGCTCGAGGCCGCGACCGGATTCCGGGTCACCCACGGCCGTGCGGTCGCCTTCGGCATGAGAGTCGCTGCCCGCATCGCGCTTGCCATGGACCTCTGCAGCAAGCGTGTCGTCGACTCACAGGATGCGCTGCTTGCATCTCTCGGCCTGCCTGACACCACGCCGCGGGCCGATCCCAAGCGCGTCCTCGCCGCGATCGCGCTCGACAAGAAGGCACGGCGCGGCAAGGTCGCGTGGGTGATGCCTCGGCGCATCGGCCACGCAGAGATCGGCCATTCGGTGCCTGGCGCGACCATCCGGCGCGTCATCACGAGATCGCTCGCGTGAAGCGGGTGGTCGTGGTCAACGGACCCAATCTCAATCTGCTCGGCCAGCGCGAGCCGCACATCTACGGCACCCGATCGCTCGAGGATCTGAACCAGACGGTGCGCGATAAGGCGCGCTCGCTCGGCTTCGAGGTGAGCCTCTTGCAGAGCAACAGTGAGGGCGACATCATCGACTTCCTGCAAAAAGAAGGTCCGGGTTCGGCCGGCATCGTGATCAATCCCGGCGCGCTGTCCCACTACTCGCTCGCCCTCTACGATTGCTTGCAGGCGCTCGCACTGCCGGTGGTGGAAGTTCATCTCTCCAACATCCACGCGCGCGAAGAGTTCAGATCGAAGAGCGTCACCGCGCGCGCGGCGCGGGGTGTGATCACCGGCCTCGGATTTGCCGGCTATGGACTGGCGTTGGAGTTTTTGGCGGAACAGTGATCTCAACCAACGATTTTCGGAATGGGACGATGTTCGAGATGGACGGCCAACTGCTGTCCATCGTCAGCGTCGAGCACATCAAGCTCGCGCGCGCCGGCGCGGTGATCAAGGCCAAGCTGCGCAACGTGCTCACCGGCTCGATCTTCGAGCAGAGCTTCCGCAGTGGAGACAAATACCGAACCGTGCGCATCGACAGCACGGAGGCCACGTACCTCTACTCCGACGGTTCGCATCACTACTTCATGGACAGCAAGACCTACGACCAGGTGGCGGTGGATGAGGAGATGCTCGAGTCCGTGCTGCCGCTGCTCAGGGACGGGAGCACCGTCTTCCTGCAGCGCTATCAGGACCGCCTGATCGGCGTGGAGCTCCCGATCAACGTCGATCTCAAAGTTGTTTCGACGGACCCCGGCTTCAAGGGAGACACGGTTTCAGGCGCAACCAAGCCCGCCAGGCTCGAAACTGGCGCCACGATCCAGGTGCCGCTGTTCATCCAGTCGGGCGACGTGATCCGCGTCGACACGCGCGACCAGTCGTACATCGAGCGCGCGTGAGCGGCTGCAGGCGTAGCATCAGGCGGTTATGAGTGAGAACGGTTCGCTGGGGGCTGTCCGTGTGGCCAACGAGGTGATCGCGAGCATCGCTGCGTTGGCCGCCTGCGAAGTCGAAGGCGTGGAAGGCATGGACGAGGCGGCCGCGCGTCACTTCGGCGATTGGGTGCGGCGCCAGGGCGCTCATCGAGGCGTGCGCGTCCACATCGAGGGCGATCGCTCCATCCACCTCGAGGTGTTCATCACCGTCGACTCCGAGGCAAAGCTCGCCGACGTCGCAGCTTCGGTGCAGGCCAACGTCGTCGAAGCGACGGAACGCATGCTGGGTCTCGAGGTCGGTGAGGTAAACGTCTTCGTCTCGAGTGTTGCCTTCGCCTCATAGACACTCGTCCGGCAAACGCCACCAAGCAAGGGAGCTGGCGCTCAAAGTTCTCTTCCAGCTGGAAGGCAGCGACGACGATCCCGAGGAGGTGTTGGGCTACCACGCATCCGAAGGCGCCGCCACCGAAGAGGTCGCGAACTTTGCGCGCCAGCTGGTGCAGGGAGTGATCTTGAATCAAGACAAGCTCGATGGCATCCTGGCCGAGGCTTCGGAGCATTGGAGACTCGACCAGATGGCGAAGGTGGACCGCGTCATCCTGCGGATCGCCGTCTACGAGATCGCCGTCGAACGCAAGGTGCCCACCAAGGCCGCCATCAACGAATCGATCGAGCTGGCGAAGACTTTTTCGGGCGACGAGGCCGGCCGGTTCGTGAACGGCGTCCTCGGTCGAGTGGCCGCCACCGCGACTTGAGCGAAACGCCCGGGCTGGACGATCTGCTGGCGGAGCTCGAGAAGACGATCGGCAAGCTCGCGGACGGGACGGCGCCTCTCGAGGAGCTCGTGGCGGCTCACGAGCGGGCGTCGCGGTTGCTGGCCGATGCTCAGGCGCGCTTCGCGGAGATGAAGGCGCGCGCCGAACAAACAGCTAAGTTACTGACGGATTGAGATTCCTGCTCGCGCCGTTGGTGGCCTGGACGATCGCCCAGGCGGCCAAGGTGATTCTCACGTCGGTCCGCCAGCGCCGGATCAACGTCCGGGTCCTGGCGGAGACAGGAGGCATGCCAAGCAGTCACAGCGCGATCGTGATGGGCCTCACGACCGCGGTCGGCAAATATTCCGGGCTCAACTCCGCCGCATTCGCGATCGCCCTTATTTTCACGTTCGTGGTCATGTACGACGCCGCGGGGCTGCGACGCGCCGCGGGCCGCCAGGCCGAGGTGCTAAATCGCCTGGTGGAGGACCTTTTCCACATGCGGGGCGTGCAGGAGGCAAGGCTTCGCGAGCTTCTCGGACATACGCCTTTCGAGGTGCTGGTCGGTGCCGTGATCGGCCTCGCCGTCGGGCTCATCCTCTAAGCGGTGCCGCGCCTCGACGTGCTGGTGACGAACAGTGGGCTGGCGGAGTCCCGCGAGCGGGCGCAGGCCTTGATCCTAGCGGGTAAGGTGCGCGTGGCGGGTGAGACCGTGCGCCGGCCCGATCGCGCGGTCAGCGATGACGCCCTCATCGACGTCGACGCCGAACCTGGATACGCAAGCCGTGGCGCGCTCAAGCTCGCGCCCGCGCTCGGTCGATTCGGGGTCGACCCGATAGGACGTGTCTGCGCTGACATCGGCGCGTCAACCGGCGGTTTCACCGACGTCTTGTTGCGCCGCGGCGCGGAGAAGGTGTTCGCGCTCGACGTGGGTCGCGGTCTCCTGCACTGGCGGCTGCGCCAGGACCCCCGCGTCGTCGTCCTCGAGCGCATCAACGCGCGCGACCTCGAGTCATTTCCCGAGCCCGTCACCCTGGTCGTGGCCGACGTGTCGTTTATCAGCCTGGAGAAGGTGCTGCCTGCCGTCCAGCGGGCCGCGCCGCGCGCGGAGGTGGTCGCCCTGTTCAAGCCGCAGTTCGAGGTTGGTCGCTCGCAGGTCGGGAAAGGGGGGATCGTGCGCGACGAGGCAGCGGTCGAGTCTGCGCTCATGCATTTCAGGGAGTGGTGCGCGGCCAACGGATATGACGTCACCGGTGAGGCGCCCTCAGACCTGGCGGGCGCCGGCGGCAATCGCGAGATCTTCGTCCACCTGCAACCGGTGGATGCATGAAGGTCTGCCTCATTCGAGGTTCTGGGGTGGAGCACGACGAGGTCGACGATGTCTTTCGCGCGATGAAGGCACGGCACGTCGAAGCCGTCGAGCTCAAGCGCAACGCAGAGGCGGAGACGACAAACGAACTCTTGAAGGGCACCGACCTCATCCTCACCCTCGGCGGCGATGGAACATTTCTGGCCGGAGCCCGTCTGGCGGCTCCGCGTGAGATCTCGATATTGGGAGTCAACCACGGGCACCTCGGCTTCCTGACCGAGATCGAAGCCGAGGAAATGGAGGTGGGCCTGAGCCGATTCCTCGATCACTCGTACCGAATCGAGGAACGGACCATGCTGCAGGTCACTCTCGCTCGTCAAGGTCAGGCCCTGGTGCAGGAGATCGGTCTGAACGAGGTTGTGGTGGACCACACGGGTGAGTCGCGGATCCTGCGCCTCGAGATCGACGTGGGCGGACAGCGGGTGGGCGTCATCGACGCGGACGGCGCCATCGTGGCGACCGCCAGCGGGTCGACCGCGTACGCCCTTGCCAGCGGCGGCCCGATCCTGGAGCCGACGCTCGAAGACCTCTTGCTGGTGCCCATGAGCCCTTTCGCGCTGACCGTGCGTCCGATCGTGTTCGCTCCAGGTCAGGACGTCAGTCTGAGCGTGGTGCGTGGGCCCGGAGAGATGCGCGTTGACGGCCAGGCCCGCGGACATCAGGTGGCGATCGGCGATGTCATCAGATGCGGATCCCACGCGAAGCGGCTCCAGGTCATTCGGTTCAGCCCGCCGGAAACCTTCTACCAACGGCTGGGCGACAAGCTCGGTTGGGGCCGGCCGCTGGTGCCCAAGAAATAGGGCTCGAGTCGCGTCTGCACCTTGGCGAGAACCCGGCATCGTAATGAAATGGTCGTCCGTCCCTTTGGCGGCTGGATTTACTCCAGCCGCGACCCGCGTTACCCTCGCGTCGGCCAATCGCCGAGACGAGTGGCTGCTTGGGCAGATCGTCATTCCCGGAAGGGGTTATCGGCGCGAATCCGGCGCGCAGGATCCTCTTGGCGAAGGAGCAGCCAGACGGGCGACGCTGGGCGCCGCGGCGTAAGGGGAACCCGGAAGGGTTCCCCCTACGAGCTGTGAGGTAGCCTTACGCCTCGTGGAATCGCCCATCGGGCAGGGCACGCAGCTCAGCGTGAACACCCCGGTGTTCGAAGGTCCCCTGGAATTGCTGCTCGCGCTGGTCGAGCGCGAGGAAGTCGACATCTTCAAGGTCTCCCTTGCGAAAGTGACGGACGCCTACCTCGGGGAGCTGGCGTCTCGTGAGATCGCCGACCCACAGGAGATGGCCGAATTCCTGTGGATGGCCGCGCGCTTGCTGCTCCTGAAGTCGATTCGCCTGCTGCCCGGTGAAACCCCGACGGACGAAGAGACCGAGCTGCTCGGTTGGGAGGACGAAGTGCGGCAGCGCCTCGAGGAGTACCGCGCATACAAGGAGATCGCAGGCGAGCTGCTGGACCGCGCGCAGCAAGAGTCGTTCGCGTTTCCGCCACCCGCAAGACCGGTCGAGGCCGGCGGGCAGGAGCAGCCGCTCGACGTCGACTTCCTGGTCGCCGCCTTCAACAGCGTGCTCGCGCGGATTCCGCCGCGGCCGCTCGTCGTCCACGGCAGGACGTGGACCTTGCAGGAAAAGCTGGACCTGATCACCGACCGGCTGCGCCACGGCCCCATCGAGCTGATCGAGCTGATCCTGGAATCACAGGACCGCCTCGAGGCGGTCGTCACGTTCGTAGCGCTTCTGGAGCTGATTCGCCGGTCGGTCGTGCGCGTCAGGCAGAAGGAGCGATTCGGACCTATCCATGTGGAGAGCCGGGAGGCGGGGGCGTGACGAGTGTTTCCGCCGCGCTCGAGGCGATTCTCTTCAGCTCCAACCGCCCCCTGAAGGTCCGCGAGCTGCAGCAGGCGACCGACAGCGACCGCAACAGCGTGGAGGGAGCGCTCGAGCAGCTTCGCGAGTCTCTGGAGGGTCGCGGCGTGATGCTGATGCGCCACCACGACGAGATCCATCTGGCGACGCGCCCTGAGTACGCGCCCNGCGGCGTGCGCTGCGACCTGAGGTTTCCGGCCGGCTCTCGCAGGCGGCTTACGAAACCCTCGCCATCGTCGCTTATCAGCAACCGGTATCCAGAGCGCGCATCGAGGAGGTGCGCGGGGTCAACTGCGAGAGCGTCCTGGGCAACCTCGAGCTGCGCGACCTGATCACGGAGGTGGGGAGGGGGTCAGGTCCGGGCCAGCCCAAGCTCTACGGCACGACGATGCGCTTCCTGCAGGTGACGGGCATCGAGTCGCTCGATCACCTCCCGACGCCCAGCGACGGCGCGGAGCTCCTCGAACGCGCGAAAGATTAAACAGGTTTCTGGCTCGGTCCGGCGTGGCCAGCCGCCGCGCGGCCGACGAGCTCATCTCCTCCGGTTCGGTGCGGGTGAATGGCGAGCGCCCACCGGCGACCGGCCTCGAGATCGATCCCGACCATGACCGGATCACGGTTGACGGCCGCCCGGTCAAGCCGCCAAGTGCGCACCGCTACCTGATGCTGAACAAGCCGCTTGGCGTGATCACCACGGCAAGCGACGAGTCATCGCGCGCGACCGTGCTCGACGTGGTCGGGGAGGAGGGCAAGCATGGCCACCGCCTGTTTCCGGTGGGCAGGCTGGATGGAGACAGCACAGGCCTGCTGCTCCTGACAGATGACGGCGGCATCGCCTACCGCCTGACCCATCCGCGCTACAAGGTCGCCAAGGAATACGAGGTTGTCGTGGCAGGAGTTCCTGCTTCAAGACAGCTGAGGACGCTGCGCGATGGAGTCAAGCTCGACGACGGCATGACGGCGCCCGCGGAGGTGGAGGTGCTTCGCGCGACCAGAGGTGCTCGCGATTCTGGACGCGCCGAGATTCGCATCGTGATTCGAGAGGGAAGAAATCGCCAGGT
>WNGD01008313.1_pt1 | contig 10590 bp, 10 predicted proteins | sample 5400671 | NCBI WGS metagenome assembly WNGD01 (sample SAMN13153369, study PRJNA577476) | soil metagenome | isolation source: 40 cm soil or saprolite under grassland replicate 2 | place: USA:California | collected 2016-06-15
CTTAGTTATAGTAAGATTTCTCTTAGTTATTTTATCACGTATTGCTACTGAGGTATATTCTGTGAGAATGATACATTTTTATTCTATTACATTTATCAGCCCCATCTGACATGTCATACAACCATAGCTTAATTATCGCAACATTTGCGGTAGCAACGGTGTTGATCTCCCCAATCATTCTTGGAAGTCTTCCAGGAGCGTCATCAGTCTACGCCCAGACATTTTCAGGATTCCTTCCGTCGCAGGCACCTACAACATCCCAGCAGAAGGCCATCCAATACGATCATCAAAAGAATTGTGCAACTGACCAACACAGTGAAACAACATACAAAACTTATCTGACTCATTTTGCATGTGGTCACGTAACGGTTCTTAACAACGGCACAACATTGAGAAAGTTTACACTTATAGCCGATGACTTTAATGGCACAGGAAAGCCGATTGTCATTTCAACTAATACTCCTGGGTTAGGTAAACCATTGACTAGTTTCAATCAGCCATACAAACCTGTGATATTTCATGCCTGGACATTTAACGGCACGGTTCCAGGACCAACCATGAGATTTACTAAGGGCGACCATGTTCAAATCACATTAAGTGTCACTAACGACTCAAAATTCCCTCATTCATTACATATGCATTCAATGCATCCAGGTCCAATGGATGGGATGTCAGGACCTGCTGGAATGATTGAACCAGGAAAATCCTTCACTTACAGCTTCGTAGCACAGCCTGCTGGCGTGTATCCATACCATTGTCATATGTTTCCAGTTGAAGAACACATATCTCGTGGACTATACGGCATGATGATAATCGATCCACCAACTCCAAGACCTCAAGCTACAGAAATGGTTATGATGTTGAATAGTTACAGCTATAGTTTCCAAGGTGTGAACGGTAGTGGCCACCTCAATGCAACATTACCAGCAACAATGCAACAAATCCAGCAGAACTTATCAGACGTAGAGCAAAGATCTGACGAGGGCAACGGACCAGCAATGGACCAGACAATCAATTCTATTCCGTAAATGGAATGCCATTTGGATATATTGGAAAAGACTCTGTTCACTTGACAACGGGTACGCCATATAGAATCTATCTTGTGAACATGTTAGAATTCGACCCTTTAAATAACTTCCATATGCACGGAAATATGTTCTACTATACGCCTTCAGGAACCCTAGACTCACCAAGAACATATACCGACGTAGTGTCATTAATGCAGGGTGACAGGGGTATGCTGGACTTCACATATCACCAGCAGGGGATGTTCATGTTCCATTCACATCTTAATCATTTTAGTGATTTGGGATGGTCGGGCTTTTTTTCAGTGGATAACAAACCTGGCCCATTTTTCAGCAATGGATGAAGGTTTCAATGTTATCATCCATCGCCGGGGCTAAGATGACTAGATGCTGCACCTCTACTCCTCAAAGTAACGAAGAATTGAAACGCGGTGGAATGTGACACAAGAATACTATGAATGCAACAATAGCAAAAGTGGTAGCAAGTGCCTTTCTCGTGGTGGCGCAGTAGATTTACGCATCCCATGTGGATGGGTTGTATAGATGTAACTAGGAGCTAACTTCTTCTATCCTTAAGAGGGCGATGCGCTGAGAAAGAGTTGCCGATAAACCAATCCAGTTTCAACAACGCTGTCAATCCGACTCCTACAGACCGTGGGTCGCCACGTACACAGGACCTGGGAGACATTATAGTTAGGTGGAGTGAACGAGGACCAGCCAGGCAGTTATACGAATATCCTTGGAAAAGAGGAGATCCGTTAATAAGGCCATCTCACAATGGTACCTTGAGGGCATTTTTATGACTCGATTATTGCGTCCTTCGATATTCACGGACAGTTGGAACGAGGAGACAGAGGAATAGTTGAATTCCAACATTATTGGATCAAGTGAGCTTGTCTCTCTTGAATGGCAACGGTTTCTCAAGGTAACCAAGGATTAAGATAAAAAAATGTTAGAAACTCAACTTCATTTCATCAGCGCTGTTCTTATTCTTCTTGCTGCTATAGTTCCAATTTATCTTACTATAAAATTAAAAGACAATCTGAAAAAATTAACGGCTATACTTTCTATTTTTATACTTATGCATGCCGCCTATCAGGTGGTCGGATTTTTTGGCTTAAATTTATTAGCAGACGGAGTACTGGAACCGCTTTCTGTTGCAGTATTGATATTCTTCGGAATCGTCTATTCTGGCATTGCAAAGCAAAGGAATCTGAGCATACAAAACATGTCCGCAGTATGGAGTCCCGTTGTGATACTCCTTCTTATGAACAGCATTACAATAATGCTGCTTTTGGGAGCATTGGGTATATTTGTATGGCTAGCAGCCCGATCTAAGAATATTAGAAGTTTTCAATTCCAACTTTCGATTTTTATAATAATTTGGATAGTAGGAAACATGATTAGCATTCTTCATGATAATGGAATCGTTGGATTTTCCGCTCTACAAAGTGATCTTGGAGCAGGAATACATGTTGTATCCATGGTCTTTTTTAGCATGATGTTGTGGCTTAGGTACTATTATTCAGAAAGAAGTAGTAAAAAGATGATTGAGGATCTGCAATTGCCAGATAGCTAGCCAGCAATTCAACCTCCCCATTCAATCTCCTTTTAAGTATCATTCCTTTTCTCAAGGTTTCTCCGTTCGTATCAAAACATCATATCCGGAATGACAAATAGTTAATGTTCACGGTATTCTGTTTGCTATTTGGAATAAGTCATGAGTTCCAAATATGGAATTTGTATTTATTCTTTTTATATGAGATTACATCGAATCTTGATATAATAATGTTAACTGAGCAACAAAATTTCAGAATCATGTTGGTAGAAAACGAAAAAGATATTTTACGTGTTATTAAGAGAGGCTTAGAATCATTTGAAACAAATGATACTAGCAACAAATTCAAAGTAGACGCTTACCAGGATAGTGAGTTAGCTCTACAATCGTTCCAAAATCATCCAGATAACTATTATGATTTGGTTCTAACTGACCTGAAAATGCCCAAGATTAATGGTTTCGAATTGTATAAGCGTATAAGGGAGAAAAATCCTGGCATGAAATTCGCATTTATGACAGCATATGATAACATAGACAAAGCACAATTTACAAACTATTCTTCATCTATAGATCCTAATAGCTTTATAAGTAAACCTGTAACTGTTTCCAAATTGAAATTAAAGCTAATGCATATAATCGACAAGTGATATCACGTTTGATAACTATTAGAAGATCAGTTATAATTAAAAGACCTCATAACTTTTTCTTGATCGCTTTTCATTTCAGATGATCTTTAATCGCATAGATGGACAGCTACGGCAGAAATTGATTATTTCTCATTACCGTAGCAGCAAGGAATTGTTATTTCATATGATAGTAAGACATACATCTCTTTTAATCGAGCAATAAAGAATACTGACTGATAACCGAAAATCATATCATGTCACGTGTTTTTCGCTCCAATGTTGAAGAAACGTGTTAACGTCTTTCTCCAATCCTAATCTTGAACGCACTAGAAATGAGTGTCCAAATTGCCATCCTATACTATTACACTCTTTACACTCTTTTTCGTACGATGAACTAGATCCGTTTGCTTCTCCAACAATGCATCTCTTTGGAATATCAAGTTCAAAATACCACTTGAACCATTTAATGGATAAGGGAAATGGCAGATTCTTTTCCTCTTCTAGTCGTTTCGCCCATTTTGGTGCTATATCACTCAGAGTAATGGCTCTTTCCGTTGGCCCTACTAAATCGGATTTTGCATTCATAATTCATATTGTGTTTCTTGCTATATAAGAAATACCTATCCATACGTTCTACGCCTATGTGAAGCATGACATAAACGAACAAGCCGAAAAGCGGAGTGCAATAGAGGATAGGCTATACAAGTAGATGTAATTAATGATGATAGTGATGGTGGTTAACTGCTTTCGTTGAAGATAAGGACAATAATAATCATATTATTATTCATCTACCTAGCTAATTTATTGAATATACAACCTGCGTATGCGAATAATGAGCGCGACAAGCAGAACATAGCTGATATTTTCGTCTTCGGAAGCGGGATATTTGCAGCTATTCTTTTTTCTTTATCTTTGGTAGCCTACAGAAATCTAATGACAAAGAGGCTCCTTCTGGTATCAGCTGCGTTTGGAATATTTGCCATAAATGCGATAGTTTCAAAACTTGATCTTTTTACTCCTCTGCATATTGAATCATCAGTCTTGGAGTTGATATTAGCAATTCTGAATTTTGTAGCTCTTGCATTCTTCTTCTTGGCAATAGTCACGCGTACAAAAATAAAGACGAAAACAGCAACTCCCGGATCACACTTCTGGGAAACATAGTATTTCGATATACTCCAAAAATACTATTTTCATGATCACGTTCGGTTAACAATGTTGACGATTTCGTTCAAGCTTTTGAATGTGCACAGACTTGTTTAGCCAATTGTACCTGAAATATAATAAGCAACAGTTGTTTCTAGTCCGTCACTGACTTTTATGAAGTGTAGTGGATGGAGATTCCAAGCTTTATTAGTAATTGCTGTTGCACTCGTAACTCTTATTTTGACCGGATCTTTCTCGCCGGCTATAGGATATAGTATTCAGTCGTCACCTACTCCATCTAGCAACAGTAGTGCAAATAGCAAAGTAGTCATGCTAACTTTCGGCGATACACTCAAAAGTCAATTCACGAATGGCAAGCCAATACTAGATAAATACGGATTTAAGTCTAGTTTCTTTATTACATGCCTGTGGGCAGGCTCAGATAAGATGCGAATGACATGGCAGGATATTCTAGCATTGCAAACGGATGGACAGACAATAGAATCCAAGACAATGACTCATAGAAGGATGACCAACTTATCTCCTAGCGATCTGAATTATGAAGTAGCTGGGTCAAAGAAATGCCTAGCAGATCATGGAATTAATGCTACAATTTTTGCCACGACTCATGGCAATGAATGGAATAATGCTACTGTAATAAATGCAGTTGCAAAATATTACAACTTTGCTGTCAATGGATTTTCTACCTTGATGTTTCTGCACTGCGATGGATACAATAAGGAGTCAAGTCAGCGCGATTGTAGGACCTATTTTGATAATGGCACTCTGACTTTTGCAAACAGGTATTCTCTTAGAGAGTGGAGTCATAATAACATCGATAAAGCTTACTCGTATAATGATTCCAAAATATTTCAAAAATTTGTTCAAGAAGTCAATAGCCAGGACAGGTTCAATAAAGGAAATGGGACGATAAATGCTGTTCCTATAATAGGTTATCACGATATAATTAATAATAATACACGCGATAGTACGGATATGAACTTGTTCGCTCAAGATATGAAATACCTACATGATAACGGATTTAGAGTTTTGACCCTAAACCAGCTTGGGTACGATATAAATCGTAATGTAATTTATATAATTAATATCCCCTCGTCTTAATGAAGCAATGCCGCAAATATGATTATAAGCTCGAGTTGAAAAAAGTAGTGCGTTTCATTCAATAATCATCGCGCCGAGCTTCTCTCGGACGGTCATGACCTCTTTTAGTCAACATGGTCCTTTTTTAGGAATATGAATTAATTGCCATTCATCTTTCGCAATCGTTTTGTTTTAACTCCATTTTATTTTTTCTATAGAAGCTGACATCTATTTTGCAGTTAGAGAAGCTATTAAATTTTAGAGAATCCATGGCGACTGCTAAGAGCGAGGAGACAGATGCAAAAAAGACAAGAGGATGAAATACAATAATTGAGTTCCACTACGATGTGATTGGAGTTGGTATACTCTTCTACTACTCTTTAACTAACTCCTTGAAATCGTATTGATAACCAAAGAAAAACTATTTGAACTTCCACATCTTATAGTTGTGGTTGCCAGAATTATCAACTTGCCACTGACTAAATCCAACATCATCGTTAAGAAATACTAGTCTTCCAGTCGAATTTGTGCTAAACAGCTGCGCCGTAGGATATACTATCTTCCCTCCTACTCCGGTAAAACCTCTTCCATAACCTGTTGCCAAAGCGATTTCTTTATTATCTATTGTCTTCGTGATACCTTGACCTACACCTTGAATTACACCATCTAGTCTATCAATATTAACAAAGGTCCATAGTTCCCTAACGTCCACCCCATCAGTGAATTTACCAGTACCAGAGTATGAAACTTGAATCTTGGCTCCATCAGTTTTTCCTGAATTTATCACTTTTTGAGCTATTATTTTGCCATGTGCTTCATAAATTAATTGGCCAGTTACATTATTTTGATTGGGTGGCACTGCAGTAGTCTGGTTATCGCTCGTGACTATTGTTTTGTTTAGCGAAGTAGCCGATGCCACATTGTCACCTCGTTGATTCACCAACATATTGGTATTTAATATCGTGAGAGATATCGCTGTTATAAAAGCGATTGAAAACGCAGTTCTGGATAATATTGTATTTGCATTTTTCATTGTCGCTTTTACATTTCTTAATTCAAGATATAAAATTCTTTATATAAGGTAACACACATCGAATCACATCACATCACATAAAATTAATTATAAGATGAGAATGACAAAAAAAAGATATTATTCGGTGTTTGGTTGATGGATTTGTAGGCATATATCGTTAATGTCATAGGCGTAATTCAGCTTACAGCCTGGAGACAACTCGGCTGTAGACAAAGAATTCTTTGAAACGGGATGGGCTCATTATTGTTATTACCATTCTTTGACAGTAATATTAGGTCGAGCAACTTTTTCAAAGTTAGAGAGATAGCTGGATCGAAAAAAGATGTTCGTCACTATCAGCTAGTGGGACCAGACTCAGCGCTACATTTCGATTTCCGCTGAGGCCGCTACGGGGTTAGCGGTATAATCGAGTGTGGTCCTTGTCCTGTAGGTGCCTTTTTTAGCGTTGGTGCGGTATGTGTCGATGGTGCTGATAATGTTGATGGTGATTGATTGGTTGCAGGCAATCCTAATACCTGTACGCCTGTGACATTGTGAGTCAAATGCTTCATCAGATTTGGTGTTGACACAATTCCTGGAGGAAAGCATAGAAGTTGCGCCTCTATCTGGTTCGGTCCCTGCTGGGTTCGAGTTGAGGTTATTGCCGTCCACTTTGTATAGTCTGCTGCTCCCTTCGGACCGTGCGGTGATGCTTGGGTATATCCATGTTGGTTTATCTGTACTGCTACATTGCAATTCGTATGAGTTGCGTTTGAAGGGGCAGACGTCCCGCTGACTGCTATTAGACTTCCTGTTGGAACATCTGCATTTTTGTCAGGATACTTTATTGATAACAGGCTGGCTGATCCGCTCCCTGTGGCTCCTAGCCCCAGGAGGACAAAAACAAGTAATGCAGCTGTCCCAACTGTGGTTTTTGCATTCATATATAACCCACCTCTTTCCTTCGGAGCGATATATTAGTTATCCACTCACCGACCGAAGCGATCACCGACTGAAGCGATGTATCTGGTAAGAACTGCTATTGCTGTTGGACTTACACCGAGGCTAAGGATATATGACTAAGAAGCAAGGATGTTTCGAGATTAAATTTTTTATCAATTAGAAGTAGTCGAGGTAGGTAGCAAAATTGATGGTGTCTAGCTTAGGCAATATACTTCGTGCTCTATAATAACAAAAAAATAGAGGAAGCAGATAAATTCTTCTACAAATATGTTATTAAGATAAAAGCGATATGTTTGTTTGCCAATGTTTAGTATGATCTTGGACTATTATAAGTACAGTTTGATCAGGTTTCTAGAGGAATTTCAAAATAGACCTTTTATTGCAATTGTTTGCACAATATTGTTATTGCTTGGATCTTTTTCATTAGTAATGCAACGGGTAGGTGCGGATCAAAGCCCTCAAACTCATTACAAGTCAGGATATAATGACGGTTTTAAGATTGCAGAATGTGATTTCAAACGATGTCACAGTCATGGATATGATAAAACCGTTCCAACCGGTCATACAAATCAATACAATAATGGATATTCTAAGGGTTATCAGGATGGATGGAATACAGCGAGTGGAGGTGCTGGAGGAAAGGGCCAGCAATCAACACACAACGGAACGGGCAACGTAAATGCTACTACTGCCAAAAGTCAGCAGATTCCAAATAATAGTGATGTCTGTGACCCAATACATCAATTCTGTGCTATGACATCTGCTATCGGCTAGACTACAAGTTACTGGTTCAGGAAGGTTTCTTCTTTGGGAACAAGATGGTCTCGTGTTGTATCATGCATCCTCAACTAGGAAAGCACACTCTCACATATGGTCTGATTGTTGTGGTTTAGTTCAAAGCCATCCGATGGCTTAAAGCTTGAACTTTAGGTTCTCTAGAATTAAGGTAACAAGAACGGTATAATGAGTATCTTTAGTGTCTTGTGAATATAATAAATCTAGTCTTAATTTGACATTCACTTTAAAATATCATAGCTACGAGACGATTCGAAGCACGTGAAATATTCAATCACTATAGTACTAGTTTCTGCAATATTCATCATATTAACGATGTATACATTCTCGACCACAACCTACAGCTTCTTAAACTTTGATGTGCAAGCCAAAAAACACTCAAAAATAGCGAATAACAAGGTCTTCATTCCTTCTAGTAATAAAGAAAATGTTAACACTGGAGCACCTGTTTCAAATATCACACTAGGAGGAGAAAACTCATCTGTTGCCACAAATACGATTAATGGCAGCACTCTTGGTCACAGCATAAGTAATCTCAGAAGCGCTGAAAATCTTGCAAATCAACAGAAACATTTTGCTCAAGGCAAATTGAGACAGGTCTTAGCGGAGACAATCCCCCATCAGTATATAGTAGTTCTCAAAAATGGGGTAACAGAAAACCCACAATCGGTAGCGCTGCAAGCAATAAGTAAGGGTGCACTTGTTCCATTTGTTTATAATAACGCTATCAAAGGATTCGCAATTACAATTGCTAACAAACTAGTTCTGAATGCGATTTTATCAAATCCCTCAGTAGATTTTGTAGAACCAGACATCAAGGTACAAGCTTTCTCTTCGGCAGTATCTACTGGATATTCCAGAGTAGGAGGACCCTTACTCGTTTTAGATGGTTCGCATCCACAGGTTAGTGTAAATGCAGGAATCGCCATAATAGATACTGGCATAGATCCTACCCACCCAGAACTCAATGTCTATAAACAAGTTAGCTTTGTTCCAGGAACGTCAACAGCCAATGATGATAACGGACATGGGACTGCCGTAGCAGGCATTGTCGCGGCCGAGGGGAGGGTAGGTGCCGTCGGGATAGCACCTGGCGCGAGATTATGGGCGGTTAAAGTGCTGGATAGGACTGGGACTGGCAGTATGTCTAGTATTATAGAAGGAATAGACTATGTGGCTCAAAATGCTGGACAAATAGATACTGCTAACCTTAGTTTTGGTTGCAAGTGTACTTCTTCTGCTCTTGACACAGCTATTAACAACGCTGTCGCTGACGGTGTGACGTTTGTGGTTGCAGCAGGAAATTCAGGAGAAGATGCGTCCTTGTGGTCTCCTGCTAGCAACCCAAACGTTATCACCGTTGCCGCTATTGCTGATAGCGATGGCAAGTGTGGTGGGCTGGGACCTCAGACTCCATACGGACCAGACGATTCATTGGCTAGCTTTAGCAACTTTGGTAGTAAAGTAACGATCGCAGCTCCTGGAGTCAATATTCATACTACGTATATTGGCAGCTCTTACGCCACATTAAGCGGAACTAGCGTGGCCGCGCCATTCGTGACTGGCGCTGCCGCGCTTTACCATTCTTTACATCCAACTGCTTCTCCTGCACAAGTACGTAATGCACTTGTATCTCTGGGAAGCACTGCTGCAACGCCTTGTAACGGAGATGGCCAAGGGTATTTCAACAATCCAAATGGTAATGAACCTTTACTGTACATTGGAAGCTTCGGACACGGCTAGCAGAAATAAGGCCTTAATTAGTCGCAGGACGAATTGTAACTATGAAATCCGTTTTCTTTAGAGATGCAGTAAATGATCTAGTGGTGGTGGATTTAATATGACGCGAACTCTTCGACAAATAAGGTCAATGGTTAACCAAAGGGCGTTATGTATCATACCAGCTCTTTTGTTGTCCTTTACCCTTATCTTCGGATCTCAACAGCATTCAATATACGCAGGAATTAATAGTATATCTTCGGGAAATCAAATAAACCCAATTGCTACTCATAATAACATCGGTATTAACAATTCCACTTTGCAAATAACTACAGATAAGCTAACTTATGTGCCAGGAGAGACAGTTAATGTCACCATAAAAAACAACATGAGGCTTCCATTAGAATTTCCTGATTCACTTCTCGGTTTGAATATTGAAAATGTAAAGACTGGACAAAAGGCAGGATTACTTGCGGCACAAGTGATATCTGAACTAAAACCAATGGAATCAAAAACGTTTCAGTGGGATCAAAAGGACACTAATGCAAATCAAGTTGGACCTGGAATTTACAAAGCTCAAACAACCTCTGTACGAAACAATACTAGTAACAATACTCAATTATCCATGGCAAATACGACTTTTAC
>WNGD01010519.1_pt1 | contig 10587 bp, 10 predicted proteins | sample 5400671 | NCBI WGS metagenome assembly WNGD01 (sample SAMN13153369, study PRJNA577476) | soil metagenome | isolation source: 40 cm soil or saprolite under grassland replicate 2 | place: USA:California | collected 2016-06-15
GAAACTTCTGCATCGTGGCGCACATCGACCACGGAAAGTCCACGCTCGCCGACCGTCTGCTCGAGCTGACGCACGCGGTTGCGGATCGAGACATGCGCGCGCAGTACCTCGACAGGATGGATCTCGAGCGGGAGCGGGGCATCACGATCAAGGCCCAGGCGGTCCGTCTCCTCTACGACGGCTACCAGCTGAACTTGATCGACACGCCGGGCCACGTCGACTTCACCTACGAGGTGTCCCGTAGCCTGGCGGCGTGCGAAGGCGCGATCCTCCTCGTCGACGCGGCGCAGGGGATAGAGGCACAAACCCTCGCCAACTATCACCTTGCGCGCGACGCCGGTCTGGCGATCGTGCCGGTTCTCAACAAGATCGACCTGCCCGCGGCCGACCCGGACGAGGTGGCTCGCGAGCTCGCGGTCCTGCTCGGCTGCGATCCCGCCGACGTGCTCCGGATCTCGGCCAAGACCGGCGCGGGCGTGCCCGATCTGGTGCGCGTCGTGATCGACCGAGTCCCGCCTCCCGAGGGCGATGCCTCCAGGCCTCTTCGGGCCCTGCTCTTCGACTCGGCATTCGATCCGTACCGGGGTGTGGTCGCCTATGTTCGAGTGAAGGAGGGCGAGCTGCACTCGCGGGCCCGGATCCGATTGATGGCGACGGGCGTGGAGACCGAGGCCGAGGAGGCCGGGGTGATGGCTCCGGAGGCCACGCCGGTACCCAAGCTCGAACCCGGCGAGGTCGGGTACCTCGTCACCGGACTGAAGGACGTGCACCACGCGAAGGTCGGAGACACGATCACGCTGGCCGGCAAGCTGGGCGCAACAGAGCCCCTCCACGGCTACCGCGAGCCCAAGCCGATGGTGTGGTCGGGGCTGTTCCCCGCGGAGGGGGGCGACTATGCGGACTTGCGCGATGCGCTGGACAGGCTGAAGCTCTCCGACTCGGCCCTCCAGTTCGAACCCGAGAGCTCTCGCGCGCTCGGATTCGGGTTCCGATGCGGATTCCTCGGTTTGCTTCACATGGACATCGTGAAGGAGCGGCTGGAGCGCGAGTTCGACCTGGAGCTGATTGCGACGGCACCGAACGTCGAGTTCCGTGTCGTGCGGGGAGAAGATCTCGCCACCGTGCACAACCCCGCGGAGATGCCCGAGCCCGGGACGTATGACCGCGTCGAAGAACCGATTGTGTTTGCAACGATCATCACGCCCACCGACACCCTGGGCACCGTGCTCGAGCTGTGCCAATCGCGACGCGGTGAACGCGTCGACATGTCCTATCTCTCGCCCGAGCGCGCTGAGGTGCACTATGTCTTGCCGCTCGCCGAGATCGTCTTCGACTTCTTCGACCAGTTGAAATCGCGAACCCGGGGCTACGCCTCGCTCGACTACGAGCCGTGGGGATATCGCGTCGCCGAGCTCGTTCGCGTGGACGTGCTGCTGCATGGCGAACCCGTCGACGCGTTTTCGAGCGTCGTCCATCGAGAGAAGGCGTATCAGTACGGTCGGCAGATGGTCGAGCGCCTGCGCCAATTGATCCCCAGGCAGCTCTTCGACGTCGCGATCCAGGCCGCGATCGGTTCCCGAATCATCGCTCGCGACACGGTGAAGGCAAAGCGCAAGGACGTCCTCGCCAAGTGCTACGGGGGAGACATCACACGGAAGCGGAAGCTGCTCGAGCAGCAGAAGAAGGGAAAGGCACGCATGCGGCGAGTGGGCCGGATCGAGGTGCCGCAGGAGGCGTTCATCGCCGCGCTTCGGGTGGACGACCGTCCGGCGAAGGGCAGGAAATGAGCGCCGGCATCTACGTCCATGTGCCGTTTTGCATCACGCGCTGCGGGTACTGTGACTTCAACGCGTACACGGGGCTCGAGGGACTGATGTCCCGGTACGAAAGAGCGCTGGTGCGAGAAGCCGAGCTCTCCGCCCAGGACTGGGACGCCGAGGGCGTGGACTCGGTCTTCTTCGGCGGGGGGACGCCCACGACGCTCGACGCCACGAATCTCGCGGGGTTGCTCGAGCGCCTCCGGGAGCTCTATCGGGTCGCGCCGGCCGCGGAGATCACGATCGAAGCGAACCCGGACACGGTCGACGTCGCGAAGCTCGCCCATCTCCGCGAGGCGGGTTTCGACCGTCTGTCGATGGGTGTGCAATCGTTCGATCTCGCCGTGCTCGCCTCGCTCGAGCGGATTCACGATCCTGATTCGGTCCGGGAGGCATTCGAGGCGGCGCGGGCCGGCGGCTACCGCTCGTGGGAGCAAACGCTCGCCGAGGCCGTGGGGCTCGAACCGGAGCACATCTCCGCGTACGCGCTCACGATCGAAGCATCGACACCGCTCGGTCGGAAAGTGGCCACCGGGGCCGTCCCGTCTCCGGACCCCGACGCACAGGCGGACATGTTCCAGGCTGCATGCGAGATCTTGCGCGCCGCCGGCTACCGTCACTACGAGGTCTCCAACTGGGCGAAGCAGGGGTTTGAGTGTCGGCACAACCTCGGCTACTGGGAACGGCGGCCCTATCTGGGTCTCGGGGCCGGCGCGCACTCCTTCCGCGAGGACCGTCGGTGGTGGAACGTTCGGCCGCCCGAGCAGTACGTCGCTCTGCTCGAAGCCGACGCGCTGCCGGTCGGCGGGGACGAGCGCCTCGGAGCCGCCGACTCGCTGTTCGAGGAGTTCTTCCTCCGCATGCGGATCCTGAAGGGGATTCCAGTTCGTTGGGTCGAACCGGGGCGAGCCCAAGCGTTCCTCGACAGTGGGCTTCTTGCGCTCGACCGGCAGGCACTCGTCCCCACCGAACGCGGCATGCTGCTGCTGAACGAGCTCGTGTTGGCGTTGACGGGCTGAACCCCTCCAGCGTTGGCACTCTGCGGCCGAGAGTGCTCCGTATGATGTGTTCGATGGCCGAGCACCTCGATCTGGGACAACGCAAAGCCGCTGTCCTTCGGGCGGTGGTCGAGGAGTACGTGCGCACCGGAGAGCCCGTCGGGAGCGAGACGATCGCCGATGCATCCGGCCTCGGCGTATCGAGCGCAACGATCCGAAACGAGATGGCCGCCCTCGAGGAGCTCGGCTACCTGAGTCATCCGCACACGAGTGCCGGCCGGATCCCCACCGACGCCGGCTATCGTTTCTACGTCGATTCGCTGCCGGTCGCAGGCAAGCTGCGGGAGGCCCAGCGGCGCGCGATCACCGGGTTCTTCGCCGAAGCGATCCTCGATCTCGAAGAGGTGCTGAAGGGCTCGGTCCAACTGCTTTCCCGCCTCACGCAGTACGCGGGGCTGGCGGTGCCGCCGAACGCCTCGGAGGAGCCGATCGTTCGGCTCGAGCTGATCGACATGGGACCAACGCTCATGGTTCTCGCCGTCGGCCAACACGGCCGCGTCGACAAGCGGGTCTTCGACCGGCCGGAGGGATCGGCGTCGGGGATGCTCTCGAACGCCGAGCGACGACTCGAGTCGCTTCGCGGCCTCACCTACGCGGAGGCCCAGGCGCGACTGCTGCGGCTGGCGGCCGAAAGCGCACGCGGAGAGCACGACCTGCTGTTGCACGTGGCTGAGACTCTCCGGCAGTCCTCAGCGCCCGAGCAGGGAGCGCACATGGTGGTCGGCGGGGTCTCGAACCTCGCAGACGAGGCCCAGCACTGGCGCCGCGAAACCGTTCGGCGGCTGTTCGAGGCGCTCGAGCGTGAGAACGAGATGCTCCGAGTTCTCCAGGATGTGCGCGCGGCGCACGACGAGCTGTCGGTCACGATCGGCACCGAACACCCGAAGACCGCGTCGTGGGACGCCTCGCTCGTGACGGCGCCGTTTCGGGCGGGCGATCAGACGATCGGCACGATTGGGGTCGTAGGGCCCACGCGGATGGACTACGTCTCGGCGATGGCGAGCGTCCGAGCCGTCGCCAAGAGACTGTCGGAGCTTGCGACCGAACTCGAGTCATAGGTATGGCTGCCGATCTCTACGAGCTTCTCGGGGTGAAGCGAGAGGCGACGCAGGACGACATCAAGAAGGCGTACCGGCGACTCGCGCGTGAGCTGCACCCCGATGTGAACGGGGATCCGCATGCGGAGGAACGCTTCAAGCAGGTCACCGGTGCGTACGAGATCTTGTCCGATCCCGACAAGCGCCAGCGGTACGACACCTTCGGCCAGACGGGTGGCCCGGCCGGCTTCCCGTTCTCGGACGTCCAGGACATCTTCGACGTCTTCTTCGGCGGAGGGTTCGGAGTGGGGCAGCGAACGCGCCGCGGCCCGCGCCGCGCCGCCGCGCATCGAGGCGACGACGTCTTCGACGAGGTCTCGCTCACGCTGCACGAGGCGGCGTTCGGAGTGAAACGGCTGATCGACTTCGACCACCTGGTGACGTGTCCCAGGTGCATGGGATCGGGCGCCGAGCCGGGAACCGCTCCCACGTCGTGCCGGACGTGTGGGGGAACGGGCGAGCTGCAGCAGGTCCGGCGGAGCATCTTCGGGACCATCATGACCGCAACGACGTGTCACGTCTGCCGAGGGACGGGACAGGAGGTCCTGGATCCATGCGAGGAGTGCCTCGGGAACGGGCGCCGCCCAGGTGCGGAGACAGTCGAAATAGATGTGCCGCCCGGCGTCGAGGACGGCATGGATCTCCGAGTGACCGGCAAGGGTCATGCCGGCATCGGCGGCGGACCACCTGGAGATCTCTACGTCCGTCTTCTTGTGGAGCCGAGCCTCGCGTTCGACCGCCGGGGACCGGACCTCTTCTCTGTGCTCGAGGTGCCGTTCACGCAGGCGGCGCTCGGGGCTGATGTGGAGGTGCAGACCCTCGACGGCTCCGAGCGCATCCACATTGACCCCGGCACGGAGCCAGGGACGGTGATCCGGCTGAGGAGCAAGGGAGTTCCGAACCTCAATAGACGGGGCCGCGGTGATCATTTCCTCACGATCCGAGTGGGAGTCCCGAAGCATCTGTCGAAGGAGGAGCGGGGACTCGTGGAGCGCCTGGCCGAGCTCAGGGCCGAACGGACCTCGAGGCATGAGCCGGGCCGCGGCGACCTCTCCCGTCCGGATGCCTAGGGAGTCTCGGTCGGGTGAGGGAGTGCGTGTTCTGCAGGATCGTGGCGGGAGAGTCGCCCGCCCAGATCGTTCATTTCACGGAGAAGGTGATCGTCTTTCGAGACGCGAATCCGCAAGCGCCCACGCACGTCTTGATCGTTCCGAAGGAGCACCTGGACTCGGTCGAGAGCCTCACGGACGCCCACGCGGGCGTGCTCGCGGACATCTTTCGGGCTGCGAACCATGTGCGAACGAGCGAGGGCTTGGATGATGGCTGGCGCTTGGTGGCCAATGTCGGGCCTGCGGGCGGCCAGACGGTGTCCCACCTGCACGTGCATCTGCTTGGCGGCCGCCAGATGACGTGGCCGCCCGGCTAGACGGTCAGGGACTACGCCTGAGGGCTTCTCGCCGATAGAATGGGTTGCGGGCACCGCCGAAGGCGGCGACCTCGTTCGACACAGGAGGAAGAGGGGCCCCGCGCCCCGATAGCGCTTGGCGAAAGCCACCACCCAAGTGAAGATTCTCGTTCCGGGCAGCCAGCCGATGGTTGCCCTGCTCGGACAACGTGACGCCTTCCTGAAGCTCGTGGAGTCCGCGTTCGACTCGATGATCCTGGTGCGCGGCAACGAGATCACCATCACCGGTCCCGAAGAAGAGGCCGAACGGGTGGGCCGTCTCTTCGAGGAGCTGCTCATCTTGCTCGAGGACGGGCACGAGCTGTCGGCGGCCTCCGTGGGACAGACGATCGAGCTGATCAAGGGCAACGGGACCGGGGAGCTCACCTCTCCCTCGGCGGTGCTCGGTGACCGGCTCCTCACCGCGCGCGGCAAGCCGATCACACCGAAGACGCTCGGTCAAAAGCGCTTCGTCGACGCGATCCGGCGCTCCACCGTCACGTTCGCCATCGGTCCGGCCGGAACCGGCAAGACGTACCTCGCCGTCGCGACCGCCGTGCGAGCCCTCCAGGACCGGCAGGTATCGAGGCTCATCCTCACCCGACCTGCGGTCGAGGCGGGCGAACGGCTCGGGTTTCTCCCCGGCACGCTCTACGAGAAGATCGACCCGTACATGCGACCTCTCTATGATGCCCTCTTCGAGATGACCGGCGGCGAGACGCTCCCGCGGCTGATGGAGCGAGGCACGGTTGAGGTCGCACCTCTCGCCTACATGCGCGGACGAACGCTGAACGACGCGTTCATCCTTCTTGACGAGGCTCAGAACACGACACCCGAGCAGATGAAGATGTTCCTGACGAGGATCGGCTTCGGGTCGAAGGCGGTCGTCAACGGCGATGCCACCCAGGTCGACCTGCCGAACGGTCAGCGCTCGGGGCTTGCGGTCGTGGAGGAGATCCTCTCGGGGATCGAAGGAATCTCCTTCGTCCACCTCGGCGGGCGCGACGTCGTCCGGCACAAGATCGTGCAGGACATCGTCGAGGCGTACGGGCGTTTCGGACAGCCGGGCCTTCAGGTCGACGACTGAACGACCGATGCGCGAGGACGATGGCGCCCGTGCGGCGATCCTGGTTTCGAACCGTCAGCATCTTCCCGTCGACGCCGACGGGTTGGCGGCCCTTGCACGCAAGGCCCTTGTCGATCAAGCGGCCGGCGCGTGTGAGCTCTCGGTCTCGTTCGTGGACGAAGACGAGATGAGCGAGCTGCATCATCGCTATTCGGGCGAGGACGGGCCGACCGATGTCCTGTCGTTCCCGATGGACGAGCTCGACGTCGAGGGGACACGGATTCTCGGAGACGTCGTCATCGCACCTGCCGTCGCGGCCCGCAACAATCCGGACGATCCCGCTGGCGAATTGCGACTGCTCCTCGTGCACGGCGTCCTGCACGTGCTGGGCTACGATCACGAGGACGACGCTTCGCGAGCCGAGATGTGGGCGCTTCAGGAGCGCTACAGCGGAGTTCGCGTCCGATGAACAGTGCCGACTGGTTCGAGGTCGCTGTGATCGCGCTGCTGATCGGATGCGTGGCGTTCCTCGCGGCTTCGGAGCTCACGATCACCCGCGTCAACAAGGTGCGCGCCCTTCGGCTCGTCGATGAGAAGCGCCGAGGAGCGTCTGCGCTCCTGCGAATCGTCGAGAACCCGGCACCGTACCTGAACGTCGTGCTGTTGCTCACGCTGCTTTCGACGATCGGTGGGTCGACGCTCGCCACCTCTCTCGCGGTGAGGCACCTGCACCGCGTCGGAGAGGTGATCTCAACCGTCGCGATGACGATCCTTCTGTTCATCTTCGCCGAGGTCACGCCCAAGACGTTCGCGATCCAGCAGACCGACCGAGTCGCGCTTCGCGTGGCACCGGTCGTGGCCACGCTGAGCCGGGCCCTCGGCCCGTTCGCAACCGGCCTGCTGCGATTCGCGAACGCGATCATGCCCGGAAAGGGGCTCCCGGAGGGTCCGTACATCACGGAGCAGGAGCTGCGGGCATCGGCCGATGTCGCTCAAGAAGAGGGGGAGATCGATGAGGGAGACGTCAAGCTGATCCACTCGATCTTGGAGTTCGGCGACACGATCGTGCGGGAGGTCATGGTGCCTCGCCCGGACATCGTGGCAATCGAGCACGACAAGGCTCTACGCGACGTCCAGGCGCTCGTGCTCACGCACGGGTTCTCCCGAGTGCCAGTGTTCCGCGAGGATCTCGACGACATTGTGGGGATCGTCTACGCGAAGGACGTGCTGAAGGCCCTGCACCAGGGGAAGCAGGACATGCCGCTTTCGGAGGTCGTGCGCGAGCCGCATTACGTGCCGGAGACGAAGAAGGTGGCCGAGCTGTTGAGCGAGATGCAGAAGGAGAAGTTCCACATCGCGCTCGTCACTGACGAATACGGGTCGCTCACCGGACTCGTGACGCTCGAGGACCTCCTCGAGGAGCTCGTAGGGGAGATCGCCGACGAGTACGATCGAGAGGAGCCCGAGCTGGTAACGCTCGGGGACGGTCGCTTCCGCGTTTCCGGCAAGGCCTCGATCGATGACGTGAACGAGCTGCTGGACGTCGAGCTGCCCGACGAGGAGTGGGACACGGTCGCCGGGCTCGTCCTCGACGTCTTCGGACGGATCCCGAAGGCCGGCGAGAATGTACGGTTCCAGGGTTTGGAGTTCACCGCCGAGGAGGTCCAAGGCCGCAGGATCGCCAAGGTCCTGATCGAACGGATGCCGGGCGGCGACGGCGCCGGCCCCGACACCGAGGCAGCCGGCGAGTGACCACGACCGATGAGCTGGTCAAGGTCGCACGGGAGGCACGCGAGCACGCCCACGCCCCGTACAGCTCGTTCAAGGTGGGCGCCGCCGTGCTCTCCGGAGACCGTGTGTTCTCCGGCGTGAACGTGGAGTGCGCGAGCTACCCGTTGTCCGTATGCGCGGAGCGCAACGCCGTGGCCGCCATGGTTGGAGCCGGAGAGCGGCGGATCGATGCCCTCGCCATCGTCACCGACGCCTCACACCCCACCCCTCCCTGCGGCGGCTGCAGGCAGGTGCTCTGGGAGTTCGGCCATGAGGCGCGCGTGCTTTCTCACACGCTTTCCGGTGAGCGGGCAGAGTGGACGGTGGCCGAGCTCCTGCCGGACGCGTTCGCCGTCGATCGATGACCGCGTTTCGCTCGGGGACGGTCGCCGTTGTCGGCCGCCCCAACGTCGGGAAATCCACGCTCGTGAACGCCCTCGCCGGCCGCAAGGTGACCATCGTCTCGGACAAGCCTCAGACCACGAGGCACGGGATCCGCGCAATCCTCACGACTCGCCATTCACAGATGGTGTTGACGGACACGCCCGGGTTCCACAAGCCGAGAACGAGTCTCGGCGCGCGGTTGAACGGCCAGGTCTCCGACGCGATCGCAGGCGTCGACGTCGTGGTGCACGTGGTCGATGCCGCCGCCGGCGTCGGCAGGGGTGACGCCTTCGTCTACCGGCGACAGGTCGGTCCCGCGCGGGCGTCCGCCCGCCTCTGTGTCGTGAACAAGATCGACCGGCTGCGACACCACGAGATCGTGCCTCAGCTCGCGGCTGCCGCGGCGCTCGGCGACTTCGACGAGATCGTCCCGGTCTCAGCTCGCGATGGGGAGGGCGTGGAGCAGGTGCGGACCCTGGTCCTGGAGCGCATCCCCGAGGGCGCGCCCCTGTACCCGGAGGACATCGAATCGGATCAGCCGCTGGAGCTTCGACTGGCCGAGATCGTGAGGGAGAAGGCGCTTGAAGTCGCCCGCGAGGAGGTTCCCCACTCGATCGCAGTCCTTGTCGACGAGCTCGAGCCAGGGGATGGGCTGGCGCGCGTGCACGCCACGGTCGTGGTGGAGCGGGACTCGCAAAAGGGGATCGTGATTGGCCGGGGCGGAGAGACGCTGCGTGCGATCGGCGAGCCCGCCCGCGAGGAGATGGAGTTGCTGCTCGGGTCCAGGGTCTACCTGGACCTTCGGGTGAAGGTTCTGAAGAACTGGCAGCGCGACCCGAAGGCGCTCAACCGCCTGGGTCTTTGAAAGGAACGCCCGGTCGAGCGGGGAGCCGGGTGCTTGTCAGGTCGTGATCAGCGTCCCGGTCATCACCTTGTGGATCGAGCAGTGAAACGCGAAGGTCCCGGCGGTGGCAGGCGCCGTGACGTGTTGGGTGGTGCCGGCGTCGAGTCGCTGGTTCACCGATCCGTCGTTGAGCGTGAACGTGTGGGTCACGCCGTCCTTGTTCTCGATCGTGATGGTAGACCCCGCCGGGATGGAGAAACAGGTTGGGTGGAATGCGATGTTCTGGGTCGTGAGGCTGCCGGAGAGCGCCGTCGCGGTTGCGGCGGTGCAGCCGCCTGCGGCCGGGGAGCCCGCGGTCGAACCTCCGCCGCCGCACGCCGGGGCCGCAAGCGCAAGGGTCGCAACGAGACTCACCAGGGTCTTCCGCATGCGTCCTCCCTCAGTCGCCCTTCAGTCGGCCGAGCCTACCCCGTGTACGTTCGAGCATGTGGACCGGATGTCCCTCGTGCTGAGCTGCTTGGATCTGACGTCGCTCGACGAGAAGGAAACCGCGGATCGGATCGTCCGGCTGTGCGATTCGGCGCGCACGCCGGCTCAGGGACTCGGATCTGTGGCTGCGGTATGCGTCCTCCCTCGGTTCGTCGGCGCCGCGAAAGAGCGTCTGGACGGCTCTGGCGTGCGCGTTGCGTGCGCAACGGGAGCATTCCCCTCAGGGCGTCGGCCGATTGCTGATCGGGTCCGGGAGATCGCGAAGGCGCTTGCAGACGGGGCCGACGAGATCGACACGGTGCTCGACCATCAGGCGCTTCTGGCCGGCCACGAGCGCGACGTTCGAAGCGAGATGGTGGCGAGCCGGGATGCCTGCGGGCACGCCACGATGAAGGTGATCGTGGAGTCCGGCGCGATGCCCGGATCGGATTGGGTGATGCGGGCGACGCGGATCGCGATCGCGGCGCGAGCGGACTTCGTCAAGACCTCGACGGGAAGGGTATTCCCGGGCGCTTCGGTGGAAGCGGTGCTCGCGATCGCCGAGGCCGTTCTGGAGTCCGGGACGCCGGCCGGCATCAAGGTCTCGGGCGGGGTGCGCACCACCGCCGATGCCCTCGG
>WNGD01018759.1_pt1 | contig 10587 bp, 10 predicted proteins | sample 5400671 | NCBI WGS metagenome assembly WNGD01 (sample SAMN13153369, study PRJNA577476) | soil metagenome | isolation source: 40 cm soil or saprolite under grassland replicate 2 | place: USA:California | collected 2016-06-15
GGCAGCATCATCGTGATTATCTAAAGTTCATTGTCATGATTGTCATGAATATTTATTTAATAATCATATACAGAAGACAATCGCACATTTCTTCCGAAAACGTCTTCAAAGTCTCGTGGTTTTCCATCTTTGAATATTATCGCAGGTTCATACTTCACAGAAAGTTCACCTAAAAGTTTTAGAATCGGTTCAAACGTCTCACCCTTCTCAGTCAAAGAATATTCTATCTGTACCGGTTTCGTAGAAATTACTACTCTGGTTATCAGACCCTCTTTTTCCATCTCATTTAATCGAATGGAAAGTGTCTTTGTACTGATTCCTTCAATAGAGCCAAGAAATTGACTAAACCGTTTCTGTTTTAGCAGAATCATATTCCGGAGGATGTGCAAAGTGAATTTTCTCCCAATCATCTTGATACTATTATCAATTGGGCAACGTTTCATACCGTATTTCTTTAAATGAGCAGTTAGCATTATCATAACCCTTCGTTCTGTTCTAAACTAGGTCAAGGGTTATAAGATTTACGTTTATACAGTTTATGTAAAAAGGTAATAAAGATCCCATTTTTCAAAGAAACAATGATATTTTAGTCATCTACAAATTAGGGGAAGACATAAGGAGAAGTAATGAATGCTTATAATTATAAGAACCCTACTACTTCTACAGAGGACAAAACCAGAGTCAAACCGCTGAATAGCATAATTATACAAAATAAGACAAAACTTAATGCTCCAATTCTCATAGCCGGCTTTCCAGGTCCAGGTTTGGTAGGATCTATAAGCACCAGTTACATTATCAATAAACTGAACATGCATCAAATTGCATGTGTAGAATCAGAGTTCATAGTACCTGGGGTAATTTATGTTGGAGGAAAGCTAAGACATCCATTTCGCTTGTATGCGAATAAAGATGGAAACGTTTGTGTGATAGTATGTGAGGCCCCCATAATGATTCAAGGAATGTATTCTGTTTTAGATACAGTCATGAAATGGGCATTGAATAATAAAGTCAAAGAAGTCATCGTATTGGAAGGCATTCCTGTTGAAGGAATACCTGATTCAAAAAGAACTCCTATGGTATTATCAAGCGATGGCGAAGCAGCAGATGCAGCCAATCTTCTCCACTATGAAAATAATATCAAGGTAGCAGATCAGAACAAAGATGCAGCAGATACAAATGCTTTTTATCCAAATACTGCTTTTATAGGAGGAATATCCGGAGGTCTCTTATCTTCATGCCTATCAAATGGAATTGCTTGTAAAGCTTTTCTTGTATTTGCGACTAGTGGAATACCCGATCCGGAAGGAGCTGCAATTCTAGTAGAATTACTTGGTAAAACCACAAATAATGAAATTTTGAAAATAGATACTCAACAACTAAGAAAACAAGGAACAAATCTAAAACGAAGGATGGAAGAAATAGTCAGATCGGTTCGTGAACAACAACAGCAGCAAGAAGGACAACAACGGAGTCGAGTCAGAGACGGAATAATGTACGGTTAGCTTTGGATTGTTAGTCACTTGCCAGAATGAGGATAAGCACTTTACAGGGTTAAAACTTGTATGCAATTACTTCTACGTTTGTTTAAGCAATAACTTACCTTTCGATTTACTGTTGTGTGGTTTTATTCTGAGAACGCGACAACAACAAGGACATCTACTTCCATTCCACTGTAAGAATATTTCGCATTCAATACACCTTTTGATCCCTCTACTATAATAATTTCCTTCATAGGGCAATTTGTGAGCCTTATATCGATGACAAATGTCTTTACAGTATAATAACCCCAAGTCTTTATTTTCCAATAGAATAATAATAATAAGAATAATAACAAGAATTAAACTTGTTACAAAAAACAATATTTATGCAATTATCTTTTCGGGCATGGTCTTGACGCAAAGACCTACTATACATCTTATTTAACATTTCAGTTATGATTATCATTATTAATTATATATTCACTAAAAAACTTTTATCAACTGAGTCAGAAATTACTGTATGACCTAGACCTATTTATGATTACGCGCCGCATATCTTATAAGGCAATAATCGATGTTTTCGAGATTGGCCAAAATATTAAGATCGACCTTAGAATACTCTTCAGGATCTTATAGCATCAAAATTGAAATATAATATTTTTTGTTGAAATCAACTTATTTTTCTACTTCGTCTAGCGTCCTCTCTTTCTTGAGGTGAACCAGTATCATACATACTACCATGAGGTTCTTTTTCTAGATGGTATATTCTTTCCTCGTCAGTAGCAAATCTTGTCCCACATACAAAGCACTGAAAACCGGAAGGCGTTTTTGGATAATCTTTTGTTTTTTTATTGTCGTGAGTATCTCTTTCTTTTTGCTTTGTAGAAATATTTGTCATTGATCGGACTCCTCTCACTATCGTTTGTGTTGCCATCTGAATAATGCTCATTTGTTCGTAGCTAGTAATATGGGTACACTACTATAAAAATTATAACTGAAGGTGAATATATAGCTATAAATTACAATATATAAACGCATATTAAGTGATATTATAATTCATATTATCAAAAGTTATAAAATATGTATTTCATTGTATCAGAATTTTAGTGGAAGGCTTTTGTACTAACGGGTAAAATCCAATGGCTATATCCTAAAGCAGATAATCTGAAAGACTATAGTTGCATTTGGACTACCATGAGCAATTAAGCAACACCTCATTATTTGTTAGGAAAATAGGAATTGGTTGGTAATCTTGGAACTGTTCGAAAACTATAAGGAGCTTTTGAAGTTGTCAGTCAATTTCTTATGATATAGGCTGAGGCAATTTTTGCTCTTGCTTGCGGTTATGGCTCCATCACTGGCCTCATTGTTAACAACAATCCTTCTTACATATTTCATTTTCTTTTTGTCATAGATTGATTGAAGAAATTTGTAGCAAATAGGACATACTTCTTCTACCAAATTAGAATTAGATCGATTGTTGTCCCTAATATGAACTATATTTGTATATACTATATTAAAATCATCCACTTATTAAAAAAACTGAATATAGTTCTAATTTACTCGGGATTGTTGAATCATTAATAGAATTTAGTTAATGCAAAAAATATGACTAAGTTGTAGTGCTGTAGTGCAAGAAACTACATCTTTCTATTGAAGTAACTATTAAAAACGACTATAATGGAGTTCTTACTGGTAGCACTTTTTCTGTTCAGCCATAACATTGTCAATCCCTCACAAATCACAAATCAGTGTTCAGCATCATGAAGCACCACCCCACTCAGCTGATAGTCAAAAACAGAAAAGTGACAAACGACGCATGGACAGTAGATCCCAGAAGCTCCTAAAATAGATCTTCCGGAACCAAGATATGAATTTAGTATTCCTATATAGTAGGATACGTCTGTTATTGAGTTTGTAAGGTCTTGTGGTCTATTAGTCTGTACTTATTTTCTTTAATGAGGACATTTAAAGAAGCAGAAACTGATTTGTGTGTCCTGTATTGACTTACAATAATTAGTTCTCTATACTTCATCTGGAGTTTCTGATCATGTTGTTGACTCCTTGGATTATCCTTTGTGTAAAATCATTTATGTTATTACCCATTGAATCTTGGGAATTGCTATTTTGGTTATGATCCAAGTTGTTAGTATCAACATTCGCCGACGCAGCCGCCGTAGTAGTGGCAGGTTTCACATTGAATACTGTAGTAGATGATGCATCTTGATATCCTGTTGCAGATGCTTGTGCTATCACTCTATATTTATTAGCTATACCATTTTCTCCTATTTTCCAAGAATATGACACTTGTCCGTTGTCGTCTGTACTGCCTCCAAATGATTCCTTGACTACATCTCCAGACATGCTAGTCACTTTTCCTACAACTTTGGCTCCACCTACCTTTTCCTTTGAGGTTGCATCAGAAACTTGAAATAGAAAAGTTTGTTTGCTTCCGCGAATAATAGGATCTTTAGCAACGTCAACTGAGAGTGCTAAAATTTTTGGATTATTATTACCTAATGTTTTATATGGAATAGAAGGTATCGCGGTAGGAGCAGCAGGAGCGCTATTTATCTTTTGGGTTGTAGTCGATATTGTTTTCTTGCTTGAAACAGTATTTTCCTTCTGTATTGGTGCTATCGTTGCTGCTGTTGTTGTATTTGAAGGGAGAGATGCTTGTCCTTGTTGTAGCATCTTCGTGTTGGCAACTCCTGTAACATTAACACTATACCATTTAGCTAAGCTAGCTACGCTAGTAGGTGTGCTCGGACTACAAGATATCTTGGAAGTTATTTTGTTTTCTCCTTCTTTGATAACAGCATAGCTAGGAGTGAATGTGTATTTCCATGTTGAGTAATCAGTTGCTTTTCCTGATTCACTGCCAGGTCCTGTTGCAATAGTTTCTTGATATGGTTTTACTCCGTTTAATATAATTGATACCTGACAATTATCAACAGGGTCATCTGTAGATGTACCGCTGATCGTAAGGCCCCCGATTGGTACTTCTTGACCCTTAGCCGGCGATGTGATTTTTACACCTAGTGATGATGTATTTGTATTTGGTTGTATTTGTTGTTGTGCATTTGCTTCAGGTGCAGCTAATATTACATGACCGAAAAAAATAGAAAGGACTACACCGAATACAATAGCTACTATTAATGCTTTGAACTTCAAATACTACTATACCTGTTTCACGTAATTACTATAAATATATTCAGTTAGTGAAAGTTATATTTGTTTGTAGTGTGTTCAGTACTCTAAATTTATTATATAATACTAAACCTTAAATGCAGATACTTTTACTTTATATGGGTACTTATCCCTTTCTTTGTCCTTTGTTATCCTATGTTGTTTGATCAGATTTTTAACTAGTGCGATCGGAATCTATTGAAATAGAATGATTTTTTAGAATCCTAGATATATTCCTGATGGTAACTTCTGTCACCCCTGCTGCTTGAGCAAAAATGGTCTGGTTTCTATGATCTCCGTTAAACAAACATGACAGGTAAAGAATTGAAGCTGCAAGGCCCATAGGATTTTTCCCTGCAGATATCCTACTTCTGATCACTTTATCCATTATGTGCATTGCTTTACGTTTTGTTTTTTCGCTCAGATCTAGATTATTAGAGATCTTAATGATACATTTCATGGGATCAATTAAAGGAATCTTAAAGTCAAGTTCAAGTACTAGCATTCTGTAACTTCGAGTAATATCTTTACGTTTAATATTCATAATGGTGGCTAAATCCCTCAGGGTTCTTGGATTTTCTATTTCTCTACACGCAATGTATACACAGGCAGCCAATACTGCGTGCATTGTTCTTCCTCGTATCAGTCCTTTCTCGTGTGCTTTTCTGTAGGTGTATGCAGTTTTTTCTACTATCGCATCGGATAAACCGAGTTTATCCTTTAATCTATCGAGATTGTTGAAAGCTTTTTGAAAATTTCTATGAGAAGCAGAAGCATCCAATTGTGTCCTGTTATCCCAGACCCTTAACCTTGACATGGTAGAAAGCATAGGTACACTCAAATTGTGTCCGCTAGCATCCTTGTTTGTCTGTCCAATAATTGTATAAAGGCCCATGTCATGACGAGCTAAAGAACTCCTGGCTCCCGTTCTGATTCTGGTATTATCTTTGTCTGCATAGACAAATGCTGACCATTCTGGTTGAATTTCCTGAACCTTATCAGTCATTACCCTACCGCAGTTACTACAAATGATCTCTCCACGGTCAGGATCAGTAATCATCTGATCGCTATTGCATGCTGAACAGAGTATGGTTCGAGGGTTTCGCATTGACGAATAAGACTTCCTGCTTTCTTCCCTCCTGTCGATCTTATAAATAGTGGGTACAGGAGACCGCTGTAAAGACTGTTGGGATTATGGCTTGATTATAAAATTCTAGAGATTTAGTATTTCTAGTGATGCAGATCACCCAAAGGAGTATTTCCCTTACACAGCCGTCGATGAAGCCTGTTGATAAAGCAAAATTTAGATTTCATTGTATTTTCATCTCAATATTGTGGTATTTTTCTCTGCATTGCCTTCAAACCTATTTACTAATGTCGCTCCTGATGAAAAGTATTGCGATTGGGTCTAATTTAGCAATATCTCCTCTTTTTACAAAGAGGGATGTCCCTTGTAGCCTTCTGTCCTACTTCTGAGATTCTATTTGAAAGCTTTGAACAACACAATATTCAATTTAATTCATTAAATGATGTAACGACATACCTGGGAATATTCTTGATCAAGCCTTTCACAGATAACACTACTGATTAGACACAGAAGCGTGTTTTTGATGATATGGAGAAATTAACAATCGAAAAACTGGATACAGTACTGTTTGGATTATTATTCTATGTCTATTCCCCATTATTCAAATGATAACTACATCATCAATAGATGAAACTACTACAATCCCTGCGCTAGTAGTTCCTGTCTTTGCTGCTTCTTTGACAGCAGAGACTGTTTCCTTGACCTTGTTCTCATCAACAATTGAAACTACTATACTCCTAGTAGAATATGGCATCTTTTGAGTTCCTCCACCTTTAGCATAGCTTATTGTATATTTTTCACCCTTTCCCATTCCTTTAGATTCATAGAACGTAGCCTGAAAACCTCGGTCTTCTAAAGCAGATAACACGGCAGAGGTCTTTTCAGATGTAATAAATGCTTCAATTCTCTTCATTACCATAAGTATAATGATGTTACTGCAAGTAATATACTTTGTATGATAGTGTGTTTAGATGAAGGTTTCGCTGCATTTTCCTCTTCTATTGAGATAAGAAGACTCAAAGTAATATTAGCATAACAACATAAATTAATCTGACACCCATTCTTCTGAAGCAATAAAATTTTTATGCCTTGCTGAAGGGTGGCGAAGTAAAATATTATGAGGTTTTAAGTACTATGGCTGCAAAAAAAAGTTAAAGACAGACAATTCTTCAGTAATTATCCAACAAGAAAATGAAAGAATAACAAACAAGGTTTTCTGAAGAATGATCATTATTTTAAAAAAAGAATAGCTATTATTTCATAACGATTTGTCTTTTGTATAAGGATATGACCTTGTAATGCCAAAACAGCGCAACTGCCATCATAATATATGCCGCATTATATACGCAGCTCCAAAACCAGTTTACATCTTTTGCTATACCTAATACTTCAGTATACCCAAATCCTATATCTGCAATAGTAACTAGAACTATGGAGGTTAATAGTAGTATCCAATGAGAAGAGAATTTTTTCCTGTCTCTCAACGCTAAAATGATCATAATGCAAGGAACAAGGGCAATAGCATCAAGTATTGGATAGACCATACTAACTACCCAAAGGATTGTATTCTGTTGGTTAGATATAATATCTGCAACTCCAAAAGTCAAGTTGAACACAAAAGCAAGAGATATTGCACTAGCTGCAGACACTAATACTAAGACGTCGCGATCGGAGCGGTATTTTTCTGATATGGACGAGTAGATACCAAATACAAAATAAAAAATGAAAATATAGCCAAAGATATAGAATGCATCAGCAACAGATGGAAATGGGTTTTCTATATTAAGAACAAGCTCATAATATGCCCAAGTTACTTCTCCAATAAGCCACAAGACTAAAGCTATTGTAAGAGAAGTGTAGGGATAAAGATGCTTGGTATCGTCATAATTGCTAGTATCATTACTTTGTTTTTTCTTTTTGTTCTTATCGCCTATTATTTTATTGATCTTGTAGATGTTCCATGTTGCTAAACCAGACATAGCTAATGCAGCAGCAGCAGAAACATTTGTAGTCGAGTTTGAAAAGAATAGCCTAGTGATTGAACCTTCAGCTGAAAACACTATAAGCGAATCTGATATAACTATCGAAATAATCATAACCAATAACACGAGAGTTACTATTCTGGATTTTGAAGGTAAAGTGTTTTGTAACAGCAAAGGTTTTGAATAGTATTAGTCTAGTAAGTGATGTTATTAATACATTTTTTTAGGCTTATTTTTTTTTACTACAAACAGGTTTCTTTAAAAGCCTAGGAGAATCATTAAACATTTCTATGGTAAATATGCTTACAACACCCTTGAAATCTCTTGCGGCATATTGATCAAATGCTCTATAGTAACTTACTAAGTATCTCATTTCCTCTAGGTGTTGAATCAAATCAGATTCTCCCAAAGAAAAAATCCCACAAACATGAAGAAGAAGAAACGAGTAACAATTGAATAACTGAATGGTGGACCAACAAGATATGTAATTCTGAAGTAATGTTTAGAGCATCTACGGATGGAGGACACATTTGGAAATAAGATAAACTAAACAATTCTATCTGACTTGATTCTAGTTGATGCAGAGACGGCAGCATAAAGAGATACTTATCTGTATTGATAAAGATAACTTAAGTATACCTATAGGAGCAATAGGAGAGAATACTTGAGCATCATTACAGGAATTTATTAATCGTTAACAACTTGACTGCCAAAAACAACAACTATGAGAGATGTTTTTAATTTGTGGCATAATGAAAGTAGTTGTTGTAATTAATGTTGATATGATTATTAGATTACTCAATTACTTGAATTAGCTGTGCATTACATACTGTAATAGATCTTGGTAAATGTTGAAACTGAGTCCTTCAACATTCTTTTAATTGTCTTTGCATCGCTATTATTATCATCTTCCTCAAGTTCTTTTTGTTCTGTCAAATCTGTTGAAAGGAATTCATCGTATACTTCAGATTCAATTTCATCATTTTTAGCAGATCGCATATTATTATAGACTCTGATAATTTGTGTGCACACATCCAATTTAAACCATATCAATAACCTAACCCGACTTTTTCTACTGTCTCCTAACGTGAAGCTAGTCTTGTTAGTAAGACGTACTTTGATTATTCATACATAAGCCAGATATTTACAATTGATGTTACAAAGATAATTATAAAATGGATAATAGCATTCCAGATTTAGCTTGATAATTACTAGTCTAATGATAATGGCTGTTGGTACTACGGTATTTGTTGGTTATTTCTATTTACTCCGGTGACATTTGCACTATACCATTTTGACTTAGCAGGATCGTCAACACACGATAGTTTGGCTGTGATTTTATTTATCCCCTCTTTAATGACAGCATAATGATGGGTAAGTGTGTAAGACCATTTGGAATAATCGTTCTCTCCATTGGTTCCCATAGGTATTGCATCTTGATAAGGTTTAATATCATTTAGAATGATTGAGACTCTGCAATTAGTAGTTGCATCATCAGTTGAAATACCAGAAACTGTAAGTCTCCCACCAACAGGAATTTGCTGTTCTTTAGTAGGAGACGTAATTTTAATAGCTAAGGTTGTAGGAATAGCGGTAGTAGTAGTAGCGGCTACCTTTGCAAGTGGTGTTGTTGTTCCATTGGGTTTAGTGATCGATGACTGAGGTGACTGCGATGCCTCTGGTGACTGTGCTGCATTCTGTGCGTAAACAACAACAGTATTAGCAAAAATAACCGACATAGGCATTCCGAATATAATAATAGCAAAAATTATAGCTGACAGCTTGTTCATTAAACAGGATCCCGTTTAGAACTATAAAAATATTATAAATATAAAATAAGGGATTTTTAATACTACGAAAGTAACTCCTCAGCTTAAGTGGGATTAGCCAAGAAGATTATTTGTTAATTAATCATACATTCATTAGTAATGGTTATGTTAAAGTGTGAAGTACAATGATTTTTATCATTTGTTACAGTCATGAAACATTTTTATTTGAATTATATCATTGATATGAAGCTACATGCCTTCTTGTTGTTATAGGAAAACTAAGCTTATTGTTATAGCTAGCATTGCAATCGTATTAATTACAGGTATTGGACTATATTACTTTTCACAAACATCTTTTGCATCTTCCTCTGCTATAGATGGTATACAATGCAATACAATGGAACATTTTGCTCTTCATATCCATACTCATCTTGATATCTTCATTAATGGCAAGCAATTTAATGTACCTTCACAAATTGGTATTAAGCCTCACGAAAGATGCCTATATTGGATGCATACTCATGATGATAGCGGAATCATTCATATAGAATCTCCTGAAAAGAGAGACTTTACATTAGGACAGTTCTTTGATATATGGAATGAGAAATTTAATAATACTCAGATACTTAATAACACAGTTAACGGTAATAATGCGTTAAGCGTATATGTTAATGGTCATAAAGTAACTGGAATGAATTATAGGGATATTAAGCTGCATGCACACGATGAAATTGCGATAGTTTATGGCAATCCTTCAGCTAATATACCTTCTAAATACGACTTTCCGCAAGGACTATGATCCGAATAAACTGCGATGTGACATAACCTATCAAAAGCAGCGCAACAACACAAGTGAATAAAAAAAGTGCCTGTGATTTTCTCATAGCAAACGAAATCAATGTAGCTCCTAATACATTCCGAAGAGTTTATCGGTATTATTCTGCTTCTCATCGTTTAGGTAAAGTCCAAACAAAACAGAAGGTTAAAAAACAACAATTCTTCTTCCAATGCAACTGATGAATATAGTAATACAATTAATGAATTAGACATAGCTGATGGACTTAGGTAGATGCTAATTAGCT
>WNGD01008348.1_pt1 | contig 10583 bp, 6 predicted proteins | sample 5400671 | NCBI WGS metagenome assembly WNGD01 (sample SAMN13153369, study PRJNA577476) | soil metagenome | isolation source: 40 cm soil or saprolite under grassland replicate 2 | place: USA:California | collected 2016-06-15
CCCAAGTGCCAGCAATATAAAGGCCGACCTGTGGCAGATAAGTGTATCGGTCAGCGTGACCCTGCCATCCGACTTGCACTAACCCAATCACTGGAACAAGCATTCCAAGATACCAGAACCAACCAGTGATTAAATAAGGCGCGACTTTTCGCAGAACAAGAGCTGTCGTGGTGATGCAAGCGAGAAGCGCCACTGCCAGACCAATTTCCCACTGCGGCAGCCGGTTTTCAGGATGAGGGTAGAAGACTGCCAGTTTTGCCGGCCAAAACATCTGCCGCACATAAATGACGTAGGTCACGAAGGCATTATTAATCCGTGCCAATATTGGCAATTGCTCGGTCCAACCGAGTGCACCTCGCTGCGCGAGATATGTGGCAGTGCTTGAGACGGCAGAAAGTGCCATTAGCGGAACCTTTTCCGCGAAGAGCCTCAACAGTTGACGTCCAGCGCGTGATTCCTCAGTTCTGATCCGTTTAAGAGGCCAGTAATCCAAAAGCAAAAGGACGAAAGGCAGCGTCACGAGCATTGGCTTCGACATGAGACCGAGCGCAAACGTCAACGCGACTGTGACATAGCGCCAGATCGACGGCGCGCGTGCGTAATGCACATAGGCGAGCAGGGTTAACGTGAAGAAAACACCGCTGAGCACATCCTTTCGCTCTGCCACCCAGGCGACTGACTCCACATGCAAGGGGTGAATAGCGAACAGCGCGGCCACAAACGCGCTCCGCCAAATCGCACCAGTCATTTGTTGGAGCACGAGAAACAGCAAGACCACGGCAACCGTATGAAGAAGCACGTTGGTAAAGTGATGCCCTCCAGCCTTTAATCCGTACAACTGGCAATCCAGCATGTGCGAGATCGTCGTCACCGGATGCCAGTTCTCAGCGTGGATATGTGTGAACGCCCAGGCAATGCCAGCTAAGTCAAGGCCGTTGGTTATTCTAGTGTTTTGATAGACGTAACGCGGATCATCATAATTAACGAAGTCGTGCCGTAGCGTCTGCCCAAACACGATCCATGTGAGCACTGCAAGAAAGACGCAAACGCAGACAGTTAACCAATGACGGCTTGTTTTGGGGAGAGCGATTGAATGAGAATTAGTACGGTGCACGTGCGGCGCTAAAATTTCGTCAGCAAAGGCGGGACGGACGGCGGAACATTCCCAAAAAAATAATCGGTTTCCTTGGGCGCAATGTTCACAAAACCGTCGGCGGCGTAATTTTGCGCGATGTATTCATTTGCCCAGGTGAAGATCAATGGGTCGGAGTCTGGCCGCCGCAGCCAGGAATAAGACATCGCGACCGAGATCAGGTACTTTGGACGCGCGGCTTCAATCTCGCGAATCATCTCCTGTTGCATCTTTTGCGCGTATATTTGCGGTTCCATTAAGCTGTAGGTGTAAATGTATCCGGTCGCCGAATGTCGCTTCGCATAAAAATAAATCTCCGGTTCGGAACCCAATACCGCAATCGTATCTTCCGGCCGCGTATGTTCGTGCACATACTGCGCTATTCTGATGGACTCCAGGAACGGATTCTCGGGATAGATCATTCCACAAGCTTGACTTGGAGAAACCTCCAAGAAGACTTTTTTGTCCGACAGAAGTGGCATGCTCAGCGTCGCGGCAAGCAAAATCAGCGGCACCGATCTAACTAGGATCATCCGGCCGACGCCCAGATCGGACAGTTTGCTAATTGCAGCGCCGACAAGGAGAGAGACTGCCGGCAGAACCAGGATGAAATAATGAGATCGAAAATGAAAGCCGGGACACAAAGCCAGCGCTGAGAAGAAAAGAAAGCCAATGAGAACGATTGTGCTGCCGCGCATTCGCTGGTTGCACAAGCCAACAGCTGCGCCAACCCCAGCCAACCCCCAGAGTGCCCAGCCAGCTCCAATTACTTCCTCTACGCTACGCAAGAAAATTTGCGGTGCCTGGCTGAGAGGAATCAAGCTGCCATACTGGCGCGCATAGTCGATTGTCCAAAACCAGAATTTGTCGAATACGCCTGCGCGCCAAAGAAAAAAGGATGCAATTCCAAGGGGAAGAATCACACCCGTACTAAAGAACAGAGTTCGCAGAAGGATGCTCTTTAGCCCGAATCCACGCTGGACATCTTTGAAGACGAGATAAATCGCTGCAAACACAATAAAAAAAACAGCGGGCTGTTTCATCAGTACTGAAAGACCAAAGAGCAGTCCGCTTGCGAATAATCGACCCGAATGTTGGCGACCCGATTCGTTGAGCAAAAGCAGGGTTCCTCCAAGGACTGGCAGCATGACAAAATGCGTCGCGTGAGCAGCCAAACCAAGGACCGATGGACTCACGGATAGAACGAGATACGTGGTTGCTGCGGCGATTCCGGCCGTGGAATTATTCATAAGGCGTCGGCCTAATAAGAAAATCAGCCCGCTTGTGGCGGTATTGACGAGGAGCAAGCCCAAGTGAATGCCGAAGATTGTCTGTCCGAAGATTGACATGATGAGGGCATAGGCGGCATAGGTGCCCGGAAACTTCATGTTGTAGGCGAGCATGTACGGAGGGATGCCTTGCAGCATCAGTTGGCCGGCATAAGCGTATTCCCCTTCGTCGCGTTCTAGTGGAATCCCCAGCAATCGAATCCGGATTGCGATTACCAGGCCGAAAACGATTACAGCCAGCGCGTACCAGCCAAAACGCAACGTTTTCCGGTTTCTATCGATCTCATGCGCCACGAAACGTGTTTTTCCGATACAAAAGGGCGGCTTGCAACTGAGCGATTTCTATTGCACTGCGGTTTCTCAAAACGGCGTCTGATATGCCAATGCTGCGAAAGATTCCTGAACTGGCCTTTTCTTCGCGTGGACGCGCCTGCGTTTTCGGCGCGTTGTTGGCGGCCGTGACGATATTCGCGTATCGGCCCGCGTGGAACGGCGGGTTCCTGTGGGACGACGACGATTACATCATCAAGAACGATCTGCTGACCGCATCCGACGGTTTACGGCGGATTTGGTTTTCGCTCGACTCGCCTTCGCAATATTTTCCGCTCGTCTATACCACCTTTCGCCTCGAGCGAGCAATTTGGGGACTGCATCCTTCCGGCTACCATTGGATTAACCTTCTGCTTCATGTTGCGAACGCGCTGTTGGTGTGGCGGCTGCTGGCGCGCCTGAACGTGCCGGGCGCGTGGCTCGCGGGCGCGATTTTTGCTCTGCATCCCGTGCAGGTGGAATCGGTTGCCTGGATCACCGAACGCAAAAATGTGCTGATGGGCTTTTTCTTTCTCCTCACGCTCCTGGCGTGGATCGTGTTTATTGATGAGCGGACGAAGCGGCCCTGGCCTTTTTATGGCCTGGCCCTGGTCTTCTACGTACTTGCGCTCTCAGCCAAGAGCACGGCATGTACTTTGCCGGCGGCGTTGTTATTGATTCTTTGGTTACAGAAAAGGCGGATTAACACGCGACGTCTGATCCAGATTCTTCCTTTTGTTATCTTGGGCATGGGCATGGGTCTGCTCGCGGTCTGGTGGGAGCGATACCATCAGGGCACAAGCCGAGCCGTCTTTGCATTCCTGACTCCGATTGAGCGAATTCTCATCGCAAGCCGGGCTGTGTGGTTTTATCTGAGCAAACTGATCTGGCCGTCTAATCTGACCTTCATTTATCCAAGGTGGAACATCTCTCCGCAGCACCTGCTGGATTACACCTGGTTGCTGGCGGGAATCGTATTATGCGCAGCGATCTACTTCGTAAGGCGCTATGTGGGGCGCAGCGCCGAAGTCGCAGCAGCATTTTTCGTAGCCACGCTCAGCCCGGTGCTTGGGTTTATCATGCTCTTCACATTTCGGTACACATTCGTCGCGGACCACTATCAGTATCTGGCATGCATCGGGCCGATCGCTCTCTTCTCGGCAGGCGTATTTAGTCTGGCCGGTGTGTTCAAGCAGTATCGCGCCTTCATTTTGAGCACGGCGTTGGTTGTGGTTGCCACTCTGGCGGCGTTGACGTGGCGACAAGCCGCAATGTATGGCGATATCGAAACGCTGTGGCGCACCACGCTGGCAAGAAATCCCGAATGCTGGATGGCTCACACTAACCTCGGCATCGTCCTCCTCCAGAAAGGCCAGCTCAATGATGGGATCGCTCATTACCGGGCTGCCTTGCGAATGCAGCCCGATTCGTGGGATGCCGAGTACAATCTGGGCACGGCTCTCTTAGCACAAGGCAAAGTGGACGAAGCGATTTTCCATTGCGAAAGAGCGGTAGCCATGGAACCAAACGATCCAGATGGTCAGGTGTCTTTGGGCAATGCTCTACTTGAGAAAAAACGAATCGACGAAGCGATCATTCATTACCAAAAAGCAATAGCAATATGGCCCGATCACTTTCTCGCGCGCTATAGTCTCGGCCGAGCGTTTGTCGAGAAAGGCGAACTCGACACTGCAATCGCGCATTGCCGCGCTGCTCTGTTGATCCGGCCTGACGATGCAGATTGTCACACCGTGCTGGCTGCTGCCCTCGATGAAAAAGGCGAATCAGCCGAAGCCATCCGACATTACGAAAAAGCGCTGCAAATTTTTCCACAATCGATTTCTGCCTTAACGAATCTAGCCTGGCTGCTGGCTACCTCTCCCAGCGAATCGTTGCGAAACGGTGGCAAGGCAGTTGAGATTGCGAGGCAAGCGAATCAACTGTCGGGAGGTACTAACACCGTTGTGCTACGTACTCTGGCAGCGGCGTATGCGGAGACCGGGCAATTCGGAAAGGCCATTGAAAGCGCCCGCACGGCGGTGCAACTCGCGCGAATGCATGACGATGATTCGTTAACCACGGAACTTGAGCAACAGATAGCTCTTTACCGACTGCACATGCCTTATCATGAGACCCCTAAGTAGCGGCGCTTAAACGGCGTTGAAACAACCGCAGACGCAGCGCCGTGATATTCGCGCATGTCTTGTCGCATCCGGTCCACAGATCAAAGCTCGTCGCGCAAAATCTCGAAAACAGCTGTGCTTTCCACTACACCTTCCAGCGCGTCGGTTCCAGGGCCGTTGCCGAACGCAACGACATCTTCAACCGTGATCAGCGCGGACTTCGTATAGAACGCTGCCGGCTCCGGCTGGTCCTGCTCCGGTTCTTTGGTCTCATTGCCGTCTTGTTTGCCAGGTATTTTCGCCGCTCCATACGATTTGTCGCCGTGAGGACCGGTCGCCCAAGTGATCCAGGGCTGGCCCGCTGAATTAAACCCTAACAGCGCGATGCCGCTATCTTTGCGAAAAGGAAATCCATTCAAACTTAGTCCACCGATCGCCACGTCGCCGCAAACGATGATTGTCGATCTTGGTCCTCCATAGCTTCGTGCAATGCCCACTGCGCGATCCAGTTCAACTGTTTGGCTGAGGGTTCTTTCTCCGTTGTTATCTTGAGCTGCTTTGCGCATCAGCCCCGCGTCAACAACCAGCAGATAGCCGCCAGTGTTGTATTGAAGTAATTGGATTGCGCGCCGCACCATGTCTGAAAGACTCGGTTGCTGACTTCTTTCTTCCACCTGGTTCGTGAACGCGAGGTCTCCGTCATTAAAAACACCGAAAAGTTTCGGCCGGCGCCACGCGGGAATTGTTTCCAGCTCGGTTCGCGTTCGAACAATATCGAACCCGTTGCCCCGGAGTTCGAGCAACAGATCGCGATTGTCTTGTCTGTCGCCGCCTTTTGTGGCGGGAAGAAATTGGGCCGCGCCGCCACCCAATGCGATGTCTATATTTCCTCGATCCACGAAGTCAGCGGCGATCTTCTCGACATCGGTCGCGACACTTGGGTGCGCGTAAAAAGCCGCGCTGGTTGGATCAGTGAGTTTTGTGTCCGTCACCAGCCCTGTGGCTCGTCCATGCTCGCGCGCTAGTTCAACGATGCTCTTAATAGGCTTCCCGTCGCCATTCACCGCAAGCGCGCGATTGGTGACTCTCTCACCTGTTGCGATTGCGGTTGCGGCAGCCGGCTGGTCGGGAGCGGCAAAATCCTTCGAGTAATTCATTACCAAAGCCGCATGCGCCATCGAATCCACGTTCAAGCGGGTGCCGGCTCCGGCAGCATAGACACGCGTAGGCGCCAGTCGAGCGGGAGAAAGCCCTTCCCCGACAAATAAGATAATTCCAAATGGTTTCCGGATGACCCAGTGTTGAAAATAAAGAACACCGACACCCGCAAACACGAGAAGACAAAAGAGCGCGAGCAACTGATTGCGCCATTTCACGAGGCCGATGTAGGCGCGCGTCTGTTCGGTTGTCAACGAAAGAACCGCTTGTCGACTTTCCCGTTCATCGCCAAAGTGCGGGCAACGTATGGCTGGCCCAGTGATGCTCATCATTCGCGATGGCTGGGGCATCAATCCAGCCGGCCGCGACAAGTGCAAAGAGAACGGAGATGCCACGCTGCTCGCGTCGACGCCCGTTCACGACAAGCTCTACCAGGATTATCCTTGGTCTAAATTGAGCGCCAGCGGCGCCGACGTCGGTTTGCCGGAGGGACAGATGGGCAACTCGGAAGTTGGCCACCTTAACCTGGGAGCCGGTAGGATCGTTTATCAAGATCTGACCCGAATTAACAAAGCAATCGAAAAGGGCGAGCTAACGCGTAACCCAGTTTTGCAACAAACATTCGCGGGCGCGCGCCGTCATCGGCTTCACTTGCTAGGCTTGGTTTCTGACGGGGGCGTGCACAGCCATTATTTGCACATGATTGCGCTGGCTAACGCCGCGCGTGAAGCAGGCGTAATGGACATCTTCGTCCATGCTTTTACCGACGGCCGAGATACTTCTCCCACCGGCGGGGCCGGGTTTTTGAGGACGTGTGAAAAGGAACTGGAGAAAAGCGGAGCTAAGATAGTTACCGTCATTGGTCGCTATTTCGCGATGGATCGTGATCGGCGCTGGGACCGCACGAAAAAGGCATGGGACGCAATCGTTCTTGGCCGCGGCGAGATCTGCAAATCATCGCCGTCCGCGGCGGTTGAGCGGCAATACTCACTTGGCAAAACGGATGAGTTCATGCCGCCGCTGATTTTCGCCGACGCAGACGAGCAGCGGGTGCGAGATGACGACTCAGTTTTGTTTTTCAACTTTCGCGCCGATCGGGCCAGGCAATTGTCGCAAGCGTTTTTGCTGAAGGATTTCGACGGCTTCGATCGTGAGGTATGGCCGCAAGTCCATTTTGTCAGCCTCACGCAATACGACGTCCGCTTTGCTTCGCCGTTCATTTTTCCGCAGCAAGAGCTTCACAAAATCCTCGCGGAGGTCGTGAGCGCGGCGGGGAAAAAGCAATTGCGCATCGCCGAGACGGAGAAATACGCGCATGTAACTTACTTTTTTAATGGAGGAATTGAGAAACCGTTTCCGGGTGAAGACCGCAAACTGATTCCCTCGCCAAAAGTTGCTACCTATGATTTGAAACCGGAAATGAGCGCGTTTGAGGTCACCGATGAAGTGCTGGCACGAATGGCCAATTACGATCTCATCATCCTGAATTTCGCCAATCCCGACATGGTCGGTCACACCGGTGTCGTCGAAGCTGGAATCAAAGCCGTGGAGACTGTGGATGAATGTACCGCACGAATTATTTCAAAACTTCTCGAGATTGACGGCAAAGCCCTTGTCACCGCCGATCATGGAAATTGCGAGCAGATGCGCAATCCTGATGGCTCACCAAACACCGCGCACACCAGCAATCTTGTGCATTTCATTTACGTCGCCAAAGATGCAGCAAAGTTTCGCTGTGAAGACGGAATCCTCGCCGATGTCGCACCCACGCTTCTTTTTCTGCTCGGGACCCCGCAGCCAAAGGAGATGACCGGGCGCAACCTTCTCGTGCCAATTTTTCAAAAAAGCGCGACCGGTTGACAAGATTGACGACGTGAGTGGAGAGGCGCGTACCGCTCGCGAAGATTTTTCCGTCACGCGCAGAACCCCTTGCGGCTTGATCGCTAACCGGTAAAAAATGGGAAATGTCAGCTATGTTTCAACAACCATCCAAAATGAGCGACAAGGTCGGGTCCGGGCGCGCGCGTTGCCAAAGCTTTAGCGACTTTATTCAGACCTCTTATGCGAAGCGCGCTACCATGATCAAACCACTTTTTTGAAAGCCGCCGTCGAAAAACCCCGGGATCTTCAATCGTTTGTTCGAGCAAAGCAGATCGCCTTGTGGAAGATCAGTTACTTTGTCATTGCAGCCTTTCTCATTCTCTCAGCCGCATGGAAGCGCTTTTCATTGCCCCAAGATCCGTTAGCCGGCACCGATGTCGGATATCTCTGGCCAGCCCTCATGAAGTTGGGCGGTGGTTCTTTTGCGCACGTTCAAGGCCTAAACTTCCTCTATCCTGGCTTGATTTATCTGATTTTGCAGATATGCGCGGATTTTCGGGCAATCTCAGTCATTCAACATTTCCTCGGCTTGATTGCCGGTATTTTATTTCTCGCGAGCTGGAGCCGGCTCGGCGATTTCTTTCCCAAGCCTCGTCTGAACCGTGTCGCGCATGAAGCGATCGGGCTTTTAGGCGCTGGCATCTATTTGCTTTCATACGCTCCTATCTTCTTCGAAATGCAAATCCGGTCCGATGCGGTGTGCATGTTTTTCGAAATCTTGATCATTTGGCTTCTAGTTCAGTTCTTTTATTACCGGGTAATCTCACCGAATAAACTGAGCGCAGTTGTTTATGGAACTGCAATCGGAGTAAGCGCTTTTCTTCTCGCTTCGCTGAAGCCGAGTTTTACGCTTATGGCGCTCTTCACGGTTGCGCCTGTAATCTGGCTGATAGTCAATGCTAAGGGCAATTTCACTGGGAAGCTTGCGTTTTTTGGTATCACAGTGCCCATCATCGTCGCGCTGACTCTTGCGGAGCATTATCACAGGCGAGACGATCGGATCGTCAAAATGTTTCTCCCAGAGACCCTCTTTGTGATCCATGCGAAGATTATTCATGCGCAGATGTCCGCTGACTTAAAAAGCGGCCAGACGGATATTTATTCCCCTGAATGGCTGCGACTTGCCTGCGATGATCTCGAGAGGGAAATTCAACGTACACACGATCTTTATCCCAACGCGTTTCCCATTCTCGGATTTGAGCCCGACTACCTGAAGGTTGGTGCCGATTCACTTCTCAATCGGTGGCGGCGACAACTTGGCGATGAGCGATTTTTAAGATTTTTGAAATATTGGTACTGGCACAGTGTGGCACACCGTCCACTTGCGTTCGCCGGAAAAGTCGCTTGCCAACTTGGGGTCTTTTACTCAATGGACTGTCCCGCATTCAGTGCGCGCAAGATATTCTGGTTGGCCCCACGCTTTTATGCCCAGAGCCTTTCGGCGCTTTCTCAGCCGCGATCGTTGCAGCTCCTTTCTAAGGTACCGGCGGGGATCGCGTATTTGGAGCGTACCCAAACGCTTCGTTTCCGTAGCGTTGTGGTTCACCAAACCAAATTTGCTCAGATAGGTCATGTCTGCTGCGCACGAAGTTATCTCGCAATTTTGCTCATCAGTCTCCCACTTGCGGGTTGGTTCGTGCTCAAACGAAGCAGCGCAGGAGAATCAAAATGGCCAGCAGTTCTAGTTGTTCTCTTGTATTCCGCGAGTTTCGGAAACGTTTTCGGCATTTCTGTCATTCACTCGATCGAGGTTCCACGCTATTCCACCGTTCTTTTTATCGCGGCTCTTTTCACGCAGCTTTGGGCGATTCGATGGCTAATTGAAATCGATCCAACAACCTTCATCAATCAAGCTACGTCGCCGACGATCAGAAAGCTCGACAACGCGAGGCAATAACGCCGTCGAATGTTATTTTTGACTGTCGATTGATCGCGCGCGTTCCGGCGACCGCGATTCGCTGCAAAAACAAGATACGATCTTCCGCGGTCGTTTCGTACCAGATTGGTTTGCGCACAAGTGTGAGGGCGCCATCTGATTCCACGAGCGCGCCCCACCCCGCCGGGATCTCCGGTTCGCGAAACAATTGCTCGGGCAAGACAAGAAAGAACAAGTTCGCGCAGCGGTAGCGAACTAACTTGTCGAACTTGGTGCAATCGTAGAGACGATTTTGCAGCGCGCGCAGATCATGTAAGAGGCGCGCATAACCGCGGTGCCCGATCGCGGTGAAGGCCTGCGGATCGAACTCGGGGAAAAGCGAATCGCCATTTCGCAGGTTCGGATAGTGCTCACGAAGGCATGTTTCAAGAACCCGGCGGCGCTTGCAGATCGCGTCGAGCCGGCGGCTCGCGGCCTCGCGGTGGCAATTATCTCGCCGCAGATCGCAAAGCGCTTGTTTGCATTCAAAGACTGCCGTTGATCCAATCTGCTTTCGCTGCCATCGACATGCGGCCAGATCAGCACGGTAGCGACACTTCGGCAAACTCACTTCCATTGCGCAGGCGGAAAAGCCTTGCGCCTGTGCCCACACGAACGCGAGTCGTTTTAGCCGCGCATGCGCCTCCGTTTCACCTTTGGTGCTTATTACTCCGGCACCCATTGCGCGAGATCGCGCGCCCAATAAGTGATGATAATGTCCGCGCCGGCGCGTTTGAGGGCGGTCATAATTTCAAAAATAGCAGCACGTTCGTCCA
>WNGD01010203.1_pt1 | contig 10583 bp, 2 predicted proteins | sample 5400671 | NCBI WGS metagenome assembly WNGD01 (sample SAMN13153369, study PRJNA577476) | soil metagenome | isolation source: 40 cm soil or saprolite under grassland replicate 2 | place: USA:California | collected 2016-06-15
CATTACCACTATAGAGAGAATTAGGATTTTCATTTGAAATCTTTCTTCTCTCAAAACCCCTACAACTTAAATGTATTCACGAATATTTGTTTAAACATCAAATATCCATAAATACACTTATGTTTTGGATTACACGAGTAATATTTGTATTCCACGAGTAATACAGGTATACCTTACTATGGATATCACACATCGTTTTTACCCACTTTCTTACAAATTCCTACAAATTACTACAAATTACGGAGTCCTAAAAATTGTGACCCGTAAATAAAGTTGTTTTATCTATTATGGTTTATGGGAGCTTATTTATAATTATAATTATCCGGTTGTGTTGATAAAGCTTGGTTTTCAGGGAATTTCATGTTGTTTGCGCGAATAACGAGTGATTGGTCACTCCTGACTAAAGAATAAAAATTAAAAATACTAAAACCACCCCGTAAATGCATGCAATATCAATAAAGAAATTAAAATTCACGTCGGGTGGAGAGGATTCCTGACAAGCAGTAAATAAGAATAATACCAAAAAACGCTGTAATCCTGTGCAATGGAAAAACTGTATAAAATTTGCTTTCTTCACTTGTATGTGTTTAAGAGTCTATGTTATCTGTTTTCCGCGTCTAGTCAGCATGCTGCCTTGCCTCGACTCGTCGAATTTACGACATTCGAGTTATCGCGCTCCGCGGACTTAGAATAGGAGTACTCCGGAGTCAAAACAGTTGAATAACAATTCTCCTGCGTCGGCAACGGTGCTCAAACAGATGTGCTATTAAATTGTGAAATATAAGGCGTTTTCGAAAGCTCCGCTTCGTTTTAAAGTACATTTCAATTTAGGTTTCCTATGGGGTTTGTGCTACGCATTAAATCAATCTTAAGTTTATACGCACACCTTTTATTAAAAGGACTTGAAATATAAAGCTGTATAACAACTGTAACTTGAGAGATAATGGTTAAGTGCAACGATAAATTTTAACAAATTTGGCGCCGATGGATCCTCTAGGGTTCACAGACGAACAGCACTGTAAAAGTATTCGTTTCTTTTTAATTTTCTTTATTGCGTGCGCTGGTAAAGCTCGGGAGACCTGGTTTGTGGTTGTGGGTTGTGGGTTGTGGGTTGGTTGTATTTAGTGTCTCTCCTTATGAATTTGGTGTTCACTCAATTAATATGTTTCCTCTCTTTTAAGGATTAGTAGTCTATTGGTATGACATAGCTCTTTCAATGTTAATAAGCGGGTTCGATTCCCACCTAATCTAAAGAATAAATAATAAAGCTTATGTATATATGTATGTATATATAAATTATTAATTTATTCTACAATTAAAATTTATCCGATTAATTGTATTAATTAGACCTGCTTTAATTAAGTATGGTTTAGGGTATTCAGTAGCTTGTGCAGTGGGGTTAATTTCGCTACGCTTGTTAAGATGACGGTTGGAAAGACAACTTAGTCTATTTGCCTATATGCTTCGGGTATAGACTGGACGACATCAAGCAACCTAACCCTTAAGGTGGGGCTTATCCAACTAGCGCTATGCGGAAATATTACGTATAGTGGGGTGAATAAGGCAGAAGAAAATGCTATGTAGTAAACAGTGGAAAGGTGCGTGGAAGGAGAGAACTGTGAATCTATCGTAGAGGTTGTCGGTAATCTGAAAGATAAATGTTAGATATAACTACTCCAATAGATGCAATACTGGTAAAACAGAGGCAACTGGAAAGATTAAAACTAAAAATGGCGAATAGGAACCCGCCAGTTTTCAAGAAGGCTAAAGGTTCTCTCTGAAAGTTAAATCATTGAAGCGAGATATCTACCTTGAATAAGTATAGTTAGTAGTATATAGAGATCCATCAGTAACTTTACCGGAATGGCTAGGTCAATAATTTGTGCGCTCATGGTCCTAAAGATCAAAATTTTTCGCGGGAAAGCAAAGGAAGGGCAAGAGGGGTTGAATGGATGGGTATTGATTCGTTATTATGCGACGGAATTCTGACTCTTTGGTAGAGTTCAAGAGCCGACGAACTAGCTGAAATAATAACTTGACTACTAGAATAGTTAGTATTTAATTATAATAAAAAATGACTAATTCTTTATTTAAAAATTTGTTTATTTGCGGTAAAAATAGAGGTGGTACTTTTGGAATTAGCTGTTTTGGAATTAGTTGTATTGTAGCTTGCGCACCCAATAATTTTAGAAATTTTTCTGCTACACACTTTTCAGACACATTAACTTTGAAAGATGGTACCTATTCTTACTTAAGAAACTTGAAACTTCCTGACACTTTAAAATGAGATAGTGGTAAATCTTCTATTGAAACTTTAGGTCCTATTGGTTGATTTAGTGATGAAAAACCTCTTAATGAATATGGTGATTTTAACGCAAATGTTAAAGCTCTTCAACGTATATTAAATTCTTTTAGTCCTCTTAATTCTTATTCTTTAAGTGTTATGGTTGTTAAAAGATCTGAGGATTTTAAAAGTATAATATCTGTTAAAACTATTGACTTTCATTATATTGTAAATAATTCTACTAATGCTTTAGAATTAATGTATCATATTTATAGACAAATAGAAGATTCAACTATTAAATATAGATTTAAAGTTGGGGATAAAATTGTTTGTAGATTTAAACCTCTTTATGTAAAAGTTAAGGATCCTAAATTTACTGGTGGTAGAGTTGATAATACTATTTATAAACCTACTTCTGTTAAATTAAATATCAATAGTAGATTTTTGTCTTCTAGTTTTTTACCTCATACTATGAATTTAGATTTTTATGGTATATTATTAAAAAAAAAAGGAAATGTACTATACTTCCTTCGTAGTGAAGATAAATGACTTATAAAATTAGAAATTATTGAAACAAATTTACATCATAAAATTCATGTTTATGATTTTAAAGATTCACATTTAAAATTAATGGTTATTGTTGAAGATTTAAGATTTGAAGATACTTTTATTAGAGAATTTATCAAAGAGGATTCTTCTAGTACTTATGTTCAATATAACTTAAATTTTAAGTTATTGAACATGGAATTTGAACCTAAAGTGACATATTTATCCTCAATAAAAAAAGATTTTAAACATAATAGCAATTTTATTACTTTTGATATTGAGGCTTATCAGGTTGTTAATAATAATTTTATACCTTATGCTTGTGGATTTTATGACGGAAAGAAAAAATATTTATATTATACTACAGATTTTGTTAACCCAAATGAAATGCTTACACAGTGTTTTAAAGATATGTTAGTACCAAAATATAATAACTATGTAATTTATGTTCATAATTTAGCTAAATTTGATAGTAGTTTTATATACAGAATTCTTGAAAAGAACTACAAAGTTTCAAGTATTATTCCAAAAGATAACGGATTTATGTCTTTTAATGTAATTCATAAAATAAATGGTAAAAAAATTAAAGTAAGATTCTCTGATTCTTTATCCTTACTTCCTTTATCACTTTACGAATTAGGTTTATCATTTAATGTTGAAACTATTAAAAGTATATTTCCGTATAGTTTTGTTAATGTTAATAATTTAAAATATAGAGGTCCTTTACCAGATATTAAATATTTTAAAGATAATGGGAATGTTGATATTATTTTAAAATACCAAGATTTATGAAATTGATTTAAAGATAAAGATTGATTTATGGAAGATGAAACTAAAAATTATTTGAATAAAGATTTAGTTTCTTTATATCAAATAATGGTTAAATTTGATAATATTATTTTTAGTCAATATAGAATTAATATTACATCACATATAACTATAGCTTCATTATCTATCTCAATTCTAAGATCTAACTTTTTAAAAGATGATAAATTATTACCTAAATCAAAAGGTGAATTAGAAGATGCTATTAGAAGTTCTTATTATGGTGCAAGAAATGATGTGCTTAAACCTAAAGGACATTCACTTTATGGAAACGATTTTAATAGTTTATATCCCTATGCAATGCTACAAGATATGCCTGTAGGACAACCAACTTTTAGCCTTATTAAAGATTTATCTAAAATATTTGGAATTGTTAAAGTTAAAGTTACATCTCCTGATAACATATACATACCAGTTTTACCTTGTAGAACTCAGACAAAATATGGTGATTCTAAATTGATTTTTCCTGTTAGTAGTTTTAGTTTTACAGGTTGATATTTTTCAGAAGAAGTTAAATTGGCTGTTAAATACGGATATAAAGTAGAAGTTATCGAAAGTTATATATATAAAAGAGGTAAAAATGTGTTTAAAGATTATGTTTTACATATGGCTTCTATAAAAGATGAATCACAAGGAGCAATGCGAACTATTCATAAATTTTTATTAAATACTCCCTACGGGAGATTAGGTATGAAAAATTATCGTGATGTTATAAAAATAGTTACTAAAAAAGAATTCGAAAAATTAGAACTACGTTATAAATTAATATTTTACCTAGAATTAGATAAAGATAAAGTTTTAGTAAAATATAATAGACATCCTGATGTAATTAAATTTGAACAAAGTGGTTTTGATTATGAAGCTGAACTATTAAAATTTATGGATTCTAATATAGTTTTAAATTCTCCTGTTATTGCATCAGCTATTACATCATGAAGTAGAATAATTATGTATCCTTTTATACTTAATAGTTATTATACCGATACTGATTCAACATTTTTAAATAGTCCTTTAAGTTCATCTGTTGTAGGTAAAGGGTTGGGAAAATTTAAACTGGAACATGGTGGAATTATTAAAAAAGCTATTTTTCTATCACCTAAACTATATATACTTGATACCATTGAGGGTTTAAAAACTAAATCTAAAGGGTTTTCAGGAAAATTAACAATGATGGATTATATTCATTTACTAGAAGGAGGATTTATTGAAGTAAAAGATATCAGGTGAAGACGTCACCTTGAATTAGATACAGTTCAATTAATTAAACAAGATTATACTATTAGAGCTGAATTTGATAAAAGAAATAAGCTCTTTTCTCTAGGTAAATGGGTTGATACATCACCTTTAGTAATTAATTCTTCTTTAGAGATTGAAAATACATCATTAGTTATAAGCAAGACAAGAGCATTAATTATATATAAACCTAAACCTGAATTTTATATTTATTATTATCTTCCAGAACCCTTTATTAAAGATTATTATCTTCCTAAACCTAAACCTGAACTTTATATTGATTATTATCTTCCTGAAACTATTATTAAAGATTATTATCTTTTAATTTTAGATGGGAGTTGGATTAATTATAAACCTCTCTGGTAAAATAAGAAGGTAATTAATTTTAATATAATTTAAATTATATATTGTTCCTTTTCTATATTTTATAAGATTAACATTTTTTATATATCTATCATAGTTATGTTTACTATCCTATTTTAAAATCAAAATCTATGTATATAACTCCAAATGGAATTTTTATTAATAAATTTGAATTTGTAAATTTAAAATTAATATAATTTAAATATCTATAGGAAAATATATTAATAAATTAATTTGTCTAAAAGATCTTTAGATTTAATAATAAATTAAAAATGAAAAAAAAAATATTTAAATATATAAAGTATTATACATAAAATAAAAAATATTTTTTTATCCATCGTTAGTGTAATGAATAAATAATCATTATGTTAATGATGGTTTTTTTTATAAATATGAGTTTTATTTTGATTAAAAGTAATTAATTCGGATATTATTAATTAATATCTACTAATAAATTTATAAACGTTTATTACTTCCTTAAATTATTATTTTATATTTAATTTAAGAGTAATAAAATAATACAATACAAATATAACATAATATAATCTTAAGAATAAATAACAATTAGTAAAAAAAAAACCCCAACCAGAATAATATTATATTCTGATTGAGGAAAAAATATATTATATTTTTATTAAAAATTAAAAATTTAGATACTGGAATTAAACCTAGTTAATAAAGTATTTTGATTCTAACAGCTGTAATTTAAGATCCATATCACCTAAAACAGGTTTTTCAGGTATCTTATGAATATAACCATTTACATCAACAACTTGGTCATTAACTATTTCAAAAACAGCCGCAATATTGTTTAATATATGGGAATGAAACTTATCAATACAATCTTTATCTCCATAAATAGAAATAAAGCTTTCTTTAACAAGATAACTTAATAATTCTGCATGGTTAGGATGAACACCAAAACAATCATGTATTGTAATAATCTCAAAGTTATACTTTAAAATTATTTTTTTCATTAAAATAACTATATGGCTAGCATCCATGGAATGAATAAAGTTAGGTATAAAAGAGTTAATTTGTTTAACATTATTAATATAAGGTTTATTATTTTTATCCATCTTAATTTTACTTAAAGTAACTTTTCGACGTTTACCTTGCATAATACTAGTTATATCATATTTAGTGAATTTACTATATCTTTGAGAGATTTTTAAACCATGGGGTGTAATTCAAGTAATAGGCAACTTTAGAGCATTCATTAAACTAACCATATTGTTAAAATAGTTCATAATGTTATCTAAAGTTGGATGAGATTTAAATAACACATTATAAATAATTCTACTTAATTCATAAATATCCTTATAATATAAGCATACATCACCCAGAGAACTTATTTCTTTAGGTTTATATAGATAATGGTTATTTACTATACTATATTTAACAAAATGTTCGTTAAGTAATTGTTTTAATATACCTTTAACTGTAACACCATAAGTTTTTGTCATTATACCTCTTTTAATTAATTTTCTTGTAATATTTAATTTAATTAAGTTATAAAACTCAGGCTTATTTTCAACTAAATTGTTTATAGCTTCTTTTACAGGTTTAATTAAATCGCTATAAATATCATTAGGTTCTTCTTCATCTGTTGAAGGTAAAATGTTAACACGTTGCGCTAAATTAATATCATTCGCAATAGCACTCAAATGTTGAAGACCGTTACATGTAGCATCTAAAAGAACAGGAAGTCTTGAAATAAATTGAGGGTTCTCATAATACTGTTTCAATTCCAGAGCACACGCTAAGAATAATATAGGTTCATCGGCTGATAATCATAGATCATTCTCATGAAAATTTATTATATCATTAATATGCTTATTAATTCATTTAATTCTATCTATTTTGGATTTTTTATCTAAACCAAAAGCATTAGCTGTATATATTTTTAATGCTATTAATCCTTTATCGTCTAAAATACAACCATTTACCATAAGAATTAAACCTCTAGCTAATTCGCTACCTTGCATATTTAAAGAACAACTTGATGTATAAATTCTACCTCTTCAATCTATAAAGGTTGTTATGTAAAATTTTTTAACATTAGACATTAATCTAGCAATATTTATTATAGAAATATCATGATGATATTTACTATTATACACATTAATTTCATTAACTTTAACAAAATTTTTATCCTTAGAGTATTTACTTAAAATCGAACTTTCTTCATGAGGTCTAAAATGGATTAGTTTTTTATTTCCTTTTGTAAAATACTCTTTTTCAGTAATAATACTTAATATTTTTTTATTTATTGTGTATTCAGTTTGAGCCATTTTATTGATAGTATCAATAAGATCTTTATTAAACTTCATACTTTTAACTAAAGGGTTTTTATGAGACTTAGTAGATACTAAATCTTTAAATCTATATTCATTATTTGTTATATTACCACCAAATTGAAGAATGTCACCATTGTTATCTATTTTCCATAGACAAGGTGGAACTAACATAGGAAGTTCTTCAGATTCAATTAAAGTAAAGCTATCTAATAATTTATAAAAATCTTCTTTAGGTATAAGTTGACGTTTAAATAAATCCTTTTTTACTTTTATTTCTTTAAGCTCAACAAAATTAGATCTATTGCTGAAAAAGCTTAACATATCTAGACCAAGTTTTACTAATTCGTCTTCATTAAAATTTAAATTATTTTGTTTAATATACTCATAAAATTTTAACTCAGAACTAATATTTTCATTTTCCAAATCTCTTCTATACATCTCTAAGTATACTACTTTTAAAATCTCTTCTCCAATTTGAATAATAAAATTAGTTATAGGTTGAGACTCTAAATCCTTATATTTAATAACAAAAGGTATAACTTTTCCTATAACAACAGAAAGAATTAAACTAGGATCTATATCTTTGATAACTTTCATATAAGGTTTATTTCTAATAAATGAAGAATTATTAAACAATATTACTATATCTTCATTTAAAGATTCTAACTGTCTAATTATAATATTAAACCCTATATCACTAGATAACTCTACACTTCTTTTTCTACTAATTAAGTTATAAAGTTCAATTCTTCAATACTGCATCAAAGTTTCTTCAATTCTTTTTTGTTTTTCAAAATTTGTTAACTTAGAATTCAATATAATATCTAAAATAGCATTATAGCTAGATGAAAAAGATTGAGCTAAAGAATTAGTATGTACATTTCTAAACAAATTTATAACCTCTATATGTTTATAACTATTTAAACCACGTAAGCTATGATATTTTATCTTCTGGTTATAATTATAAAAATTAGAGAATTTATAACTATAATTTGTTAATTTTAACGTACCATCACCAAGTTTACATAAAACACTATCTTGATTATTAGTATTTTCATTATTTTTACGATTATAACTATAAGTACTGAACTTACGTATATTACCTATATCCCTATATATGAAAGAATCTATTTTTTCTCTTAAATCACGGTTTTCATCGTTATCCACTAATTTATTAATTACTAATAAAACCCTTCTATCCCACATAATGTTAAACATAGTATGTTTTTCAACAACAGGAATAAGATTACTTAATCCTATAAGAAGAAAGCTACGTTGAAACTCTCAACTCTCACTTAATCTAAATGCTATAGGTATAACTTTAAAATAACCAAAACTACCTAACAACTCTATAAGACAATTACTATTAAAAGGATCAAAAGTAAAAACATCAAACAATGAGTCTGATGACTTAGACACGATATAAAAGTAAAAATTAAAAACATAATAATCAACCTTCAATTCAGAAAATATCGTATTTAACTCTATAAAGAAAGGTTTTAAAAATTCTTGCTTATCTGACATATCAACACCATCTTTTGATATCTTAATTATTACAGCCTTAACACTCGACATATTAGATAAAAACAAAATAGATTGATTATCAACAAAAATAATATTATCGTAAGTAGAATTAACAACTAATTTACGAGTGTAGCTCATTATAGGTTTACTGTTTGTACTATACATACGTTTTCCTAATATATCTTTAGAATGTTTTACATCTCTATGTATACCTGAATAATTTGTAATTTTATTTATAACTAATAAAACTTCTCTATCTAATAAAACGTTAAATTTTTCTTTATTTTCTCTTAATGAATTAATAGTTTTACCTATCTCACCACTTAAACCCACAATCTCTTCAAATCACACCTTTTCTATTTTAATTTCTTCAGAAATACTTTTAACATAACCAAAACTACCTTTAATTTTATTAAAACAATCTTTATTATATATATATAAAGTATAAACACTCATTAATAAAGAAGATTCAATATATAAATACAAATCAAATCTATATAGTCCTTTATCTAAATTACCAAATACTTTAAATAAATTATTAAAGAATGGGATAGGTATAGCTAAATTTCCCATCTTATTTTCCTTTCCAAATAAATAAGAATCTATATGTAATTTAGGTAAAAATAAAATAGATTGATTATAAATAAAAACGATATTATCAAAAGTAGAATTAACAACTATTTTACATGGGAGTGAAGTAGAATAAAAACGTTTAGAGCTTACAGTGCTTGAAAAATTAGAAAGTTTATTGCAAGAGCTTCCAAGATTTGTTAACTTCATATTTATATTAGACTTTATCGCATCACCATTTTTAATCAAATCAGAATTTTTAGACTTATTAGACTTATCTATCTTTGTAATTTTTAATACTGTAGATTCTTTATTTGCGATAATTCCTACTGCATTTGTCATAAATCCTTCAGTATCTATAGCTTCTTTATTAATATAAATAACATGCTCCAGTAATATAAAGTAAATATTTTTATGTTTAATATAACTATCAAAACTTAAAACTAACTTAGGGTCAAATATATCAGTGTGGACAAGGTGATAACCCTTATATTTATATTTATCTAAAAAAGGATCTCACGATTTAGAGGAACACCTTAAAACCCTGCCAGATTCTGGTACTCCTTTAATTAATTCTATATTTTCATCATTAGTATATAAATATAAAAAGTATTCTAATTTATAAAATAAAGATTTATCGTTGATGTCTATAATTAAAGATAAAAATTCCTTTAAAATTTCATTAAAAATTTCATTACACTTTCATTTTGTTTCAATATCTGTATCAATACAAGGTAAATTAACATAATATTCATTTACCAGGAAATAACGAACCCATGTATATTTATTTTTCCCGTTCGTAGCAGAAAAATTTCTAAAATTATTGGGTGCGCAAGCTACAATACAACTAATTCCAAAACAGCTAATTCCAAAAGTACCACCTCTATTTTTACCGCAAATAAACAAATTTTTAAATAAAGAATTAGTCATTTTTTATT
>WNGD01013064.1_pt1 | contig 10581 bp, 10 predicted proteins | sample 5400671 | NCBI WGS metagenome assembly WNGD01 (sample SAMN13153369, study PRJNA577476) | soil metagenome | isolation source: 40 cm soil or saprolite under grassland replicate 2 | place: USA:California | collected 2016-06-15
TGGCGCAAACCATTGGATTTATTGGGCTTGGAATCATGGGCCGACCCATGGCCAAGAACCTCCTCAAGGCCGGTCATCCCGTGGTGGTTCATAGCCGGAGCCAGGGACCAGTCAATGAACTGGTCGGCGCGGGCGCCAAGCGCGCGTCGTCGGCCAAGGAAGTAGCCGGGCAGGTGGACGTCCTCATCACCATGCTGCCCAACTCGCCCGAGGTGGAGCTGGTCGCCCTCGGCTCGGACGGCATCATCGACGGGGCTAGCAACGGGGAGGGCGCGAAGAAGGGTCTGCTCTATCTCGACATGTCCACGATCTCGCCGCTCGTCTCGCAGAAGGTCGGCAAGGCCCTGGGCGCCAAGGGCGTGCGGATGCTGGATGCGCCCGTCTCGGGAGGAGAGAAGGGCGCCATCGACGCCGCGCTGAGCATCATGGTCGGGGGGGAGAAGGCCGATTTCGACGCGGCCCTGCCCATCTTCCAGGCGCTCGGCAAGACGATCACGCACCTGGGTCCGCTGGGCGCAGGCGGCTTCACCAAGCTCGCCAACCAGATCATCGTGGCCGTCAACCTGACCGCCCTCGGCGAGGCCCTCACCCTCGCGCGCAAGGCGGGCCTCGATCGTGCGCTGACCCTCAAGGCCCTCGGGGGCGGGCTCGCGGCCTCCAAGTGTCTCGAGCAGAAGACGCCGAACTACGTTGCGGGCACATACAACCCGGGTTTCAAGATCGATCTTCACTTCAAGGACCTGGGACTGATCATGGAGTCCTCGCGCGCCCTCGGCGTCCCGCTGCCGTGCACGGCCGTGGTCCAGGAGCTCTTCAACGCACTCCGGGTCAAGGGCAAGGGCGGGCTCGATCACTCCGGCGTGATCACGCTGCTCGAGGAGCTGGCGGGGATGCCGAACCCCTCATGAGAGCCACCGTGGATAGGCCGGGACTGGACAATCAGGGGCGCACGCCCTTGATCAAGATCCGGCGCGTCCGCAAGGGCGATCTCAGCAAGGTGCGTGACGTCCTCGAGCAGGCCTTCGGCGATTTCTTCGAGCGCCAGATGGGCACGCGCCCGCGGCAGGTCTTCAACGGCGCCCAGTACGTGCACCACCGCTGGCTCATGGAGCCGTGGGGATGCTTCGTTGCCGAGGAAGGCGACGGCAAGATCGTGGGAGCAGCCCTCGCCGTCATGTGGGGGACCCTCGGGCTGGTGGGGCCGGTGGCCGTCCTCACCAACTACCAGAACCAGGACATCGGCCAGCAGCTCCTCACCGCCTGCCAGGGCTTCTTCGACGAGAACAAGGCGACGCTGCAGGGCGTCGCCACGTACCCGTACAGCCCCAAGCACCTCGGGCTCTATCAGAAGTTCGGCTACCGGCCCAAGGGGCTCGTGGTGGTCAAGGCCACCCGCCCCGCAAGCCCGGGCTGGGCGTCCGACGCTACTCCTCGCTGGAGGAGGCGAAGAAGAAGGCGGCCATGCAGCGGGTGCGGCGCATCACCAACGCCCTCTACCGCGGCATGGACGTGGGCAAGGAGGTCGAGATCGTGGACGGCCTCGCCCTCGGCGACACCCTCCTCCTCGAGAAGGGGCGCGATGTGATCGGCTTCGCCATCGTCCACATGCCGGGCGTGAGCGAGGCGCCCCACGGCAGCGTCTACATCAAGTTCCTCGCCATCGAGCCGCACCACCGCAAGCCCGAGCACCTGCACGCTCTCCTCGGTGCCGTGGAGGAGATGGCGCATGCCGCGCAGCTCCAGCGCGTGGTGGCCCCCGTGTACACGTACTACTGGGCGGCCTACCAGAGCCTGCTCGAGCGCGGCTACCACCCCGACTTCACCATGGTGCGCATGAAGCGGGGCAAGCAGGACGACGACGAGCGCCCGGATGACCTGGTGCTCGACGACTGGCGCTAAGCCCATGCGCGCTCGGTCGCTCCGCGGCGCCCTCGCCGCCACCCTCGCTCTCTGGGGTCCGCTCGCTCTTCCTCTCCACGCGGCCGCTCACGCCATCGTCCTCGAGTCCGAGCCTGCCCGCGACGCCAAGCTCGCCGAGCCCCCGCCGCGCATCTATCTCCGCTTCAACAGCAAGATCGAGAAGCGACTCACTCGGGTCAGCATCTCCGCCACCGACGGCCGCGCGGTTCCGTTGCCTGTTGTCGCGGACGGCAGTCAGGCCCCGGATCGCATCTCGCTCCCCCTCGCCCCCCTGCGTGCCGGCGCCTACGTCATCCGCTACAAGGTCCTGGCCGCGGACGGGCACATCACGGAAGGCGCGCTCCGCTTCTCCGTCCTGGAGCCCAAGTAGCCGCGCGATCCTGTTCGCGAGCTTCCTGGGGGAGAGTTCCTGATTGCTCCGAGGCAAGGCGACCGCATCCGGCACCAAGGCGTATCGCGCGGCTCTGAAATCGGCGGTTCCCGCCGACCACTTCCGCTCATGGCAGGGGCTCGCCGTTTCCTCCATCGGCCTCGGCACCTATCTTGGCGCGGAGGACGAGGTTACCGATCGCGCCTACCAGTCCGCCGTCGAGCACGCGGTGGCGGGCGGCCTCAATGTCGTGGACTCCGCCATCAACTATCGTCGGCAGCGAAGCGAGCGCGCGGTGGGGAGCGCGCTCGCCGCCCTCCACGAGTCGGGCCGCGTCAAGCGGGACGGCGTCGTGGTGGCGACCAAGGGCGGCTTCCTTCCCTTCGACGGCCCCGCGCCCAAAGGCCTCCTGGGCCCCGGCGATCTCGTGGCGGGCACCCACTGCATGAGCCCCCACTACCTGGAAGACCAGCTCGAGCGAAGTCTCGACAATCTCGGGCTCGAGCAGGTCGACATCTACTACGTCCACAATCCGGAGACGCAGCTCGCCGAGCTGCCTCGCGCGGCCGTGCTCGATCGGCTGAAGGCGGCCTTCGAGTTTCTCGAGGGCGCCGCGCGATCAGGCCGCATCGGCGTCTACGGCACCGCGACCTGGACGGCGTATCGCCAGCCTCCGGAAGCCCAGGATGCCCTCTCCCTCGCCGAGGTGGTGGGGGTCGCGAAGGCGGTGGCCGGGGCCGAGCACCATTTCCGGGTCGTGCAGCTCCCGTACAACCTCGCCATGACAGAGGCCTTCACGGCGCCCACCCAGCCCCGAGGCCGGGAGCGCGTGACCGCGCTCGAGCTCGCGCGCGCGCTCGGCGTCTACGTCATGACTTCGGCCTCCATCTATCAGGGACAGCTCGCGCGCAACCTGCCGCCCGTGATCGGGCAATTTCTTCCCGGCCTCTCGACCGACGCGCAACGGGCGCTGCAGTTCGTGCGCTCGACGCCCGGCGTGGGCACTGCGCTCTGCGGCATGAGATCGATCGCTCATGTGGACGAAGCACTGGGCTTGGCATCCGTGGCGCCGGTGCCCTGGGCGCAGTTTCAGAAGCTCTTCGCGCCCGCCTGAGGCGTCGTAGTACTGGGCCAATTTACTTCGCCAGTTCTATTCAGCTCTCGCCTCGCGGCAGGGCCGCTCAACTCGAAATGCCACGTTCTCGGTCGCCAGCAACGCTCAACGTACGATCCCGCTCAGCCCTCGCCTCAGGGCTTTGCCCTTCAGCTCGAATGGCCACGTACGCCTCGCGTTGCTGGCTCCCTCGGGCCTCGTCTGGCTCGCAACTTGGCCCAGTCCCAGGAGGGCGAAAGGGCTTGAATTCCCGTCGAGGCTCGGCTACGGTGTTACGTCGCTACTGAGACGTAATCCTCCGACGGCCGAAGCGGGTGACTCAGCGCATGGTCAAGAAGATCCACCACGTCGGCATCGTGGTCGAGAACCTCGCGCGGGCGTATCGCTTCTGGCGGGATGCGCTCGGGCTGCCTCTTCTGCGCGAGGCTGAGATCGCGGACCAGGGCGTGCGCGCGGCGCTGCTCGCGGCCGGCGACGGTGAGATCGAGCTCCTCGAGCCCACGGACACGCAGGGCGGCGTGGCCCGGTTCCTCGCCAAGCGGGGCGAAGGGCTGCATCACGTTTGCTTCGAGACGCCCAACGTCGAGGGCATGCTCGCCGACCTCAAAGCGGGAGGCGTTCCCGTCATCGACGAGACGCCGCGCGCCGGGCTGGCCGGTCGCATCGCCTTTCTCCATCCGACGGCCTGTGCCAGTGTCCTCGTCGAGCTCGCCACGCCACCTCCCGCTGCCGATCATCCGGACTCGCCGGTGCGCTTCAAGCGGCTCGTCATCGGCTGTCGCGACCCGCAGGAGACGGCCAAGAGCTATCAACAGCTCTTCAGCCTGCCCGAGGTCGCCGTCAACGACGGGCCTCGGAGCATGCTCGGCTGGACAGGCGGCGGGACGCTCCTCATGGTGCCGGCGAGCGAGGTGGGCGGTACCCTCGGCATGGCCGCCCTCTCCATGGTCGCTCCGGAGATGACGGCACTCGTGCAGCGTCTCTCCAAGATCGACGCCATGATGTTCTTCGGGGCGAGCGAGATCACCCTCAAGCCGGAAGCGGGCAACAACGTCCATCTGCACATCTCGCGCTATCACTTCCCCTGATCGCGCCCCCACCGCGGATTCCTCTGTGTGATTCGCTCCGCGTCCGGCTCGTGACTCACTCCGCCGCCGGAGGGACCTAGACGAGCACAGCGCGCGAGGGACGGGCTCTCGGCGACACGCTCTGGCTGGTCGGTCTGTGCGCGGCTCGGGCCGCGGGCTCGACCATGGCCATGGCGTACCCGGCGGTTCTCTCCGTGGTCCAGACGGAATGGCAGCTGTCCTCGACGGCCGCGGGATCCATCTCCTCCGCATACCAGATCGGCACCGCCGTCGCCCTCGTCTTCGTCTCCGCACTCGCTGACTATCTCAACCCGCGCCTCGTCTTCCGCGTCTCCGCCGGGCTGACCGCCGTGGTATCGCTGCTGATTCCCGTCCTCGCCCACGGGCATGTCTCCGCCCTCCTCCTCTTCGGGGCCGTCGCCGTCGCGGTGGCGGGCATCTACACGCCCGGGATCATGCTGCTCGCCGATCGCTTCGAGCCGGCCCGTCGGGGACGGGCCGTCGGCTGGTTCCTCGCCGCCTCCTCGATGGGCTATGTCCTCGCCCTCCTGCTGGGCGGCGCGGTGGTGGCGCGCGCGGGCTGGCGAAGCGCGCTCTTCGTGCTGGCCCTCGGGCCTCTCCTCTGCTTCGCGCTTTCCCTCGTGCTCTTCCACCACGAGGGCGCGAGAGGCCGGGTGCCACGGCCGCCGCGACGCCTGAGCCTCGACGCCGATCTGTCGGGCAACAAGCCGGCCCAGCTCATGATCTGGGGCTATGTCTTTCATTCCTGGGAGCTCCTCGGCATGTGGGCGTGGACGCCCGCCTTCGTGGCGGCGGCCCTCGCCGTGCACGGCACCTCGGCCGCGCAGGCCGCAGGGTTCGGCGCCTCGCTCTCCGCCCTCTTCCACGTCATGGGCATCGTCGCCTCGGCCGTCGGCGGCACTCTCTCGGATCGCTGGGGCCGGACGGCCGTGATCGCCGGGATGATGCTCGTGAGCTCCGCCTGCTCCTTCAGCTTCGGCTGGATGCTGGGAGGACCGCTCCTGCTGCTCGTGCTCGTGGGCAGCCTCTACGGCTTCTCCGCGCTCGGAGATTCGTCGGTATACTCGACGGGAATCACGGAGACGGTGAAGCCCGAGCGACTGGGTGCAGCATTGGCCATTCGCTCGCTCCTGGGCTTTGGCGCAGGCGCCATCTCGCCGCTCGTGTTCGGGCGAGTGCTCGACGTGTACGGTGGGCAGAGCGCCCCCGCGGCCGGCTGGGGCTGGGCCTTTGGCGTGTTGGGGGCGGGGGGCGTGCTGGGGCTCCTCTCGATGCTCTGGCTGCGCACGCTCCCCGAGTCGCGGCGGCTGGCGGGCGGAAAGCGCTGACAGGAGGCTGCATGGCCACGGTGCTCTTCATCGCGATGGCGACCAACCATACGCAGGTCCGGCCATAGCCACGCCGAGGCGGGTGCGCGGCCTCGGGGCGGGCCGGCGGACGCGCCGGACGCTCGCGCGAGGCGGATCCGGGATCGCCGCCGAGCTCAACCTGCGCCTGGGCGCCTGGCCCGGCGTCAAGATCACCCCCATGTTCGGGCGCTGGGGGTACTTCGTCGGCCCGCGGCTCTTCGCGTGCTTCCCTCTTCGCGCGAAGGACACGGATCTCTGGATCCGGCTCTCCCGCGACGACCAGCGGCGCGCGATCGAATCCGGCATGGTGACGCCCCACCGGCGCATGAGCGCGAGCGGCTGGGTCGAGGCCCGCGTGGAGAATCCGAGCCAGGCAACGCGCGCGCTCGGCTGGCTCAAGCGAAGCTACGAGACCGCCAAGCACATCGTCGAACAGGAGGAGAGGCGATGATCCTCGTCACCGGCTTCGAGCCCTTCGGAGGTCATCCGTCCAATCCGTCCGAGGAGATCGTCAAGGCGGTGGACGGTCGCGTGGTGGGCGGCCTGGCCGTCCGCGCCGCCATCTTGCCCGTGCACCACGTGGAGGCGGCGCGCGAGGCGGCGCGGCTGCTCGGGGAGCACGATCCCCTCGCCGTGGTCCACGTGGGCCTGGCCGCCGGCCGCGCCCGCATCGCCCTCGAGCGGGTCGCCGTGAACGTCATGGACTACGAGCTCGCCGACAATTCGGGCTACCAGGCGCGCGGCGAGCCCTGCGTGCCCGGAGGCCCCGCCGCGTATTTCGCCACGCTGCCCCTCGCCGAGATCCTGGAGGCCCTGGCCCGAGAAGGTGTCCCCGCCTACCTCTCCAACACGGCGGGCACCTATCTGTGCAACCAGACGCTCTACGCCACCCTTCACGCCGTGGCGAGGGACGGACGGCGCGCCCGGGTCGGATTCATGCACGTCCCTCTCTCTCCGCCCATGGTCGCGCTCGCCGGCCTCGAGCAGCCGAGCATGGACACGGGCCTGGGCGTGCGCGCGCTCGAGGCGGCGCTGCGCGTGATCGCCGAACAGCTCGCGGCGCCACCCCGCCCCTAGGTGGCTCGGCGGGGGCTCCGCCCCCCTTCCGAAGCCTCCCCCCAACAGATTGCGCCGGCGAAGCCGGCGCTCGAAGCGGAACATCGCTGCTCGCGGACCCCTAGCTTCGCCCGGCCGTGGGAGGAGCCTGGGCCTTCAACGGCGCCAGGGCCAGAAATCCCAATCCCGTCCACGCCAGCTCACGCACGCGGCGTATCAAGGTGAAGGACAGCCCCGCGGGCGCCCCCAGTCCCAGGGCCGAGAAGATCACGACGTGGCCCGCCTCGAGCGCGCCGACGTATCCGGGGACCAGGAATGCCGCGAACCGTATGCCCGTGCTGAAGGCCTCGATGGCCGTGGCCTGGGCCAGGGAGACCGGCAGTCCTATCCAGCGCAGGATGAGCCACGGCTCGAGGGCCCCGATCAGCCAGGCGCAGAAGTGAAAGAAGATGGACAGGGTCAGCCTCGCGGGCTCACGACGGTAGAAGTGAGCGAGCTCGTCGTTGACCTGGACGAGCGTCTGCCCGGGACTGCCGGAAAGCCAGCCGAGCTTCTGCAGCCATCGCGTGCCGCCGCCCAGAGCTCCGCCCGCCTGGGCGGCGACGAACGCGCCGACGGCCAGCACCTGAACGACGAGCAGCCACTGCATGGCGCGCACCACGAGTGAGTCCGAGGGCAGGGCGGCATGCGTGGCGACGAGGCCAACCACGAGAAAGAACGCCTGGCCGATGACGATGGTGGTCTTGGCGACGATGACGGAAGGCAGGCCCTCGGTGAGGGGCGTCCACGGCCTGACGAGCCAGGCCTTGACCGGCTCGCCGCCCACCGCCGCCGTCGGCGTGGTCAGGTTGAAGGCCTCGCCGGCGAGGCGTGCGGCCAGGAGCGCCGTGAAGGGCGTGCGGTCCCGCCGGAAGGCGAAGCGCCAGCCCAGCGTGTCCAGGAGCGTGGTCATTCCGAAGGGGAAGACGAGGATGATGAGGAGCCGCCACGAGAGCTCGGTGAATGCCTCGCCGACGGCGCGGGGGCCGACGTGGACGAGGAGCCCGAGAAAGAGCGCGGTGCCGCAGAGGAGGAGGCCGAGCCGGACCCACCGCATCAGGCGACGGGCGCCTCGGCGCGCCGGGCTTTCTCCTCGATCTGCTCGATTCTCACGAGGGGGACGAGGAGCCAGGCCGCCGCCGTCATGGCCGTCGAGATCAGCACGAGCGGGACATAGCCGAAGTGATCGTACAGCCGGCCTCCCACGTTCTGGGAGGCCTGGGTGCCGGCGTTGTAGATCGACATCAGCAAGGCAAAGAAGGTCGCCTCCACGTGGCGGGGACAGGACTTGGCGGCCAGATCGAGGAAGGCGAGCTGGGTGATCATCCCGATGCAGCCGAACACGATGTCGATGGCGAGAGCCGACCACATGTCCCGATACAGGAGATAGGCCAGCGTGCCCGCCACCGCGATGCCGATCGAGAGGTTGATGAGCCGGCGCAACGGCATCCGCCGCGAGAGGGGAGCATAGATGAAGGCCCCGCCGATGGCGGCCACCGCGGCGAGCGCGCTCAGGTGACCGATGAACTGCTGAGAGAAGTGGAGCACGTCGGTCTGGTAGAAGAGCAGGGCGGGGCCGAAGGAGGGGCTGAAGGTGTAGAAGAAGAGAAAGCCTCCCACCACCCACACGTCCCGCTCACGCAGGGCGACGCGAATGGACGCCCAGGTCGTCCAGAACTCTCGGCGGGCGCCCGGGACCGGCGCCTCGCGGACGACGAAGATGGCCATCAGCATCGAGCTCAACGGGAAGCATGCCCCGAGGAAGAAAGCCCGCGGCAGGAGGCGATGCTCGGCGAGATAGCCGCCGAGGACACCCAAGACCGTGGTGATGGCGGCCCACTGGACGGACTGGAAGGCGCCCGTGAGGCCGAGCGGCTTGCCGTTTTCCACCATGAGGGCGTCGACGAGCACGTCGGTGAACGCGAGGCCCACGGCCATGAGCGTGAAAAGGTAGGCCATGCGCCAGTAGGAGTGCTCGCCGGTGAGGCCGAGAGCGAGACCCGCCAGCCCCGCCGCGGCCGACGTCAGGAGCAAGTAGCTCTTCCGACGGTACCCGAACAGGGGGAGGAAATCCGAGAGGAGTCCGTACGCGGGCTTGATCAGCCACGGGATGATGGTGATGGCGAAGAAGTCGGCCACCTGTCCCGCGGAGAGCCCGCGGTCTTTCAGGACGACCGTGATGGTCTGGATGGGCAGATACCACATGCCCTGCGAGAAATACACGATGGCGAAGAGGACGGCGAGCCGCTGCGCTTCCGGCGTCTGAAAAGGGAGGAGGCCCTTGAGCCGCGCGAGCATCACCGCACTATACAACGTGTGTTACGCTACTTCCTCCATGCGTGAAACGCGCCGGTCCGTCTGTCCGCACGATTGCCCGTCGCAGTGCGCCTTGTCCGTCACCGTCGAGGACGGCCGCGTGGCCGACGTCGCGGGCGACCCGACCCATCCCTTCACCCAGGGCGTGATCTGCGGCAAGGTGCACGACTACGCGGAGCGGCTCTACGCGCCCACTCGCGTGCGCACGCCGCTCCGGCGCGTGGGGGCCAAGGGCGAGGGACGATTCGAGCCCGTCTCGTGGGAGGCCGCCCTCGAGGAGATCGCCCACCGATGGCGGCGCATCATCGGCGAGTGGGGCGGCGAGGCGATCCTGCCCTACTCCTACGGCGGCACGCTCGGCCTCCTGCAGTACTGGGCGGGCCATCCCCTCTTCCACGCCCTCGGCGCCTCCCAGCTCGATCGCAGCATCTGCATCGCCACCGCCTATGCCGGATGGGCGGCCACGCTCGGCACCGTGGCGGGCAACGACGCCGAGCAATTGGTGGACTCGGAGCTCGTCGTGCTGTGGGGCATCAATGCGAGCCACACTCACATCAACCTGATGACCCTCGTCAAGCGCGCGCGCAAGCGCGGCGCCTTCGTGGTCTGCATCGATCCCTACCGCACGGCCACCGCCCGCAGCGCGGATCTCTACCTGCAGCCGCGGCCGGGCACCGATGGCGCGCTCGCCCTGGGCATGATGCACGTGCTCATCGCCGAGGGTCTCATCGATCGCGACTATATCGGGCGCGCCACGCTCGGCTTCGCGCCGCTCGCGGAGTCGGTCCGGGCGTACGATCCCGCGCGCGTCTCCGGCATCACGGGGCTGAGCGCGGAGGAGATCGTGAGCCGCGCCCGCCGCTATGGCGCAACCCAGGCCTCCTTCCTGCGTGTCGGCATCGGCCTCTCCCGTCACGACAACGGTGGGGCGACCTGCCGCGCCATCGCGTGCCTGCCCGCGCTGACCGGCGCCTACGCGCACCCCGCGGGCGGCGCGCTCCTGTCCTCGTCGCGCAGCTTCGGTCTCGACCTGGGCGCCCTCGAGCGCCGCGATCTCATGCCGGCGCCGACCCCGCGGACGATCAACATGGTCCGGCTCGGGCGCGCGCTCACCGATGCCGACATGCGCCCGCCCGTCAAGGCTCTCTACGTCTACAACTCGAATCCGGCCTCCATCGCTCCCAACCAGGATCTGGTCCTGCGCGGGCTCGCCCGCGAGGATCTCTTCATGGTCGTGCACGACCCGCACCTGCCCGACACCACGGACTTTGCCGACATCGTGCTGCACGCCACCACCCCCATGGAGCA